>Ga0155949_1108_pt1 | contig 41323 bp, 36 predicted proteins | sample RifCSPlowO2_02_FD_107603 | JGI IMG/M metagenome (GOLD analysis project Ga0155949, IMG submission 107603) | Acidobacteria bacterium RIFCSPLOWO2_02_FULL_61_28
CGAAGCCGTTGTCAATGTTGACGACGGCGACGTTCGAGGCGCAGCTATTGAGCATGGCGAGGAGCGCGGTCAGCCCGTGAAAACTCGCGCCGTAGCCGACGCTGGTCGGGACGGCGATGACCGGCGCGGCCACCAGTCCCGCCACGACGCTTGGCAAGGCTCCTTCCATGCCCGCGACGCAGATGATGACCCGAGCCGAAGCCAGTTCTTCGCGGTGATTCATCAGGCGATGAATTCCGGCGACGCCCACGTCATAAAGATGCGCGACCGGGTTCCCCATCAGCTCCGCCGTCACCAGCGCCTCCTCCGCGACCGGGATGTCGGAGGACCCGGCCGAGACCACCAGGATCGTACCCTTGCCGTGCTGCGCGTGGTCGCGGTGGATGGTGATGGCGCCCGAGAGCGGATGGAACCGTGCCGACCGAGTGAGCCGAGTCAACCGAGCCGCCACGGCCCGGTTCGCGCGCGTGACCAGAATGTTCGGGGAATGTTTGAGCATCTGCCGGACGATCCGCGCGATCTGCTCCGGCGTCTTGCCCGGGGCATAAACGGTTTCCGGCATTCCCTGGCGCAGCAGGCGGTGGTGGTCAATCTTGGCGAAACCCAAGTCCTCAAAGGGAAGGTGCTTCAATCGCTCGACGGCTTCCTGCGGCGTGAGCTTGCCTAGTTGAACCGCCTCGAACAATTGCTGGATTTGTTGTTGATTCACGGCGAGGCCAGTGTAACAGTCTCTAGCGGAACCGGCCAAGCGTCCTGCCCTCGTGGGCCGGATAATCCCCACCTGTCGGTCAACCCCTTGCGGGGTTGGAACTCCTCCGTGGTTCTGCTTCCGTAGGTTAAAACCTACGGCTATTCACGGTGCGCCCCTGCCGGGGCTTTTCCCGAACGACCTAAACCAACGAGAGAAATGCTTTATGGTTTTCCAAACGTATCTCGGAATGCCACGCCCAGGTCGTGCAAGGCCCGCTCGCCGTCGCCTCGGAAGGAAGACCCGTGCATCGTAGCGAGTGTCTTCGGCTTCAGCGCAGCCAGCGTTTCGATGATGCGGCCGGTGAGCGGAGTGTACGGCACATAGTTGGCCAGCGGCCCCTTCTGGTACTCCGTCATCGCCGCCCTCGACCTCCCCACAATGTCGGACTCCGTCAGCGGCTCGACGTCGCCGGTATGATGGAACAGGTCGGAACAAAGCAAGGTGCGCTGGGTTTCCTCGAACAGAACTCCCGCGTCCCAGCCGTGCGGGAGATGGGCCGTCGAGCAAAACCGGAAGCGGTATTTGCCGGTCGAGATCGCTTCGCCGTCGGCCAATCCCCGCGGCGGCCGAATCGCAAAATCATTGAGGCTGACAAGCGCGCCCACTACGCTGCACGCGGCCTGGGCTGCCGGCGCAACCTCCAGCCAATGATTGAGCGCGCCGCACTCATCCGATTCAAAGTGGCTGAAGCTGATCCAGCGAATTTTGGAGGGCTCGAGAACCGTCGCCACCGCCTCCCGCAGTTGCGGGAAAAACCCCTTGTAGCCGGTGTGGAATAGCAGCGGCTCCTCGTCCCGGACGAGGAAATGATTGAACTGCAAATCGAATTCCGGAACGTAGATCGAGATCCGGTAGAGATCCGGAGCAATTTCGTGGATGTTCGCCATAGAAAGTCTCCCTTCGGAAGAATCGGCCTGGAAAGTATGCCGGCTGCCCTTGGTCCCCGCCGCGGAAATCCATGCAATTCCCTGCGCGGGAAGTGTGCCGCCCCGAGAAAACGCGAAGCTCAGGTTACCATAAGCAACGCGCCGGTTGCCGTATAATGGGTTGCTTTGCGGGGGACGAAGGTTCTGATGCAAAACGACGGTTCAGGCTTTGCCCTGTGGCAACGGATCGGGATCACCCTGGAGATGATCAAGATCGAGCACTCGGTCTTTGCGCTCCCGTTTGCGCTGATCGGGGCGCTGCTGGCGGCGCGGGGCTGGCCGAGCGGGCGGCAGTTGCTCTGGATTGTAGTCGCAATGATTGGCGCCCGCTCCGCCGCGATGAGCTTCAACCGGCTCATTGACCGGAGCCTCGACGCGCAGAATCCTCGCACGGCGCAGCGCGCCTTGCCGGCGGGGTTGTTAAGCGCGCGCTTTGTGACCGGCTTTGCGCTGCTCTCCTCCGCCGTGCTCGTGGTCGCAGCCAATCAACTCAATCCGCTTGCCTTCCGGCTTTCCCCGGTGGCGCTGGCAATTCTGTTTGTTTACTCTTATACGAAACGGTTTACGGTTCTCTCTCATCTAGTGCTCGGTTTCTGTCTGGGGATTGCGCCGGCGGCGGCGTGGATTGCGATTCGCGGGACGCTCGCGCCTTCGATCCTGCTGCTGACCGCCGCCGTGACGCTCTGGACGGCCGGGTTCGACATCCTCTACGCGTGCCAGGACGTGGATTTCGACCGGCGCATCGGATTGCACAGCATCCCGCAGCGCTGGGGCATTGCCCGCGCCTTACAGGTCTCCGCCGCGATGCACGGGCTGATGGTCGTCCTGCTGCTGTGGCTGGCCTGGGTGGAGCAACTCGGATGGATCAGCGTGGCGGGGGTCGCCGTGGTCGGCACGCTCCTCGTCTACGAACACCGCCTGATCAAGCCCTTCGACCTCTCGCGCCTCGACGCCGCTTTCTTCAACACCAACGGTTGGATCGGCATTCTTCTGCTGCTGTTTTGGGGATTCGACATCGTTACTCACAGCGGTTAGGCACCTCGGGTTAAGTCGGCATCCATGACGCTTTCCTCTTTCCCGACGAAACGGCGCCGAACTACCGCCATCAGATATCCTCCAACCAACAAGCTATAGAAAGGCACATATTCCACGAGCGTGTACAACGTTTCTTCTCTCCACAATCCAAGGGTACGGTATGGGATTAAGACATGGTAGGAAAGAAAGACCGAGACCGTCAGCAGAAGCCATGCAGGGTTGGGATAGATCGCCAGCAGAGGCAAAATCCAGGTGAGATACCACGGAAACACGTTGGGCGCGAAGAGCAGAACCGTCCCGAGAATTAGAAAAGAGGCCCGCTGGGGATGGAGTCTCCGGGCCAAACCATAGAGCATTGCCACTCCGATGACCAGCAGATAAATTCCCCGTGTCTGCTGGTCGCTACCCGTGAATCCTCCAATCAAAACATAGAGACTGGCGTTATTTCTCCAATGTTCCGCATAGTCGGACAGGGATGCAAACAGGGGGCTCCACGCCTCCCGATAGGGAGCCATGGCTACGGCAGCCAGAACAGCCGGAATCCAGATCAGACGCCAGCCGGCGCGCATCAGAAACACCGGGAGCAGAAATACCGCATAGACTTTGGAGAGCGCTGAAGCCGCCATGCTCGCAACGGAAAGCGCACTTCGGCGCCGCTCCCAGCAAACCAGCGCCAGGACGAACGCAAAGATCGGAAGCGAGTCGTTATGGCCGCTCGCGGCAAATTCGACGACCACCAAAGGACTCCAGGCATAGATCACGGCGCGCAAAGGCGAAAGCCCCATCGCGGGCAACAAACGGAACAACAGGAGCACGATGCCGAGGTCAAACAATACAAACGGTACTTTCATGGCAACCGGATGCGACGTGAAAATGAAGGTGACCCAAAAAACTTCTTCCAGCAAAGGTCCGTACAGCGTGCTGTATTGCGGGCCGCTCACGGCGGGATATGTCTCATCGCGCAAGTGGACCAAGGCGGGATCGGAGGGATGGACGAGGTACGGGTTGTAGCCGGCTTGCTGTGCCTTCGCTTCCCAGCGATAGCGATACAAATCATCGGAAAGAGAAGGATATAACGGGAACAGGGTCAGGCGAAACGCGCCCGCGGACAGAAAAAGGAAGATCAACCAGGAGCGCCGGGCGGCGATTTTTTCCACGAGCCAGAACGAAACAAAGTACAATATTCCGAGAAGGAGTATGAGCGCAAGGAAGGTTTCGACGTGCTCCTTCAGATTGCCGAGACGGAGGACGAGCACATATAGAAGTTCCATCGCAGCTGCCGACACGGCCAGTCCCCAGCCTGCTCTTCGCGAAACGGAGGACGGCCCGGGGGAACCGGCTAATGCGTGCGCGGCGCCGTGACTGACCGGCTCTGCCATCCTATGAGGACTCGCTTCGCATGACGCTTCCAGCGCTGTTTCTTGCAGCAGGAAATCCGCTGCGCCTGTACCTCGAACGCGTTTTCATGAAGGATCCCTTCCAGGGGGTATATCAGCTCAACAGCTTTGACCTGCTCTTATTGATCCCGTACTTCACTCTGCTGAGCATCCTGGCCTTCTACGGGCTGCACCGATACTTTCTAGTGTACACGTACTGGCGGTACCGGCAGAACCGTCCGGTGCCTCCGGCGGGGGAGTGGGCCGCCCGGCCTCGCGTCACGGTCCAACTGCCGCTCTACAACGAGCGATACGTCGCCGAGCGCCTCATTGACGAGGTCTGCCGCCTCGACTATCCGCGGGAACTGCTCGAAATTCAGGTGCTCGACGACTCGACCGACGAAACGGTTGCGGTTGCCCGCCACGCGGTCGAGCGCCAAGCGGCGCTCGGCTACTCCATCGCCTACTATCACCGCGACAACCGCGAGGGTTACAAGGCCGGGGCGCTCGCCGAAGGGCTGCGCCAGGCCACCGGTGAATTCATTGCCATCTTCGACGCCGACTTCCTCCCGCCGCCCGATTTCCTTCAGAAAACGCTCCCGTACTTCCTCGATCCGAACGTGGGGATGGCGCAGACCCGCTGGAACTTCATCAACCGGAATTATTCGATTCTGACGCGGGTGCAGTCCATCCTGCTCGACGGCCATTTCATCCTGGAATCCGGCGCCCGCTCCCGCTCCGGCTGCTTCTTCAACTTCAACGGGACGGCGGGCATCTGGCGGCGCAAGGCCATCGAGAACTCCGGCGGCTGGCAGCACGATACGCTTACCGAAGATACCGACCTGAGCTACCGCGCCCAGTTGCAGGGCTGGAAGTTTGTTTACTTGCAGGACGTCGAGTGCATGAGCGAGTTGCCCGTCGAGATGAACGCCTTCCGCTCGCAGCAAGCGCGCTGGGCCAAGGGCCTGATTCAGACCGGCCGCAAGCTGCTCCCCACGCTCTGGCGCGCGCGTCTGCCGTGGAAAATCAAGATGGAAGCGTTCTTCCATTTGACCGCCAATATTTCGTATCCGCTCATGAGCCTGATGGCGGCGCTGCTCCTGCCGGGGATGATCGTCCGGTTCTACCAGGGCTGGTTCCAGATGCTCTACATTGACCTGCCCTTGCTGCTCGCCTCGACCGCCTCGATCTCGACCTTTTATCTGGCCGCGCAGCGCGAGATGTTTCCCAAAGATTGGAAAAAGAGCATCAAGTATCTGCCGTTCCTGATGGCCAGCGGCATCGGCCTCACGCTGACCAACTCCCGCGCCGTGCTGGAGGCGCTGTTGGGGGTTCGGTCGGAGTTCGTGCGCACGGCCAAGTATCGCATTGAATCGGGCTCGGACCGCATCGCCGCCAAGAACTACCGTCATCGAACAGCACGATTGATTTCGGTCGTCGAACTGCTGGCCGGATGCTACTTCGCTTACGCCACCTACTATGCGGCGAAAAATGAATACTACTTGACGGTCCCGTTCCTTTGCCTGTTCGTCATGGGCTATTTGGGGATGGGGCTCTATTCGCTGTTCCAGGGGGAAATGGGAAAGGCAGCCGAGAGACTCGCGAGTTGGCTCACGCCCGCGGTTCCCCCCATCGCCAAGGACTTGCAGAAATCCTAGGGGCGGCCAGCGTGGTTTCATCCATGCGGAGAAATTCCATCACAGCCTGCCTTCGACGCGGAGTGATCGCGTTACTCCTGCTCGTCTGCACGCTTCCGGCGCAGGAGCGCGAGCCGGTCGAAGTGTACCAGGCCCGCCGGGAAGCCCTTCGGGGAAGGCTCCAAGACGGCCTGATTGTGCTGTTCGGGAGGAGCGATGACTCCGGCCCGGGCGCGCTGCTGCCCTTTCGGCAGGAAAATAACTTCTACTACCTGACCGGGTACAACTATCCGGGCGCCGTGTTGCTATTGGCGCCGCCGGTCGAAAACCGCCGCTCGCCATTCTGGGAGGAGTCCTCGCGTCTGCCGCGTGAAATCCTGTTCCTGCCGCCGCGCGACCGGGACCAGGAGCAGTGGACCGGCCCAAAGTCTGACCCCTACGACCCAGCCACGGCGGCGCAGACCGGCTTTGCGGCGGGCTTTGCTGCGATCAAGGGGATTGAGGCGCTCGAAGCCGAAATCCGCCGCTATGCGCAGGGCTTTCCGAACCTCTATACGCTCCTGCCGGAGTCCCATTCCGAGGAAACCGAATCGTCGTTTGCGCGGGAGAACGCCGAAAAGCTGCGGACAATTCTTCCGTTCGCCAAGCTGCGCGACCCACGGAGCGCGCTGGCCAGCCAGCGCCAGATCAAGTCCGAGGGCGAACTGAAACTGGTCCGCAAAGCGGTGGAATGCTCGATGGACGGGCACCTGGCGGCGATGCGCGAGCTGCGCCCCGGCCTCTTTGAATACGAGATCGCCGCCCTGATGCAATACACCTTCGGGCGGGCGGGGTGCACGCGAACTGCCTACGGCCCCATCGTCGGGTCGGGAACCCGCTCGACCATCCTGCACTACAACCGCAACTCCGAGCGCATGGAGTCGGGCGACCTGGTGGTGCTCGACGTGGCCGGCGAATACGCGCACTACGCCGCCGACATCACGCGGACCCTGCCCGTCAACGGCCGCTTCACGCCGCGCCAGCGGGAGATTTACGAAATTGTGCTCGGCGCGCAGAAGGCCGCCATCAACGCGGTCAAGCCCGGCATGAGCCTCGGCCGCCGCGACTCCGACAGCCTCTTCCAGATCGCCTACAACTACATCAACACGCACGGCAAGGACAGCAAGGGCCAGCCGCTGGGCAAGTACTTCACCCACGGCCTGGGCCACCACGTCGGACTCTACGTGCATGACCCGTCCAATTTGCAGGGGCGGCTCGAACCCGGCATGGTCCTCACCATCGAGCCGGGCATTTATCTGCCGGAAGAAAATCTCGGCGTGCGCATCGAGGACATGGTGCTCGTCACCCAAGACGGGCACGTGCTGCTTACCGAACGCCTGCCGCGTGAGGTGGAGGAGGTAGAACGATTAATAAGGAAATCTCCAGACTAAAGCGTTTCCCTCCACGGCCGACTCGATTCATTGACGGATTCTTTTCCACTCCTCTATAATGAAAGCAGGAAACAGAGAAGGGCTCTGCCTGCGGAGCCGGCTTTTCCCAATCCACTTGAGGTCTTCTGGAGCGTGGAATGGTAGCAGCGACCCAGTTGCGTCCCGGCAACGTCATCAAGCACGCGGGGGAATTGTATTCGGTCTTCAGCGTCGTCCACCGCACGCCCGGCAACTTGCGGGCGTTTGTGCAGGCCAAGTTGCGCAACCTCCGCACCGGCGCGATCATCGAGCACCGCTTCCGCTCGGAAGACCGCATCGAGCAGGCGGTCCTGGACGAGAGCGAGATGCAGTTCCTCTACCGGGACGGCGAAGACTATCACTTCATGAACACGGAGTCCTACGAGCAGATTCACCTGCACAAGGACGTTCTCGGCGACAGCGCCGATTACCTGCTCCCGGAGGGAATGATCCAGGTCGAGTTCTACGAAGGGAAACCCGTCGGAATTGAGCTGCCGGCCACGGTGGACATGACGGTCGTCGAAACCGAGCCGGGCCTCAAGAGCGCCACCGCCAGCAACGTGTCCAAACCCGCCAAGCTCGAGACCGGCCTCGTGGTGCAGGTCCCCGCGTTCATCAATGCCGGAGAAAAAATCCGCGTTGACACCGCCGAAGGCAAATACCTGGAACGAGCCAAGTAGTCCGCCCGCCGCTGGTCATTCCGAGACGCGCATTCCGAGACGTGCAATCCGAGACGCGCAATGCACCCGAGTTGTTTACAGCATTTTTCTAAATGGTGTAGACCGGAAAGTAGTGCCGTCAGGGCACGACTTTAGTCGTGCCGATAGACGATCCATATAGGGGGCGCTTCAGCGCCTGAGGTGAGTCTTCCATCCTGTGCCGGTGAGACTTGGCAGACAAACCTCAGCGGCTAAAGCCGCCTCGCAGAGCGGCGACTTACGGCATGGCTGAAGCCATGCCCTGACGGACCATTAGTCTACACCAAAAGTGAAACCGCTATAGCGGTCGAAAAGAAAGCAAGGGTAGGTCCCTCTCCCGCTTGGCGGGATCGGGATGAAAGGGATAGATAGATCATGGAAAGCCCCGAAGCCCTCAAGCGGCTTTGGGCAGCGCTTCCGGCTGGGAGAGAAGTTCGATGGCCCGCTTGAGCGGGGCGTCCTCGCGCGGTTTCGGAGGCGCCGGAGGCTGGCCCGGCTCGGACAGCGGCGCAGGCTCGCGCTGCTCTTCCACCGCGACGTTCGGCGTTACGCCCCCCTCCTGGATTTGCTTGCCGGACGGGGAGTAGTATTTTGCGACGGAAAGCAGCAGCGCGGAACCGTCATCGAGCGGGATGACTTTCTGAACCGAGCCAATCCCGAAAGTGCGTTCGCCGATCACATCGCCGCGGTGGTTGTCGAGCATCGCGGCGGCCACCAGTTCCGCCGCGCCGCCCGTCGAATGGTTGACCAGCACCGCCACGGGCTCCTCCGCCAGCGTTTTTCCCGCGTCCGCCATAAAACTCTGCCGGGGATATTGCTGCCCTTGGAGGTATCCGATCAGCCCGCGGCGCAGAAAAAGGTTCGCCGTCGCAATGCCCTCGTCCATCTCGCCGGAGGCATTGTCGCGCAAGTCGAGAATAAACTTGGTGGCGCCGCTGCGGCGCAATTCCCGGATGCGCGCCGCAATCTTCTGGGACTCACCCTTCGGGAGCGCCTCTGCGCGCAGATAGCCGATTCCGGGCGCGATGATCCGCCCGGTTACATCGGGCGCGGGGACCACTTCGCGCCGCAGATCGAAAGGTTTCGGCTCGCCGGCGCGTTCCCGCACCACAGCCAGCTTGACGGCCGAACCCGGCGTGCCTTCCAGGCGCGAGGTGACTTCCGCCAGGGACATCTCCCGAGTCGTGCGGCCATCAATGGATTCGATGATGTCGCCGGCCTGCAAGCCGGCTTTTTGCGCGGGACTGCCGGGCAGCGTGGCAACGATGCTGACGAAGCCGGCTCGCTTGGAGACGACTGCTCCGACCGTCGCTTCGCCCTTGCTGCGCCTTTGATAGTCCTTGTATTCGTCCGGGGTCAAGTAGCTGCTGTAGGGATCGAGCGACTCCAGCAATCCATGCAAGGCGCCCTGGGAGACCTTGGTAAAGTTCGGGTCTTCGACATAATCGCTCTGGATGCGCGCCAGCACTTCGCTCAGCACCCCCAGGGGGCGGTACGGCTCCGGAGAACCTTTCTCCTGGCCGAGCAGCACTCCGATCAGCAATACCAGCGCCAGTACGGTCGAGAACGAAACGACGACGAGCTTGTCACGGTCCCTCATGATTTCCCTCAATGTTCCCCGCCTCTTTTCCTTCGGAAGCCCGGAAAATCATTATAGCACGCTCCTTCTTCCGGGAGGGAGCCTGCTTGCCGCCTCGTCCCGTTTCCAGCGCCAGCCGGGTCTGCCGCTGGGCGTGCCCCGCTCGCTTGGCCAGCTTCCGGTTTGTGAATTTTCCCCTGTGCATCGTCTACTCCGTATAGCGTTGCGCGACCGGGAATCGCCGCCCGATCCCGAACGCCTTCGAGGTCACCTTCAAACCCGGAGGCGCCTGCTGGCGCTTGTACTCGTTTCCGTCCACCCGCGCCGCCACGCTGCGAACCAGGTCGAGGTCGAAGCCGTAGTTTTGCGCGATCTGCTGCGGCGTTTCATACTCCTCGATGTAGGCTTTGAGGATCACGTCGAGAACTTCGTACGCCGGCAAGCTGTCGGTATCTTTCTGGTTGGGGCGCAGCTCGGCGGACGGCGGCTTTTCAAACACGGCCCGTGGAATCACTTCGCGTTCCCGGTTGACCAACTCGGCGAGCCGGTACACCATGGTCTTGGGGATGTCGGAGATGACGGCGAGGCCGCCGGCCATGTCGCCGTAGAGCGTGCAATAGCCGACTGCCAGCTCGCTCTTGTTTCCCGTTGAGAGCACCAGGGAGCGGAACTTGTTCGAGAGCGCCATCAGCAGGTTGCCACGGATGCGGGCCTGCACATTCTCCTCAGCCACGTCGGCAGGGAGCCCGGCGAAGACGGGACGCAGCGTTTCGAGATAACTCTGAAAGATGTCCGTAATCGGCAGGATCTCGAACCGGATGCCCAGGTTCGACGCGAGCGCGCGGGCGTCGGCAAGGCTGCCCGGGGAAGAGTATAACCCCGGCATGGCGACGCCCAGCACGTTGTCTTTGCCCAACGCTTCGACCGCAATCGCCGCCGTCAGCGAGGAATCAATGCCCCCGCTCAGGCCGATCAGCGCCGAGTGGAATCCGCATTTCTGCACGTAGTCGCGCGTGCCGAGCACCAGTGCGCCGAGCACCGCCTCGTCTTCGTCCTCGATTTGCGGATGAATCTCGCCGCGCTCGGTCTCCGTGTCAAAATAAACCAGGTCTTCCTCGAACGAGCGGGCTTGCGCGCGGACGTTCCCCTCCCGGTCGAGCGCGACGCTCGAACCGTCGAAGACGAGACTGTCGTTCCCGCCCACCTGGTTCACGAAAAGGACCGGCATGCGGTAGCGCACCGCGAACGCCCGCAACATCTCGACGCGAAACGCGCGCTTGCCGATGAAATACGGCGAGGCCGAAACATTCACCAGGAGGTTGGCGCCTTGCTGCGTCAGCCCTTCGACCGGGTCGCGCGTATAGAGGCGCTTCTTCCAGAAGCTCTTGTCGTTCCAGATGTCCTCGCAGATCGTCACGGCCCACTGGCGGCCGCAAAACGGCCAGACGCTTTGCTGCTGGGCCGGGGAAAAATAGCGGGCCTCGTCAAAGACGTCGTAGTTGGGCAGGAGCATCTTGGTCTGCACAAACCGGACCTGTCCGCCCGCCAGCCAGGCGGCGCTGTTCGAGGCCGTCTTGCCCGTTTCGGTTTCTGCGCGGCTCACGAACCCGCAGAGGATGCTCACGTCCGGCAGTTCTCGCGCCAGGGACTCCAGCTCCCGCCGATTCCGCTCCACAAAACTCGGCTTGTCTACCAGGTCTCGCGGCGGATACCCGCACAGCGACAATTCCGGAAAGAGGACGACCTGCGCACCCGCCTGCTGTGCCCGACGCACGAATTCGCGGATCTTGGCCCGGTTGCCGGGGAAATCGCCCACCGTCGTGTTGATCTGAGCCAGCGCGATCTTCATATGCTACTTTCATTATCTCTAATTTCGCTTTGCAAAGCAGCAGCGTGTCCGTTCTGGCCGACGAGTGCCAATCAGGGGAACGAACGTCGCTCGGGACTAATTGGAAAAGCCAATCCTGCGAGAGTTGCTATCTCTGTTTATCCCAACAGGTTGCAGCACACTGTTCAGCAGTTAATTTAAGTTCTGCCAAAGTCCGTCGGCCTGGTTGCATCAACATGGAAACCTGATGATAATGATGTGGCGGGTGCTTTGGGGACCGGATCGTCGCGCTGGTCCGGCTAGGGAAGCACGAGGAACGGGGTCACCGATGGCTGAGGAGCATGAGGAGCAACTGGCGCTCGAGTACTTTCAGCGCGCCTACGCTCACCAGATGAAGGGCGAACTGGATGAGGCCATCGAGTTCTATAAGAAATCCATCGCCATTGTGCCCACGGCGGAAGCCCACACCTTTCTCGGCTGGACGTACAGCTTTCAGAAACGCTACGCGGACGCCATCGCGGAGTGCCACCGCGCGATTGAGATTGACCCGGACTTTGGCAACCCCTACAACGACATTGGCGCGTACTTGATCGAGCAGGGCGCGCTCGACGAGGCCATCCCGTGGCTGGAAAAGGCGACTGTCGCGCCGCGCTACGAAAGCTATTGCTTCCCTCACTACAACCTGGGGCGCATCTACGAGCGCAAACATGAGTGGAGCAAAGCCCTGGAATGCTACCGCAACTCGCTGGCGCAAAACTCCGGCTACACGCTCGCCGAGGCTTCCCTGCGCCGCTTGCAGGCGATGATGAACTAGATAAGGCAGTGGCAAGTGACCAGTGACGAGTGAAAAGCCAAGAACTCATCTCGGCGGATTTTTTCTTGTCACTTGTCACCTTTCACTCATCACTGTCCTTACAGTTTTTGCGCGATCAACTGCGCCACGCCGCGGTCTTTCATAATCTCCTGATAGCAGAGCACTCGGAAACCCCGGAACGCTTCCAGCAGCTCCTGCGGCTGGAGCAGATGCAAGGGATGGCGCGGGCGGCCGCGGAAGGGGAGTTGATCGGCGGTGTAGGTCTTATAAACGAGGAGGCCGTGGGGCCGCAGCGCCGCCTTGATCTGCGGAAATAGTTCGCGTTGCAAAAAGAAAAAACAAATGATGAGGTCGAAATAGCCCGCCGGAAGCGCCACGGTCTTCAAATCCTGGCAGAAGAGTTTCAGCCGCACGCCGCGCTGGCGCGCCAGTTCCTGCGCCTTGCGCAAGCCTTCGAGCGAAATATCGCACGCCGTCACGTCCCAGCCTTGCCCGGCCAGATAAACCGCGTTTCTTCCTGCGCCGCAGGCCAGGTCCAAGGCTCTTGGCCCTCCTGCTCGCCGTCTTGGAGGGAACAAGTCCGCATATTCTTGGATCTGCTTCAGAAATGGGTCTGCGTCCGCCCCGGCGTGATCGCCCGCCCGAAACCGTTCGTCCCAGGCAACACGCTCTTTATGGGACATAGCCTAAGCTCCCCCTCCAGATTGAAATCTGGCCGCTCGCTCAGAGGACTGTGTTGCCAGCCAATCGAGCATCGCCCGGAGGGCGCGGCCGCGGTGGCTGCGGAGCAGTTTCTCTTCTCGCGTGAATTCGGCAAACGTCTTCTGGCTTTCCGGGTCAAGAAACAGCGGGTCGTACCCAAAACCGCCCGAGCCGCACGGCGAGTCGAGGATCACCCCTTCGGCCACGCCGCGAAACTGGGCCAGCAATTCGCCTGCCTGCGCCAGCGCCAGCTCGCAAACGAATCGGGCCGTTCGCTTCGCAGCCGGCACACCAGACAACAGCAGGAGTAGCTTCGCGTTGTTGTCGGCATCGGTTGCCCCCGGCCCGGCGAAGCGGCGGGATCGTATGCCCGGAGCGCCCCGCAAGGCATCCACCTCCAGTCCCGAATCATCCGCCAGGACCAACCCATCCCCAAACCGGCTGTAGTGAAGCGCCTTCTTCTGCACATTGGCGACAAAGGTCGGCGAGTCCTCGGCGCACGGGGGCAATCGGTTGTAGCCCGCCACCGGCTCAACGACCCATTGCCCAGCATTCCCGCTCTGCTCTTGCCACAGGCGTATGCCCAACTGAAATTCCGCGATCTTGCCGGGATTCGAGGTGGCCACGTAAATGATCTGGAATCCGGAATCAGCCATTTCTCATGTCAATGTGCCGCTGCGTTAGGAACACCACTTCCCATCAGACTTAATATTATCTTGTCATCACCGCCGCTGGGAAATCCGCTCTTGAGTCGGCGGCGTGGCTGGCGTATACTGCGGCCCGCGACGAGACTGGCGGCAGGAATGCCCAGGAATGCGGATGAAATGAAATCTCCCGGGATCGAACGGCCACGAGGCCGGCCGGCACACTAAGTAAGGTCGGGTTTGGAAGGAGGTCCCAGCTATGCGAAAAACAAGGATTCAGGTTGTGGCGTTCGTGGGGTGGCTTTGCGCGGCGGGCGGCGTTCTGCTTCCCGCGCAGCAAACAGAGGACTTGATCGTCTACAACGCCAAGATTCTTACGGTGGACGATGCCAGTTTCTCATCTCGTCTGGGAACCATCGCGCAGGCGATGCACGTCCGGGACGGGAAAATCTTGCACATCGGAAACACCGCGCAAATCCGCGGCATGGCCGGTCCCAGCACGAGACTGATTGACGTGAAGAATCGCACCGTTCTTCCGGGCTTCATTCTCACTCATGAGCATCCCTGGGACTGGGGGGCCGTGAGTCCCGCCACCCTCAAGAAGGTCCTGACGGATGACGTGGTCGTGACCCGCATCCTGGACCGCAGCCCGGAAGAAAATCTTCGAGCGTTTCCGGGAGTCCTGGCGGAAGCGGTCCGGAAAGCCCGGCCGGGGCAGTGGATCTACATCCTCTTCACGTTCGGTGAGAATTACGAATACGCGATCCGGGGCAACGGCCCCTATGGGAGATTCGGCCTGGACCCGAAAGTATTTGACATTATGGACGGCAAGCGAATCACGAAAGAACAGCTCGATCAGGCCGCTCCCAACAATCCCGTTCTGCTCCGGGATGTGTTTGTTGCGACGGTCATGAATCAAAAAGCGATTGACGAATCCATAAAGGTGTTTCCGGACCCGGGGATGAATCCCCTGGCTCCCCCAGTGCCGGGCGTGGAGTACGCGGGTTCTCCCTCGCGGACTCCGATGAGGTGGATGCTCCAGGACGTGGCGCTGCGCGAGCACTACCCGAAGCTCGTCGAGCTGCAACGGCTCAGCATGGAGTGGTGGGCTGGTTACGGGATGACGTCGTTCTCGTCCAACGTCTATTCCCCCTCCAACCTTCGCGTTTTTCGGGAGTGGGACCGCAGGGGGCAGATGGCCATGCGGAATATGTGGACCTGGAACTGGCGGCCGGAATATTTCTTCGCTGATCCATTTTCCCTGACCGATTTAGCCACTCGAACCGGAGAGGGCAGTGACTATCTCTGGTACGGGGGAGCGATCATCGCCGTCGGCGCCGCATGCACCGCAGCGCAGCCGGTGCCCTCCTCCAAGCTGGCCCCAGTCCCGGAGCAACAGGTTGAGGCCCGGCGGCAGACGTGCGCCTACTCGCCCGGTTCCATCCGCGCCAGGTTGCTGCATGACTTTGTGAAGGCGGGAGGCCGCTTTGTGAACCTGCACACGGTGGGGGATCAAGACATTGACAACATCATGAACATCATCGTGCAGGCCAGCAAGGAAGCCGGCATGACGGAGGAGGACATTCGGGCCAAACGGCACGGCTTTGACCACGGCGTCATGTGGCCACGGCCGGACCAGATCGCGGCCATGAAGCAGTATGGGTTCATTTCCAGCGGCGACTCCTTTGAAATCCCCCAGGCCTCGCCTGCGGTCTTTGATATCTACGGCGAACGCGGGGCCAGTTGGGTTGTGCCCAAGAAGCGCCTGGTCGAAGGCGGGATCTACAACAGCATGGAAACGGACCGCGCGCTGCCGAGCACGAATTTCACCATCTTCTCGGCGGGTATCGCTCCGCTCCTGGCGCGGCAGGGTTGGGACGGCAAGACCTATGCCTCCGACCAGGCCGTGGATCGCCAGACCGCCTTGAAAATCGCCACCACCTGGGGCGCTTATTACTTGCTTCGAGAAAAAGTGCTGGGGTCGCTCGAACCTGGCAAGTGGGCGGATTTCATTGTGCTCGACCGGGATTACCTGACCATTCCGGAAGCGGACATCGGGAAACTACGGGTGCTGATGACGGTTGTGGGAGGCAAAGTGGTCCACCTCGTCCCCTCCGTGGCCCGAGAGATCGGAATGCGGCCCGTGGGCGCGCAGGTCGAACTCGGCCCCGCGGGGCAGTGGTAGAACGTATCGCGGCAGAACGCGGGCGAATCAACGAAAGGGGAGCGACTGGAAGTGATGCGAGGAAGCGGAAATGTCTTCCGCGATCTGGGCCATAAGAACGCGGACGTCGAGCAGTTCAAGGCAATCCTGGCTGCGGAAATTATCAAGACGCTCAATCGGGAAGGCTTGAGTGTCCGTAAGGCACAGGGCCGCACCGGGATCGCGGCCGCCGATTTTTCGCGCATCCGCAATGCGGACCTCGGGCGGTTCACTGTGGATCGGCTCATTTCAATCATTAACCGGCTGGGGTCACGGAAAGCAGTGAAAGTCAAAGTGCGGCGTGCGGAAACAGTTGAGCACGCGGGAATGCAATGAGAATAGCAGATACGAATCCGCTCAGGGATTGAAGAGGGCGCGAACAGCCATCTCTAGTTTTTGCTTTCGCGGAACTGGCCGTCCGGTCGCTCTGATTTCAAGCGACCGGAGGCAGGCTCGCGCGTTGTTCTGCGTTACGCTTCCGGCATTGCGGTTTCGGCGTTACCTCGCAAGACATTCGTTACCGAGAAAATTCCCGGTAAGGTTTTGACCAGCACGGTGGCGATGTTCTTGTCGGTTTCTCGGTCTACCACGCCGGCCAGCGTTACGTTCCCGTTCTTGACCAGGATGTGAATCTGCGGAACCGCGCCCCAGCCATAGCGCGACAAGGGGCTGTTCGAGGCATACAGGGTGCGGTAAACCATCCGGCGGATCTGGTCGTCCGTGGGCGAAAGCGGCAACACTTCAATGTTGTTGACGACCGTGCTGACACCTTCCACCCGTTTCGCCACTCGCTCGGCGTCCGATTTCAGCGTAGGCCATCGAACTTGCCCTCCGACCGTTACCACGTCTCCCTCCACGGTGTATTCCAGATTGTCAAACACCGAGTAATAGGGGAGCATCACCAGCTCGTGGCGCACTCGCTCGCCCAGGTTCGACTGGTTCCGCAGGGGAGCGGGCTGTTGCGCCGCCAAGTGTTGTCCGAACAGCAGTGTGATTCCCAGCGCCACGGCCGGGGCTATGAGCGAACTCTTCTCCATGTGGTTTCCTCCTGTTCAAGCATCCGTCCAAGGGGGAGTGCCAACCAAATGCTTCTACAACCATTCGATACAATCCCGCCCGACCGGGTTGCCTGAACAGGCCGGCGTAGGCGATTGCGGTCCCGACCCTGGCCACCATTCTTTTCTTCCGTTGCCCGCAGCCAGAAACATGGCTCTACGGCCCGAGCGGCCTCGGCGACCGCCGGCGCCGTCTTGCTTCTCTGGGTTGGCTTCTGTATGATGGCCTTTGTCGGCGAAGAGAGGCTTCTCCTCTTCAATCAGTACAACCCAAGCACATCGTATGCCGCTCCGCGAAAAAGCGCATCTAATGACTGGATCGGAGATCGAGCGGACGCTGGTCCGTTTGGCGCATGAGATCGTGGAGAAAACCGAGAATCTGCAAGACCTGGCGCTCGTCGGGATTCGACGCCGGGGAGTTCATCTGGCGGAGCGGTTGTCCCGCAAGATCAAAGAAATTTCTTCCGCCGCGGTCCCCGTCGGGACGCTCGACATTCAGTTCTACCGCGACGACCTGTCCAAGGTGGACGTCAAGCCGGTTGTCCTTCCCACCCAGATTCCGTTTCCCGTCACAGACAAGGACGTGATCCTTGTGGATGACGTTCTCTATACCGGGCGGACGATCCGGGCGGCGATGGAAGCCCTGTTTGATCACGGCCGGCCGCGGCGGGTCCGCCTGTGCGCGCTGATTGATCGCGGCCATCGCGAACTCCCGATTGAGGCCGCCTTTGTCGGCAAACGGGTGCCCACTGAGGCGCACGAGGTGATCGAAGTCAAGCTCCAGGAAGAGGACCAGGTGGAGAAGGTCCTGGCGCTCGAACCTGCGGACGAAGAAGCCTATCCGGCGGGCCGTTCCAGGACGAAGAGGTGAGACCATGCGCGGCAAAGGCTTGCTCGGAATCGAACCGTTAACGGCCGAAGAAATCCAGAAAATTCTGGACCGGGCCCGTTTCTATCAGCCCCTCCAGGCGCGCACCGGGCGCAAGCTCGATACCTTGCGAGGCCGGACGATCATCCACTTGTTTTACGAATCCTCCACGCGGACGCGAACCTCGTTTGAGATTGCGGCCAAGCGCTTGGGCGCAGACACCGTGACGCTCAGCGCGAAGGGTTCGAGCGTGGACAAGGGAGAGTCGCTGCTGGACACGCTCAACACGCTTGCCGCCATGCGGCCCGACGCCATCGTGATGCGGCATTCGGCCTCGGGCGCGCCGCACTTCCTGGCCCGGTATCTCGAGACACCCATCCTCAACGCCGGCGACGGCACCCACGAACACCCCACGCAGGCTTTGCTCGACGCTCTCACGATTCTCGATCACAAGCCGTCGCTGGCCGGGCTGCGCGTAGCCATCATCGGGGACATCGCGCACAGCCGCGTAGCGCGCTCGAACCTCCATCTGCTCACGAAATTCGGCGCGAGCGTCGTGTTTTGCGGGCCGCCGCCGCTGGTGCCGCGCGAATTGGAATGCTTTTCGCCCAACGTGACCCGCACGTTTCGCATGGAGGAAGCGATTACCGACGCCGACGTCATCATGATGCTCCGGGTCCAGTTTGAACGGCAAAATCCGCATCGGGTTCCCTCGGCGAGCGAATATTTTCGGTTTTACGGGCTGCGGCTGGAACATCTCCGGGCGGCGCGCCCGGACGCCATCGTGATGCATCCCGGCCCGATCAACCGCGGACGCGAGATCAGCTCCGAAGTAGCGGACTTCCCCCGCTCTGCAATCCTGAACCAGGTGGAGAACGGAATCGCGGTGCGGATGGCGGTGCTGGATTTATTGCTCGCCGGCGAATCGGCGAAACCTCCAGAAAGGCCCCCGGCGAGTTAGAAACAAATCCCCTGCTTGGCAACCGAGAGCGCAACCATGCCTGATTCCTCTCAAGACCTGCTCCTCCAAAACGGCCGCGTCCTGGACCCCTCGCAAGGACTGGACCGGCAGGCCGATGTGCTGATCCGCAGCGGGCGGATTGCAGCGATTGGCCCGAATCTTGCAGCCCCGGAGGCCGCGCGGCTCGATGCGTCCGGATGCGTCGTCGCCCCGGGTTTCATTGATCTTCACGCGCACTTGCGGGAACCGGGCCGGGAACACGCCGAGACCATCGAGAGCGGCGGGCGCGCCGCAGCGGCCGGGGGATTCACCTCGGTGCTGGCGATGCCGAACACGCAGCCGGTCAACGACAGCGCCTCCGTCACGCACTTCATCGTCCAGACGGCCCGCGAGCAGTCGCCGGTGAACGTCTTCCCGGTGGGGGCCATCTCGGAAAAGTCCTGCGGCGAGCGGCTGGCTTCCATCGGCGCGATGCGCGAGGCGGGCATCGTCGCCATTTCCGACGACGGCCGGCCCGTCATGAACAGCGACTTGATGCGGCATGCCATGTCCTACGCGTCTGGATTTGGCTTGACCGTGATTGACCACTGCGAGGACCTGGACCTGAGCGCCGGCGGGCAGATGCACGAGGGTTTTACCGCCGTGCGCCACGGGCTGGGGGGCATCAGCGCGGCCTCGGAGGAAGTCATGGTGTCGCGCGACATCCTGCTGGCCGCGAAGACCGGAGCGCGCTTTCACGTGGCGCATCTGTCTACCGCCGGGTCTCTCGATATGGTTCGACAGGCCAAACGGCGCGGCTTGCCCGTTACCTGCGAAGTCACGCCGCATCACTTCACGCTCACGGATGAAGACGTGAAGGACTACGACGCCAACTTCAAGATGAAGCCGCCGCTGCGCAGCCGGGAAGACCGCGACGCGATGCTCGAAGGATTGGCCGACGGAACCGTGGACGCCATCGCCACCGATCACGCGCCTCACGCCGGCAGCGAGAAGATGCAGGAATTTGATGTGGCCCCGTTCGGGATTATTGGCTTCGAGACGGCGCTCGGTCTGGCTCTGGATCGGCTGGTGCATACCGGACGGATCAGCCTGGCGCGGCTCGTCGAGTTGTTCTCCGTCAATCCGGCCCGCATCGTGGGACTCGACCGAGGCACGCTCAAGGTTGGCGCGGTGGCTGACATTACTGTCTTTGACCCGGAGCGGCGCTGGACCTACGACGTGAACCAGAGCTTTTCCCGCAGCCGCAACACTCCGTTTCACGGACTTGCGCTGCGCGGCGGCCCGGTGGCCACGATTGTGACGGGCAAGATTGTCTGGCAGGTGGGATCATAAAGCACGTCCGGAGAGGAAATGGCGAAGAAAACTTTTTCCCATAGAGCCGAGATTCTGAAGCGCGTCCTGGACTGGGTCAATCATGGCCAGTATTGTGATTTCGGCCGGTTTATGGTCTTCGGAAAAGTAGGCGTCTCTTGGGAGGGAGACAAAGAGGACCCAGAAGATGTTTACCTTGACCTTGAGGATAGTGTTTGGAAAACAGAAGAATCAAAGGCATCAGCCGAGATAATGGAAGTCTGTTCCCAGCTAGAGGCAGATGTAGATAGGGATAATGCTCGCCTACATGCGAAACAGCGTACGTCGCTGACCATAGAACAGGGCCCAACGACGGAAAGCTTTATTGGCCGGTGGCAAACTGCCTGGGAAAACCTTTCTCCGCAAGCCAAAACACTGCTACGGAAGGGCCGGGAAAGGGCGCTGGAAGAAAACCCGGAGCCAATCGAAAACGCAGATCAAGAAAAAGTGACCGCAAGGGATGATTTGAGCGAATTGCTGGACTGGCATTATTCGGAGGAGGTATTGGCAAAGCTGGAGGAAATCGTGCGGCGCGCATCGCTTCTTGATGTCGTGGAAACAGCCAAAATTCCCAGCGAGAGTGTGGAAAAGTATTTTGAAGAAGCTCACCGATGCTTCCTCTACGGATTTCCCATCGCCACTGCCGTGCTTTGCCGTGCCGTCTTGGAAGCAGTGCTACCGGAAACGCTCGATCCGACAAACAAGATTCGGAATGAAATGAAAGACTCGACTCAGACTAGATACTATAAGAAACTAACCTTGGAAGCTCGGAAGAGGCGCACCTTGAAAGGCGATTGCGAGTACTGTAAAAGTGAAGAGCAACCATATCGTGTGTGGAACGCTAAAGATCATTCTCCCGATTGCCCAGTCGGGATCATCCAGGCGGGAAATGAGGCCATCCACGATGTGAAACAGTTTAAGGAGAAATATCCTGGTGACAAGGCAGAAGAACTGCTTCTGAACACTCGAAAGGTTCTTATCGCATTACTGACGAAACAAAAAGGCGAGCAGTGTTCCTAGAATGCTGAGCCAGGAAAGAATTTGGAAGCCCAGAAGCCAGCAGAATTGCTCGCGCCTCTCTTGGCGTAGTTGGGAAATTTGCTGAGACATTTCATGGGCAATGCGGACTTCGAGTGTTTCAGCCACGGGCTCATGATAACAGCAAACCAAAGTTTTCTGTAGCAACGATTGTGATGAAAGGCGAAGGAGAGCACAGCCGGGTATGGCAGGAAGAGTTCTGACCTGCACTTCTCACCAGCATCACAGCGCCGGAGGCGCGATAGATTCTAGCCCAGGGCGCGAGCCCTGGGAATCCAGGGGTTTGCCAGCAAGCCCCGGCAGGGGCGAAAGAATACAATCCTTGTGGACTTCCGAAGCAGAATTTCTGTCGCCCCTCCGGGGCTCTTTTGCTTGTCCTCCCGTTTCCCAGCACTTACGTGCTGGGCTAGACTCTGTCGCCTCCTTCGGAGGCTTGCGTGCTGAGAAATGCGGCTGAAACTCCACTACGACGCCGAGGGCGACTATCTCGAAGTCATCTTCGATCAGAAGGAAGGATTTTTTCGGGAAACCAAGAGCGACCAGATCATGCAAAAAGTGGACATGGAAGGCAACATTCTCGGCTTCACCATCCTCAAATTCAGTTCTCTAACGAGCGGACCATTCGAATATCGTCTAAAATAGATATCCATGCCGGACGAACTTCCATGTTGTGATCCAAAGACGTTGATTCCATCCCATGCAAGCGCGACGGAGGTGGCCGCGTGAGCCTCATGGCCACCGGACCCGATATTCCCCCTGCCACGAAAGCCCCCGGCGTTTTCTCCCGCACCTTCCAAGCGTTCCGCTACGGCGACTTCCGCTTGATGTGGGGCGGAGCATTCACGTCCACCAGCGGCACCTGGATGCAGCAGGTGGCGCAGTCCTGGCTGGTGCTGGAAATGACCGGCTCGGCCTTCTACCTGGGGCTGGTAGGCTTTCTCGGCGATTTGCCCATCCTGCTGTTTTCACTGTTCGGCGGGGTTGTCGCCGACCGCCTTGACCGTCGCAAGCTGCTTCTCGGCTCGCAATTTATCCAAATGACCTGCGCTTTCATTCTGACGGCGTTGGTGCTTCTGGACCAACTGCGTATCTGGCATATTCTGGCGCTGGTTTTTGTTGGTGGGACCGGCCAGTCCTTCGGCGGGCCGGCCTATGCCGCGATCATCCCCGGCCTGGTCAAGCGCGAGGACGTTCCGAACGCCATCGCGCTCAATTCGATTCAGTTCAACCTGGCGCGCATGGTAGGGCCGCTGTTGGCGGGAGTGGTGCTGGCGGCCGCCGGCGTTGCCTGGTGCTTTGCCTTGAACGGCCTGTCATTCGTCGCCGTCATCATCAGTTTGTACCTGATCCGCGCCACGTTTGTTCCAGAGAAGACCACCGATTCTGTGCTGACGGGACTCCGCAACGGCTTCGTGTACATGAAAACGCAAGGACCGCTCTGGCAACTGAGCGTGCTGGGGTTTGTCAGCACCTTTTGCGGGATTCCTCTGATGACCTTGCTGCCGGTATTTGCCAAGGATGTCTTCGGCATGGGAGCCACCGGCTATTCCCACTTGATGGCCACCTCCGGAGCCGGAGCCATCACCGGCGCCCTGCTCTACGCCGGGTTTGCGCGCCGGGAAAGCCACGGACGCACGGTCCTGGGTGCGCAGATCGCCTTCGCCCTCCTGCTCGCTACCTTCGCCCTCTCCCGCAACCTGGCGCTGAGCTACGTGGTCCTTTTCCTCGCGGGCGTCTGCCTGATTACACTCTTCGCCACGATCACGTCGTTGGTGCAGTTAAACGTCGCCGAACGGATGCGCGGGCGCGTGATGAGCATCTTCATGTTCGCTTTCCGGGGCGGCATGCCGCTCGGCAGCCTGACGGTTGGCTACCTGGCCTCGCAATTCTCACCCCCGACGGCGCTCCTGATGGGCAGCGCGGTGCTGGGACTCACGGCGACCTGCTTCTTGCTCTCCTCGAGCGGCGTTAAGCGGCTGTGATCGCGGTAGCGTTTCCTTCCGCGAATCCGATGGAAGGTTAAACTGGCGGAAGCGCGGGTGGCGGTCGGTAAGAGAGTCTAGCCGGTTCCGGTTTAGACGAGATATTTTCCCTGCTCGATGACGCGGGCGGCGATTTGCCGACGCAATACGATGGTGTCCACGGGGTCGCGGCGAGTGAAGCGGCGGAGCACCGCGATCTGCGTCCGAAGCGTATCCCCGGCGGCAACGGCGGCCAGTGCCGTTCGCGCGCGGTGCTCCACCCAATCCATCCGCGAGTGGACCCACAGGCGGGTCATCGCGGTGGCGTGGGCAGCCTTCTCTTGTCCGGACCGCGCAGCGATCTTCTGCGTCCGCAGGACGGCCGATTCGAGCGCAAAGGCTTCCATGACGATATCGGAAATGGCGGCCAGCACTTCCTGCTGCTCGGACAGCGCCGCCATGTACTTCTGATACGCGACGCCAGCCACCAGAAGCGCCACCTTCTTCACCGCTTCGACCAGTCTCTTCTCTTCCGCGAGTACGCCGTCCGCGCCGGACTCAGCGAAAAGCGGCACTCCCGACAGGGCCTCCTGCATTAAGCGGGTTGCGGCGGGCATCAGGGCGAGTTGCCCGGTCGCCGCCCGTTTGAGCAACAGGCTCGGAATCACGAGCCGGTTGATTTCGTTGGTTCCTTCAAAAATGCGGTTGATGCGGGCATCGCGATAGGCGCGCTCGGCCGGATAGTCCTGATGGTAGCCGTAGCCGCCGTAAATCTGCACCCATTCATCGGCGATGTAATCGAGGCTTTCGCTCAAGCAGACCTTATTGATGGAACACTCAATGGCGTATTCCTCCATCGCCCGCCGGGCTTGCGCGCTGTACTCGGGCGACTCCGGGTCGGCCTCAGTCAGCAGAGAGTCCAGGAGAGCGGCGGTGCGATAGACCTGGGTTTCACCGATGAAGATGCGCGTAGCCATCTCCGCCAGCTTTTCCTGAATCAATCCGAATTCGGCGATGGCCTTGCCGAAGGCGCGGCGCTGTTTGGCGTAGGCGACGGCGTGCTCGATGGCTCGCTTGGAGCCGCCTAGACAGGCGGCGGCGAGTTTCAACCGGCCCACATTCAGGATATTGAACGCGATGATGTGGCCCCGCCCGATCTCTCCGAGAACATTCTCCACCGGAACGGGAACGTTCTCCAGGATCACCGCGCGCGTGGACGACCCCTTGATTCCCATCTTCTTTTCTTCCGCGCCGGTCGAGAAGCCGGGATAACCCTTTTCTACAATGAAGCAAGAGAATTTTTCTCCATCCACCTTTGCAAAGACGATGAACAGGTCTGCAAAACCGGCGTTGGTGATCCACATTTTCTCGCCGTTGAGCAGGTAATGCTTGCCGTCGGGAGAGAGCGTGGCGCGCGCGCGGGCCGCCAGCGCATCGGAACCCGCTTCGGCCTCGCTCAGGCAATAGGCGGCGACCAAATCTCCCGTCCCCATGCCCGGGAGGTACGTCTGTTTTTGCGCTTCGGTGCCGAACGTAGCGATCGGGAGGATGCCGATCCCCGTGTGCGCGCTGCACGTCACCGCGAACGACGCAACCTGCGCCATCTTTTCGGCGACGAGCATCGCCGAGACCTCGTCCATCTCCATCCCGCCGTACCGCTCCGGGATCTCAATCGCGAGCAGGCCCAGCTCGCCGGCCTGGCGGAGCAGCCGCGGGGTCAGCCCCGGCTCCTGATGCTCGATCTGCTCCCAACGCGGCAAGACCTCGTTGCGCATGAACTGATCGGCGGTGTCGGCGATCAGGCGATGCTGCTCGGTGAAATCCTCCGGAGTGAATATTTCTTCCGGCAGGCGCTCTTCAATCAAGAAGCTTCCGCCCCGGACAGTCGCTCCACGGTTTACAGCCGTTGCTGGGTTGGTCTTCGTCGCCATCGTTCACCTCATCGGTTCACAGCGTCCAATAACGCCGCGGTGCGCTCGTTGCGGGCGCTTTGTCAGCTCAGGTTCTCAAAAACTCCGGCAGCACCCATGCCGCCGCCACTTTCGGTGACCGGCGGGCTTACGCTTTTACCAAAGGCACGTTTTCGAGGATCACAGTCGGCAGACTGCCTTGACCCAGCACTTCTTTGGCGTCGAGAATCTCGATGCCCACCAGCGTTTCGCCTTCACCAATATCGAGGGCGATTTCGTCGGTCAGGCGCAAGGTTCGGCATTGGTGTTCGCCTTCCAGGAGCCGGATATAAAGCGCATCGGTTTCACTGTCATAGCTGATCCGCATCGGTCCTTCCTCTCAATAATAGAACGTGTACACGGTCACCACTACAATCTCATTCTCCGTTTCCACGACCACCGGAGCAACCTGCTTGATCGCATAGTATTGTCCTTCCCATTGCGCCCGATAATCGAAATTGTGGCGATACATACATAGACCTGCCGTGCTTGGCGGGCTCTCGCGAGCCTCGCTCGATGGTCTTCCTCACTTCACTCTCGCTAGCACCCCGCTCCGCGCATTGTTCCACCGCATGAGAGGTGAGGCGTATTGGTTTCATTGAGCTTCAGGCGGTGGGCTGCTGTCCGCGATAAGCAACCCCATCGGCCACATTATAACTTACGGTCGCGGCTCTGAACCGCATCAGGTTAGATTCTCAAAAACTCCGGCAGCGCCCATGCCGCCGCCGATGCACATCGTGACCAGGCCGTAGCGGGAGCCGCGCCGTTTCATCTCATGGAGAAGAGTCGCCGTCAGTTTCGCCCCGGTGCAGCCGAGCGGATGCCCGAGCGCCACCGCGCCGCCGTTGACGTTCACCTTCGCCGGGTCCAAGCCGGCCTCGCGGATCACGGCCAAAGCCTGCGCCGCAAACGCCTCGTTCAGCTCGATCAGGTCCATCTGTTGCAGAGTAAGACCGGCCAGGCGCAAAGCCTTCGGAATGGCGGCCACCGGCCCGATGCCCATGATCTCCGGCGGGACTCCCGCCGCGGCGAAGGCGAGAAACCGCGCCAGGGGTCTTAGCCCGAGAGCCTTGGCGCGCTCGGCCGACATCACGATGGCCCCCGCGGCGCCGTCGCTCATCTGAGACGAGTTGCCTGCGGTGACCGTGCCCTCGGCATGGAAGACAGGCTTCAGCTTCGCCAGCGCCTCCAGCGAACTGTCTGCGCGCGGGCCTTCGTCTATCTCAAAGATTGTGGTCGTGCTCTGCGGCTCGTATGCACGGCCATTGCCGGGGCCATTGCCGGATTCGGGCACCGTCGTTGTGGTGACTTCCAAAGGAACAATCTCGCCTTTATAGCGGCCACTGCGAATCGCCGCGATGGCCTTCTCATGGCTCGCCAACGCGAAAGCGTCCGCCTCGTTCCGCGCGATCTTGTACTGTTGGGCAATATTTTCCGCCGTCAATCCCATATTGAGATACACGTCGGGATGGCACTCGACCAGATACGGGTTGGGAGCGAGACGGCACCCCGGCATCGGAACCAGGCTCATGGATTCCGACCCGCCCGCAATGATCACGTCGGCGAAACCGGCCATGATGCGCTCCGACGCCATCGCAATGGCCTGGAGTCCCGAGGAGCAGAAGCGGTTGATCGTCATCCCGCTGACCGACTGCGGGAGTCCGGCCCGCAGGCAAACGATGCGCGCCATGTTATGCCCCTGCTCCGCCTCGGGAAATGCACAACCGAGGATCACGTCTTCAATCTCTTCGGGAGCGAGGCCCGGCGTTTGGCGCAAGAGGGCCGTAATGACCGCGGCTGCCATGTCGTCGGGCCGGGTATGCCGCAGCGCCCCGCGCGGGGCTTTTCCCACCGCCGTTCGCAGACTGGCTACAACGACAGCGTCTCTCATTCGCGCCTCCTTCCATCAGGAAATAGTGACGAGTGACGAGTGACAAGTAACATTACCGTGCAGGAAGGCTTTTTCATACCGGCGAACCTCAATCGTCAGTTCCCGATTGTCAACAAATTCCGGTTTCACTTTAACCCTAGAAGTTGCATAAAATATAGGAATATACCTAATCCAAGACCCAGCAATGTAATGAACATTACTACCCAGGCAAACTGGAATTCCCAGTTTTTGACTCCGTCTTGATCCCTCGTTGCGTGTACAGCTTCAGACGGTATCTCCACGTTTGTCCGGACATTCGGACTCCCCGTTTGCTTTTCTTCGATACTTGGCCACGTGGCAATCTCCTCAGGCGGCACGTCCTCCTCACTCTGGTTTTTCGGTAGAGGCTCGATATTAAAGTTATCTCTCCGAGTTGCGGCAGCGAGCTTGATACGCGGTGAACCACAGCTTACGCATCTGTTTGTTTCGTCAGGAATGGTGAATGCTCCGCACCCTTTACACAGATACTCTTTCTCCGCATGAGTTATCCGGTGGGACCCGCACTCCGAGCAGTGATCGTCCGTATCAAGGACCGTGTAATCACCGCAATCGCGACAAAAGCCAACCATCTCCCGCCCTCATTTTTGGGAACGTAGCTTTTGGAAGTGTTTTAACGTCGCTTCCAGACCGGACTGATTTTCCCATCCCTCATCCGTCATCCCTTCCTTAGTCAGTTTCGCAGCGGTTTCCCCGTCCGGAGCACATGGGCCATGCGCTCCTGGGTTTTGGCCTCGCCGCAGAGGCTCAAGAACGCCTCGCGTTCGAGATTGAGCAAGTATTTCTCGCTCACCACAGCCGGACCGGTCAGCCTGCCTCCACAAAGGACGTACGCCAGCTTGCCGGCCACGAGCGCGTCATGCTCGGTAATAAAATTTCCCCGCCGCGCCATGTGAATGCCGATCTTGAGTTCAGCCAATCCCGCCTCGCCCAACACCCGAACGTCGGATCGCGGGCCGGGCCGCGAGGGGCGATAGCCGCCGCGTGCCATCTCCAAGGCTGCTTGTTTGGCGTCAGCCAGCAGCCGGTCGGGATTCATGGTGATGCCGTCCGAGGGCCGGAGGAAGCCCAGACGCAGCGCTTCCAGTGCAGACCCGGAGACCGTCGCAAAGCTGATGGTCTTGAAAAGCTCTTTGATGGCCGTCAGCACATCGGCCCCGGGAGGCAAAGCATCCGTTGTCCGCAGCAGCATTTCCTTCGCGCCTCCGCCCGCCGGAACCAGGCCCACGCCGGTCTCGACCAGCCCCATATAGGTTTCTGCCGCCGCTTGCGTGCGGGGAGCCGCCAAAGCGATTTCGCAAGCGCCCCCTAGCGTTCTCCGAAACGGCGCGACCACGACCGGCTTGGGCGAATACTTGATCGCCAGATTCAACTGCTGGAAGCGGCGAACCAAGAGGTCTATTTCCTCCCAGTTTCCGGCCCGAGCCTCCATCAGCAGCAGAAGCAGGTTCGCTCCCGCCGAGAAATCGCTCCCCTGATTGCCAATCACCAAGGCATCAAAGTTCTTGGCAAGTTCCTTCAGGCCGGTGAGAATCATTTCAACAATGCCGGGGCCGATGGCGTTCATCTTGGTGTGGAACTCTACGCACGCCACGCCGTCTCCCAAGTCCCGCAAGCTGGCGTCGGCGGATTCGCGCAGGGCGGGCGGGGTTGTTCGTCCGCCGCGCAACAGAACCACTCCCGTGGGCTGATCTACGGGCTGATAAGCAGAGTGGTGAAGGTCAAAATACTTCGTCGCGCCGTTCGCCTGGGTATAGAACTGCTGGGCGCCGGACGCCAGCATTCGAGCGATCCCCTCCGGAATCGCCAGTCCTTCTTTTTCCATCCGCTGAATGGACTCCCGGATTCCGACGGCGTCCCATAATTCGAACGGACCAAGCTCCCAGCCAAAGCCCCACCGCATCGCCCGGTCCACGTCCACCACACGGTCGGCGATCTCCGGAATACGGCGGGCCGCATAAAGAAACGTTCGGCTGAGGGCTTTCCAAAGGAAGCGCCCCGCCGCATCGTTGTTCTGGTCGTTGGTCTGGTGGGTGGTCTGAAGGATCGTCCGAATCCGATGACCCGTCCCTTCGACGTTTCGCGCCATATCCAGGGACGCGAATTGCGCCTTCTTCCGCGGACGATACTCGAGTGTTTTGGGATCAATCGTCAGAACTTCCGTCTCGCCGGAGGTCTGCCGGGTTCGTTTGTAAAAACCCGATCCGGTCTTCGCGCCGAGGAGTTTCTGGGACAGCATCTTCTCGGCGAACCCCGGAAGGCGAAACACATCGCGCGCTTCATCGGACGGAGCATTGTCGAGCAGGTTGCGCGACACGCTGGCGAAGATGTCCAGCCCCACGAGATCGAGCGTGCCGAAGGTGGCGGTCTTGGGCCAGCCGATCACGGGGCCGGTCAACTGGTCCACTTCGTCCACGCTGAGACCCTCTTCCTCCATGGCGCGCAATATCTGGCATATACAGAACGTGCCGATGCGGTTCGCAATGAAGTTCGGCGTATCCTTGGCGCGCACCACGCCCTTTCCCAACCGCAAATCGGCGAACTCCGATACGGCGGCCAGCACCTCGGGCAGCGTATCCGGTCCAGGGATGATTTCAAGCAGATGGAGATAGCGAGGCGGATTAAAAAAGTGCGTCCCGAGCCAGTGGCGGCGAAACTCCTCCGGAAAACCCGCCGCGAGGCGTCCGATCGGAAGCCCGCTGGTGTTGGAGCTGATTACCGTGCCCGGCTTGCGAAGCGGCGCGACTCGGGCGAGCAGGTTGCGCTTGGTCTCGAAATCCTCGGCGACCGCTTCAATGATCCAGTCCGCTTCCGCAACCGAGGAGAGGTGGTCGTCGAAATTTCCGACGGTCACGCGAGCGGCCAGTTCGTCGAGAAAGAACGCAGGCGGTTTGCTCTTCTGAGCCGATTCCAGGCCCGCGCGGGCAATCCGAGTGCGCACGGCGGGCAAGCTCAGGTCCAGGCCCTTCTTCTTCTCTGCCGGAGTCAGTTCGGCAGGAAGCAGGTCGAGAAGAACCGTCGGGACGCCGCAGTTCGCCAGGTGCGCCGCGATCCGGGAACCCATCGTACCGGCTCCCAAGACTGCTGCGCGCTGGACGGTCCACTTCATGATCACTCTGTCGCTGGGATTCGATCGTCTTGCCCCGTAAGGAGGGAATTATAGTGAAAGGCTTGCTTCCTGTAAAATCGCGCGGCAGGGTGAACGGGTGAGCGTGGCGAGGAATGTCCGGCAGCCTTGCGCGGGCGCGGCTTCTCGCGTGGACCGCGACTGCGACCCGCAGTCAGCGCCCGGCAAGGTCTTGGCGAACGATCTCCAGGCGGGCCTGCGGGATTTCCAAGCGCTGAATTTCTCCCTCCGGCGTGGCCCAGATCTCAATCTTGATGTCCTCGGTGGCCGCCTGGAAATGATTCAATTCGAGCGGCGTATCGTTGATCCGGAGGTTTTCTTTGCCGAGCAAGGTCAGGCTGATCATGGCCGGCGTGGCTTCCTGGGGAACGAAGACATTGAAGTTCTGCGGGCCGGACCGTGCGGCGTCATACTGGCGCAGCAGCAATATATACTGATGAAAGAGATTCGTGTCCAGAACCACCAGATCATGATCGGGGAGAAGGAAAATCTGCTCCTGGGTCCCTGCTTCGGTCTTCGACAGCAGTTTTGTCCCCGCGGACCCGAACTCTACGGTCAGATTCCCCTTCTTGGGAGCTTGCTGCTGCCGTTCGTAAGAGGTGGGTTTCCATTTCGCGTCCAGGCGCAAGGTGGAAGCTTCCGAGACGCGCGGTGCCCCGGGCACTTCCAATAGCAGCTCTCCAGCCGCTTCCCAGCCGGAAGCGATGCGCCGGATCAGGAACCGTTCGGTCCCAATGCGACGCTCGCCGGAACGAATGAGAAAAACACCGTCCTCGGTGCTCGATCCGGTTTGCGCCGCGGCGGGTCCGGCTTTGATCCACAAAGTGGTTCCGAGCAAAACCAGGAGCAATCCAAGCCAGGCCGGAGCGCGCCGGTTTTCGGAGGAAGTTCTCGAGATTCGCAAGAAACAGGGCGGGGAAGTCCGGGCAGAATGCGATTCGCGTGCTCGCGTCTGAACGGTGGGACACCAACTCGGTTTCAGCAATGGCACAGCAACCCCTGGAAGGCCGGCAAGGCCAGAATGAGATTCACCACCTCGTTGGGATCGGCGCTTCCGGTCTGGACCGTGAACGTGGCCTGGCGATAGTAGGGGAGGCGCTGTTCGTAAAGCTGCCGAAAGGCCGCCTCATCGCGGAACAGCGGACGGTTTGTCAGCAAGGCGCACCGCAAGAGCAATTCCCCGATGGGGCACTCCAACCAGATGGCAATCGCCTTGGAGCGCTGGAGCAATTCAAAATTCGGGGGCTGGGCAAAGGTGCCGCCTCCCAGAGCGACCACCCGTCCGCCGCCCTGGGCGACTTCTTCCAGGACCTGCCGCAAGGTTTCCTGTTCTTTTTTTCGGAAGGCTGCTTCGCCCGCCCGGGCAAAGATTTCTGCAATACTGCGGCTCTCTTCTTGCTCGATGCGGGTATCGAGATCAATGAACTTCCACGCCAGGCGCTGGGCCAGCTTCATTCCCACGGTGGTCTTGCCGCTTCCCATGAAGCCAACCAGATAGACGGCGATGGGTTTGCCTCCGGCGGGAGCGGCAGAAGAAGAAAGAGGAATCATGCTAGACCATCTTCGGCATTGGTGTAGAAGATTGGGAACGTAAGGGCACGACTTCAGTCGTGCCGTAAATGGCGCGCCAAATCCACTCCACTTCCTTGCGGCTTCAGCCGCCCTTCGACAGGCTCAGGGCCGTGAGCGCCCTTCGGCAGGCTCAGGACGCCTGTATTGTTTCCCCGTCCCGAGCGGAGTCGAGGGGCGAAGTCGAACGGCTGAGGGACGTACCTCAGGGGCTAAAGCCCACTCGATAGGAGCCGTCGTTTCGGCATGGCTCCTACCCCAGCACGCTGAAAGCGGCGTGCTGGGGACCCCGTTGAAGCCATGCCCTTACGAAGTTGCCTCGCCTATACAGCGACCCTGAAAACGCTCTGTCGGAACACAGTCATGGTCTCGTCTCGGGACCTTCCGCCCAACACAGAGGAAATTCCCGTTCCGGCGCTGCCGAAGGCTGTTTCCTCCCAACGAGGAGGGCAGCCGGTCAACGGCCGCCGGACAATCGAATTGTACCACTGTAGGAAGTGATCTGGACGGTGGACTTGCCGGTACCGATTCGGCCCTGCAACAGTTTCCCTGTTGTGGAACGCCGGAAGGGGGTCCCCGGAGGAAGCGGGAGGAATGGAATCTGGCTCTCGATGGTTCCCAGGACGGAGCGAGCGGTCATATCAAAACTGGCTTTCGGGAAGGCTTGAATCTCGATGGGGGAACTGTAGTTGTGCAGGACGTAGGTGCCCCCGGAGCCGAAATCTCCTTGATAGTGAATTGCCCCGGAGTTGGTGGTTCCGATCAGTTCGGAGCCGTTCACCTGAACGAATTTCAGGTCTCCGGTGATCGAGTCCGCCTTGATGTGTCCCTCGGAAGCGCGGATCAGGATGGGGCCGTCCACCGTGCGCGCGGTAATGTAGCCGCGGATGCGCGACAGCGTGACGGAATTGGCAACTCCCTCGACGGCCACGCCTCCTTCGAGGTCCTCGACTGCGATGTCCCCCCGCTCGGACTCCACGCGCACGAGGGTCTGCCGGGGCACATGGATTTCCAGATTCACCTGCGCTTCCTGGGGCGAGAGGTTCTGGCGCTTGGGATGCGTCTGAATCGTAACCTTCTCCGCATTGCCGTCAATGAGGACGTCCATGCTCTCGGAGGCGCGCTCGCCCTTGATCTCCACCTGGTTCTGATCCCATCCTTTTACGGAAATCGTGCCGCTGTGGCTGTGCAGGAGAAGGGAAGGGTTCGCAATCGTGGCAAAGCTCTTGCGGATCGGTTCGCTGGAAACCGCGCCGAGGCCGGCACAAAACACCCCCGCCACCGCCAGCATCGCCAGCCAGCGCCGAGGGCTTCGGAAAGCTGAATTCGGCCTCATCGAAATTCTTCCCCGCGCATCAACAATTCCAACAGACGATTCTGTTGCTCGTAAACCGTATAGAGTTGGCTGCGGGCCAGGGGATCATCCGGATGCGCTGCGACATACTGCTCCAACACGTTGATGGAAGAATCAACCCGCGTGAAAGAAGGATTGAGTTCCTGCCAGTTTGCGACATAGGCGGGTTGTCTGTCCGGCGGGGCCTTTTCAATCACTCTCCGAACTTCCGGCGGGGCCGCTTCGATTGCCTTCTGGACTGCCTCAGCCCGAGTTAAAGTCTCAGCGGGAGGAGAGGCCGCCGGCGGCTGCGCCACGGCTGTGGCGGGCGCGGGAGAAGGAGCCGAAACGTGCGTGACGAGGTCGCGCAAGTACAGCACTCCTCCCAGCGCGAGGAAGAACACGGCGGCATAGGCCAGACCCAAGGGCAAGCGGGGCAGCCATGCAAACGTCACAAGACGAGCCAGGGACGGCCACGCGCCCGGTTCCCGGATCAAACCCTGCTGGTCTAACTGGCGGCGGAGGTGGAGCCAGACTCGCTCGGGAGGCTGCTCCGCCTCGACCATTTGACGGGCCTGCCACCGAATCAGATTCACGTCCCGCACCTTGCCCGCGCAAGGAGAGCAGACCTGCCGGTGCTCTTCCAGGGCGGGAGAAAGCAACGCGGAATCATCCAGTTCCTGCCATTCTCGTTCGAATTCCTCGCATTTCATGGTAACTCGCTCCCCGTCTTGCTGGCTCTTGGCGGCGTCTCCAGGTCGCTCGAAACCTCCGGGGGTTCACTCGCTTCTGCCGGAGCATGTCCCCCTCCCAACAGCCCCCGAAGTTTCATCCGGGCCTTGTGGAGTTGCGACTTGGAATTGCCGACGGAGCAACCAAGCATACTTGCAATTTCCTGGTGTTCAAATCCTTCCACGTCGTGCAAATAAAAAACCGTCCGGTAGCCGGCCGGGAGCGCCTGGATCGCGCGTTCCAGCACCACCCGGTCCACCACTCCCGTTAACGCGGGGTCGGCAGTTCCGATGTCGCGCCTCCGGGAGTCCTCCGAATCCGAGTCTGCCGGCTCCTCCAAGGAGGATGCCAGAATCCCTTTCTTGCGCAGCCGCATCAGCACCAGGTTGACGGCCAGCCGGTGCATCCAGGTGGAAAAAGCTGCTTCCCCGCGGAAGGTGCCAATCTTGCGGAACACTTGCAAGAACGCCTCTTGCGTCAGATCCTCGGCATCGGCCGGATTGCCGGTCATGCGCAGACACAGCGAGTAAATCCGGCGCTTGTGCGCATGATAGAGGGTTTCAAAAGCCTCGGCGCTGCCATTCTTGGCCTCTTCAATTGCCTTGGCTTCTGCGTTCTCCGGAACATCCCTAATATCCGAACTCAAGGCGCTCCGCGAAATAGCACCTGCGCTCATTCTGTCAGATGCTGGAAGGATTCCCTGAAGTTGCATTGGAACCGTGAGCACTCGGAACAACCCTCCCGTAGTGGCGGCAATCGTAGATTCGATGCCACGCCCGGCTGGCGGGTTGCCCGATTATTCCTCTGATCTGCAATCAGTTAGCGGTTCCCGGTGGCTTCCAATGCCGACCACACTGTTTTCCCGACCCCCACATTTCCCGCTGCATCGTAGAGTCGCACGGTGAGCAAGTGCTCGCGGCCGTCCGGGGGCTTTACCGTCACCGTAAACGTCTCCTCGCGCGAATCAATAATGCCGTCGTCGGAGAGCAGAGGCACCAGCGGATCGGCGTCCAAGGCGTACTCGGCTCGAATCAGAACACTGGCGGCGTCAAAAGCCCGGAAGCGCGCGGTGGCAGAATCCCGCCCCCGGGTGGTTTGCAACGCCTCCACCTGGGGCGGCGTACTGTCCACCAGAAACGGCGCGCTCACCATCTCCGCGGTCTTGGCCGTCCCCGAGGGATTGGCTGCGGCGTCGGAGGCCACCACTTTCACCCGGTATCGTCCGTCCGGTAAGACGTCATTCTCCAGGGGAAAGGAATTTACTTTCAAGTCGTCTTCCAGGAGCTTCCACTCCGTTTCCGCCTCGCCGCGAAAATAGAGCGAATAGACCAGTTCATCCTGATCCGGATCGTTCGCCGTCCAGCGGAGGTCCAAGCCTCGCGGGGGCTGCGAGCGTGGCGAAGCTACCCCGGAGAAAGCCCGTGTTCCTGTGCCCCCGCCGCCTGCGCCCACCACGGTGACGCCGGAGGAGGTGCCGCCAGCTCCCCGGTCGCCGCGCGGATTGGCCCGAATTTCGGTCACTTCCGGGGCGCGGTTTCGCGGCAGGTACGCCAAAATCGCCTCGCGCAGCACCGGCGAGCGGTCTGCGGCGGCGCGAAATACGGCTTTCCATTGGATGTAGCGTGACGGAGGACTGCTGATCTGTTCCCCGCCCGCTTCCCGATACGCCGTGGCCCAATCACTCCAGGTGGCATCCGGGCGGCGGGAATTGCCGGTTCGGGTTAACAGTTCCAGAGCCGTTCCCGGAGGCAGATCGGCGCTCCATCGAATTTTCCCCCAGCCGGAAACGCTGCCGGTGTCCCATACTTCCGACTCAAAGGAGCCCGTGGCGGCCGGACGCGTCCCCAGCCGAAATACCTTGCCGACGTTGGAAGTGGTGGCCAACACAAAGTTGCCGAAGGGAATCAGCCGGGTCGTTTCTTCCTGGCCGGTCTGCGTAAGCAAGGAAACCTGCCGGTCCGGAGTCAATTCATAGATGCGGCCTTTATCATCCGTCGAAAACAGCAGAGTTCTGTCCGAGACCAGCAGGTCAAAGATATTCTCCCGCGGCGAATTCCAGAGCGTTTCGACGGTGCTGTCGGGCCAAACCCGGTACAAGGCGCTGCGAGCGCCCCGACCCTCTGCCCCGCGCGGGCCTCCGCCGGTGATAATCGGTTGCGTCCCCTGGATGATCACCTGGGCTGAGCCGCCCCCGGGACCCTGCGGGTCCTGCTGCCCTCCGCCGTCTCCGGGCCCTCCCGGAAACGGGGAGTCGTCAGCGCGGACGGTGATGGTCTGTGTCGCTCGGACGGGCGCTTGCCCCCCCCCCACAGCCTGCGGGGGTGGCAGACGCTGGCGGCGTTCTTCGGGAGACCCCATCGCCGAGGCATAGATGCTTCCATCGGCCGCCACCATTACGCTGTGGATTTCTGATTGCGGGGCATCATACAACACAAACCCTTTTGCAGAGCCGGAAATTCGATAGAGCAGGCCGTTAGGCTCCGTGCCGGCGATCAACTCCTGGGCAGGGCTGAGCGCCATACTCACGACGTGACTCTGCTGGGTATCGTAGAAGAGTTCTCCTTCTCCATTGGGGCGCACACGGTAAATTCGCCCCCGATCCCCCGTGCCCGCGTACAAGTTCCCGTCCGCGCCAAACACCAATGCCCAGATATACTTGGCCTGCGGGTTGAAAAATTCCTGGGATTTTCCCGAAGGGTCCACCTTGTAAATCTTGCCGTCCGGGGACGTGCCGACGTAAACATTGCCGCTCTTATCCACGGCCACCGCAAAGACGTCCGGTTCGTTCGCGTCAAAGAACAGAGACCCTTTCAGATCCGCCCCCAGCCGGAACACCTTGCCGCTGTGGCCGGTGCCGAGGTAGAGATTCCCGCCCGGGTCGCGTCCGACCGCCCAGATCATGGCCTGGTCGCTGTTGAAAATCTCGTCCAGGGCCGGGGCCAGTTTCAGCGCGCCTTCCCGGCTGAGCGAAATGCCGGAGAAGTTGCCACGCCCGAAATCTTCAAATGTGGAACTGGTCCAGAACCTGGTGCTGACTCCGAACGCTCCACTGGCGCAGAGGACGGTCAGCAGGAGCGCAGCCTTCCGTATGATTTTCATCGGTCCAATTTCCTTCTGATTCGCAGACTGATCTGCTCCCCACCGGACGGAGCAAACTCTCGGACGTTCCTCGGCGCGCGCCGACCGGGGAGGAAATACAAGCCCGCCGGCCTCAATCTCGCACCGTTACAGTAATTGTTTTTAGTCCCGAAACCAGGGAGGGCAAAGACCCCATTTCATAATCGGCCACGGTGGAGAGAAAAGTGAGGGAGATATTCGCGCTGAGCGATGGGTCGGAGGTAAGCGTGCGCGCCAGCGACGGGGGAGGCGACGGGAAGCTTTCTCCCTGGATCACGAATCCCGGCTCCAAACGGGAGAGCCGCACGTACAGGCGGTCATTCCGGCGCAGCTTGTTGATGGCGCGGATGAGCTGCTGCGGACTCCGGGGAAGAACCACCCGGCCCGCCCGGCTCAGTTCCACGCGGTCTATGGTGGACCCGTCCGCCACCGTAATGCTCAACGGACCCGGAGCCAGACTCGCCGGAATCTCGAGCGAAACCTTCTGGAGCGTTTCTTCTCCGTTTTCCGCCCGAAGCAGCGCCGTCAGTTCCAGGGACTCACCCGGCTTGACTTCCCGCCGGTCGCTCCACACCCGTTCCAGTTCCCGAGTCAGCCGCCGGTCGGTCGCGAGCACCCGCAACCGTATGCCCTGCACATCCACCGGGCCTAGCTCGCTTTGCATGAGATAGGTCAACGTCGCCGCCGCCGACTGGGCCGCCGCCGCCGGGGCGTTGGCGCTGCCGCTGAAGTAATTGGCCACCTTGACTTCGGGAAGACCGTTCAGCGTAACCGTCTGTTCCACCTGCAGCGTGGAATCCCCGACCATCCGCTCCGTAGTTCCCAGAGACGAAAGAACCGCCATGTTGACCAGGAACGGGAGCAGGAAGCGGTCATTGACCACCTCAAACTGATAGGTACGCCCGGGACGCTGGCCGGAAGTTACCTCCAGCTCAATCGGCACCATCCTTGCCCGGCGGCCCAACAGGCCCATGACTCCCGAGCTACGGTCTTGGCCGATCACTCCCAGCAACCGCCCGGGGGTTGAGATTTTCATGGAGCTGGCATAGCTCGGCAGAGCGGCCAGAACCTCGGATTCCGCAAACGGAATGTCCGTAGGCCCCGCGGAAAGGAAGCGATGCCCGAAGGCATACACGCGCCCCTGGTCCACCAGCGTAACGGTTCCATCCGCGCTCACTCCCAGGTCGCCGCGCACCAGTTGGACGCTAATCATGGACCCGGGCTGCAAGCGGGAAGGGTCGCCCATCGCCTGATCCCCCGCGCCGCTTCCACCGCCCTGCATGGGGATCAACCCCAGGGCGCGCAGTTGCGGCTGAAAGTGTTCCACGGCTTCCGGGGTAAACCCCGAAAGCATTAGCGGCGTGGCCACCCGCAGCAAGGATGTTTCCGCGCCTCCCCAGAGTACGCGGCTGGACCAGTTCGCTGCCGGGGGCAGCAAGTCCGGCATCTCAGAGGCTAGTAGGCGCGGCTCGGACGGGTTCGCCGCATCCGGCTCAAATCGCCACGCCTGTCGCGGAGTGCTGGGCGGCGTGGACTCGGCCTCATCGGTGAAGGATTGCACCATCTGTTCGATGGGAGTGATTCCCGCGATCGGTTCCTTGGAGAACTGGAAACCGAGCGCGACCGCCCCGACGAGCCGGCCGTCTATATACACCGGACTGCCGCTCATGCCCGCCATGACGCCCGTTTGCTCGAGTGGTCCCCCGGACAGCCGCGCCAGAATCACGCTCTGACGCGGCGCCACATTTCGCAGCACTCCCAGAATCTCGACCTGAAACTCGGAAATGGTCCGGCCATCGAAAACGGTCTTGCCAATCCCCTTGAGTCCCGGCCGAACCTCAGCCAACGGGAACAAGGGGACGCTGACCGGGGCCTGTTGCGCCGAGGACAGGGTCCCCGACAAAACGAAAAGCCCCCCGATGATCCAGTGCAGCAGTCTCGCGTGGGTTGAAAACGGTTCTCTCAACAAACTGTTTCCGCTCGAAACGTTTCAGTCATTTACTATGCTCATCATAGGCTATCTGCGCCCCTGCGTCAATAGACGGAGCGAGCGGAAAGTAGAAAGTCCGCAACCGTTCCCGCTCCCAGGCGGGCACCGACCAGCCGAACAGGATTGCCGGGCGCACCAACGACAACATCGTCCCCCCCGCCGGGGATTTTCTCTCTGCGGGCGTCCTCGTTTACGTGTTATACTTCTGGTTTCTTCCACCTCCGGGAAGAGGGCCTGGGGAGTTGTAGCGCGGGATACCTGCCAGAATTCTCCCCTCCGGCGAACATCCTTTATTTTTGTTGGGAATCCATTGTTCAGTGAGGAGCCAGGGAATGGGAAAAGTTGATTACTCGACTCAAGACGGAATTGCGATTCTGGAATTGAACGACCCGCCCGCCAATGCCTACGGGTATGACATGATGCGCGACCTCGACCAGGCGATTCTCGAAGCGCGCATGGACGAAAAGGTTTTCTGCATCCTGATCCGGGGCAAGGGCGAGAAGTTTTTCTGCGGCGGCGCCGACATTCGGATGCTGAATGAGAAGCCGGCCCACCACTTCTATTATTTCGCGCTCCACGCCAACGAAACCGTGCGGCGGCTGGAGATGACGCCGAAGCTCGTCATCGCGGCCATCAACGGGCACTGCATGGGCGGCGGCCTGGAAATCGCGCTGGCCTGCGACATCCGCCTCGCCAAGCGCGACGCCGGGCGGATCGGACTGCCGGAAGTCAACCTGGGTCTCGAGCCGGGTGTCGGCGGCACGCAACGCTTGCCTCGGATCATCGGCTACGCGCGCGCCATCGAGCTGCTGATTACCGGCAAAGCCTTGAGCTTTGAAGAAGGCCTGGACCTGGGCCTCCTTCATTACGTCTATGAACCGGGCACTTTCTGGGAAGAGTCGCTCGCGTTTGCCCGGCAGTTCTGCCCGCCCAACAAGGCCGCCAGAGCCGTCGGGAAAATCAAGCTTGCTGCGCGCGCGAGTCTGGAGACTTCCATTACGGAAGGGATCGTGATCGAGCACGAAACACTTCAGCAGCTCTACGAGAGCAAGGACGCTCGCGAAGGCGTGAGCGCGTTCTTGCAGCGCCGCCAGCCGGCCTACCAGGGAATCTGAGGGCCTCTTGCCCGCAGGCGGTCGGAGGCGGTTTGGGAGCGCGGGCCTCTGGCGGGAGCCGCCCGGCTGAAACAATGTCCAACACTTCTAACTTTGACGGGGGGATTCGATGAGTCAGGCAATTGCAACAGAAACCAAGGTGGATTTGAAAATGTTCATCAACGGCGAGTCTGTGGACTCCGTGAGCGGAGAGCGCATGGAAGTCCGGGACCCCGCGACCGGCGAGGTCGTCGGGACCGCGCCCAAAGGCACGGCGGAGGATGCCCGGCGCGCCATTGACGCCGCCGAGGCGGCCTTTGAGCCGTGGTCGGAAACCACCGCCGACGAGCGCGCCAAATTCCTGTTCAAGGCGGAGGAACTGGTCCACGCCGCGCACAGCGAACTGGCGCTGCTTCTTTCCCGCGAGCAGGGCAAGCCGGTCAGCGAAGCCATGACCGAGATCGAACACTTCATGCACGGATTGGGGTTCTACGCGGCGCTCGCTTCGAAAGTCCGCGGCGACTATGTGCCGCTTCCGAATTTCCCCAACAAAGGCGCTTACGGCATGGTCCTGCGGCGGCCTATCGGGGTTTGCGTGGGTATTTCGCCGTGGAACTTCCCGATCACCCTGACCGGCACCAAGATCGGCCCGGCGCTGGCCGGAGGCAACACGATCGTCGTCAAACCCGCGAGCAGCACGCCGCTGACGGCCACCCGCGTGGTCGAGCTGCTCAATCAGTCCGGATTGCCCAAGGGCGTTCTGAACATCGTCACGGGACCGGGCGGCACGGCCGGTGAGGAATTGATCTCCAACCCCAAAGTGCGCCGCGTGGCGTTCACCGGCGAGACCAAGACGGGGAGGCACATCATGGAAGTGGCCGGCCGGGACTTCAAGCGCGTCACGCTCGAACTCGGCGGCAGCGACCCGATGATCGTCTGCGATGACGCGGACCTCGACCGCGCGGCCACCATGGCCTCCGTCGGGCGCTTCTACAACTGCGGGCAGGCTTGCCTGGCAATCAAACGGCTGTACGTGTTTGAGGCCGTCTACGATCAGTTCGTGGAGAAGCTGCTCGGCAAGGTCAAACGGCTGAAGATCGGCGTGGGCACGGAGAAGGACACGCGGATCGGTCCGCTCCATAATGACGCGCAGCGCCGCGAAGTGCAGGAGCAGGTCGAGGACGCCCTCGCCCGCGGCGGGAAAATTCTGGCGGGCGGCAAGCAAGCGAGCGGCTTCAAGACGACCCACTTCTACGAGCCGACGCTGGTGGTGGATGTTCCCCATGACGCGCGGATCGTGCAGGAAGAAGTGTTCGGGCCGGCGCTGCCGATCTTCCGCGTGAAGGACATTGACGAAGCGGTCCGGCTCGCCAACAGCTCGATCTATGGCTTAGGCTCTTCGATCTGGACCCGCGACCTGGCCAAAGCCAACAAGGCGGCGATGAAGATTCAGGCGGGGGTCACATGGATCAATTCGCTCCATTACGGCTATGACGAGCTGCCCTTCGGCGGGGTCAAGCAGAGCGGCATCGGCCGCGAGCACGGTCCTGAGGCGCTCGACTATTATTTCGAGCCGAAGTCGGTCGTCTATGCCGGCCTGATGTAGACGCA
>Ga0155949_1142_pt1 | contig 39813 bp, 34 predicted proteins | sample RifCSPlowO2_02_FD_107603 | JGI IMG/M metagenome (GOLD analysis project Ga0155949, IMG submission 107603) | Acidobacteria bacterium RIFCSPLOWO2_02_FULL_61_28
CCCTTTTCAGCGGCGGCGGTGCGGAACGAATCCGAATCAAGAGCGACGGCAAGGTCGGCATCGGCACCACCGACCCCAAGCGGCCGCTCCATGTCAAGGGCGGCGACATCATCGTGGAGAAAGGCGGCGGGTTTGGTCTGATCGAACCCGGAAATGCCGACCCCAACACCGTGTTGTACCGGCCGGGTATTCCTGTTCCCCCGCCGGACCCGATACCGGAAGGAGTGGATATTACCATCCTCCGTACCTATAAGAACGAAGCGTATGCGAGTCCAAAGTATACGATCTTGAAAATCTGGGCTCCGCCCAACGCCGTTGCCAACGACAGAGAGGCTACCTTGTCGCTGACTCGAGGCGACAACGACGAAGAGTCCATGGACGTTTACAACAACGGTTACTCGTCGGAAACCCAGTTTGGGATCAGAATCCAGAAGAGGGGAAGTGGCTCTTATCGCGACTTCGTGTTCGACAAATATGACGGGTCAAACCCAAAGGTTAAATTACTGGTTATCAAGACAGAGAGCGGCAATGTAGGTATCGGAGATAAAGCGACCCCGGCGGCGAAGCTGGACGTTTCCGGTGGAGATATTTACGTCTCGGACGCGGGCAAGGGGATTATCCTGAAAAATGCAGCAGGCACGATCTGCAGACGTGTAAGGCTCAACGATGCTGGCGACGGACTGATTTTTGATTCGATCTCTTGTCCATAGCCGTGCAGTGTGCGGAAGGAACGGTCAGGAGCCGAATCCAAACAATATTACCCCCTGTGGCTTCGGCGGAGGCATCTACAAAATCGGAGGTTACAAAACGAATGACGAATGACTTAGAGAAGGTGATTCGAAGTTTGGCGATTTATGTCCTCGCGGGCCTAGTTTTAGGGGGAGCTAGTTTCGCACAGCAAGCGAAGGTCAAACCAGTGGGACGGGTCGTTATTGTGGACAGCAAGGGCAAGATCATCGGCACCACTCTCGGTGGTCTCGGTATCCATAACATCGAGATAAGTGGCGGTTCGTCTTTGGCAGTTCGGTCTATCGTTCTGCTGGCGGTGGACCAACACCTGGTTCCTGTCGCGGTGGGCCGGGACCGCTTCTATGGTAGCGGGGTCTTCTACTTCGAGTTAGAGAACTGCGCTGGCGCGCCTTGGTTTCCCGTTATCACATCCACAAGCGAACCGCCCGGATTGCTGTCCCGGGTAGGAATCGGTCCCCCGGGGCAGACTGTTTACCTACAGACAGACGATGCCGCACCACAGTCAATCACAATTCGTTCAATGCTGCAGCCTCCTCTTCCCTGTAGCAATCAGACTTTCCATGACATCGGTGCGCTGCCAACGCAACCCTTGGTGGACCTTTTGACCATCTTCACGCCGCCGTTCAGCCTGCGCGCCGCGCCGTGAGTCTGGAAAAGCAAGGCCGACGAGTTTCAACCCCCGTACACGCTGCGGTGATGAAAGACAGTGACGAGTGGCAAGTGACAAGTGACGAGCGGGAAGAAGATAGAAGTTAGGAGTTAGAAGGCAGGAGTCAGGAGAAAAGCAATCCGGGCGGGAGCAGAGTTCCTTCCCCACACAACCCGAAAGGAAGGGTCCCATGGAAAGCAACGTCGTGATTGAAACGATGCCGCCCGCAGAAGAACTCCGGATGAAAGGAATTAACATCTATATGTCGGGTCCTGGTTGCGGAATTATTTTCCAAAGCCCCGATGGGCGAACCTACAAGATGCTCTCGATTGACAACAGCGGGAACCCGGTTTGGGCTACGGTCCCATCTCCCTAAGACCGCGACGACGGTGGACCCGGCGACGGTCAAACTGGCGGGCGCGCCCGTGGCTACGCAGGGCCGGGGCACTCCGATGACCTCGGTGGCCGACCTCAACCGCGACGGACGCCTTGACCTGCTGCTGCACTTCCGCACGCAAGACCTGCAACTCACGCCCGCCTCGACCGAAGCCGTCCTCAAGGGCAAGACCTTCTCCGGCCAACTGATCCGGGGAACAGACTCAATCCGCCTCGTTCCGTAGTCGGGATTTCTCACAAGCATTCGGGGAAGGAGGTCGCGTCTTCGAAAATCCCCGAAGGGGATTTGCAGGGAAAGCCGGGGGCAACGCCCCCGGAAATGGGCGTTGGACGGTTCGACCCTGAAAGGGTCGCACAAAACCCCGCACGCACGAGTGCGACCCTTACAGGGTCGCTCCGGAATTACACACCGTTCCGGGGGCGTTGCCCCCGGCTACTTTCTTTTGTCCTTTCAGGACAACCAGAAATGAATCTGTGATGCTCATTACTGTCGAGAAATCTAGGCTAGCCAGCACCCGCCGGGTGTGGAACTCTACCTTTACTTAGGACGTGAGGGGCGAATCAACAAGAATCATTGGTATAATCGGTTCGACGGAAAGAATTGAATCAACGGGGAGGGCCGCTCACTGCCGGCGCCGAGCAACACGGAACGAAGCGTATCGGTCGTCATCCCGACCTGGCGGCGAGGAGACCTGCTCGGAAACTGCCTGGAGTCGCTCCGCGCCCAGACCTGGAAGGATTTCGAGACGGTTCTGGTGTCGAACGGCGCAGGCGATTGGGTGGAACAGTTGGCCAAGGAGTTCGGATGCGAACTGGTGAAATTGCCCGTTAACCGCGGCTTTGCGGCAGCGGTCAATGCCGGGATTGCCGCCGGCCGCTCCCGGTACGTCACGGTGCTGAACGATGACGTCGAACTCGACCGGCATTGGCTGGAACGCACGGTGGCGTTCCTCGAAATCCACACGGACGTTTCGTTCTGCTGCGGAAAGATTTTCCAGGCCGACGGGGTAGTGCTTGACGACGCGGGGGATGCTCTTTCGCTCGGTGGATCGGCGTGGCGGCTCGGCTTCGGCCGCAAGGACACCGGGGAATTCGATCTTCCGCGAGTGATCTGGGCCGCCTCCGGAACGGCTACCCTGTTTCGCCGGAGCGTGTTTGAACAGGTAGGCCACGAAGTAGGCCACGAGGTAGGCAAAGAGGTAGGAATGTTCGATGAGAACTTTTTCGCGTACCTCGAAGACATGGACTTTTCGCTGCGGGCCGCGCGCGCCGGCCTGCCAGGGTTCTATCTACCCCAGGCGACGTGCCGCCATCGAGGAAGCGCCACGCTCGGCGGAGCGAATTCCGCGCCGACCTTCCGGCTGCTCACTCGGAACCAGTTGCTGCTCCTGGTGAAGCACTATCCCGGATCGCTACTCGCGCGCCTGGGGCCGCGCATTGCCTGGGCTCAGTTCCTATGGGCGCTCCTGGCAATTCGAAAAAAACGGTTCGCGGCGTATCTCGGTGGCGTGGCCGGATTCCTTCGCCTGCTTCCCCGAGCTGTCCGCCAGCGCGGCACTTTCCGACCGGACCAGCGACACGCCTTCCTGGCCCGGCTGAAACAATCGGAGCGGGAAATCTATGCCGATGTCTGCGCGCCGGATCGAACCGAGCGCGACACGTTTTGGAAACTGTACTTCGGACTTTTTCCGCCACGGGGCAAAGCGGACGCCTCGGCCTCGGCGGGACTCGATCATCTGCCGGCGGGCGAAACGCAGAAACCAATGTAGCCGGGAGAGCCGAGAATTCCGAGAGAACCCAAAAGAATCCGCTGCCTGGAAGGGAACGTTCGAGCATAAACGCAGATGATCTCCGTCATCGTGGTTACTTATAATTCGAGGGCGCACATTGTCCGTTGCCTGGACTCGCTGCAAGGATCGGGCGCGGAGATTGTGGTAGCGGACAACGCCTCCTCCGACGGCACCGCAGACCTGATCCGCGAACGGTATCCGCGTGTAAAGCTGGTTCCGTCCGCGTCGAATCTCGGATTCGCCGCCGCCGCCAACATGGGAGTTCATCACAGCACGGGCAGCGCCCTTTTGTTTCTCAATCCGGACACCGTCTGTCTGGATTCGCTCGGCCCGTTGGAGAAGGCACTGGAGAGTTCCGAGCGGATCGCCGCAGTTGCGCCGCGGCTGGTGGATCCCGATGGCCGGACGCAAGTCGGGTTCACGGTGCGGCGATTGCCCACGGCAGCTTCCCTTGTTTTTGAAATCCTGCTCCTGAACCGGCTCTTTCCCGGCAATCCCGTCAATCGGAGATACCGGTGCCTGGACCTGGACGTCGAGCGGCCCAGCGAAGTGGAGCAGCCCGCCGGCGCTTGTCTGTTGGTGCGGCGGAGCCGTTTCGAAGCCTGCGGCGGCTTCGACGAATCTTTCTTTCCGCTCTGGTTTGAAGACGTGGACCTTTGCAAACGGCTTCGGGAACAGGGCGGAACCCTCGTGTTCTGGCCACAGGTCCGGGTGCGGCACCACGGCGCCCATTCTTTGGAATCGTTGACTTTTTCCGAGAAGCAGATTTACTGGTATCGCAACTTGCTTTATTATGTGCACAAGCATTTCCCCCGGAGGACCCGGGTGGCGATCCGGGGGGCACTGCTCGTCGGCATGGGCTTGCGGATGATGGGAGAGCTGTTCGGGGGGGCGGCTTCCGCGAGAACTCCCCGCCGCAGGGAACGCCTTCGGGCATACTGGAACGCGGCACAGTTGTCCGTTTGCGGCGTGAGGAGCGGGGCTGTGATCGGAGGAGTGTTCCGCCGAGGTTGCCCAGATCGAGCAGGGGTGGCTGGCTGGGCAAAGGACAATGGGGACAGATAAGAAACTCGTTTCCGTAACCATCGTCACGCATGACAGCGCTTCGTGCGTGCAACGCTGCCTGGACTCGGTCCTGTCTCAGGACTGGCCTAGGCTGGAAGTAACTGTGGCGGACAACGCGAGCCGCGACCAGACCCGCTCGCTTCTGGCGAATTACCAGAACCGCATCCAACTGATCCTAAATTCCGAAAACCGGGGGTTTGCGGCTGCGCAGAACCAGGCCATTCGCCAGGCGAAGGGAGAATGGATTCTGGTGCTGAACCCCGATGCATTACTCGCGCCGAACTTCGTTTCGTTACTCGTTCGCGGCGGAACTCTGGACCCCTCGGTGGGAACCGTGTGCGGGAAGCTGCTGCGCGCGTTGCCCGGTTTGGAAATCCCGCCGGAGCGACTGTTGGATTCAGCCGGAATTTACTTTACGCCCACCTTCCGCCATTTTGACCGGGGATTCCATCTCCCGGACGGAGAAGAATACGACCAACCCGTTTATGTTTTCGGCGCAACGGCGGCGGCGGCGCTTTACCGCCGGAGCATGATCGAAGATATCAGCGCAGAGGGGGAGTTCTTCGACGAGGACTTTTTCTTCTACCGGGAAGACGCCGACGTGGCTTGGCGCGCCCAGCTCCAAGGCTGGCGCTGCCTGTATCTCCCCGACGCCACCGGATACCACGTCCGCAGAGTTTTTCCCGAATGCCGCCGGCAACTTCCGGAGGCGGTCAATTTTCATTCGGTAAAGAACCGGTTCTTGATGCGCATTAAGAACGTGACGTGGCCGCTCTACCTGAGAAATTTCTTGCCCGTTGCCGCGCGGGACATCGCCATTGTGGCGTACTGTCTGGTCGTCGAGCGGAGCTCGTTGCCTGCGTTTCGAGCGGTGCTCCAAAACTGGCGGCGAATGCTCGCCAAACGGCGGCTCATCCAGCAGCGCCGCCGGGTCTCGCACGATTATTTGCGGAGCTGGTTCCGCTTTCGCCCCATGACCGTGCCGGTGGAGCTTCCCCGGAGCGACGCGCAACCTGCCTCCGTTCCTCCGAACCGGGAGCCTTATCCGATTCTCCCCTTGCGGACCACCCGGGCCGAGCCGGGCCGGATCCCTCCGCTGTAAGCATGAACATTGCCATCCTGGGTACGCGCGGTATTCCAGCCAACTACGGCGGCTTCGAGACGTTTGCCGAAGAACTCTCCTCCCGCCTCGTCCGCCACGGACATCGGGTGACCGTCTATGGGCGGACCAACAATATCCGCTATCAGGGAACCGAATATAAAGGCGTTCGGCTCGTTCTGCTGCCAACCATCCCGCACAAGTATTTCGATACGGTCGCTCACACCTTCCTCTCCGTCTGTCATGTCCTGTTCCAGGACGCGAAGGTCGTGCTGATCTGCAATGCCGCCAACAGCCTCTTCTCCTTTGTGCCCCGTCTCGCCGGGAAGAAGACGGTGGTGAATGTGGACGGCCTGGAACGCAAGCGCCAGAAATGGAATGCACTGGGAAAAGCGTATTACTTGCTCTCGGAGTGGCTGGCCACGTTTCTTCCGAATGCCATCGTCACGGATGCGCGGACGATTGAAGCGTATTATCGGAACCGGTATGGCAAGCGGTCCTACTTCATCCCCTACGGCGCCGACGCCGGGCGGAGTGAAAGCAAAGAGTGCCTCGAACGGCTGGGCCTGGAACCGGAAGGTTATTTTCTTTATGTGAGCCGGCTGGAGCCGGAAAACAACGCCCTCCTGGTCGTACAGGCATTTGAACGGGTTGCCACGGATAAGAAGCTGGTGATCGTCGGGGACGCTCCCTACGCCCGCGATTACATCACCCAGGTGAAAGCCACCACCGACGCCCGCATCCTGTTTCCGGGCGCCATCTACGGCGCGGGGTACCGGGAACTGCAATCGCACGCGCTGTGCTATATCCACGCCACTGAGGTCGGGGGAACCCATCCGGCCTTGATCGAGGCCCTGGGATGCGGCCGCTGTGTCCTCTACCTGGACACAGCCGAGAATCGGGAGGTGGCCGGCGGCGCCGCCATTTCCTTCACCAAATCCGCCGAGGACCTTGCCGGGAAAATGCAAACGTTGCTCCACGATCCCGCCTTGCGAGCCGAGTACCAGCAGCGCGCCGTGGAGCGGGTTCGTCAACGATACCGTTGGGAAGAGGTCACGGCGGAATACGAGCGGCTGTTCCAGGAGTTGCTCCGGAACTAGACGCAGAAGCCCGTCCTGGGGCGGTATGGAACCGATCCGTAAGAACTGTCTGCAGGACGCTGCGGACGGCGGCGCATACAGCGGCCATTTTCGTTCCCAACCAGTCCGGGTCCCGAACCGGTTCTTGCCGGGCCATTCGATGTAACCTATTCGGGAACCCCGCTTTTCCTTCGGCGCCCCAGGAGATGAAATCCGGGAGAAGTTTAGTGGCATAATGCAGGGGAGACGCGCCAGGGACGTCTCAAGAGATATGACGCGGAAAAAAGGGAAACGAACGAAGCGCGAGCGGATTCCCGGGGCAGGCGACGGGTCGCCCGGGAGCGCCGGACAGTTCGAGGAGGGAACCGAAACCGTCTCCCCAGAAACTTCGACTTCGGTCGAGACGTTCACATCGGAGCCGGCTGCGGTCGAGCCTGCACCGGAAGCAGGGTTGCCGAGTCCGGTCGCTTTCCGTGTGGAACACGAAGAGGCCAAGGTGATGCAGGAAGAGCCAGGACAAGACAAAGCAGGCCGCTACCGGGAACCAGAGCCCGCGCAACTCTCCCAGCCGGCTCCGGAACAGGGTGGGGGGGGGCTTTTCGCGCGGTTATCCCGCTGGTTTCTGGGGCCAAGCCAGCCGCTTGAGATTCCCTCGGAAGCCGCAGCGACTCCGCCAGCGCCGGCCGCTTCGTTTGAACCATCCCCACCGGCAAGCGCCGCCGTCCCCCAACCCCCCGTCGCTCTTCCTCCGCAGCGAGAGCCGCTGGCCCCGCCCGCGGAAGCGAAGTGGGCTTCTCCTCGCCAGCGTCCCGAAACTACCGGAGCAGCTCGTGTGGACCATCTGCTGGCGGTCCTGACGCTGGAACGGGTCCTGCCGGAACTGGACGCCGCGCGGCGGGAGATGGAGGAGATGAAGATCGGCTCCAACCACCGCATTCGGCAACTCGAAGCCGAACGCGATCAGGTCCGGGCGGAAGCCGAAAAGGTCCGCGCCGAGAAATCGGGATCCGACTCCCGCACCGGGACGCTCCGGACCGCTCTGGACGATCTGGAACGTCAGGCTCGCGAAGCGCAGGACACGGCCGCGGAGCGCATCCGGCAACTCGAGGTCGAACGAGATCAACGCCGCTCGGAAGCGGAAGCCTCCCGGGCGGAGCAGCATGATCTTCGCCTCCACATCCGCCAATTGGAGGCCCAACTCGAAATCAACCAGGCCGCCCGCCCGGTGGAAGAATGGGCCGCGCTCGAATCACGCATTCAAACCCTCGAAGAGGAATTGGCAGCGGCCCAACATCGCGGCCGGCAGCAGCGAGAGGCCGTCGAGGTGGAATTGGACGCAGCCCGCGAGCGGGTCCAGCAGGAAAAGGAATCGTTGGAGGCGCGCCTTCGGCAGAGCGAAACGGAACGGAAGGATTTGGCAGCAAGTCTGGCCGCGAAAGAGGAAGCATTGCGCGGCTCCTCCCGACCAGCCGAAATCGCGCACTCGCGAGTCCAAGAACTCGAGGCGGAACTGGCGGAGTGGAAAGCCCGTGCCGAAGCAGCCCCGTCGCGCCAAGAACCCCTGCCTGCCTCGCAGGAAGCCGCTCCTGCTCCGGTGGCAGCAGACGAAGGCCGGCTGGCGGACTTGTATCAGCAGAGCATGTCGCGCCTGACGGTGATTCTGGCCTGCGCCGACCTGCTGGCCATGAATCCGCGCATGGATGCTTCGTCCCGCGAAACTGCGCAAGCAATTCGCGACCAAGGGAAGCTGCTCGCAGACATCATCAAGACTTTCACCCTGCCCCCAGACACTCGGAAGGCTGAGTAAGTCTTTCCCGAATTTATCATTTTTTCGGGAACCGATTGTAACCCGGTATCCACAGGGGAGCGTCCATCGGCGGGACCTACATGTAGAGGCCCCCGTTGACGTGCAAGACGTGGCCGGTGATATAACCCGCTTCCTCCGAAGCCAAAAATTTTACAGCGTGAGCCACATCCAGAACCTGCCCCAGGCGTCCCAGCGGGATGCGCGAAGCCAATTTCTCCCGCGCCTCCGGGGTCATGCCGGCGGTCATGGCCGTTTCGATAAAGCCCGGGGCGACGGCATTGACGGTGATGTTGCGGGAAGCGATCTCTTGAGCCACGGCTCGCGTCAAGCCGATGAGACCGGCCTTCGAGGCCACGTAATTGGCTTGGCCGGCGTTTCCCAGCAGCGCCACCACGGAAGTAATATTGATGATCCTGCCATAGCGGCGGCGCACCATGCCGGGCAGGACTTGCTGGATGCAAAGATACGCAGCCGTCAAATTCGTATTGAGCACCTCGTCCCAGGCTTGACGCTTCATGCGCATCACCAGGCCGTCGTGCGTCACCCCCGCGTTATTAACCAGGATGTCAATCTTGCCGAACTGGTCGAGCGCCCGCCGGAAGGCTTCCTGAATCTGCTCCTCGCGGGTCACGTCCATCGCCAGGGCCAGCGCGGCGCCGGGTCGCTGTAGATTGATCTCTTCGGCGAGACGCTGGAGATTTTCGAGGTTGCGGCTCGCCAGGACGACACTGGCCCCGGCCCCGGCCAGCACTCGGGCGCACGCTTCTCCGATGCCCTGCGAGGCGCCGGTCACGAAAGCGACTTGTTCTTTCCACGGCATTGTATGAGTTTCCTAGGCCGCTCGGGATTCCCGACTCAGACCGCCCCATCACAGTGCAAGCCATCTACGAAGCGCTGCTTCGACAGGGGACAACTGATCCGCAGCCAGACTCCCAATTTTCCGCACCAACTTTGCATGGGGAATTGTCACGAGGCTCTGGACGTCAAACACACCCGCTCGAAGAAATCCGACGTTGATAGGGACTTCAAACCGAGAGCCACGGGCGCTCGTGGTGAGCGGGACAACGGTGGCGAGGGCGCGATCCTCGCCGAGCGCTGGAATGCGTACCACCAGGCATGGTCTTACTTTGGCAGCGAATCCCAGGTCCGTTATCCACACTTCCCCCCGACGCGGTTCAGCCATGTTGGGACTCGCGCTGGTCGAGTTCCAGGAAAATGTTATCGGCGGCCTCCACGAGCGCTTCGTCTTCCAACGGCGGGAGGTTGAGATGAACGGAACGCCGCAGGATTTCTAGCGCCGCTTCGCGCTTGGCTTCATCGGGCAACCGCTCGAAGGATTCCAGAAGACTTTCTACTGACTTGTTCATATCGCGCAATCACCGCTTTCATTATACCTTTGTTGAGCGGGGCGGGCGTTTACAAGGATGCCGCCTGGCTCGGGAGTCCCCGCAGGGCCGCCAGAGCCTTCTCCAAGCTCTTGTTGTCCTCGACGTTGACCACCGGGACTGCGGGGTCAATTTGGCGCATCATGCCGGCCAGCACCCGTCCCGGTCCCACTTCCACAAAACATTCCGCCCCCAGCGAACGGAGCCGCCGGATGCTCTGCTCCCACAGCACGGGAGCGCAAATCTGGTCAATCAATCCGCGCCGCGCGTCCGGCCCCCAGCGGACTTCTTCCGCGCGCGCGTTGTTCACCAGAGGAAATTGCAAATCCTGAAACCGCAGGGCTTCCAGCTCCGGGGTCAACCGTTGCTGCGCCGGGCGCATCAACGAACAATGAAACGGAGCACTGACCGGCAAGGGCAAGGCGCGCTTGGCTCCCGCCGCTGTCGCTCGTTCCATCACGCGCCGGACCGCGCCGATATGCCCGGCAACCACAATCTGGGCCGGCGTGTTGATATTGGCGGGAGCGACCACTTCCCCTTCGGCCGCCGCCTGGCACAACTGCTCCACGCGGTCCAAGCTGATCCCGAGCAAGGCGGCCATTCCGCCGGTTCCGACCGGAACAGCTTCCTGCATGTATTGCCCGCGATGCCGGACAATCCGCAACGCCTCGGCGAAGCCGATCGAGCCTGCGGCCACCAGCGCCGAATGCTCTCCCAGACTGTGGCCCGCCACAAACGAGGGCGATATCCCCTGCTGCGCGAGCACTCGATACGCCGCAACGGAACAGGCCAGAACCGCCGGCTGGGTATTGGCCGTGAGTTGCAGTTCCTCGGCGGGTCCTTCAAAACATAGGCGGGAGAGCGAGAATCCCAGCGCCTCGTCGGCCTCTTCGAGCGTCTGGCGGGCGAACGCGAAATGCTCGCACAAGTCGCGGCCCATGCCCGGCTGCTGCGAGCCTTGTCCTGGAAAGAGAAATGCAAGTTGGGTCATGAGGGTCGGATGCACAACCGTTAGCGGACGCTCCCGTCCGAAGAGGTCACTAACTTCTCCGCTGCCAAGACCGCACCATTGACTTCACAGCGAGCCGCAGGGTCGTCTCCCATGGCATCCACGGCAATCGTGATCGGAACACTGGGCATGAACCAGAAAGGCGGGTAGTTCGGGCCGCAGGTTTGCTCCGCGGCCTCGGAAAGACGGGCTACTTCGCTTCCTTGACCTCAATCACGCGTCTTCCCGCGTAGTATCCGCACTTCGGACAGGCGCGGTGGGGAAGCTTCTGTTCGTGGCACTGCCGGCACTCCACCAGACTCGCCGGCGTAAGAAAGTGGTGCGCCCGCCGCTTTCCCTGGCGGGCATGAGAATGTCTGCGTTTCGGGTTTGCCATGAATCTCCTTAGACCGTTTTCATCTTTCCTCTATCGCGGATTGGAATTTGTCAGGGCATCCCGGCTTGCCGGGATGCCGCAACACGCTCCAACTCGACGGGCTTTAGCCCCGCCCTCTGCGAAGCTCCTCTCGGCACGCCTGAAGGCGTGCCCTGACGCTTCCCCAAAGAAGTTGGAAATAGCTTCTACCGTTTGAGGCGAGCCAGGGGCGTCCAGCGCTCATCCGTCCGGGCGGGACCGCAGCCGCATTCCCCCACATTGCGGTTCTGCCCGCACTGCGGACAAAGCCCGGCGCAATCGGTCCGACAAATGCTCTTCATGGGAAGAGACAAGAGAATCTGCTCGCGCAGCGCCTCTTCTAACAGTAGCCCATCCCCATGATAAAAGCCAATGTCCAGGTCCTCCCCCTTGATCTCCACCTCTTCGTTGCGGCTGATCGTCTGAATGGGCCGATAAAAGAGGTCGAACTCCACTTCGACCGGGAGGCGGGTGCGTTCCAGACACCGGGCGCAGGGAACCTCGATGGTCGTCCGCAATGATCCGCGCAGGCGGATTTCCTCCTCCACCAGCTCCGCCCAGCCATGGACCTCCAAGCGTTCCACCTGCCAGACGTCTTCCCCGAAATCAATCCGGCCCGGCGGAAGCGTTTGATCCAGGGCAATCGGCTGCCGCGCCAGGTCGTGGATATCCAGAAACATGGTCGTTCTCCGAACTCAATCCTCGCCCCATTCCATTATACGGGAGAGTGGCGGGTTGTGTGAATTTAGAATCCGCATTGTAGTTCCCGGATTCTGCGGTCCGTGGGTACGACCGAATCCTTGTGCGGTGCTATAATCCGGTGTAATCGGATGGACATAAACACTGTCGCGTGGATTGGAGCAATCACAGGAATCATAGGCACATTGACAGGCGGATTTGCGCTCGCGTGGGACATTTACAAGTGGCGGAAGAGCAGAATCAATTTGCGGGTCACTGCGCTGCCCAGCCTTCCGAGATATGCAGGGTTGAATGCACGGGATGCTGGAAAGTTGTTCATACAAATTACGGTTGCCAACCGTTCCGACAGAAGGACGACGATCATCGGCGTCTACCTCTGTGGCGCTTCCTCTCTTTGGCAAAGAATCCGAGACCAAGAAGAGTTTTGGTTTTTCCCTAGCCATCTGAATGAAGGTTCTTTGCCAACCACGCTTGAGCCTGGAGCTATTTGGACTGGTTGTTTCGAGCAAGACAATCGAGCCTTGGAGATTGGACGCGACGGTAGGTTGTATTGCAGGGTGCTTCACTCCGCCTCGGATACACCCCACACCGAGCGGATCAGACTCTAACCGCTGTTCCCGGAGTCAAGGGCGGGTTGGGTCGCCCCCAACAATTCCTGGTGGAGCCTTTGGACGTAGTGGTCGGTCATCCCGGCAATATAATCGCAAATGACGCGATGGCGCAATCCTTGCCGGGCCTGTTCGGCGTACCACGGCGGCAACTTCTCCGGGTGATCCAAATAAAACTGGAACAAGCGCTCGACCACCTGAGCGCCTTGTTCCTTCTCGGGAACAAGGGCCGGATGGGAGTAGAGGTTGCGGTGGAGGAATTCGCGGATGATCCGGTTCTGGGGCTTTGCCTCCGGGCTAAATCCGATGAGCCGGTGCGGGTGTTGGCGCACTTGCTCCACGCTGCTCACGCCGCTCTGCTCGATTTGCGCCAGCGAGTTCTCCAGCAGGTCCGTCACCAGGCGGTCGAAGAGCCGCTTCAGTGTTTCGTTGAACTGGAGCTTGGGAACGGCGTTCGGATAACGGCGCTCCACCTCGTCATGGAACTCTCGAAACGGCGATAATTCCTCCCGCAACGTCCCCAGGTCGAAGAGCTTGGCCTCGAACCCATCGTCCAAGTCGGCGGTATCGTAGGCGATTTCATCGGTCAGATCAATGAGCTGCGCCTCGAGCGGCGGCCGCTGCTCGAGCAGGTATTCCGCCAACTCGGGGTGGTCGCCGGGCGAGTAGTCCCGCGAATGCTTGACAATGCCCTCCCGAACCTCAAAGGTGAGATTCAATCCCGGAAAGTCGGCGTAACGCTGCTCGAAGGACTCCACGATCCGCAGCGCGTGCAAATTGTGGTCAAACCGGTCGCCGAAGCTCTGCATGATCTGGTTCAGGCATTTCTCGCCCGAATGGCCGAACGGAGGGTGGCCGATGTCATGGACCAGAGCCAGGGCCTCGACCAAATCCACGTTCAGTCCCATCAGCCCGGCGACCGTGCGCGAGATCTGGGCGACCTCAATCGTATGGGTCAGCCGGTTGCGGAAATGATCGGAGAAGCGCGTCGTGAAGACTTGCGTCTTGTCTTCCAGCCGCCGAAAGGCCCGGGAATGGAGAATGCGGTCGCGGTCCCGCTGGTAATCGTTGCGATAGCGGTGCAAGGGTTCCGGGAACCGGCGTCCCCGACTCTGTTCCGGCCTGAGGGCAAATTCGCGCATGACAAGGAATGAACGGGAGAGGACGGATGAATCTCGAACGGTGTCCCTCCCCCTGGGTCTGGCCGGGCGGGCTAGGGGGCGGAACCGCGGAGCATTCTCGCGGCCTGGTCCCCGGCGGTGGTTCCCGGATTCTCTTTCTCAATCTGCTGATACAGCGCGGTCGCCTGGGAAGGGTTCGTCTTCTGATAAAGCTCCGCCAGAGCCATCTGTACCGCCGGCTTGGGGACCAGGGCGGTGGGGTTGCTCTCTAACTCCCGGTACGTTTTTTCCGCCTCTGCGGTTCGGGAGGTCTGCTGGTACAGCGCCGCCAGCGCCATCTTGGCCAAGGCTGCCACGTCCGGGTCGCTCTCCCTCGCGATTGCAGTCAGTTCCTTTTCCGCTTCCGCCGAATTCCCCAGCTCCCGCTGGCTGAGGGCCGCATAGTAGCGAGCCATGCGCCCCTGGCTTCGCCTCCGGAACTGGACGGAAACCTCAGTAAATTGCCGCAATGCCTCCTTGTACTTTTCTTCCCGGGTCTTGAAATGCGGGAGGGTCATACCCTGGGGCGGCGCGGGGGTTACCAGCGCATGATAGGTGACCAGGGCTGCGCTCAAGGCATCGGAAGCTTTGGTTTGCTGGCTGCGCAGATACAGCAGGACTGCCAAACTGACGCCCACCAGCAGCAGCAGCGTCCCTCCCCCCAGAATGATCCTGCGGCGGTTTTGCGTGAAAACGTGGGTGACCGTCGTGAGGCGGTCCGCGAATTCGTCCTTTTTCAATTCGTGGCGGGTTAGTCTAGCCACCGATTCTGATTGCCTCCTTGGAACGTCTGGGACCGGATCGCACCGGTACCCCCTTGGGCATCCTAACAAGCCTGCTTTTTCAGTGTCAACTTCGGATCGGGCATCTTGCCGCGAGAGGTGCGGTTCGAGCAAGCTATGATATGCTGAAAAACTGCTCCGGCGGAATGGGGCGCCGACAACGCACATGAAGGGAACGAGCATCGCCGAAGTTCGCGGATTCCCGGAGACCGGGCGCGGAAGTCTGTACCTGGTAGGGACCCCGATTGGAAATCTGGAGGACATCACGCTGCGAGCCTTGCGGATTCTGCGGCAGGTGGATCTGATTGCTTGCGAGGATACCCGCCAGACCCAGAAATTGCTGAATCACTTTGGGCTGAAAACCCAGACCACCAGCTACCACGAACACAACGAGATCACGAAGGCTGCGGAACTGGTCCTGCGGATGGAGGAAGGCGCGCGGATTGCCCTGGTCTCGGATGCAGGCATGCCCGGCATCTCGGACCCGGGCTACCGCTTGGTCCACCTGTGTATTCGGCACCGCATTTCGATTGTGCCGGTCCCCGGACCCTCGGCGGTGGTTGCCGCCTTGGCGGCCTCCGGCCTGCCGACGCATGCCTTCCAGTTTGTCGGCTTTCTGCCTCCCAAGAAAAGCGCCCGGCGAAAGTTTCTCCAAACCCTGGCGGCCTCCCTCAGCACCACCATCGCCTTTGAGTCGCCCCGCCGGGTCCTGGCGACGCTGCAAGACATCCGCGCGGTGTTAGGGGATCCCCCCGTGGTGGTGACAAGAGAACTCACCAAGGTCCACGAGGAATTTCTCCGCGGCAGGTGTTCGGAGGTGCTCGCGGAATTGCGGAAGCGTCCGGCGATCCCCGGCGAGATCACTTTGGTGATTGGCCCGGAAAGCGAACAGCCGCCTGCCGCCGTCCACACGCAGCCGCTCCGGGAACGAGTGCGGCAGCTCATGGAGGAACAAAAGCTGAGCCGGATGGACGCCCTCAAGGCTGTCGCCCGCGAGCGCCACCTTTCCAAGAGCCAGGCGTACCGGGAGTACGAATCCTGACCGTTCGTTCCGTGCCCGTTCCTTCGGAATGCACAACTGCTCGAAACCGGTTCCTTTTTGCGTCCGAAACAGTTTATCCTCAGTTACAATAGCGAGTTTAACCGCTCGTGGCAGTTGAAGTAGGGAATTTCCGGGGATGCGTTACCTGATCATCAGCGACCTGCACGCCAACATCGAAGCACTCCAGGCCGTCCTGGCCGCAACGGAAGGAGACTACACCGAGGTGATCTGTTGCGGGGACCTGGTCGGCTATGGACCCGATCCGGACCCGGTGACGGATTGGGTGCGGGCCAATGTGAAATTGGTCGTACGCGGCAACCACGACCGCGTCTGCTCGGGGGTGGACAGCGCCGAACAGTTCAACGAAACCGCGCGCCAAGCTGCCTATTGGACCCGGGCCCATCTCAGCGGCGAAAACATCGCCTACCTGCGGAATTTGGCGCCGGGACCGCTGGAAATCGCAGAACAATTTGCGATTCTGCACGGCAGTCCCCGGGATGAGGATGAATACGTGACCACTACGTGGGAGGCGGAGGAGAGCTTCCGCTTTCTGGATCACCCCGTCACTTTCTTCGGCCACACCCACTTGCAAGGAGGGTTCTTGCGGGGTTCGCAAGGACTCGCCGAGGCGCTGCCGATGCATGTGCCGAAAGCGAAATCCCGCCGGGTGTGGCAAATTCGCAGCGACCAAACGTATTACCTCAATCCCGGATCGGTGGGCCAGCCCCGCGATGCCGATAACCGCGCGGCCTTCGCCATTTATGACACCACGGGATTCGTCGAGTTCGGCCGCACCTCCTACGACATGCTCGCCACCATCGCCAAAATGCGCAAGGCGCGACTGCCGGATTTCCTCTCCCGCCGGCTTACGCTCGGCCGCTGACGCGGACTCCAGAACCCCCGATCATTCCTTCTGAAGCGGTCTCTTGAAAGCGAACGTCCCGGCTTGACAACCCGAAGTATCAAATCTATACTTACGAAATTAACTAATGATGATTAACATAATGGTTAATGTGATATTTAATGGAAATGAATCTGTGATTAAGACTGCTTCGTTGCCGTTTCCATGATTTTCGTGATCCGAGGGGGGATGATTCCATGGCAAACAGGTGCATGTCGGGGACGCTGCTCTCGATCCGCCGCCCGCGCCGGAAGATTCTGGCAGGGTTCAGGTGGGTCGCGGGAATGCTGGCTTGCCTCTGCGCCGCATCGCTCCAAGCGCAGGTCGGCGAAAGCGATCTCGCCGGCCGCATCCAGGCCCTGGAGCGGCAGGTGGCGGAACTGAACCGGCGACTGACCCCAGCCCCCGTTGGAAATTCTCCGGCAGTCGCCCCCGGCGCGGACCTCCCGCTCGAGGCTCGCGTGGCCGCGCTCGAAAACCACGTGCAACGGCTCCTAGCACAATTCGCCTCTTCCGCCGAACCGCAAACGGCAACCGCTCCACGGCTCCGTCCGCCGGAGCCTTCCGCTGCTGATTCGCCGCTAGCAGCCTCTTTTCCTCCGCTTCAGAGACTGGAGACACGCGCTACCTCGTCGGAAGAAACGCGCTTGCCCGTCGCCGGCTACATGGAACTGAACTTCACGAAACCCCAGCAGCAATCCCCGACCCTCGACTTTCGCCGATTCGTTTTGCTGTTCGGGCACAGTTTTTCCGACCGGCTGAAATTCTGGTCCGAGCTCGAAGTGGAACACGCGTTCGTCGAAGGGGGGGAAGAAAAAGGCGAACTGGAACTGGAGCAGGCCTATCTGGACTTTCTGCTGCACCCGGCGTTCAATTTTCGCGCCGGGATGCTCCTGACTCCGATGGGGATCATCAACGAGCGGCATGAGCCGCCGTCCTTCTACGGCGTTCTCCGCCCGCAGGTGGATACCGTGATTATTCCCTCGACGTGGTTTGACACCGGCGCGGGCTTTTTCGGCGACCTGGGGAAGGGATTTTCCTACAAGTTTTATGGAATGGCTCCGCTCGACGCCACCGGCTTCACTGCCGAGGAAGGCCTAAGAGGGGGACTCCAGAAAGGTTCCCAATCGTTCCTCCGAAATTGGGCGCAGGCGTTGCGCATCGAGTACCGGGGCGCTCCGCGGCTGGTATTGGGAACCAGCATATGGAACGGGAAAACGGGTCATGATTTGCCGACGGTCAATCCCGCCGTCCGGATTTTCGAGTTCGACGGCCGCACCCGCTGGAACCGCTTCGAAGCCCGCGGCGAATTCGCGTCGGCGTTTCTCACCCGCGCGCGCGAGTTGAACCTGGCGCTCGAGCGGCAAACCGGAATCAACCCGAATCTGGCGCGGCAGATGCGCGGGTATTATCTGGAAACCGCAGCCCACCTCTTGCCCCGCGCGAGCAAATATGACCTGGCGGGTTTCGTGCGCTACGAGAATTTCGACACCCAATTCCGGATGCCGCGCGGATTCCTGCCGCTCAAACAGTTTGACCGCTCCCTATGGACCGTGGGAGCCAGTTTCTACCCCCATCCCGACATCGCTCTGAAAGCCGACTACCAGATTCTGCGCAATCAGAGCGAGGCTGTCGGCGCCCCCAACCAATTCAACCTGGGTCTGGGCTGGTGGTTTTGAAGGAATGCCATGAATCGAAACAACCCACAACACGCTCCGGCTCTGGGGGCGGCCGTCCTGCTGGCAGTGTTCGCTCTCGGCTCCGCGGGCGCTACGGGCAAAGCTCCCACGTTGCCCCAGGAAGCACCGGAAAAGCCCGTCCAGAGAATCCGGATCACCGCGGAGCGGTTCAGCTTTACCCCTTCCCGCATCAAGGTCAAGGCCGGAACGATTGTGGAGATCGTGGCGGAGAGCGAGGACACTTCCCACGGGTTCCATCTTCCGGACGCGGGCATTGATACGCAAATCCCTGCTCGCGGCAAAGGAGAGTTGCGGCTGCGCTTTGAAGCCACCCAGCCCGGAACCTATTTCTTTGAGTGCTCGCGCCCCTGCGGAGCCGGCCACAATACCATGCGCGGGACCATTGTCGTGGAGGACTGAATCAACCGATGGCACGAAATCAGGTTCGGCAACTCCGTGGATGGGCGACCGTGGGAATGCTGGTGTCTGTTCTTCTTCTCAGCCTGCGATCCTCCGGGCAGCGCGCCGAGCCTTCTCCGGCGCCGTTCGGCGGTCCTTTGCCGGGAGTCACAGCGCAAGAGTTCGAGCGTTTTCGCGTGGGCCTGGAGGACTTCCTGGAAGTGGAAGAATCCGAGGAGGGTCTCGGGCCGGTCTTCAACGGACGCTCCTGCGCGGAGTGTCACAGTATTCCCGCCGTGGGAGGAGGCGGGACCGTCCTGGAGATGAGGGCAGGCCGGCGCAATCCGGATGGAACGTTCGATCCATTGCCCGGCGGGTCGGTCTTCCAGCTTTTCTCGATCCCGCCACACACCTGTCAAGAACGGATTCCGCCCGAGGCGAACGTGGTCGCGCCGCGCAAGTCCATTCCCTTATTTGGGGCCGGGCTGGTGGAGGCCATCCCGGACGAAGCCCTCGCTGCCCTGGCCGATCCGGACGACCGCGACGGAGACGGGGTTTCGGGACGCGTCCATTGGGTCATGGACCGTGGTACGGGGACCGCTCGCGCCGGACGCTTCGGCTGGAAGGCCCAACAAGCCACGCTGCTCTCCTTTGGCGCCGAAGCCTATCTCGAAGAGATGGGCATTACCAACGAGTTGTTTCCGCGTGAGAACGCCCCCAACGGCGACGAGGAGCGCCTGTTGCGGTGTCTGCCCTTGCGTGCCGTCCGTCATATCGAAGATGTGGCGGACCGTTTTACCGGCCTGCGCGGCATTGACAATTTCGAGGCCTTTTTGCGCTTCCTCGGCCCGCCGCCGCGCGGTGAGAGCACGGACCTCGCGCGCCGCGGGGAGCGGCTCTTCGCGGAAATCCAATGCGCTGCCTGTCATGTCCCCGTGCTGCTGACCGGCCCGAGTTCCAACCCCGTATTTGACCGCCGACTCGTGCAGCTTTATTCCGACCTGCTGCTGCACGACATCGGAACCGGCGACGGCATAGTGCAAGGGGACGCTCCGGGCGAGGAAATTCGCACCCCGGCACTTTGGGGGCTGCGAGTCCGGCGCGGCTTGCTCCACGACGGCAGCGCCGCCACCCTGACCGAGGCCATCCTTCGACACGATCAGGAAGCCGCAGAGGCCCGCCGGCTCTTCCAGACTCTGCCCGCGGGAGAAGTCGTAGCCCTCCTTGCATTCCTCGATTCCCTGTAACGCAGCCCGGGGCAATCCCCCTCAGAACGTTGGCGCTTTTCCAAACGCATCGTATAATCAGAACGTTTACCAGGCCCAAGGGGTCCATCGAGCGGCAGGAGGATTCATGAAAGGCGTAGTTCTGGCAGGGGGATTGGGATCGAGGCTTTTCCCGCTCACCAAGATCACCAACAAGCATCTGCTCCCGGTTTACAACGAGCCGATGGTGTACTACCCCATCCGCAAGCTGGTCGAGGCGGGCATTAAAGACATTTTGCTCGTCACCGGAGGCCAGAATGCCGGCGATTTCCTGCGGCTGCTCGGCAACGGCGAAGCCTTCGGCCTGCGCCAGTTCAATTATGCGTATCAGGTCGGCGAGGGAGGGATCGCGGATGCGCTCCGCCTGGCCGAGCCTTTCGCCGATGGGTCCCCGCTCTGCGTCATCCTGGGAGACAACATTATCGAGGGAAGCATTGCCCATATCGCCGAGGAATTTCGCCAGCGCGGCCGGGGCGCGCACATCGTCCTCAAAGAAGTGGCCGACCCGCAGCGCTTCGGGGTTCCGGTCTTTGCCAACGGCCGGATCGTGCGGGTCGAAGAGAAGCCGAAGATTCCCGCCTCGAAGTACGCCGTCATCGGCATCTATTTCTACGACAATACCGTCTTTGACCGCATCACCAGACTGGTCCCTTCCGGGCGCGGCGAACTGGAGATTACCGACCTCAACAATAGCTATCTGGAAGAAGGGCAACTGACCCACAGCATCCTGGACGGTTGGTGGACCGACGCCGGCACGTTTGAGTCGCTCCGCCTGGCGTCCAACCTGGTGGCCGAGTCGGTCGAAAAAAGAGAAGAAGACGAGTGAGGTTCAAGGGAAAGACGGGACAGCACCTCCAAACGAATCCGCCCTGCGCCCTACCCCGAGTTGTCCCGTGACTGGACCACGAGAACCAAATTCTTCCATGCATCCCCCAAGCATCTCAAGGAACGGCTAACCGATGCCTGATCTTCCCGACGTGGCCGCGCGGGCCCGCCGCCGAATCGCCCGCCGGTTGCTTCCCTTCCTCTTTGTTCTCTATATCATCGCCTTCCTCGACCGGGTTAACGTGGCGTACGCGGCTCTCCGCATGACCCGGGACCTCGGCTTCACCGCCGAAGTGTTCGGCTTCGGCGCGGGAATATTCTTCATCGGATACTTCTTGCTCGAAATCCCGGGGGCCTTGCTGGTCGAGAAGTGGAGCGCGCGAGGCTGGATCGCCCGCATCATGATTGCCTGGGGAATTGCGACCGTCCTGGTGGGATTCGTGAAGACCGCCCAGCAGTTTTACGCGGCGCGGTTTTTCTTGGGGATGGCGGAAGCGGGGTTCTTCCCCGGCATTATTGTTTACCTCACGCACTGGTTCCGCGCCGACGATCGCGCCAAAGCGGTGGCGCTGTTCATGTCGGCGGTCCCCGTCTCGAACATCCTCGGCGCGCCGATTGCAGGCCTGATCCTGGGCGTGAACTGGGCCGGGATGCCGGGTTGGCGATGGATTTTCATTCTGGAGGGAGTTCCGGCGATCATCTTCGGAGTCATTACCATCTTCTACCTCACCGACAGGCCCGAGCAGGCCCGCTGGCTGCCCCCCGAAGAACGGGAATGGATTCGCGCGGAGCTGGAACGCGAGAAACAACACAAGAAGGCCATCCGGTCGTTCACGGCGTGGGAGGCGGTGCGCTCCCGCGAGGTGATTCTCCTGGCGCTGGTTTACTTCCTGGGGGTGTCGGGAAGCTACGGGGTTTCCCTCTGGCTGCCCACGATGATTCAACAGCTTTCCGGTCTGCCGAATCTCGCCGTCACGTTTGTGGCAGCCTGCCCTTATGTCCTGGCGCTGGTTGCGATGGTGCTGCTCGGCTGGTCGTCGGATCGCTCCGGGGAGCGCCGGTGGCACACGGCCCTGCCGCTGTTCGTGGGCGGCGCCGCGCTGGCGCTGAGCGTGACTTGGGAGTCCCGACTCGTCGTTGGCATTGTCTTGCTCGCGCTCGCCACCGCTTGCGTTTGGACCTACCTGCCGCCGTTCTGGGCTTTGCCGACCGCAATTCTGAGCGAGGCGGCGGCCGCGGCTTCGATCGGTCTGATCAACTCCGTCGGGAATCTAGGCGGGTTTGCCGGGCCATACGTCGTCGGCTACCTCCAGACGGCTACCGGCTCGACTCATGGTGGGATGATGGCGCTGGTTGGTTCCATGCTGGCGGCGGGTGTCCTGGTCTTGCAACTTCGTCCGGCCCGGCGTCCGCCCCAAACCGTAGTTGATCCCACCATATCCACCGCCACGGAGCGGTGAACCGCCGCGCAAGACATATCTTTGTCGGCCAGCGCCATAGCACTGGCGAATTGTCCTGCCGACTCGCTTCAGGGATAAGAACTGATCCGCGCTTTCCGCCGCTCATCCGGAGTGGATAACTGTGCACGCCTTAAATGGGAGGGGGGAGCGGTCGGCATTGCCTGCCGCGCCCCCCCCTTGCCGTGGCGCACACTGAAACGAAGCAACTGGAAGTCAGGGCTTCGTAGTAGAGTGGCTGTGCTCTGCACCAGCCTCGCCACCGAGATTGTGCACGTCGCCGTCGTTAGGGAACTGGATCGAATGCACTACCAGGCTTCCATCCGCCTGACGAGTAGATTCGATTTTGAATTGTTTTACGGCTTCGGCTTGCGTCCGCCGGCAAATGGTCTTGACCGCCAGGTCCTTCTCCGTTTCGGAAGTTCCCCGATATACGAAGGTGCAGGCTTCCACTCCTTGCTTGTCTCCCATATCTTTATGGATCACCAAGTACGTACCGGGCTTCAGAGTAACTCCGCCCAATTGGTGGTCCCTTCCAATACGGACGACTTCCTTCTGTTTCGCAGGAGCAGCCTGCTGCGCCGTGGCTACCAGGTTCCAGCCCACCATGACCAACATCAGGGCCCCCGCAGTACCGAACAAAATGTTGTGCCTTTTCATGGAATCCTCCTTGTTGTGTCTTACTTTCTGGTCGGAGTCAATAGGAGCAATTTACTACCCAAATGCAAGAATCCAGCATTCGGACAAATGAAGTGACTGAATATGTGACAGTTACGTAACGAAATGATGGCGCAATAAAGAAACCAAAACTGCGCGAAATCCCCACCCTTCCCTGCGCAGGTGAGTGAGTTGCCCCAAAACTGCAACACCCAAGCAGATTGCCGCGGGGCAGGAGGGCCGAACCGTAGCCCTAGTACTTAGTCCTAGCACTAAAGTGCTATTGACTTTTTCTCCGGCAGGGTCGAGTCTATATGTGTTGGGTTGGTTGTCTGTCCAAGTGGTGCCCCCCCCCGGACGAAAGGAATATTCACAGTGCCGTATAAGCAAACTATCGTGTCCCTGATCGTCGGTATCCTGTGCGCGGGATGGACTGTGCAGGCGCAAAACCCGAGGCTGACAGTCAGCCCGGATGCGTTGTTCTTCCGCCAGGTTGGAACGATCTCAGCGCCACCTGCGCCAAGAAGCCTCACGGTCCACACGCGCGGCGGAGGCAGGTTTGACGCCTTTACCGCAGTGGCGGCAAGCACGGGGAATTGGCTCAGCGTTTCGCCCGGTAGTGGAACAGGCAATACCACCCTGACGGCGAGCGTAACTACGGCTGCTCTGGCTCCCGGAATGTACTCCGGGACCATTACCGTAACTGCGACAGCTTTCCCGAGCAACCCTTTCGTGGTCAAGGTTACTCTCGAAATTCTGACTACTCCGGTAGCGGGCGGCGGCGGGCCTCCGGTGTTGATCGTCCAACCCGACGAGCTGGAATTCGAAGTGAAAGACGATCGGCCTGCTCCTCCGGCGCGTCAGATCATCATCCAAAGCCCCAGCGGGGATAACTTTTCCTGGACGGCTGTGGCGGCGGTTCTGACCCCGGCAGGGGGAACGTGGCTCAAGACCTCGCCTGTCTCTCCCGCTTCCGGCACGGGCAAGACCATTCTCCAAGTAAGTGTGGATCCGACGAACCTTCCGAAAGGAGAGTACAAGGGCGAAATCACCGTCACCAGCGGCGCCAGCACGGCCAAAGTAAAAGTTGAACTGGAAGTGGAAACAACCCCCGCCGCGCCGAGTGGGCCCGGCGGAGGACCGGGTGGGCCGGGCGGCGGCCCAGGTGGTGGTGGCCCGGGCGGTGGACCGGGAGGGCAAGGTGGTCAGGGGGGAGGACAAGGCCAATCATCGAAACTGCTGGTCACCCCGCAGGCGTTGAATTTCAACCTCGAGCCGAACTCCAATAAGCCTCTGGAACCGAGAACTCTTCAAGTGCGGACCACGGGGCACGGTAATACCTTGAACTGGACGGCTACGCGAACCGTCAACTCCCCGCCAAACGGGACCTGGCTCACGATTACCCCTCTGAGCGGCAGCGCCCCCGGGACCATCACGGTGTCTGTGAACACCGCAGGTCTCGGTCCGGGTATGTACTCCGGCAGGGTCATCGTCAAGAACGGTTCGCAGGAAGAGGATGTCAAAGTCTTCCTTCGCATCCTGGGGCCGAATAAGCCCGTCGTGCGGGTCCGACCCAAGGTGTTGCACTTTACGGCCACACCGGGCACCGGCGGAACCGTTTCGCCCGCTTCGCTCCCCGTCTCCGTCGAGAGCACGGCCACGGGCCTCACTTTTACGGCCACCGCAAGCACCGGAAGCGGCGGCAACTGGCTGAGCATTACTCCTCTGTCCGGCAACGTACCGGGCACCATCACGGCTTCCGTCGTGGCGTCGGTTGCCACGGCCCTCGCGCCCGGTGTTTACACAGGCAAGATCGAGGTTCAAGTCACCGGAGCAACCCAGGAAGTGCACAACGTTCTGGTCACGCTCAAAGTCTTTGGGCCGAGCGACACACCGCGGCTGAGGGTTGAGCCGGCCGCCGTTTCCTTTGTGACCTCGCAAGGCGGCTCGAACCCTGCGGCCAAGCCCGTTCGTCTGCGGCCCGAAGGCGCGGCGAGCATTGCCTGGACCGCGACGGTCACCGTAGCGACCCCAACGGGAGGCACGTGGCTCAGCGTCCTGCCCGCCACCGGAACCGCGACAGCCGCCACCCCGTCAATCGTCAACGTTTCCGCCACGCTCGGCGCCCTGGCGCAGGGGAACTATCGCGGCACAGTGACCTTTACTCCGACGTCCCCGAGCGGCGTCCCGCCCGTTCAACTGCGGGTTCGGTTCATTGTGCGGCGCGCGGGAACAGGACCTTCGGGACTTTCCTTTACCACCCTCAGTCTCTCGGAGCAAGCAATGGCGGCCGGGAACTTGATCGCTCTCTTTACGGAGCCGGCGGACGGCTTCATCAGCCAAGTGGATACGCCCCCCAGCATCGGTGTGACGGTGCTCGATTCCGATGGCGCGCCCGTGGAAGGCGCCCGCGTGGTGATCAGCTCCTCTCATGGCGAACCCGACCTGACGCTCGAGGATGTTGGGGGCGGCCAGTACGAGGGGGTCTTCCGCGCGCTGTCCAGCGGGCCGCTGGCATTGACCGGAACGGCTGAGGTCGGGGGCCAGACTGCGTCTGCGTTCGGGGTGTTCGGCGACATGGAGTCGGCGGCAGGTCTGCTGACCGTTATCTTCCAGAATGGCGCAGTCAGCGCCGCCAGTTTCTCCCCGGCCCCAACGCCGATTGCCCCCGGCTCGCTCGTTTCCTTGTTCGGGTTGAACCTGGCGGCAGAGCCAGTCGCTGCCACGACGCTTCCCTTGCCTCAATCGTTGGACGGCGTCCGCGTCACGGTCGGCGGCTTCCCGGCTCCTCTGCTAAGCTTGGCCGCCGAGAGCGGGCAGATCAACCTTCAGATTCCTTTTGAACTCGAAGGGCAGTCCCAAGCGGAGGTCATCGTCAACAACAACGGCGTCTTGAGCCAGCCGGAAACGGTTTCGATCGGCGCGGCGCCCGCCTTGTTCACGCTTTCGCAGGACGGAATCGGCCCCGCCGCCGCGCAGCACGACTCGGATTCCTCCAACGTTACTGCCGGCCGGCCTGCCACCGCTGGCGAGGTCATCCGGTTGTACGCCACCGGCCTGGGCGCGGTCCAGCCGGGCGTGGAGAGCGGCGCGGCTCCAGGCGGGTTATCGAGAGCCGCCGGAACTGTCACGGTCACCATTGGCGGCCAGACCGCCGAGGCGCAATTTGCGGGACTGGCGCCGAACTTCGCGGGGCTGTATCAGATCAACGTGCGGGTCCCGGCCGGAGTGGCTGCCGGCGACGCCTCCGTGGTTGTCTCGGTGGACGGAACGCCCGCTACCGGGCGCGCCACCGTCGCCGTGCGGTAAACGGTCCTTGTAAGCCGGACTGCCATTGTCGGCTCGAATGTCCCAAGGCGCGCCGCGCGGGATGGCCCGCGGGCGCTGCCGAAGGGCCTCCTCGCAACCTTTGGTCTTTGTCTTCGCACGCCAAATAGGGAGCGCAGAAGTGTTCCCTTCTGATGACTCTCTTCCTATTGACAAGTTCTCAGCTTTTTGAGTAGGGTAGGAACAGTTACGGTCAAGATTCGCGGAAGTTTTACATGCCTGGGATGATTCCCTGGAAGAGGGGGATGTTTTGAGCGGCATGTACGGGGGTTTTTTCATCCGCTGGCGGTACCGATCAAAAAGGGAATGAGTTGCGGGTGGACTGAGTTGTTTGAGACACAACTCCGCAAAAGAGTAACGGAGGATATCATGAAAACGAAATTAGCGGCGAGTGTGCGGGGTGTCCGCCGTGCCGGCGGGCGCGGTTACATTTTGAGTTTATTCTTGCTGAGCGCTTCCGTGGCGCTGGCTCAATTGACCACGGGCACCATCACCGGGAGCGTGACCGATCCGTCGGGCGCGGCAGTGCCTGGGGCAACCGTAACGATCAAGAACGTGGACACGGGGAGCAGCCGGGGCACTACCACCGGCCCTACCGGCCGCTACGAAGCGCCGAATCTTTCCGTCGGCAACTATGAAATCACCGCGACATTAGCCGGGTTCCAGACCAGCATCCGAAAAGGGATCGCGGTGTCCGTAGGACAGACGGCGGTGGTGGACCATGCGCTGCAAGTCGGCGAGGTAACGCAACAGGTGACGGTCACGGGCGAAGCGCCCCTGGTCGAAACCAGCAGCGCCACAGTGGCCAACCTGGTGACGGAGAAGCAGGTGGAAGACCTGCCGCTCAATAACCGCGACCTGACCCAGTTGAGCTTCCTCCAGCCGGGCGTGCTGAAAATCCCGCGGTCCGGGGAACAGACCGTCTTCGGCGGGATGGGCGATACGCTGAGCGTCGCCGGGGCGCGCGGCAGTCAGAACGTTTACCTCCTGGACGGGGTGAGCAACTCCGACCTTTCAAGCAACGCCCAGGGAGCCACCGGATCCTATACCGGCGCGGAAACCGTCAAAGAATTCCAGATCATCACCAACAATTACTCCGCCGAATACCGCAGCCAGGCCGGAGCCATTGTCAGCGCGGTCACGAAATCCGGGACCAATTCCTTTCACGGCTCGGTCTTTGAGTTCCTTCGCAATGACAACCTCGATGCGGCGAACTTTTTCGACAATGCGTCCGGAAACAAGAAACCGGAATTCAAGCGCAACCAGTTCGGCGGTTCGCTCGGCGGACCGGTTCTCCGGGACAAGACGTTCTTTTTCGGAAGTTACGAAGGGACGCGAGAACGCCTCTCGACCACGGATATTGCCCGGGTTCCCTCGATCGCTGCCCGTCAAGGCATTTTGCCCGGCCGTGCTCCGCTTCAAGTCTCCCCGCTGATCCGGCCGTACCTAGAACTCTGGCCCACGCCCGGTCAAGGCAATTCGGTTGTGGAGGACCTAGGGGATGGGACCGTCCGCATTGTGGGCACGCAACGGACACCCACGAATGATGATTTTGTGGCTGTCCGCCTCGACCACCAGTTTTCGGGGCAAAAGGCCGGATTCCTCTCCGGGACCTACAATTTCGATGACAGTGACCGGTCTCCCATCGGACTGTTCGGTGAGGTGACCAATAGCGGCGAAGACCACGGAGGCCTTAGCAACCTCAGCAAGAAGCACGTTGCCTCTGTGCGGCATACCAGTGTTTTTTCTCCCACCATCCTGAACGAGTTCAATTTTGGCTTTAGCCGCACAGAAAACGGCGGAGAGATTCCCACCACGACGCGCGAGTTTGGGAACCTGGTTTTTCACCCCCAACGCAAGTTGATAGGGCAGCTTACGGTCCCCGGCACACTGGAGAACAACGGGGTTGGCTTTCGGGTGGGTGGCTCGACTTATGTACAGAAGAGCTTCCTCGCGAAGGAAGGTCTCTCGATCACCAGGGGGAACCATTCGTTTCGCCTGGGAGGGGAGGCCAACTGGTTTCGCTATACGCAAGCAAGCTGCTCTCGGGGCTGTAACGGAATTTACGAGTTCCGGAGCCTGCCGGACCTCTTAACGGCCACGCCCCGGCGACTTGACATCATGCTCCCCGGCGGCGACAGCCCGACCCGCCATCTCCGGCAACTCTTCTCCGGCATGTATTTCCAGGACAACTGGCAGATCCGTCCCTCCTTTACGCTGAACCTGGGACTGCGCTACGAGTTCGCCACGGTTCCGGACGACGACGATGGACTGATTTCGGGTCTGGTCAATTTCTTAGATCCGAACGTCTCCGTTTCCACCACGACTGCGCAGAAATATCAGGGCCAGACCTTTTCGGGAACGATTGACCAGTTCTTCACTAATGCGACAACGAAGAGCTTCAGCCCGCGGTTCGGATTTGCCTGGGCGCCCGGCTCGCGGAAAACTTCGGTCCGCGGCGGCTTCGGCATCTTCTACGAGCATCCCATGCTGTACGCCCTCCGCACCGCGTTGCAGGAATTGCCTCCGTTTGTTCTGGTCGGACGGGCCGAGACATCCACCGCAACTCCGCTGCGATTCCCCGATGCGTTCACCACGCAGCAAAACCTCCTCCGCGGTCGCCCCAATATCCGGACCCTGGAATACGACATGAAGACCACCTACATCTACCGCTGGAGCATGACCTTGCAGCGGGAGTTCCTGAACGAGTGGATGGTTTCGGCAGGCTATACCGGCTCGCGGGCGCTCCACTTGGTGCAACAAACCCTTGGGAACGTCCGCCGTTGGGAGGGCTACCCGAACAATCCCACGGGTCCCAAGTTCTTCCCGGCCGGCAGCCCGCTACTTAATCCCACCTTCGGGGAAATGCGCATGCAGTCGCCGAATGGGAACAGCTACTATCATGGGCTGCAAGTGGGCGCGCAGAAGCGGCTCAGCCATGGGGTCCAGATGCAGTTGGCGTATAACTTCTCCCACGTAATTGACCAGGGTTCCGGCGTGACCCAGGGCGGCGAAGCCCTCCCCCAGGGGCAGCGAGGAGTTTATTACTGGGATGTCCACATGAAACGGAGTCCGGCGGCGTTCGACATCAAGCATAGCTTCGTAACCAACTTCAGCTACGAGCCGACCTTCGGACGGGACCTTGCCGGAGTTGCCGGCGCTATCGTGAAGGGATGGCAATTGAACGGCGTCCTCTCGCTGTCCAGCGGCCACCCGCTCTCGGTTCTGGACGACGCGAACGCGGCGCAAATCACGAGGATCGGGGATGCGGAAAGCCTGCGGGTTGACTTGATTCCGGGTGGGAACAACAACCCGGTGCTGGGGGGCCCGGACCGCTACTACGACCCGAGCCAATTCACACCCTCCCAGACCGGTTATTTCGGTACGGTCGGACCAGGCACAGTGAGGGCGCCGGGCCTGGCGACGTTTGATCTCTCGGTCTTCAAGAGCTTCAACGTAACGGAGACCAACCGGTTCCAGTTCCGGGCCGAGTTCTTCAACCTCTTTAATCGGGTGAACTTCCACACGCCGGACATGATCCCGTTCGGCCCTACCGGAACCCCGAACCCCAACGCAGGGCAGATTGAACGCACCCGCACTCCGGCGCGGCAGATTCAGTTTGCGTTGAAGTATATTTTCTAGAAGGCAGGACCAACAAGACAAGTATCCGCCACGGAGACACCGAGGCACGGAGAACAGAATTAGGAAGTCAGAAGCAAAGGCAGAGTCATACTCCTGACCCATGCATTGCGCTGGGTCTCGGTGCCTCTGTGGCCCAGGTCACAGTTCCACGACAATATGCGTGTCGGTGGATTCGATCCCTTCCACACGGTGAAACCGCTGCAACACCAGTTCCCGCAGCTTCTTCATGTCGGCCACCTTGACGAAGGCAATGATATCGGGCCGGCCCCAGCAGCCGTGGACCGTCGCCACTTCTTCGAGTTCCGCTAATTCCCGGACAATCTTCTTCGCCCAACCCGGACGAATGTGGACGAAGATATAGGCCTCGACCATAGCGCCTCCTCTGGAAAGCCGCCATGTTACTACGGATCAGCGAGCTTCCGCCAGTTCCGGAGGGGTTTGCCCCAAAAAAACTCCGTGGTCCTTGTTGTTATTCGCTTGGAAAAGAAAGAGCCCCGGCCCGCGCGCCGGGCTTCCATCGGAAGGCAAGGTGACGCCGATCCGCAGCCGGGAATCGCGGCCGCGCGTAGCTTCAGGCCCGCCCCGCTCCGGGGCGGCTCTTCTTCTCGGAATACATTTTGGCGTCGGCCTCCGCCAGCACTTCGTCCAGGGTCCGAGCAGCATCAACCTCCTGGACACCGATGCTCAGGCTGAGTTGAAACTCCGGCAAGGGGGAACTGAGATTCCATTCTTCCACTCGCTGATTGATGCGCCCTTTAACGGTTTCTGCGCCTGGTAAGTCGGTATCCACCAGGGCGGCGAGAAACTCGTCGCCCCCCATCCGGATTACATAGTCGGAACCACGGACACAACGCTTCAGCAGGCCGCCCACCTCAGCCAGAACCAGATCGCCGGAGAGGTGGCCGAAGCGGCTGTTGACGTCCTTGAAGTCGTTCACGTCAATGTAGAGAAAGAACAGCGTGGACTGCCGCCGCTGGACTCGCTTGATCTCCCGGCCCAGGATCTCTTCCAAAGCCGAGCGGTTCAAGGCTTGCGTGAGCGGGTCCACCAGGCTCTGGATATGGGAGACCTCCGAAGTCCAGGCATCGCTGAGGGACTGCATCCGCAGCGCGCGAATTTGGAAATGCTTGTGGATGAGATAGGCGATGAACATCATGACCAGCACCAGCATTCCCAGAAGCAACTGCGGCGAGATGCTGGCATTGATCTGGATCGAACGCTGGCCCAAAAAAACCGAAGGCAGCAGGACAAAGAAAAAACCTCCGGCCAATACAGCCACCATCAGCAGGGCCAGAATCCACAGTTGCCAGTCCTGCTTCTCGATCGCGGCCATCCGCTCCCGAAGCTGCCGCGAAAATGTCCGTGACTGCTGTTGCTGCAAGCACTATCTCCTTCCGGGAATTCCGAGGACAAACCCTGCGTCTCTCGAATCGCCGACGGTCCTAGGCTTTCTAATCCTACATACCACCTCGTGCGAGCGCGCCTGAACGTACCCTGCGTCTACATCATCTTATCGGTAAGCGTATCGCTTCAGGCGAAGATTTTTCGTAGTACCTCGATTCATTTTGAACTTCTCAGTACCGTCCTAGGATTCCTGGGAGGAGTGGTTGCGCCTTGCAGAAAGTCTCCGGGCGCCCGCGGGACTTACAAGCCTAAGGGAACCGCCAAAGGGAACCAAGGATCAGTACCTGTTTTCGGCGGCAGCGCCCGCCCCAAGCCACCGCGTAAATGTCTCCAAGGGGAAGCAGCGCTCCGACGCCGCGCCCGCCATGGAAGAGCCTGCCGGCAGCACCCACCAAAGCTCCCGCCGGGAACTTGCCGGCTGTCCCGAGGCGCCGGCGGGAAGCAACCGCTCTTCGTTTTCCAACCGCCGTCTCCACACTTCCGCCTCTCCAGGAACGGGTTGTTCTCCGCAAAGAGCAATCAGCAGAACACAAGCAGTTTCGGGAGTATCCCGCCTGTTCCCGTGGAACCCGTAGCACCAAAATAACTCGATATTTCCGGACTGCTCGGAAGAAACCGCGCAGATTTCGGGCGGCTGGACGGGTCCGCCACTCCACTCCAAGTCCATCGGGAAACCTCGCTGGGGAAGCTCCAGAAGCCTCTGCCGGATCGAAATGGAAAGATCCGTCGCCCGGCGCCGCTCCCGCTTCTGCTCGACCCGAAGCAGGAGGGCCTGCAAGGCTCTGGCTTGCGCTCGTTGCGAGGGCGCGCCTTGCGATGCAGTGACCAACCAAAGCCAATCCCACTGGACCGGCTCCAGTTGCGGCTGCGGGCCAAGCGGGGTATCCACGGCCCATTCTTCCGCCACCAAACCGTCCCAGACCCGCTGCGGGAAGGACGGAGTGGGTGACGGAAGGCCTGTCTTTGCGAGACCTTCCAAGAACCTTGCGACCGTGACCCGATCGCGGCGATCCGGAAGAGCCCGTTCGAAGCGCGCCGCCAACCAGTTCCCTAAAGCGCCTGCGGCAAGCTCCTGGATGTAGGTGCGTCCCAATTCTTCAAGAGTATTCAAGGCGTGCCCGTGAATCGCCGCCGCGTCAACCAACGAACCGATCAGCCAGGGAGACGTTCCGGTCACCTCCAGCCACGCCTCCCACGCCTCCGGCGAAAACGGGACTTCTGCCGTTCGGCATTGCCGGTCCGCCTGGGCCAGGGCGTCTTCGAAGGAAAACGGTTCCAGGGGAGTAACCGGGAATGCCGCTTCTCCCGCCAGACGGCGCAGGAACGGTTGCCGCCCGCCGAGCAACCAGCTAAAGCCGGGCGACGCCAGCGCCGCAAAGATGGGAGACTGGCGGCCAAGTTCCTGGACCTCGTCAAGCAGCCAGCAGACGGGCCGCCTTTCGAGATGGGAAAATTGAGCCGGCAGGCTGGCTGCAAAAGCCATCTGGTACTCGGCCGGCAGTTCCAGGAAGGTTTGCGCCAGCTCCGTCAATGAGAGCGGAAGCCCCGGCCGCTCCAATTCTCGTTCCAGGAGTGCTACCGGCTCGCCGAGCAACTCTTCCTGCCGCATCAGGAAGGCGCGGACTTGCTGGCAAAAGGAAGCGAAACAATGGCGCGCCTGCGCGGCTTCCTCCCGCTTGTCCCCGGATGCGTCGCCAATAGAGTCGCCAAAAGAATAAAGGAACGGAACCGGCCCCTCCGCTCGCGCGAACAACTGCGCATGGACCTGGCGGAGCAGGTCCGACTTCCCTTCCCCCCGCTTCCCCAGAACGACCGCTCGGAAATGAGACCCCTCGCGGGAAACCAATTCCGCCAGTCGTTCCGCCTGCCGTCGGGGCTGCTGGTACCGAGAATTCATAACGGCTACGATCTTCGTCCTCGAGCCGCCGGCCCTTCTACGCTCGGTCTGTTCGGGGGGATGCGATTTGGCTCGTCTCTTTATTTACCGCAAGGCTTGGAAGAAAACAAGCGGTTTCTTGTCAACGCTGAAACGAGAACCAACGTCGAGGCCGGATCGCTTGCGGCTCCGGACGCCAGGGCAAGGGCTGGCCGTCCACGGCGGCGCGCGGATTGGCTTCCGCAAGAGCCTGCGCGGCCTCCTCGCCCCGGTCGGCGGCGATGGCGCGCCGGGCTTCGGATAGCAGCGGAGGACGCGAGGTCGTGTTGTGCGCATCGCTCGCGATGAAATGGACCATGTTGTGTCGCAGCAGTTGCCAGGCGGACCGCTCGGCCCGCTTCCCGAACCGGCCGAGGAATGATCCCGCCGTCACCTGGACAAAGCATCCGGCTTCGACCCACTGCCTTACTTGCTCCGGGTTTGCCGACAGCATGGGGTTCCGCTCCGGATGCGTAATGATCGGAAGCAGCTTGCGGGCCAGCAGATCAAAAAAAATCTGGTCCATGTGGGGCGGAATGCTGATGTCGGCAAACTCCACCAGCAAATACTGCCGCCCGTTGATGGTATAGCGGTCGGGACGCTGGCGCACGTCCTCCAGGTTCTCGTAGCTCAAATGGAAGTCGCAACCGAGCAGCAGGGTTAACGAATCCCCAATGATCGCTTGCAGCTCGTCCCGCTTGCGCTGGTTGATTTCGGGATCAAACTGGTAGCGGTAATTGGAATGCGGCGTGGCCACGATCTGCGTAATTCCGTCGGCCGCCGCCATCGCCGCCATTTCCCTGGAAACCAATTCCTCCGCCGCTCCGTCATCGAGCGCGGGCAGAATATGACAATGAATATCCACCATGGCTGACTTTCAGAATATCGGCCAGCCGCACAACTGTCAATGAAATGTCATCCAAGCAAAGAATTGAGGGGCCAGGAGTCCGAAGGGGAGAAACGAATTGCGTTTTCTTCTGACTCCTGACTTCCCCGGCCCGGCGGAGCGCCTGGCGCGGGGCCGTGGCTGGCTTCTGGCTCCAATCGTCCCTTGCAAGAAACTCTGGAACGCCGCGCAGGAATCTAGTATAGTAGTGTTTAATTGACCAAGACTGTGGTATCCCCCGGAGGGGCGGCTGGGCTTCGGGTCCCGGCAGCCGGAAAACGATGAGCACTGTGACAAAGCCTGAAGTCTTGGCCGGAAGCCGAAGAATCTACTGTCAAAAAGGCGAGGCCGCGGCATTTCTGGCTCGCCTGAATCCGCCGCTCGAAACCATCTCCCTGCCCCGAACCTTGCCGGCCGACGTAGCCAGCACTTTCGTGGTCATCGGCGAGAACCCCTCGGTCTTTACTTCGGAACTCCGGGAAGCAATCGCACAGAATCGGGCGCGGCTGATCTATCTCCTCCCAGGGGATTCGAGCCTCCCTCCGGAGGCGAGCGGCATCCCCGTGTTCAGTTTCCTGGCGCCACCGCTGCAGGCCGCCGTGGTGGAGAGTACGGTCAATGCGGCCTTTGAAAACCTGGCCCTGGCTCAGCGTCAGGCCCTCCTGGAACAGGAACTCCAAAGCGCCCGCTCCGAAATTGAAGAGCTGAACCAGATCGGCATCGCGCTCTCGACCCAGCGCGACACCGAATCGCTGCTCGATTTAATCCTCCTCAAAAGCCGCGAAATCACCACCAGCGACGCCGGGTCTCTCTACCTGGTCGAGGAAACCGAGCAGGGCGAGAAGCGCCTGCGGTTCAAGCTCACGCAGAACGACAGCTTGAAGCTCCCCTTCACCGAGTTCACGATGCCGATCAATGCTTCGAGCATTGCCGGCTACGTGGCCCTCACGGGGGAGTCTCTGCATCTGGAGGACGTTTATCAGATTCCTCCCGCGCTTCCCTTCCACTTCAACCCGAAATTCGACCAGGAAAGCGGCTACCGCACCAAATCCATGCTGGTGGTCCCGATGAAGAATCCCCAGGGGGAGATCATCGGGGTGGTGCAGTTGATCAATTGCAAACGCGCCGGGCACCTGCACGTGGAGCGCCAGTCAGCGGATGCGGTGGTCATTCCGTACCCGGAGTCGCGCCGCGCCCTGGTCAGCTCGCTGGCCAGCCAGGCGGCCGTCGCCATTGAAAACAACCGCCTCTATGAAAGCATTGAGAAGTTGTTTGAGGGCTTTGTGAAAGCCTCGGTCGTGGCCATCGAGGCGCGGGACCCGACCACTTCCGGTCATTCCTTCCGCGTCGCGGACCTGACCGTCGGCCTGGCCGAAGCCGTGGACCGCAACGACTCGCCCGCTTTCCGCGGGATCAATTTCACCCGCACGGAGATGAAGGAAATCCGGTACGCCTCGCTGCTGCACGACTTCGGCAAGGTCGGCGTCCGCGAAGAGGTTCTGGTCAAGGCCAAGAAGCTCTACCCGCTGCAAATTGATCTCGTGCGACAACGGTTCGACTTCATCCGCAAGGCGGTCCAGCAAGAGCACACGGAGCGCAAGCTGGCTTATCTGTTGGAGAAAGGGAGGGAGGAATTCCTCGCGTCGCAGGAGCAATTGGAACGCGACCTTGCGGAACGGCTGCGGGAGATGGACGAATTTCTGGAATTTGTCATGAAGTGCAACGAACCCACTGTCCTGCCCGAAGGCAACTTCCAGCGCCTGTTGGAATTGGGCGCCGCGCAATTCTTGGATTGGACCGGCCAGCCTCGCCCTTTGATTACTTCCGATGAGGTGCGCCTGCTCTCGGTCCCCAAAGGAAGCCTGGACGACAGCGAGCGAAGGCAGATCGAATCGCACGTCATCCATAGCTTCAATTTCTTGAGTCAAATCCCCTGGACGAAAGACATCAAGAACATTCCCACGATCGCCCGCGCCCACCACGAGAAGCTGAACGGAACCGGCTACCCGTACAAACTGGCGGCGGCGGAAATTCCCTTTCAGTCCAAAATGATGACGATTTCCGACATTTACGATGCGCTTTCGGCATCCGACCGGCCCTATAAGAAGGCGTTGCCGACCGAGCGCGCCCTGGATATCCTCAAGATGGAAGCCAACCAAACACTGCTTGACTCGGACCTGTTCCGCATCTTCCTGGAGGCCGAAATTTTTAAGCTCACCGCCAACTGGAAACACCCTGCTGGGTTTAATCTTTAGCCCCCGCTGCGCCCAGAGGGACCCCGAGCCAAGTAGGAGCCAAAATCGAAACTTCCGTGTCAATACATTCGTCTAAATGAAAATACACTGCTGTTATAGAGGACGAAATAATGCCAGCTCTCTTATCAGAATCGCGCAGCACGCCAACACCCCAGAACGCAAGGTACAGGACTGGGATGTTGTTTCTTCTCATCCTGTTGCTATCCCTTGGCAGCGCTCACGCGGCCCTTACGATAACGGGCCGTGTCCTGGATGCGGAGGGTGACGGCATCGCCGGAGCCGAAGTGACCGCCACTCTGCCGCCAGCCGACTTGGCGGCGACGGTCCTGACGGCACAGGATGGAACGTATACGTTGGAAGTGGATTCTCCAGGAATCTACACCATTACCGTAAAGAAATCCGGATACCTGGACTTGGTCCGGGAGGGCGTAGCCGCCGAGGGGGAAGGCAACGGCCTTCCGTTGGACCTCCGGCTGCGGCCCGGTCAGGAACCGACGGTGGTGCAAGGAGTGGAGGAACTCAATCCCAACGTCTTCGTCGTCAAGCTCGACACCAATGAGATCACACGAGAACTCGAGCGCCGAGGCACGGATACGCTGTTCCTCCGGGAGTTTCACGCCCGCGAAAACTACTTCGGGGCGATTCATGGCTTCCCCTTGCGGAGGCTGGCGGTCGTTCGACCCCAACCGCTCCTTGCCGACTTGCATGGGACTCTGTATGCAAACCATCAGAATAGCGCCCTGAATGCCCGCTCGTTCTTCACGGTAGGCGACTTGCTGCCCTCCCGCCGGAATGATTACGGCGCTACGATCGGCGGCCCGATTCACAAAGAATCCCTGTCGTTCCATTTCGCCTGGAGCCAGATCCGCGAGACCGGCTACGTGAACGGAAACATTCAAGCCCCGCTGGCGGAGGAGCGCTCGCCCCGTTCCGAAGATCCGGCCACAAACGCCGTGATCGCCGGGCTGCTGAAAGCATTCCCGGACGCACTTCCCAACTTGCCGCTTTCCAAAAGCCGCCGGCAGCTCAACACCAATGCATTGCGCTCCATTCGAAGCACGGCCTTCTCCACTCGGTTCGACTACCGCCCGCGGGAGGCGGATCAATTGGCCTTCGAGCAACGGTTTCTGGATTCCACCGAGGAGCCGTTCCAAATCGTGGTGGGACGGAATCCGGTAACCCTTTTGCAGCCCCAGAGCTTTCAGCTTACCCACCTCCACACGTTCTCCCCCCATACGCTTTCTCGCCTCTCCATCAACTTCGGCCGGCTCTCCGTCGGGTTGGACGTGACCAAAGAGTACCGAAACTTGCTGGCGCCCCTGGGAATCCAAGTAGTCCCGGAAGTTACTTTCGGGGGAGACTTGACCCAATTGGGTCCCGGTTCCAGCTACCCGCGACACCGCGTGGAAAACCGATTTTATCTCTCCCCCGAAATCAGCCAGATGCGCGGCAACCATTCCCTGGCAGCGGGATTCTATGTTGTGCGGCTGCAAACGAACGACTTGCAAAGCGACAACTCCCGCGGCAATTTCGCCTTCACACGAAACTTTGGCCGCTCCGCGGTCGAGAACTTCTTGTTGGGCCGTCCGACTTCCTTCACCATCACGGTGGGGAACCTCTACCGCGGCTTTCGGAACTGGGAAGGCGCTTTCTACTTCCATGACACCGTCCGCCTAAGCCCTCGCTGGACGCTTTCGCTGGGCCTGCGGTACGAATTGGTTACCGCGCCCACCGAGGTCAACAACCTCACGTCGGTCCCCTTCCGAACCGACGCCAATAACTTTGCTCCCCAGTTCGGTTTCGCCTGGAATCCGGGCGGGGGCAAGACCGTCGTGCGCGGCGGCTATGGGATCTCCTTCAGCTCCATCTTTCCGGTCCTGTACCAGCGGGCTCGCTTCAACCCGCCTGCCGTCAGCGTCATCTCCGTGGACAACCCGGACCTGCTCGATCCATTGCGAGGGATTGATCTGAGGGCTGCCGCCAGGCCCCGGTCTGCTTTGAACCTGCTCAGTCCGGACCTGGTGGCCCCCTATTCTCAGCTCTACAACTTTGGGATCGAGCGCACGGTGGCGGACAACTTCCTTGTAAGGATCGGCTATATTGGAAGCCGGACGATCAAGCTGCCTACCCGAAATGTCTCGAACCGGGCAAGACCGGTTCCTGGAATCTGCCAGGAACGGGCAGGGATCCCCTACCTTTGGTGCGAGACCTCGACCATCAATCTTCGTCGCCCGGACCCCAGGTACCTGGAAGTCATCACCGTTGCAAACAGAAGCATCGGATACTTCGACGCCCTGCAACTCTCCGTGGATCAGCGGCTGACGAAAGGGTTGGTCTGGAACGCCCGGTACACCTTCAGCAAAGCGATCGGCACGGGAGACACCTCCTTCAACCACATCGCGACAGGCTCCCATCTGAGCGGTATGGAAAACGACACCACAGGGGACCTCCGAGGTTTGGAGCGCTGGGACACTCCCCATGCACTGACCTTCGGGTACCGCTATGAGTTTCCCTGGTTCCGGCGCCGGGAGGGAATGAGATCGCTGCTCTTGGGGGGCTGGAGAATCTCCGGCACGACCACACTTCGATCCGCCACGCCCCAGCACATGCACACCGGGTCGGATGCGCCGGGCTTTGGGAATGTGGATGGAGTGGCCGGAGACAGGCCGAATTTGCTCAATCCCGCCATCCTATGGAAGAGCCTGGATCACCCGGATCGAGTGGGGAACATTTTCCGCCCAGAATACTTTGACACCAATATTCCACCCGGAGGGCGCGGGAACCTGGGGTACCAAACCTTCCGCAATGACGGGATGCACAACTGGAATTTCGCCGCGGAAAAGGAGTTTCCCGTTCGGGAAGCGGCGGAGGTCCAGTTCCGCGCCGAATTCATCAACTTTTCCAATCATCCGCATTTCGACGAAGTCAACCACGATATCGCCTCCGAGAACTTCGCGACCATCACCAACACCGCCAATCGAGGACGGTTGGTTCAGCTTCTGCTGCGGCTGCGGTGGTAGGGTTTGCCAGGACGCCGGAGGTTCTCCGTCTCCCGTCCCTACACCATTTTCAGGGTTGGTGTAGAGTACCTGGGGACGTCAGGGCACGACTTCAGTCGTGCCGGAGGGCGTGTCAAATCAACTCCTCTTCCTTACGGCTTCAGCCGCTGAGGGACGTCCCTCAGGGGCTAAAGCCCAGCGGAAACGACGCGGCTTTTCGGCATGGCTGAAGCCATGCCCTGACGACTTTCATCCCTTATATATCAACAATGAGAATGCCCCAGGACGCATCTCGCCGGAGGACACCCCTCCTCCACCGCGGTGATGGAGCCTCCTGCCCGGTCGGCCCGGTTGTCCTATCGCAAGGCTGACAGGCCGGCGCCCGCCACTTCCTCGTCTTGGGCTTCCGTTCCGGCGCTGATGCCGATCCCGCCGATCACGCTGCCTTCCCACTCGATCGGCAGGCCGCCGCGCACCGGAGTCAGCGC
>Ga0155949_1123_pt1 | contig 39765 bp, 28 predicted proteins | sample RifCSPlowO2_02_FD_107603 | JGI IMG/M metagenome (GOLD analysis project Ga0155949, IMG submission 107603) | Acidobacteria bacterium RIFCSPLOWO2_02_FULL_61_28
CCGAAGCGCATGCGACTGTTGCTCGATGAATGCGTCCCGAGGCCCCTCAATCGTGACCTGGTGGGGCACGACGTTTGGACCGTCGTCGAGAGGGGATGGTCCTCGAAACGGAACGGGGAACTCCTGAAACTCATGGTCGCGGAGCGGTTTGAGGCGCTCCTCACCGTGGACCAGGGCATCGAGTTTGAACAGAACGTTCGCAAGTCCGGCATCGCCGTCGTGCTCATGGCGGCGCCTACGAACCGTTTGAAAGAACTACGGCCCCTGGTTCCTCAAATCCTTAAGGCGTTAGCCAGGGTCAGCGCCGGTGAATTGATCCGGGTTGGCGGCTAACGCCGACCCGGAGCCGACGGCGACGTCAACCTGCTGCTAGCATGCATCAAGAAGCCGTGGGGAGCGACGGCTGTTTCGAGGGGAGGAAGGCTGCCATGAGGCCAACAGTGACGCGAACGGTGACACGAGCGATCACGGCGAGTGTTGTCTTGGCCTGTGTTGTCATCGGCCCGGGCCAACGGGTCGTCGAGACCGTTGCCGCACAGTCGCGTCCCTCGGCCGCTCGCGAAGTTCCCAAGTTCCAAGTGGACCCGGCCTGGCCGAAGATTCCCAACAACTGGCAGTTCGGACAGGTCGCCAGCGTTTCGATTGACGCGCAGGATCACGTGTGGGTGTTGCAGCGCCCGGGCACGTTGCCGCCGGAGGAGAAATCACGCGCCGCTCCGCCGCTGCTCGAGTTCGACGCGGCGGGCAACTTCATCCAGGCATGGGGCGGAACGGGCCAGGGCACCGGCCAGCAGCCCGCCCAGCAATATGAATGGCCCAGTTCCGAGCACGGCGTCTACGTGGACCCCAAGGGCTTCGTCTGGATCGGCGGCAATGGCGACAACGACAATCAAATACTCAAGTTTACGAAGGCCGGGAAGTTTGTCATGCAAATCGGCCGCGCGGGCCAAAGCAAAGGCAACGCCGACACGCAGAACCTGAGGCAGCCGGCGGACACATTCGTTTACGCCAAAACGAACGAGCTTTTCGTGGCCGACGGCTATGGCAACCGGCGCGTGATCGTGTTCGACGCGGACACCGGAAAATTCAAGCGCATGTGGGGCGCGTTCGGCAACGTGCCGTCGGACGCCCCTCCCGACCCGGCGTTGCCGGACGCCGACGTACAAGGCGCTCCGCAGTTCGTGCAACCGGTGCACGCCGCCCGCGTGTCGAATGACGGCCTCGTGTATGTCTCGGACCGTGGCGGCAAGCGCGTCCAGGTGTTTACGCTCGACGGCAAGTACGTGGCGCAAGTCTTCATCGGCCGGGAATGCAAGGCGCCGCAATGCGGCAACGGCACCACGGCTGCGAGCACCGCGTTCTCCACCGACCCCGAGCAACGGTTCTTGTACGTCGGCAACCGCAGCCAGTCCAAGGTCATGGTGTTCGACCGCAAGACGCTCGAACTCCTCGATTCCTTCGGCCAGCGCGGCTCCGCGCCCGGAGAGTTCGGCACCCTCCATCACATGGCCGCGGATTCAAAGGGCAACCTCTACGTCACCGAAGTCACTCCCCTGCGCCCCGAAAACAGACGCATCCAAAAATTCACGTTGATGGGGATGGCACCGGCGCCGCCGAAATGACGGGGCGCACGAGACGCTCCGCCGGCGGCTCCGCGTGGGCCGACGCAACCTCGCGCCAAGAGTTCGCTCCCTAGCTTTGTCCTCGCAGAGAACGAAAAACTTCCTGACTCGGCATTACCCATCCGAATGCGGTCTGAATGCACAGGAGAGCAGACCGATGGAGGTCTGGCCCGTCCATCGTATCCACACAATCGGCAACCACAATCACGGCATAGTCACGACTGCAGGCCGATGCAGCCGTAGCCAGCACGCAACTATTGGTGTTCACCCCCGTGAGCAGGAGCGTATTGATCCCATGCTTCTCCAAAATGAACTCCAGATCGGTTGCCACGAAGCAGTCGTAGCGTTTCTTGCTATTCACGACCCAGTCCCGGGTACTCTCATATAGCCCGGGAATAATTTCACAGCCCGGTGAGCCTTCCAGATTATGGCGTTCGGCATTCTTGCGCGCGGAGGAGGGGTCCGCCGCGCGCGTGCGCCAGAAAGGATTGGAGCGAATTTCGGCCACATCCCGGTAGGTCGTCACCAGGTGAATGATCGGGATGTGAGCAGCGCGACACTGTTCCAAGAAAAGCCGATTGGCTTCGATGATACGGCGCTCGCTTCCAGGAAGCACAGGCATGGTTGCCACGGACGGGTCCAGGTGTCCCCGGTGCAGATCAATCGCCACAACGGCGGGCCGTACGACATCAACTCCGAAAGACATATCTTCTCCTTCCAAAGCAAGTCCTTCCAACGCGAGGAATTGTACTGCTTGCCACTGACTCCGCATCATAACTCACCAGTTGTTGAAAGCGGGTAGCGGGTCGCCACGGCTACTTGTCCCGCGACGCCCCGGCGAGCCGGACCGTAGGCCCTCTGGGCCGCAGGCTGGCGAGAAAAGCGCTCACCGTGGCTACCCCGCTCGTTAGTCGTGCCAAACACACTCGCTGGTGATTCATTTTCCGCACTGCCGTAGGCCCAAGCTTGTCCTGCCTGCCCTGAGCGCAGACGAAGGGAGCGTAGTCGAAGGGCGGAGGCCGCGCCGGAGCGCTGGATTCAATTTTCAAAGAGGGAGGGATTCTATTGATCGCTCCGCCGGCCGCTGCGCGAAAGCCTTCGGCAGAGAGGTACGAATCATGGACCGTCGCTTTCCCACGACTCAGCACCCCAACGCGCTGACAGCGGCGCGTTGGGGACCCCGCTCTCAAGCCGTGGGCCATTCTCCTTCGCCCCGTTCGGGGCTGGCTAGACGCTACCAGGACTCCAGCGGGGCGGTGTGGGACACGCTACGCCTAACGCCCGCGTTTCAGCCGCGGCGGCCGATTGTCACGCCAGCCGCCGTCGGCTGCATGCCTTTGTTAGATTGCCGCCTCCGGTTTCTGTGTTCCGCACCGGTTCACCTCTGTGCCCTAGGTGTCCCTTGGCCGACCTGCGCGCCATCACCCAGCCAATCGCGGAAACGCCTCGTCAAGCGCGCTTCCATCAACGCGCCCCATTCGGATACATGCCTCAGAATGCCCACAAGCTCAAGGGTGACGAAAACCGCCACCGCAAGGCCTATCACGATGCCAACCCAGCCGCTATGAAACGGATGTCCCGTGATTAGCGCGAGCGCACCAGCTACCAGAAAGATAATCACTATCCATCGGACGCTTTGGGCCATGCGCCGCGCCCAAGTTCGCGCTCGGCCTTCAATCACCAGCGCACGCCGCCTCGCCTCCTTCGCTGCCGTACCTTCCGCCGCATCAGCACGCTCAGTTGCTGCGAGCTTCTGTGCTTCCAGCTCGGCCAGCTTGACCTCGTACTCACCCTTGATCGCCTGGACTCGTTCCGTCGCATTAGTTGCGTAGGAGGCGGTAACTCGATCCACAATTTCGTCGAGCGTGACCGCATCGATATCGCTCGGATCGTCGTCCGCAAATTCGGCCTCTCTCAACAGCCGGTCGGACATCGCTGACACCAGGACCGCTACCCTTTCATTAGTGCTGAGCTTCTTCGACTTCTCCAGCGAGTCCAAATGCCGCAAAAACCGGTCCCAAGTTGCTTGCTCTGGGCGTAGGGCGGCCGTACACAGTGCTACCAGTTCACGCACCTTGAAATCCGAGCAAAGAGAGGGCTTTTTCAACCACGCGAGATTCGTCAGTGCCCGAATGTGCACGACGGGCTCGATCCCAGTTTCATGTTCGTCCTCCTCCCACCAGAGCCGCGTGTTGCGGATTACCAGGGGAGAGGCAGTCGCAAAGACGGCTCGCGCGTCATCGAGACTCGCGGACCGATGGCCCTTTCGAAGCGTCAAGATGCCGGCAACGCAGTCGACGTCATGAACGACGCGATGTGCAAGCTCGTCCTTCTTATCGCGGCCCGCCAATCTCGCGGCTAGGGCTGGCTCTCCTGCCGTGTACTCTCGAACATGGCTTGGCGCTCGCATAATCTGGAAGCCTGCCGCGATGATTTCGCGTTCCAGCAACGCGGACATCTCGCGGACATCGCTCGGCGAATACCGTTGAGTCAGGAAATGCCGGGTCATCGGCCTAGGTTCTAACGAGTTGCGTCCTTGTGCCGTGGCCAGTCGAGCCTCGTACATGGCCAGGATCCTTTGGATTTCGTGTGCTGTCTTGTCGAAGACGAGACGCTGGACGCCGCTAGCCTTCAGGACGTCAACAGTTTCGCACATGAGTGTTCTCGTCGCAGTGCCCTCGTAGCCGAGCGCTTGGCGGATCAGGTTGCTGTCAAAGACGACTCGAAGATCCTTGAATCGGCGGCTTGCCGCACTAAGGTCTGGCAAGAAAGCTGCGTGATAAAGGACCAGTCATTCGAGCATCCCACGGAGGACAGCTAACAGTGCCGGGTCATCCCGCACCGAATCATGGACGAACTCGGCAACGACGGAGCGCTCCCGGTGGCTTGCGTCGGCCGCGTCGCCAAGTCCTGGCCGGCTCCCAAGTAGCAGCAGAACTTGCTCCGCTTCCAGAAATCTGAACAGCATGTCCAGTGCGGCGTCTGTCGATTCAACCGTAAGCTTGCGCCGCTGGCCTTCCTCGATTTGTGCCTTCTCCGCAGCGACATTGGAGGAAGGGAGATCGCGCGTGGGATTACGCTTATAACGCCCCAACTCTCGCGAGAGGTACTTCTTGGCCGTCGCTCGCTTCAACAGGGTTGCCACGATCTGCTGCGGCATCGCCACCCCGTGGCTCGCGGCAAGCGCTTCCTGGATGTCCCCGGTCGTGAAGCTCTGGGCTGGCAGCCGAGCGAGAACGTCAAGAACCAGGGGCATGAAAATTCCCAAGTGATCACTGCCTCCATCGAGTTGTGCCTTCAAGAATGCAACGGTCACGAGACCGCCAGGGTGAACATTGGGAGCTTCAGCTGTTTGCGGCATTACGAAGACCTCCTACGGATCGTTGGTCGAGTAAAGTCCTAGCACCGTTCAGTCCACCGGTGTCTCGGCAATCTACTAATGGGAGCAGTTTATAGATGACAATCCGAAACCCCTGTTGGACCGTCGGAGGTTCAGTACGCGCCTCTGACGGGCATCCGAAGCGCCTTTCGGTCCCAGGCACGTGGAGAGCTGTCATCTATTTAGTGCCCGGAGTAATAACTCTTGTTTAGCCCGACCCTTCTCAACCGTCCTGGCGGGCGGCGGTACGCAACCGCTCTCCCGCCATGCGGGATCGCGGCTCTGATTACGGGCCCCCACGATGGCGGTGCTTATTATAACGCCGCTACTGCTCGTCGCGGAGCAATGCAGCGACGAATCGTAAGGGCATCCCGGCAAGCCGGGACGCCGAAAGAGGCGGAATGGAATGATTCGTACCGCGCTGCCCCTTCGACTGCGCTCGGGACAGGCTCCGGCTGTCGCGGAGCGACAAGAATCCAATTTCCTTTTCCCGTTGTTCCTGAATGGCGTGCTCATTTACGCGGAATTCAAAATGCGCTACGGTGTTGCCTGCGCGTTGGCCTACGGCAGTATGGAAGGGATCATCTTGCGCGTGATTTTCGGCACGGTTAAAACCGTGCCCTGACGATTTCCCTTCAAAATATTGTGCCAATCTCAACAGGCCGACCTGCGTAAACCGCCCTGGCGGGCGGCGGCTGCAAACCCGCTCTCCTGCTATGCGGGATCGCGGCTCTGATTACGGTCACCGCACGATTGCGGTGCTCATTATAACGCCACTGATGCTCGTCGGGGAGCAATGCAGCGACGAAACGTCAGGGCATCCCGGCAAGCCGGGATGCTGAAAGAGCACGGCTGACCAGACCCTACCACTCTGCCGAAGGAACGTCCTCCAGAGCTTTAGCGGCGGAGGGCCGTCGTGCAGCTTCAGCGGAGCGACTTCTTGTTGCGTTGTGTATCCGCCTGCCTGGGCGTGTTGAATTTAACTACCTGGCCAGCAAAGCAGTCATTTCAAAAACGCTTCGCCTCTGGCTTCGCTTGAGCCTACGGCAGTAAGGAAGAAATCATCCATCACAGCGCGTTCGGCACGGTCCACGGCAAGCCGGGACAGGTTAAAACCGTGCCCTGACGAGACTTCCGAAATCAACCTGACCTTTACCGGAGCCTCAACGTGATTTTAGCGGCTCGCTCTCTGCTTTGTAAATGCTATACTAAGCGCCGTTGTTCCCAGTCGTCTTAACGTTTCGGGGGAAAGAAAATGGCCGACCCTGCTACTATTGGCCTGCTACTCCTGAATACCATCCCGTTTATCACCCGGGCCCTGTCTCCAGAGCTTTTGCGCACATTTTCTGGTTTTGTCGATGAACTTCTGGAACTGTCTGCTGCTCATGCCGCCGCTGGTTTAGGAAAGGAGACAATTAAAGAACTTAGCGCACGCCTGCGCGCCTATGCTCAGAATCCGACAAAGGCACCGGAAAATCACGACCTGCAAAAAGCTTTCTACGGGAGTTTTTTGTGTGCGACGGACATGATCTATCAGGTTCGCCTCTCGCAACTGGGCGTCGGAATAAGGGAGGTTCCCTGCCTAGTTGGGTTGCGGAACCACATCCTTGAGGGGCTTCGCAGTGCTTCCTTGACAAACTTGTCGCTGACGGAAAATGAAAAAGACTATCTAGTTCGCAAGCGCAAGGAGATTGCCACTGAGCTAAGAGAATATCGGAGTTTGTCGCAGCCACAGCTTGAACAAAAGTTGCCCGTTCAGCCCGATACGGAGGTGTTAACCCTTCTCACATCTTCAGCGAGAAAAAGGCCATCTCTCGAAGAAAACAGCGTACTTTTGGTCGCACACATGGTGGAGCGATCGCCTTGGTATGCAGACGTGAGCGATGAAGTTAAGACCATTGCTCGAAATGCGTTGTTAGAAATCCAGATTGCATTCTTCGCAGAGGCCGTCAAGAGCGACCAAAGAGTTCAGGCAATTCTGACCAACGAAATTCTGGCAAGTATCAATATCGACGTGAAAGGCCTCGTCAGTGGATTACGAACCGCGACGGAGTGGATCAAGAAAGTCGAGTCGGAGCTCCGGGAGCTGAAGAATCTTGTTGAGGCTAAATTCAAAAAGCATTTTCAGGTCATCGACGACTCTTTCCTCAAAAACCAGGAAAAGGAATCCTTGAGGCCTTTCCTTACTATCTCCGTTGGAGATTGGCCGTTTGTCGTGCAGAGCCAAGGTATTGAAAGGGATCTCACAGAGGAAGTCACCGGAAGGATTCTCGCACCTCGGACTAGGGCAGCCTTTCAAATAATCCGTGGCGAACCTGGTTCTGGTAAAACGACACTCCTGCGGCAAATTGGGGCAAAGCTTGTTGAAAAAGGATGTTGGGTTTTGGAAGCCCGTCAAGGTGCCAAATTTAACGAGTTTCAAGATAGCGTAGAGAAATTGACCAATGCAGCTGAAGCGCGGCTGTTCATTCTGATAGACGACATTTATAGAGATGAGGATCGCAGTATCCTGGTTGAGATATTATCGGACCCCGGGCACATGTTGCCAGTGACGATAATTGCAACAACCCCTAGCCATGAAGACCGCACCAGAGAGATTCGAGAGAATAATTATCTGGATATCTTACCACCTGTAACGCCTGATAAGCTCAGCCAGTCTGAACTGGAACGATTCCGTCGAATTCCCGAGGTAGCCAAACTTAGTGAAAGGAAATTCAAATCCCTTACGAAGTCCGGAAGAATGCTGGTTGTGATGCTTCAGCTAAGTAATGGGAAGCCCCTGGACCAGATTCTATTGGATGTAGCGCACCGCCTAAGGGAGAATTTTCCTGAGACCTACGCAGTTTGGGACGTAATTTGTACTTTTGGACGCTGGAACCTTCCGGTTCCAGAATCTCTCCTAGAAAAGATTCTTTCAAAACCCGGATTCGGTCAGAGGCTTCGACACGGCCCCGCTACGATAGGGAGCGAGGGCTTGGTATTTCCTTCGGATTATCCCTTTGTCCAGGGTTGGACTTCAGGTCATCAAGTCATTGCTGAAACAGCGGTTAGGGTCGAATTTGCAGGTTCTCTACAGAGCAACTGCCAAGCAGCTCTACAATCCGCGGACCCTACTGATTCAGAACATGCTCTATTCATCGGTCGGATGTTCCATTGTCTTAGCTCGATTAAGACTGGTGATTGGGAGCTAGGAAACCGCTTACTCAAAGCGGCGAAATGGAAGGAGAAGGTCCAAAACTTGGCGTTCCTCTCCCCGGAAGCGCAGGCAGACTGGGCTTTGGCCTTATGGCGGCTGGGAGAAAAAGACCTTGCGGAAAAATGCCTCACCTCCGCCAATCCTACATCTCCAAGAAGAGCGTCGATGGTGATTAACCTTCTGGCTACCATCGGAAGGTTTGATGAAGCCTGCCGAGTTGCGGAGTCCTGGTGTGAATCACATCCTCACGACACCTTTGTTCGCGGGGCATACCTAAGCTTGCTAGGGCAAAGGGGCAGCGACGAGCAAGTCCATCTGGCAATTGGGAAGACGCAGCAATGGCTTAGCAAGCTGGAGCATGACGAGGATACTTACGTTCGGGGGATATACTTAGGCTTGGTCGAATTGGCGGGCAGTGATCCGGAATTTAAACAGGCAATTGAAGAAACTCAGAGATGGCTCGGGGACCAGGATTCGGATACAAATGTTCGCATAGTATATCTTGGCGTCGTTGGGCGGGAAAGAGGCGGCGACCAACTCGAACACGCAATGAAGCAAACGGAGCAATGGCTCCGCAAGCCGGAACACGCCAATGATGCAGCTGTGCGGGAAGCTTACGTAGGCTTGGCGGCACACTTGGAGGACGAAACACAGGCTGAGTATGCAATTGCGTTGACGGAGAAATGGCTCAGGGAACCGGAACATGATGAAGAAAGCAATGTCCGCGTAGCTTACATGAGTCTTTTGGAAAAAAGGGGGAGTGCTGAGCAACTTGCCGAGCTAATCTCAGGCACGAGAGATTGGCTGGAGGGACACCCTGAAGCGCGCGAAGTCTGGACAGCCCTGATCGCTATGCTTATCCGCCAGCACCAGTCGCCCTTATCTGTGGAAGTAACATCTGCTGCCATTTTCCACCACCCCAACGATCGAAACCTCGCCGAACATTATCTTGACTTATTCGCCTCTACAGATAGTGCGGAAAACATTTCCAAGATGTTTGCTGAGTTGCTTGTTCGCTTTCCGAGAGATTCCGTAATAGCATTGAGACATGCCAAATGGTTAAGTGAAGAGGAGGATGCGCAGGCTAGCGTTAAGTTTGATGAGTTGATCAGGAAGCACCCAAAATATTATGATGCGTATCATGCCTTTGGACGGCACTGGCTCCACTCAGGGAATTACGAAAAGGCTAGGAAACAATTTGAGTTGACGCTAGGTCTACACCGGGGACATCAAAGGGCACATGAGGGACTGGCCCCAGCCTTCCACGGATTGGCTGGGCTGGCCAATGCAAGGGGGGAGACAGAAATCGCTGCCTCGTTCCTCAAGGAGGCAGAACGAGACTTCAAATCCGCGATCCATTGGGCAAAGGTGCAGCAGCAACCAGTAGCAAAATTTTACGCAAGCCTCAGTTGGTTTTATCTCGATCAAAAGCATTACGAGGAAGCACTAGCATCATTTGATTTAGCAATTCTGGAAAATCCGGATCATTTTCGGAACCACGAGGGCCGGGGTACTGCACTTTGTCACTTGAAGAGGTAACCTGAAGCATTACTTGCTCTAGAGCAAGCACTTGAAAAGGCTCCCTCGCCTCTAGGGCCCCCTGCAAGTGAGGAAATACCTCCCCTTATCGCTGAGTGCAAGGCACAGCTATCCCAATAGTGTTAGATATTTCAAAAGAATCGGAATAAGTATCGTGTACCTCTTCATGCAAAGCCGAATTCAGCAGGCTGCGCGGGAGTTTGTGCTCCGCCAGTACGGCGTCGAGGCGAGCGTGGTGGTGAATCGGCCGCCGCGCGTGGAGATGGGAGACCTGGCGCTGCCGCTCGCGATGGAACTGGCGCGCAAGCTCCGCCGCCCGCCTCGCCAGATCGCCGAGGAAGTCGCCGCGGCGCTGCGCTCGGTGGCGGGCGTCGCCAAGGCGGACGTGGCCGGCGCGGGCTACGTGAACCTGTTTCTCGACCGGGCTGCTTACGCCGCACAACTGGGAGCGCCACTCGAAGCGGGAGCGTCTGCTACGACTGCCGCCGGGGGAAAACTGATCGTCGAGCACACCAACATCAATCCGAACAAGGCCGCGCACATCGGGCACCTGCGCAACGCCGCGCTCGGCGACACGTTCGTCCGCCTGCTGCGCGCCCGCGGACACACGGTCGAGGTGCAGAACTATATTGACAACACCGGCGTGCAAGTCGCCGACGTGGTTGTGGGCTTCTTATATCTGGAGCAGAAAAAAGAAGAGGACGTGGCGCGGCTGGCGCAGGACCCCGCCGCCCGGTTCGACTACTACTGTTGGGACCTCTATGCCCGCGTCACGCGGTTCCTGGCAGAGGACAGTGCGCGGCTGGAATTGCGCAACCGCACGCTCCAGGAAATCGAAGAGGGCCACACGCTTGCGGCGCGCGTCGCCGAGATCGTCTCGACCGCGATCGTCCGCCGGCATCTGGCGACGATGCTCCGCCTCAATGTTCGGTACGACCTCCTGCCGCGCGAGAGCGAAATCTTGCATCTCCGATTTTGGGACCAGGCGTTCGAGCTGCTCCAAGAAAAACGCGCCATCTATCTCGAGACGGAAGGCAAGAACAAAGGCTGCTGGGTGATGCGACAGACGGAAGGGAACAGAGAACAGGGAATAGGGAATAGCGCGGAAGAGGAAGACGGCGGGCAGGACACCAAAGTGATCGTCCGTTCGAACGGGACCGTCACTTACGTCGGGAAAGACATTGCGTACCAGCTTTGGAAGTTCGGCCTGCTCGGGAAGAATTTTTTTTACCGGCCGTTTGAGACGTATCCGGACGGACGCACGGTTTGGGTGAGCAGCTCCGAACCGGGCAGCGGGTCCCCACCCGCGTTTGGCCAGGGGCAGAAGGTTTACAACGTCATAGACGTTCGCCAGTCCTACTTGCAGAAAATTGTGGCGGCGGGCTTGCGCGCGCTGGGCTACACGGAGCAGGCCGACCGCTCGATCCATTTCTCCTACGAGATGGTCGCGCTCTCGCCGCGCTGCTGCGATGAAATGGGCATCGAGTTGAGCGCGGAAGAACGCCAGCGTCCGTTCATCGAGGTGTCAGGGCGAAAGGGGCTAGGCATCAAAGCCGACGACCTGCTGGACCGGTTGCTCGAAGAAGCCTACAAGGAAGTGCTCTCCCGCCACTCGGACCAACCGGACGACTTCCGACGGCGCATCGCGCAGCAGATCGCCATCGGCGCGCTCCGCTACTTCCTGCTCCGCTACACCTGCAATACAATCATCGCCTTTGACTTCCACGAAGCCTTGAGCTTTGAAGGCGAGACTGGCCCGTATGTGCAGTACGCCGTCGTGCGCGCGCGCAACATCTTCCGCAAGCTCGAAGAAGAGGGTGGACGCTTCGACGAAAACGCGGTCACGCCCGCCGTGCTCGAGCGGTTCCTGGCCGCGCCGGAAGGCGATGCGTTCTGGGAATTGCTCTACCAGGCCAGCCAGTGGGACGCGGTCGCGGAACTCGCAATCGCCACCACCGAGCCTGCCGCAGTCGCCAAGTACGCGTTCCAACTCGCGCAAGGTTTCAACAACTTCTATCACCGCTTTCGCATCCTCACCGAGCAGGACGAAGCTCGCAAGATGTTCCTGCTCTGGCTCGTCAAGAGAGTCGAGGACCGTCTCACCACCACGCTCGATCTGCTCGGCATCGAAGTGCCGGAAGCGATGTAGCGCCGGCTTCCAGCCGGGAGAGATCTGTTCCGGTGACTGTGTCTCTAGCGCGCCTCCGGTGACGGTCCGTAATCGAGTTTCACTTCACTGTTGGGGTGGAGGGTGATTCTGCCGTCAGACTGGAGCTGGTAGGGATACTTCTGCGGGTCCGCGGGAATGCCCTGGAGCAGGCCTGCCGCGATCATCTCCTGAAAGGATTGGGGCCAGCGGCCGGCGCGCTCGCGGAACCGCCCGGCGAGTCGCTCGAGTTCCTCGATGTCGTCGAGCGCCCGCAGCGTTTCGAGGTGCATTGAGGCGTTCTTGCGGATCGTCTCGTCCTCGGCGGAGTTATGGATTTCCGTCCAGAGGAAGCGCGAAGTCTCCCGGTTCCCTCCTTTTTCTTCGATGACCGCCGCCATCACCTGCATCCAGGGAGCCGCGTCCGGGTGTCGGCTGCCTTCCCGATAAGCCTCGGAAGCCGCCCTGTAGTCCTTGAGGTCCCAGTAGTAGATGAAGCCCAGGTCATGCCACAAGCGCCATTCTTCGGGGTTGGCCTGGATTCCGCGCCGAAGCAGAGCGATTGCCTTTTGCGGTTCGGCGGCCCCGTACGAAGAAGGCGCAGACAGAAAGATGGCTCCGAATTTGTAGGCCACCAGCAACTGCGGGTCGAGCGCGACCGTAATGTCGAGCAGCGGGGCAAGCAGGGGGAAGTCCGTCCGGCGCTGGAGGCGCCGAGCGCCGAAGTACTGCACCACGCGCGTCCAGTAGAGGTCGGCGAGCAGCCCGTTATGGCCCAGGCTGAGCGACCGCAGAACATTGCCCGAAGGGATCCAGAGCAACTCCGGCGTCTCCCGGTAGGGGGCGAGTCGGCGGTCCAGTGCCATCTGCGCCGGGACCAGAATGGCCCACCCGCACGCCAGCACGAGCGCCAGCGTCCACACGCTTCGCCCTGTTTTGCTCGGCTTCATTTCAGGTCCTTGCGGGAAAAGATCCACACCGCAGCCGCAACCAGGATGGCGTCATAGCAAAGCGCGTAGAGCGTATTCAGCAGGACCACCTCTGCCGCCACCGGCTTGCCGTGCGAAACCCAGGCGGAGACGTTGAAGTCGCTGAAATTCGGCAGCAGATAATAGAGAACGGTGGTCAATCCTTTGAGCAAGTTGTTTTCGGTCAGCTCGCCGAAGGCGCGGATGTCGGCGGCGAAATTCCCGATGACGTAGGCCATGAACGTAAACACGGCGGAGAGCACCGGCGTCGCAAAGCAGGAAAAAAACAGGCAGAGCGCGGTAACGAGTGAAAGCTCGAGCAGAATGAAATAAATCGCCACCCAGACCGACAGGTCCTGCGGCTCAAACCGCCGCATCAAGTAATAGAGGGCGGCCCACAGCCCAACGCTCATCAACGCCGTATTGACGAGCAAGGTGAAGTTCAGCCCCAGAAATTTCCCGATAATGAACTGGCGGCGGCGGATCGGCTTGCTCAGCAGCGCGTACAGGCTGCGCTTGTCCATTTCTTTATAGACCAGGCCAATGCCCAGGAAGATCGCGATCAGCAGGCCGAAAATCGAGATCGCGCTCAAGCCGACGTTCAACAGGATGGTCTTCTGGATGCCGATCGAAATCTGCCCGAACAGCAGGGCGGAGGCAATGAGAATCAGCGCAAAGGCGATCAGGTTGTAGAGCACCCGGTCGCGCACCGCTTCCCGGAAGGTGTTGAGAACGATGGCGAGTGTTTGTCGTGACCTCATGGCGAGGGAGACGCGGGCCGCTCGCTGTCGGAGCCCCGCAGCACCTCCACAAAGTAATCTTCCAGGCTCAAACGAACCGGGTTGAGCGAGATCAGCCGCAGCCCGTCGCTCTGGCACAGCGCGAGAAACTGCGGAATGTTTTTCTCCGGGATTTCGATCCGGCACTGGCCGCCCGAAACCAGCGGCGGTTTTGCCGCCAGAGGTTGGAGCCGGGAGAGCGCCTCCGGGGAGGCACACTCGAGCACGGCTTCGCAGGCGGCTTGGCGCTGGAGCGACTCGGAAAGCTGCCCGACCCCCACCAGCTTGCCCCGGTTCAGGATCGCCACGCGGTCGCACAGGGCCTCGGCGTCCGAGAGAATGTGCGTGCTGAAGAAGACCGTCTTCCCGGCGGCTTTGAGTTGCAGGATCAGCTCGCGGACCTCGTGCCGTCCCACCGGATCGAGGCCCGACATCGGCTCGTCGAGCAGGACAATCTCCGGCTCGTGCAGGATGGCCTGCGCGATTCCCACCCGCTGCAACATGCCTTTGGAAAACTTCCGCAGCGGGCGATGCCGGAACTCCGCGAGACCGACCTGATCGAGGACCGCGTCCCGGCGGCGCTGGCGTTCTTCCGCCGAGAGCGGAAAGAACTGCGCGAAATAATCGAGCAACTCCTGGGGCGTGAGGTAGTCGTAGAAATACGGATTCTCGGGGAGGTAGCCGACGCGCAGGAACGTTTCCGGTTCCCCGACCGGATGACCTAGGATGGTAGCCGTCCCTTCGGTGGGGAAGATCAGGCCGGTCAGGAGCTTGAGCGTGGTCGTCTTTCCGGCGCCGTTCGGTCCCAGAAACCCGAAGACTTCCCCGCGCTCGACTTTGAGAGACAGCCGGTCGAGCGCGCGGAACGGGCGCTTGCGCCAGAAGCCCAGCGAGTAGTCTTTGCTCAGCCCCGAGATTTCAATCGCTGCCATCGGCGCCCAACCCCTGCCGGGGGAGAAGCTGTTCCACAACCTCTTCACGGCATCGTCAGGGCATGGCTTCAGCCATGCCGAAAAGACATGTTCTGTCGTCTGGGCTTTAGCCCCTGAGGTTCGTCCCTCAGCGGCTGAAGCCGTAAGGAAATTTCATCCTTTCCGCACCGCTTTCGGCACGACTAAAGTCGTGCCCTGACGAAACTCCCACCGGGTTTCGCTCCAGCTTCTACTATATTTTATTTCGACCCGCTTGTGACCTGTCAACGGCGAGAGTGTATCCAACTCGGTTCCGAGTCTCGGCTACAATGGGCGTGTGTCGAGACACCGCCGCGCTCCCCTGGGCCAGGTTTTCTTAACGGACCGCCGCGTGATCCAGCGGATCATGCGCTCGCTCGGCCTCCAACCCGATGACGCCGTGCTCGAGATCGGAGCGGGTCCCGGGACCATGACCGAACTCCTCGCGGAGCAGGCGGGGAAGGTCTGGGCCGTCGAGCTGGACCCCAAGCTGGCCGGCGTCTTGCGCGAGAAATTTGCGGATTCCCCGCGCGTCGAAGTGGTCGAAACCGACATCCTCGATCTTCCCATTGACTCGCTCGCCCGCGCCGTGGGCCGGGAGCGCATTCGCGTCTTCGGCAATCTGCCCTATTACATTACCTCGCCCTGCCTGCTGCATCTGTTCGACTACCATTCGTGCATCACGGAGATCGTGGTCATGGTGCAGCGGGAGGTCGCCGAGCGGATTGTGGCGGCTCCCGGTTCGGCTGCCTACGGCCTCTTCTCAGTAACCTGCCAATACTACACCGAACCTCGGATGCTCTTTTCCATCCCTCCCGAGGCGTTCCGGCCACGGCCCCAGGTCCATTCCGCGCTGGTGCGGATGCGCGTGGCGTGGCAAAAAGAGAAACTGGGAATCGAAGACGAAAAGGCTTTCTGGAAGCTCGTGAGGGCGGCCTTTGCGCAGAAGCGGAAAACCCTGGTCAATAACTGGAAAGCTCGCTGCGATCCCGAAAGGCTGCGCGCTGTCATGACGGACCTCGGGATTGATTGGCGGGCGCGGGCGGAAACACTCTCGCTGGCCGAATTCGCCGCGCTTTTCAAAACCCTCCGGAGCGGAGGCCGGGCACCAGCGTAGTGCTGCCGTCTGAGCAGTTCCCCGGCAGGAATGCCTGTCTTACCGTGAGAGCTCTTGTTTCAGCCGGGTGTTTTTCTTCGTAACTTCGCGCGCGAGTTTTTCTTTGTGGTGGACGAGTCGCCGGTGAAGATTGCGGTCCGTCGCGGCGAGAATCTGCGCGGCGAAAATGGCAGCGTTGACCGCCCCGGCTTTTCCCACCGCCATGACGCCCACCGGCACGCCGCCGGGCATCTGGACCGCCGCCAGCAGCGCGTCAATCCCGCCCAGCGGAGAGCCGGCCAGGGGCACGGCGATGACGGGCAGGGTGGTGTGCGCCGCAATGACGCCTCCCAGATGAAACGCGCCCCCCGCCCCCACGACGATGACGTGCAAACCTCGCTTGGCCGCCGTGCGGGCATACGCGGCGGCGCGCTCCGGGGAGCGGTGAGCGCTGGCGATTTCCAGTTCGTACGGAACGTTCAGTTCCCCCAACATGCGGGCCGTCTCCGTCATGACGGGCAAGTCCGAATCGCTCCCCATGACGATCCCGACCAGCGGCTTCCGGTTTTGTTTCGGCATGATTCCTCACCTAGCCAAAGAGTCACAGCGCGGCGGAGCAGCAACCCAAGAATCGCCACAGAAGCACAGAGAGAAATTCTAAATCCTAAACTCTAAATTCTAAACAATACTCAGACACCAAACACCAAACTCTTTGACATTTCAGGTTTGAGATTTGGGATTTTGCTTTTGGAATTTATGGTCTTCTCTCCGTGTCTCTGTTGCCCGAATCAAAGCGGCCGGGAACGCGCCAAACCCTTCCGGGCAATATCCCGGCGGTAGTGCATCCCTTCGAAGTGCAGTTTGGACGTGGCATCGTAGACGGACTGAACGGCAGTGGCCAATGTTGACCCGCGCGCGGTTACTCCCAGAACTCGTCCGCCCGCCGTGGCGAAGCAGCCGTTGCGTTCGGAGGTTCCCGAATGAAAGAGCTTGGCGCCGACTGCTTCCGCCGCTTCGATGCCCGTGATCGGTTTCCCGGTTGCGTATTCTCCGGGATAGCCTCCCGAGCAGGCCACAACGCAAACACTCGCGCCCGGTTCCCAGTCGAACTTCGCGGTTCCGAGCGTGCCGGTCGAGACAGAAAGCAAGGTTTCGGCCAGGTCTCCCCGGAAGCGGTAGAGCAGCGCCTGCGTCTCCGGATCGCCGAAGCGAACATTATACTCAAGTACCTTAGGGCCGTCCGCCGTAATCATCAATCCGCAATAGAGAACGCCGCGGTAAACGATTCCTTCGTCCCGCAAGCCGTCGAGCGTCGGATAGACGATTTCGTCGAGGATGTTCCGGGAAAGATATTCCGAGAGGATGCGGTCATCGCAATACGCACCCATGCCGCCGGTATTGGGTCCGAGATCATCGTCCCAGACGGCCTTGTGGTCCTGCGTTGGGACGAGCGGCACAACCGCCTGCCCGTCTGTGAGGACTTGGAAGGAGACTTCCTCACCGTCGAGTTTTTCTTCCAGGACGATCCGTCGCCCGGCCTCACCCACCAGACGACCGGAGAGGAGGGCATCGAGAACCGCGCGGGCCTGCAACGGTTCGGAAGCGACGACCACGCCTTTGCCGGCGGCCAGTCCATCGGCTTTGAGCACTACCGGCCCTCCCCAACGGCCCAGGGCTGCTTCGGCGGTCGCGCGGTCGTCGCACACGACGAAGTCGGCCGTCGGAATCCGGTGACGCCGCAGGAACTGTTTCGCAAAGATTTTGCTTGCTTCGAGCTGAGCCGCGGCCTGGACTGGCCCTGCCACGCGCAATCCCCGCGCGAGCAACGCATCCGCCAGCCCTGCGGCCAGCGGAGCTTCGGGTCCCACCACCGTGAGGTCCGCGCCGAGTTCGACGGCGAGGTCGGCCAGTTGCCGGGGATCCTTGAGGGCCGCTGGGAGGTCCGCTGGCTTGCAACTGGCCTCTCGCGCGATCCCCGCATTGCCGGGGACGCAGAAAACCTGTTCGACAGAGGGACTTTGGCGAATCTTCCACACCAGCGCGTGCTCGCGGCCTCCGGAACCGATCACCAATACTTTCACGAGATTTCTCCCGGCAGGATTCAGGGCGTGCGCCGCACCATTCGGCCTGCCATCACATAGGCTTTCTCGAACCGCTTGCCGGTCTCATCCTCCCGTTGCAAGGCAAACGAAGGAGCAGGGCCGCCGGGAGTTTCCTGGCTGCCCACCCGAATGGGGTAAAAACCGATGAGGTTTCGCTCGCGGTACGCGGTCTCGTAGCGATCCCGGGCCGGGTTCCAAACAAACACGCGGATTTCATCAAAATCAAACGGAAACCCGCTCACAGGACGGATGGAAGCCCACAAGTACCAGGGACGTTCGACTCCGTCATCCATCTCGCGGTGAATCACGAACCACGCCCGAATCCGGAGTCCCTCCCGGTACCGCGCAACCTCCACGGGCACGTTCATATCCAAGAAATTTTCGAGAAGCCACCCGGTCCTGCCGCGGGAAGCCCGCACCAGGAACCAATCCTCCAGCGGTTGCACGGCCAAATCCGCAGAGGCCGGAGGCTCCAAACCCTCCTCGGCGGGAGGACTGCTGCGGCTTGGGAGTGAGGGGGAAGGGCGCTCCGCAACGCGATGAGCCACCACGTCCATTTCCTCCCCTTCCGGGAGGCGGTAAAACGTTTCTGCCTCGCGGCGCGGCTCGAGATGCAGATTGGCTTCCCGGCGCAGAAGCGCCTTTCCTTGCGACGGGAGTGACCCCGCCTGAGCGGCGACAGATCGAAACTGGTCGTGCACCTCCCGGGGAGCCAGAAGCCGGGACTGGACCCAGCCCGTTTGGCCGCGGGCCGAACGGACCTGTGCCCAGCGGGGCCGCTTCGCCAGCACTTCGACCTCCTCGCCGCTCTCCAGATTCCCGGTCAAATTCGCTGCGGGACCCAGTTGATCCCGGAGCGGCACGGCTGCCCCCCGGACATAGGCGATTTCGCGCGGCGGCGTCGTCGCCGGTCCGGAACATCCCGCCGCCGTCAATCCCAAACACACAGCCAGACCGATCCCATAGAAACGAGAGAGAGAGTCGGATTCAAAGAAATGCCGGAACAACACCGCGTTCGCCGATTCTCCATTGTAGCAACAAGTGCGCATGGAACGCCATCCAACCACGGTTTCGCGGGGACCGGCGCGCCCTGTCTTGCTCGGGAGGCAGGATCGTTTTCTGCGTTCGCAGGATGGATTCTCTTCAATCTCCGAAGGAGACTCCCAAGGACCGGGCCGTTCCGACGAACTGGCCGTTGGGGTCCACGGTCTTGAGAACGCCCACCGCTTCCTCCAGCGGAGTGGACTGAATCGAACCGCTTTGCAAGCAGACCATGCGGCCAAATTCTCCGCGCGCCACCAGGTCCACGGCTGCAGCCCCGAACCGCGATCCCAGGACGCGATCGAAGGGAGACGGGGAACCGCCGCGTTGGATGTGGCCCAGCACGGTGACGCGGGTTTCGCGGCCGGCGTGACGTCCGACCAAAGCGCCGAGCGCATTGGCCACCGTTCCGGGCCGGGGCGTATTCCGGCGTTCCTCCGAAAATGGGAACAGGGGATGGCCGTCAATGGTGCGGCAGCCTTCCGCCACGACAATAATGCTGAAGTGCCGGCCCGCGGCGGCCCGCTGCTCGATCTTGTCGCAGATCTTCTCGAGCGAGAATGGCACCTCCGGAATCAGAATGACATCCGCGCCGCCCGCGATCCCCGATTGCAACGCGATCCAGCCCGCGTCCCGGCCCATCACTTCGACCACCATGATGCGGTGATGACTTTCGGCCGTGGTGTGGAGCTTGTCAATGGCGTCCGTGGCGGTGCGCAGCGCCGTATCGAATCCAAACGTAACTTCCGTCGCCGAAAGGTCGTTGTCAATGGTCTTGGGGACCCCCACGACCTGGGCGCCCCGCCGGAACAACTCCAGGGCAATTTTCTGCGTGCCGTCTCCTCCCACCACCACCAACGCGTCCAGCCCAATCTTGGCAAGGTTGGCGAGCAGCAGAGGGGAAACGTCCTTCACAACCGTCTGCCCGTTTTCGCGCATGGGATAGGCGAACGGATTGCCTCGGTTGGAAGTCCCCAGGATGGTCCCGCCTCGCACCAGAATCCCGCTAATATCCCCGGCCCCGAGAGGACGAATCTTCTCCGGCCAGATGAGGCCGTCATAGCCGTCCGGAATCCCCAACACGGTCCAACCATAGCGGATCATCGCCGCTTTCACCACCGCGCGGATGACGGCATTCAGCCCAGGGCAATCGCCCCCTCCCGTCAAAATTCCAATGGTTTTCACTGGCTTGCTCATGGTGTTCCTCCTTCTCCCTCTCTAAAAAACCCTAGCAACTCCCGGCTGGATGGCAGTCCCGTGGGCGAATTGCTGGCCGTCAGAAATTGACGCGCACCGAGAGTTGCGTGACGCGGCCTCGATTCACCGTGTTGGTGATCTGGCCGAAAAACGGACTGGTGAGATTAAATCCGGGCTTATCAAATTGCGCGTGATTGAACAGGTTCAAAAACGCGGCCCGGAATAGCACCGAGGCTTCACCCCACCGCCGGAATCGAAATGCTTTTCCGATGGAAACGTTCCAATTGCTGGTTCCGTCCTTGCGAAACACGTTAAAGCCGATGTTGCCGCGCCCGCCCGGGGGGATGCGGGTATCGAAATCCGCCCGCCGCAGCAAGGCCACGGAGGTATCGGGGTTGTCGAAGCTCTGGCCCAGGATCGCCGGATTGAGCAGGTTGGGGCGGTCGTGGAGAACGCCATCCACGTTGCCCAGGCCGGGCGCGTCCGCGGTGTGCGCGTGCCACGGCAGTCCCGACTGGAACACCGTCGTCCCGGAAACCTCCCAGTCCCGCAGCAGCAGCCCCTTCCATCCGGAAATATGTCCGACGGAGGGAAGAGCGACGGTGTAGAAAACGGTCAGGTTGTGCGGCGAATCGAAGAGGCTCCAACCCTTCAAATCGTCCTCCCGGGAGGTGAACTCGGAACTCAAAATGCCCATCTCCGGCGGATTCTCGACGCCCGAAGCGGTATTCGTAAAGTCTCCGCCCAGGTCAATGCTCTTGCTGAACGTGTACGTGGCGCGGAAGGCTACGCCGCGGCTCAGCCGCTTCTCCAGCGCAACCTGCGCGGCATCATAATACGCATTGCCGTTGCTTGCAATCTCCGTGATGTCGTAGTAGCGAGGGTCGGGCCGCCGTTCATCAATGTTGGCCGTGGTAGGCTCGAGGCCGGGGACCGGCCGCGCCCGGTTGTAGATGTTCTGTGTGTAGAGATGGAACGAGCGGCTGCCGAGATAGGCCAGGCGCAGGAAGAGCGCCCCCGGCAGGTTGCCCTCCACGGCCAGCGTGTATTGATGGGAATACGGCGTCACCAAATCCGGGGAGATGCGGTGGAGGGCCGAACGCTCTCCCGCTCCGGTCTGCTCGTGGGCAATCGAGAGCAGTCGCGTAATGTCGGGCGCGGCAACTTGAACGGTTCGGATTGCCGGTGGATTGAACCGGGCAAACTGGTACGTCACGGGGAACACGCTTCCGTAGGAAATCCCGTACCCGCCGCGCACGATCATGTCTCCGTCCCCCGGCCTCCAGGCAAAGCCAACGCGGGGAGCAAAATTTGTCCCGTCCGTGGAATAACCCGGCTGGGTTAATTCGTTTACTTCGGTTGGCGCGGTTTGAAGCTCGTAGCGCAGGCCCATGCTCAGACTCAGGGCCGGAGTCAGGCGGATTTGATCTCCGATATAGAAAAAGTGTTCCCAACTGCGGAACCCCCGGTAGAGGTTCCCCAGCGTAATGTTCAACTGCGAGGGCTTTCCCAGAAGATAATTCTCAATCTCGGAGCGGCCAAAGTCAGCGGCGAAAATCAAGGTTCCCCGGCTGCGGTCGCTTTGCAGGTCATTCACCTGTGCGCGCGCGATCCCCCAGCCCGCCTTGATTGAGTGCCGGCCCGTAATCTTCGTCGCCCCGGCGTAGAGTTGAAACCGGTTCTGAACGCGCAAGCGCGGGAACTGAGTTCCCGGCCCGAGGTCCTGCAAGGCATCCGCCTTGAAATCCACGTCGGGGACGGCCGCCCCGAATCCCAGAGCCGAAAACAAATTCCGGTAGCGCTCGGTCAGGGTCAAGGCGGCAGCCGCGCGGTCGAAGTCGAATCCGAGCTGCCCGACGGCGCTCGGCGAGAAGTTATACATGAGGCCCGAGCGCAACCCTTGATTCCGCAGGTCCGTTCGCGGGTTGCGCCCGATCACCAGCTCGAAGGGGTCCTCCGCATAGTCCGCGATGGAATAGCGGAAGGCGAGGGCGCTCGACTCCGCCGGCTTGAAATCCAATCGAAAAAAGCCTTCCCGGTTGGCGATCTCTTGCGGGGCGTTGGTGTTCAATTGCCGCTCCGTCACTTGCGGCAAGTTGGGCAGTTCGGCAGGAAACGCTCCGAGGAGGCTCCCCAGAATCGCCCGGCCACTCGAACTGTCCGACCGCGGAGACCGCTCGCCAGCCAGGGGGACTTGGACGTTTCCGTTGACGTTGCTCGAATCGCGCAGCCGCCCATACCGGGCCGAGAGCGACAGCCGATCCGCGACCACAGGGCCTCCCGCTGACAATTCAAATTGGTTCGCGCGCGAAGACCGCAGGCGTCCCACGTTGAAAAACGGGCGCGCGTTGAGGATGCTGTTTTCGAGCGACTGCCCCACCGAATAGGTCCAGCGGGACGCCGGAGACCGGCGGTTCAGCACCGTGAATTCATTCAGCGGAGCGCCGTACTCCGCTCCCAAGTAATTCCGTTCCGGCAGAAACTCGCCGATATATTGCGGATCGGCCCCGCGCACAATCGTGAGCCGTTTGCGCAGGGCGTTCAAGTCCATGCGATAGAGAAAGATGTTGGGATTGCCTTCGTCCCGAGGGCCGGGGGCTTGGCCCGGAGAGATCGGCAGCCGGAAGTCAATGCGGACCGAACTGTCGGCCGTGCCGACAACAATCTCGCGGCGCAGCGACGGCGGGCCTTCCGGCCCCGTGATGTGGACCGAGTAAACGCCTTCTTCGAGATCGGGGACCGTATAAGTGCCGTCGGCCTTGGTCAGCACGGCCCGGCGAAACTGCTTTTCCTCTTTCTCAACCGCCACCCGGGCTTCCGCCACGGGCAGGCCCTGGGTGGTCAGCACGCGCCCTCGAATTTCGCCTGCTTGCGCAGCCAGAACACTCCCCAAGACAGCCAGCACACTCGAGCGAAGCAGTTTCATCGGGAACATGTCACCTTGATTGCGGGCGCTATAACTCACTCATTATATTCCCCCCATTGGCGCGCTGCCAGAAGAACGTGAGACAGGAAATTCCCGCAACTCCGCGCGTGACGATGGCTCGGTCCCAAACAGGCGCAGGACCCCGCTATGGTTGGAGCATCCCGGAGCTGACCACGCGGCCCTGCTTGTCTAGGGAAACCCGGAAGGTAAACGGATTGGCGCGGCCTCCGCGCGGCCCATAGAATTGGAGGTCCGTGTATTCCAGGACATGGAATCCATTCTCTTCCCGGTAAGTCACCCACGGAAAGCGGGCGAACCAAAGGAACGTCTGCACGTCGGCGAGCGATTTGGACTTCTCGAGGTAGAAACTGCTTTGGGCGTTGGGGAAAAAGCGGTAGGAAGGCGGCGCCGGGTCGGTCAAGCGAAAGGAGATGCGGTAAATTCCCGCGGGCGTCTGCGCCAGCCCGGACCACCAACTGAGCGACGGCGGGGCAGGCAAGGCTGCCACGCGCTCCACTCTGGCTCCGGTGCTGCGGACGAATTCCTCCACGCGTGCCAGCGCCGCCCGGTGGGCGACCCCGCATAGGATCAGATACACAGCGAGCGTGGCGACTCCCACCCGGCAGAATGCGGCGCGGGACCAGCGGAAGCCCCGTCCGCCAACCGACGGCGCCCAAAGCAGCAAGCCTATCAGACCCGAAGCGGTGACCACGGCCCACGCAGAAAGAGGCAATTGCAACGCTGCGGCGAGCCAAACCGCGACGGCCCCCACCAAGCTTACCGAAAGCCAAGCGATCAATCCACGGCGCGAGGCCATGCCGGGAGTCGAGTACACCCAGGCAAGCAACTGTGGCAGCAAGACGATGGTCGTGAGAATCAGGTCCACGATGAAGGTGAGGTCCCAGGCGAAGCGATCCCGGCTCCACGGAGCGAGGATCATGGTGCCATACGAAGTGATGAGGTCGAGGCCGATATGGAGCGCGATGCCGATCCCATACAAGCCGGAAAAGAGGAGCCAGCCGCGACGGCCCTTCCAGGGAGGCGAGGTCAGGCAGGCGAGCAGCAAGGCCCAGACCGGAAGCATCAGGAAGGAATGCGTGACGCCGCGATGCGTCTCCAGCCAGGCCAGGCGGCTGTCCGCGAAGAACTGGGCGAACCCGTCGCTATCGGGAAAGACGCCCCCGAACGTCACCGCCAGCATTGCCAGGCGGCTTTCCCGTTCCGGGACGAACGATTTCGCCACCAGCGCGCCAGCAATTCCGTGCGTAATAGTGTCCACGAGGTAATTCTAAGGGATCAAACTCGCGAGAGGGGAACAAAAAGGCAAACGCACAAGCGCAGCGATTTTCTTCTTACTCGGCTTTACTCCAGGAGGTACTGTTCAGGCTCGCACTCCGGTGGTCATCGTTCCTCCCCAAATTCAAGAGGCACCGTCTCCGCCGCCGGCCGGATCAGCCTTAGCGGAAGCGGTAGGTAATCCGGCCCCGCGTGAGGTCGTAGGGAGAAAGTTCGAGCGTCACCCGGTCTCCCGGAAGGATGCGGATGCGATTCTTGCGCAGCCGGCCCGCCAGATGCGCCAGGACCAACTGCTTGCGCTGTTCTAGTTCCACGCTGAACATTCCACCGGGAAACTTCTCCAGCACCGTCCCGGAGACCTCGATCCCTTCTTCTTTGATGTTTTCGTCGGCGCCGGGCCGATCTTTCTTTTCTTTGAAACGAGCCTTTGCCATACGCTCCTTGTGTTTCCAAAATCCGTCTTGCGGTAAAACGCTTTGCGGACCGGGAAGATTTTCCGTGCCGACGCCCCTTCAGAGCGAAAGCGTCCTGCGGATTATCCTAGCACTCCGCCGGTCCCGGAGTCGAGCGTTTCCGGACGGTATGTCAGAGCCGCGACCACATCAGAGCCGCGACTGCAAGGGAGCGGTGGCCTTCCCCACACCGACCGCTTGCTTACCCTTCGGCTCCGCTCAGGGCAGGCGCGCGCGGCTCGGATTGTCATTCCTTCTTGAACACCGTCACGGAAAGCGGCGGCAGGGCCAAGCGGAGCGAGTGGGGCCGGCCGTGGCAGGGGATCGGTTCGGCGCGCGCGCCCCCCCCATTGCCGAGATTGCTTCCGCCGTATGCGGCGGATTCGCTGTTCAGCAACTCCCGATAATAACCGTCTTCCGGAACGCCTACCCGGTAGTCAGTCCGGAGCACCGGCGTGAAGTTGCAGGCGATGAGGAGAAAGTCCTTGGGGTTCTTCGCCCGCCGGAGGAAGCTAATGACGCTGTGCTCCCAATCGTGGAAATCAATCCACTCAAACCCGGAATGGTGGAAGTCCACCTCATGGAGCGCCGGTTGCGAGCGATAGAGTCGGTTCAAGTCTCGCACATAACGCTGCAATGCTTGGTGTGGTTCATAGTCGAGCAAATGCCAGTCGAGGCTGGCGTCGTGATTCCATTCCGCCCACTGTCCGAACTCCCCGCCCATAAAGAGCAGCTTCTTGCCCGGCTGGGCCAGCATGTAACCCAATAGAAGCCGCAAGTTGGCAAACTTCTCGGAATCCGGGCCGGGCATCTTTCCCAATAGCGATCCCTTGCCGTGCACGACTTCATCGTGCGAGAGAGGAAGAACAAAGTTCTCCGTAAAGGCGTAGAGGATGCGGAATGTCAACTCCTGATGATGATACTTGCGGAAGAGCGGGTCCTTGGTCATGTATTCGAGCGTGTCGTGCATCCAGCCCATGTCCCACTTCATGCCGAAGCCGAGGCCGCCCACATGGACCGGCCGGGAAACCATCGGCCAGTCGGTGGATTCTTCCGCGATGACCTGGACATCGGGATGGTTCTCATAAGCCACCTCGTTCAGCCGGCGCAGGAACGCGAGCGCCTCCAGGTTTTCGCGTCCGCCATATTGGTTGGGAATCCATTCCCCTTCTTTTCGCGAATAGTCGAGGTGGAGCATCGAAGCCACCGCGTCCACTCGCAGCCCGTCCGCGTGGTATTTCTCGAGCCAGAAGAGCGCGCTGCTCAACAGGAAGCTGCGCACCTCGTGCCGCCCGAAGTTGAAGATCATGCTGTCCCAGTCCGGATGCAGCCCCAACTGGGGATCGGCGTGTTCGTAGAGATGCGTTCCGTCGAAGTAGGACAGTCCATGCCCGTCGCTGGGGAAATGAGAAGGCACCCAATCGAGGATCACTCCCAGGCCGTGCTGGTGCAGCGTGTCCACCAGGAACATGAAGTCCTGAGGCGTCCCGTAGCGGCTGGTGGGTGCGAAGTGCCCGGTCGTCTGGTAGCCCCAGGAACCATAGAAGGGGTGCTCCTGGACGGGCAGGAACTCCACGTGCGTGAAACCCATCTCGTTCGCGTACTTGGCCAACGGCAGCGCGAGTTCCCGGTAGGTCAGAAAGCGGTTGCCTTCTTCCGGGGCGCGCCGCCAGGAACCGAGGTGGACTTCGTAGATCGCCATCGGGGCGTCGAGCGCGTTGCAGGCATGACGGCTCCGCATCCAATCCTGGTCGCGCCACGAGTACTCCAGGTCCCAAACCACCGAGGCCGTCTTGGGCGAGACCTCGGCGTAGAATGCGAACGGGTCCGCTTTGTCGGCCCGGTAACGATGATGCCGGGAAACGATGTGGTACTTGTAAGGAGCGCCCCGCGCAATCCCCGGGAGGAAACACTCCCAGATTCCCGATTGGCCGCGGCTGTGCAGCGGATGGCTCTCCGGGTTCCAGCCGTTGAAGTCGCCCATGACGGAAACCCGCTCCGCGTTCGGAGCCCAGACCGCAAAATTGCAGCCGGCGACTCCGTCCACCACTCCGGCATGGGCGCCGAACTTCTCGTAGAGCCGATAGTGGTTACCCTCATTGAAGAGGAAGAGATCGTCGGGGGTCAACCGGCTTACGTCATGCCGGATGGCAGGCGCGGGCTTCGAGGGCGAGATCGGTTTCGTCGTCATGGCGCTCGCAAAGAAACAGGGCTTAAGTTTCGAGTTTACCACGGCGGCGGCGCCAGGGTAGTGACGAGTGACCAGTGACAAGTGACGAAGAGGATTGGCAACTATGCACTCGTCACTCATCACTCGTCACTGTTATCCCGCCCCTTGCATTCCGGGCCGGTTCTGAGAAACAATCGAGGGTCATGCCGCGCGTCGAGCGAACCAAGAACCCGACCCTCGAACAAATCCAGCAAGCCCAGGCACAGCACCGGCTCATCATGGAGACGCCGCAGATTCCTCCGTTTGACCAAGGGAATCTCTCGGCGCTGATGGATCACCTGGAAAAAGTGGCGAGCCTGGAGAACCGGCGGCAGAAAGCCAAGCTGGCCGGGGACCAGGAGCGGATCGCCGAGTTGCGCGTTACGCAGCAGAAGCTGGCGCAGTCGGAGTCCGCGCGCCTTCTGCGGAGGTTTGAGATGATCCGCTGGAGCAGGATCGTAGCCGGGTCGGTGGCGCAGGGGGTTGTCCTGAGCCTGGTGATGACGCTGCTCTACCTGGCACTGGCCCGGACATGGAATTGGTCTCTGTTCTCCCTCATTCTGGTCACGCCGCCGATGCTCTGGATTACAGTGATGTGGAATCTCGCGCCGCCCGTGCTGGGCGGATCGCCTTCTCCCAAACGAGCCCGCCGCTTGGCGCGCGCCCTCAGCCGGAGAACCGAGACCGCCGGATTCTATTCGCTGGTCGCCCGGCCCTGGCTTACGGCGGTGATTTTTTGGAAGCTGCCCCGCCAGCTCTGGCAGGCCTATCAGGCGCGCAAACCGAAGAAAAAGTGAAGGCAGAAGCGCACGGTTTCCAGGTCCGCATCCGTCCCGCCGGCTTTCTCCGCTTCCCGGCATTCCGCCGGACGCGGTGTGATATACTGTCCGGTGCTTTTAGAGCCTGCGCGGGCTACCTGTAGCCACAGGAATCGTTACAGGGGCGAGTTTCTCATTGGTAACACGTGGATGGGTATGGTCGTTCGTAAGCCGACTTTAGCTGCGAGGGTGGGATGCTAAGTTTGCGCCAGCTTCTCGAGGAATCCCGGTCTATCGGCGAGTTGAAGGAGATCACGCAGCCCGTGGACTGGTGCGAAGAAATGAGCGGCCTGAATTACCTGGTGGCCCATCGGGAAAACGCGCCCGTGCTGTGGTTCCAGAACATCAAGGATGCGCGTTATGGCTCGACCGCGGTCTTCAACCTGTTTGGAACCGGCAAGGAGCGCATCGCCGCAAGCCTGAGTCTCCCGAAAGGCCGCAGCATCCGGGAGCTGGTCGAATTCACGAAGAACAACTTCGGCCGGAAGATTCCTCCCCGCTCCATTCCTGCCGAGAAGGCGCCCGTCAACGAGATCATTCAAGAAGGCTCGGCCATTGACGTGACCGGATTCCCGGCGCCCAAGTTCTGGCCGCTCGACGGCGGACGGTACTTGGGAACCTGGGACGTGCTGGTCACCCGCGATCTCGAAGACGGCCACATCAACCTGGGAACCTACCGCCAGATGATTCATGGGCCGCGGGAGATCTTCTGCTATTGGTCTCCGGGAAAGGACGCCCGCCTGCAAAGCGAACGGTATTGGGCGCAGAACAAGCCATTTCCGGTGGCCGCCGTCTACGGCTGCGATCCGGCGCTCCTCATCGTGGGCTGCATTACGGTGGCCAAGACCGAATCGGAGTACGACTTCACCGGCGGCTTGGTCAACGAACCGGTGGAAACCTTCCGCAGCGACCTGACGGGCCTGGACCTGCCGGCCTCGGCCGAGATCATTGTCGAGGGCTTCATGCACCCCGGCCGCCTGGCGAAGGAAGGGCCGTTTGGAGAGTTCACCGGCTATTACGGCCGCCCGGAAGCCCGCACGCCGCTCATTGACATCCAGCGGGTACGGATGCGCAAGAACCCCATCCTGACCTGCGCGCTGATGGCGGATTATCCCGCCAATGAACTGGGGATCGTCTACGGCATTGTCCGGGGCGCCAAGGTTTGGAATGACCTGGAAAATCTGGGCGTGCCGGGAGTGAAGGGGGTGTATTGCTTTCCGGCCGCCGCCGGCGGCTTCGGCATGACGGCCGTCTCGATTGAGCAGCGCTATCCCGGCCACGCCGCGCAAACCGCCGCCTTGGCGGCGCAGGTGCCGAGCGGAGCCTACTATTCCAAGCTGATCGTAGTCGTGGACGACGACGTGGACCCCACCGACCTCCACCAGGTGATCTGGGCGATGTCCACGCGGTTCGATCCCGAAAAGGACATTGACATCCTGCGGAACACCTGGTCCACCTGGCTCGACCCGACCAAGAATCCTCCCGAGGAGCGAATCTACGGCTCCAAGGCGCTCATCAACGCCTGCAAGGAGCACAAGCACCTGAAAGTGTTCTCCCCGCGGAGCCGCCTGCGCCGGGAAGTGTATGACCGGCTCGTGGCCCGGTGGTCCGAGTTCGGCTTTGACTACCCACCCCCGCGCCTGACTCATTTCGAGGAGGCGCTGGACGGCAAATCCCAGGCGCTCCCGATCCGGGAAGATGAGGAAGAAAGCGGCAGGAGGATGTAACCGTCCTTTTCCCGCGCGCAACAGCACTCCACAGGGCGCGTTTCCGGAGGAAGCCGGGACGCGCCTTTTTCGTGCCCGGCTCGATAGAGGGACCCGATGGCCTGGAAAGATTTCGCGGAACTTGCGCCGCAGTTGACTCAGGGCGAAATCAACTTTGAAAAGAAGAAGCGCCTGGTCGGGCTGATTCTGGGTCCGTTGGGCTTTGCGCTGTGTCTTTACCTGCCCCCATTGCCGCACGTCACCCCCCTCGGGATGCGCTCGCTGGCCATCGTTACCTGGGCCGTGCTCTGGTGGATTACGGAGGCCGTGCCGATCCCGGTAACCTCGCTGCTGTTGCTGCCGTTGATTGCGGTCTGCGGCCTGTTTCCGTTCGAGAAGGCGCTCGGGTATTGGGGCCATTGGACGAATTTGTTCTTGTTCGGCGCGTTCCTGATCGGGCACGCCATGGAGAAGTACGGGTTGACGCGGCGGGTCAGCCTCACCCTGGTCGCCTCCCGGCTGGTGCGCGGCAAACCGTGGCGACTGCTGGTGCTCTTCCTGCTGGCCAACATCGGCATCGGAGCGTTTACCTCGAACGCCGTGGACGCCATCCTCTTCACCTCCATCGGGATCGGTCTGCTCCGCCTCCTGAGTGTCGAACCGGGCAGCAGCTTCGGCACGGCGATGTTTCTGGGGATTGCCTGGGCCACCAACATCGGCGGCAAGCTGACCCCGAGCGGCTCGGTGCCCAATATGGTTGCCGTCGGGCTCGCAGCCGCGGCGGGGTATCGAATGGGATACGCGCAATGGTTTATCGCCAATCTTCCGTTTACGATTCTACAAACGGTGGCCATGCTCTGTGTTTTGCGATTCTTCCTCAGCCGGAAGGATCAGGAGTTCGTACTCCCGACGGAATTGATCCGGGAGGAGGTCCGGAAGCTGGGGCCGTTCAGCCGGGGGGAAAAGATCGCGTGCGCGGCGCTGGCCACCGCCTTGACGTTGTGGATTTTACCCGACATCCTGCCCTTGGTCCTCGGACGAACCCACCCGCTCGCCGTCTGGTCCACCACCCGGCTGAATTGGGGCGTCGTGGCCCTTTTGGTCGGCGGCAGTTTGTTCGTCATTCCGATCGATTGGAAAGCGCGCAAGTTTGTCATCACCTGGGATGAAGCCATGAATAACATCGAGTGGGGAACTATGGTCCTGATCTCGGGCGGGATTGCGCTGGGAGACCTGATCGTTGATAAGCGAGTCGGATTGGGAGAACTGTTCAGCGCCGGCGTCTCTGTTATTGCCGGGGCGAATACCCCTCCCTTTCTGGTCGTTTCCGGGATCATTTTGATCACGGTCGTGCTGAGCCAGGTGACCTCCGGGGTTGCCATCGTGAGCGCCATGGGCGCTATCGCTTTGGTTGTGGCCCCCACGCTGCGGCTCAACCCCATTGCGCTGCTGGTCACCATCTCGTTGGCAGCCAATATGGGCTACACCTTGCCGAGCTCGACTCCCCCCAACGCCATCGTCTTTTCGAGCGGATACGTTCGGATCGTTCCGATGTTTCTGCGCGGGTCCATCCTGGCTCTGATCGGGATCATTTTGCTTTCTCTCACCGGCTACCGCATGGCGAATTGGGTCTTTCCTTGGCCCCCGCCCTCCGGGTAGGGAGGCGGCCGAGTTGTTTCTTGCTCGCCGGTTGTGCCTTGTCCTGTCCCATGGAACAGGATAGTTTCGGAGGTATCCTATGACGGCCGAAACCGGACTTCCCGCGGAACGGAAGGCCCCAGCCCCTCTCCAGCACGCTGAAGCCCCGAAAAACCCCACGCTCCGGTTGGTGGGAGCGATTCTGGCAGTCGTCATTCCCGCCATCCTTTGGTTTGCTCCGCTTGGAATGGACCCCAAAGCACAGCAAGCCCTCGCCCTCACCGCCTTCATGATCATTTCCTGGATGACCGAGTGGATTGACCACGCCCTCGCGGGCTTTCTCGGCTGTTACCTGTTTTGGGCGCTCGGAGTTGCCCGGTTTGAGTTGGCCTTCAGCGGCTTTGCCAACGATACCCCCTGGTTTCTGATGGGCGCCATCTTCATCGGGGCGATGGCGACCAAGTCCGGTCTGGCCCGCCGCATCGCCTACCTCGTCATGAGCCGCGCCGGCAAGACGTATGCGGGCATCCTGCTCAGTCTGATCGTGACCGATTTCCTGCTGACTTTCATTGTGCCCTCCGGCCTCGCCCGAGTGATTATCATGCTTGCAGTGGCGCTCGGCCTGTTAGAGGTATTCGGCATGGGCCGGGGATCCAATATCGGTCGCGGAATGTTCTTGATTCTCACGTACACGGCCACCATTTTCGACAAGATGATCATCGCGGGAGCTGCTTCGATCACAGCGCGCGGGGGGATTGAACGATTTGGAGGGGTCGAAGTCCTCTGGAGCCGCTGGATGATGGCGTACCTGCCGTGCGATCTCATCACGATTTTTGTGGCCTGGCGGCTGACTCTGTGGCTCTACCCGCCCGAAAAACAAACCCTCGTCGGCGGAGCCGAGTTCATCCGCGCGGAATTGGCGAAAATGGGCCCCTGGACTGCCATGGAAAAACGCTGTTTAGCCCTGCTGCTGCTGGCGCTGGGGCTGTGGGTTACCGACTTCCTCCATCACCTGTCGCCGGCTCTGATCGGCATGGGGGTGGGGCTGGTCGCGACGCTGCCGCGAATCGGGCTGCTGACCGCAGGCGACGCCCGGCGCGCGGACTACTTCCCGGTTTTCTTCGTCGCGGCAGCCCTCAGTATGGGCAACGTACTGGTCTCCACGAAAGCGCTCGATGTGCTCACGAACGTGATGTTCGCCTGGATGAGTCCGTTCGTCACGAACGTTTACAGTTCCACGCTGGTTCTGTACTGGACCGCTTTCATCTACCACATATTCCTCGCCAGCGAGGTCTCCATGCTCGGCACTTCCATCCCGGTGCTGATGCAGTTCGCCAAGACCCACGGTTTGGATCCGTTGACCCTGGGGATGATCTGGACGTTCGCGGCCGGAGGGAAAATCTTCGTTTACCAAAACGCGGTGATGATTATCGGCTACTCATACGGGTACTTTTCGGGGCGGGATATGTTCAAATTAGGGCTGCTGCTCACCGTGGTCGAGTCGCTGATCCTGCTGTTTCTGGTGCCCATTTATTGGCCGCTGCTCGGCTTGGGGTAGGATTCCGTTCCGGGGCGACACGGGAGCATCCTCCCTCCACAGCGCCCTAGGAAATCAGGCAACCTATATATAATCAACAAGATATACGTTGAGCGGACGGGGCTAAAGTTTTATTTCGGCGGGTCTTGACAACAGGAATAGACCTCGTTATACTAGCACTCTTCGATGAGGAGTGCTAAACTCGATCCGGGATCGGGGGGCTGCTCGTCGGGGAAGCGTCGAAATACTTCTTTGCGGTTCTCCGCCCTGGTTGGGGAACAGGCGGTTCGTTTTCGCTCCTCCAAGGCGGAGAACCTCCATTAAGCAAACTGCAACGTTCGGATAAGGAGGAAAGCTATGAAGGTAAGGCCTCTTCATGATCGCGTAGTGGTAAAACGACTGGAAGAGAAGGGCGAAGTAGTCCGAGGCGGAATCGTGATTCCGGATACGGCGAAGGAAAAGCCCCAGGAAGGCGAGGTAATCGCCGTCGGCAACGGCAAAATCCTCGACAACGGCACGCGAGTCGCTATGGATGTCAAAGCGGGCGACCGGGTGCTGTTCGGCAAATACTCCGGGTCGGAGATCAAGGTTGACGGCCAAGAGTACCTCATCATGAGAGAAGACGACATCCTCGGCATTCTTGCCGAAGTAGCCGAGCCGGTCGGCGCCGGCGCTAAGAAGAAGTAAGCGGGCCGCCGATTCCAGAAACGGTATCCAGTAAACTTCCTGCGCGCCAGGGGCCGGAACCGAAGTGCAGACCCTCTGAATCCTGCTGAGCGGGAGCCGGAGGGCAGGCACGGGCCGGTCGAAGATGGTGGTCGCGGGGCAAACATCAAGGGAGGAAATCAATGTCAGCAAAGCAAATTGTCAAAGGGGAAGAAGCACGTCAGCACATCTTGCGGGGGGTCAATCAGCTCGCCGATGCGGTCAAGATCACGCTGGGGCCCAGGGGCCGCAACGTGGTGCTGGACAAGAAGTTTGGGCCGCCGACGATCACCAAAGACGGGGTGACGGTGGCCAAAGAGGTGGAGTTGAAGCAGCCGCTCGAAAACATGGGCGCGCAGATGGTGCGCGAGGTGGCCTCGAAGACCAGCGACGTGGCGGGTGATGGCACGACCACAGCCACGGTTCTGGCGCAGGCCATTTTCCGCGAAGGGATCAAGAACGTCGCAGCGGGAGCCAATCCCATGGCGCTCAAACGCGGCGTGGATCAGGCCATTGAGACTGCGGTCGCGGAGATCAAGCGGCTCTCCAAGCCCGTTCAGGGCGACATGATCGCCCAGGTCGGAACCATCTCGGCCAACAATGACAAGACCATCGGGAACATCATCGCCGAGGCGATGAAAAAGGTCGGCAAGGACGGCGTCATCACGGTGGAAGAATCCAAGACCATGGAGACGCAACTGGAAGTGGTCGAGGGCATGCAGTTCGACCGCGGCTACCTGTCTCCCTATTTTGTGACGGACCCGGAGCGGATGGAGGCCGTGCTCGAAGACGTCCGCATTCTGATCCACGAGAAGAAGATCAGCTCCATGAAGGACCTGCTGCCGCTGCTCGAGCAGATCGCCAAGATGGGCAAGCCGCTCCTGATTGTTTCCGAAGACGTGGAAGGCGAGGCCCTGGCGACCCTGGTGGTGAACAAGCTCCGGGGAACCCTGCACTGTGTGGCGGTGAAGGCTCCGGGCTTCGGCGACCGGCGCAAGGCCATGCTGGAGGACATCGCCATCCTGACCGGCGGTCAGGTCATCAGCGAGGAGTTGGGGTTCAAACTGGAAGACGTCAAGATGGACCAGCTCGGCCGGGCCAAGAAGATCGTCATTGACAAGGACAACACGACCATCGTGGAGGGCGCGGGCACCCATTCGGCGATTGAAGGCCGGGTGAAACAGTTGCGGACGCAGATCGAGGAAACCACGTCGGACTACGACCGGGAGAAGCTCCAGGAGCGGCTCGCCAAGCTGGTCGGGGGCGTGGCGATTATTAAGGTCGGCGCGGCCACCGAGACCGAAATGAAGGAGAAGAAAGCTCGCGTCGAAGACGCCATGCACGCCACGCGCGCGGCGGTGGAAGAGGGGATAGTGCCAGGCGGCGGCGTGGCCTTGCTGCGCTCGATCCCCGCTCTGGACAAACTGAAAGCGAAGCTCAAAGACGATGAGAAGATCGGAGTCGAGATCGTCAAGCGCGCGCTCGAGGAACCGACGCGCCAGATCACCCAGAACGCCGGCTACGAGGGAGCGATCGTGGTCGGGAAAATCCGCGAGAGCAAGGACGATGAGTTCGGGTTCAACGCCGAGACCGAAGAGTACGAGAACCTGGTCAAGGCGGGCGTGATTGATCCCACCAAGGTCACGCGGCTGGCCTTGCAGAACGCCGGCTCCATTGCGTCCCTGATGCTCACCACCGAGGCTCTGATCTCCGAGATTCCGGAAGAGGAGAAGAAGGGTCCTTCCATGCCTCCCGGCGGAATGGGCGGCGGCATGTACTAACGCAAGACCTCACGCCCCGTTCCCGGGACAGGGTCACTCGCCCGGACGCTTCGAAGCGTCCGGGCTTTTTTATTTTTCAGAGGTACCGAGCGGCGAGCCGCTCCTCATTGTTCTGCGGACCCCGGGCGTGTTCAGATTCATGAACAAATTATCTGTTCAACCATTTGAACAGAACAAATTTGAACCTTCTTTGTGACGTTGATTTTCCGAATTTCGCGGGCGTATACTGGATTTTAGGAGCAGCGCTTTGGAAGAAACTGTACGGTATGATCCTCCCTCGGAGCCTGCTCAGAGGAGTTTGTCAGGACCTCGTTGCTAATTCTTTTCAAACCATCGCAGGAGACGCATGGCTACGATTGAAACAGTTGCGGAGACCCGCCCGTCCGGGGGTAGAAGACAGATCGTCAACGACATGAGCATTCAGGTCGCCACGGTCAATGGTTCGGGAAGCCAGACGGCCAACTCGGTGTTGTTGCGGTCTATCTTTCAGATGGGGATCCCCGTTTCCGGAAAAAACATTTTCCCTTCGAATATCGCCGGTCTTCCCACCTGGTACACGATTCGCGCCAATCATCACGGCTACATTGCGCGGAAGAAGGAAATTGACTTCCTGGTCGCCATGAATCCGGAGACCGCGCAGGAGGACGTGCTCAACCTGTCGCCGGGAGCGGCGGTGGTGTATGACGAACCTTTGCGGCTGCGGGAACTGCGGCAGGATTTGGAATTCTATCCGGTGCCCTTCGACAAGCTCGTCGTGCCGGTGTGTCCAGACGCCCGGCTGCGCCGCCTGGTGCGGAACATGATTTACGTCGGGGTCCTGGCCCGCTTGCTCGACATCGAGATGGCCGAGGCCAAGAAGGCGCTCGACAAACAGTTGGGGAAGAAGCCGAAGGCGCTGGCGCTCAACTGGAACGCCATTCAGGCCGGCTTTGAGTTTGCCGAGAAGAACCTGCCGAAGACCGACGGCTATCGCGTCAACCGCCTGAACAAGACCGCGGGCAAAATCCTGATTGACGGCAACGCCGCCGGGGCGCTCGGCTGCCTGTTTGCCGGCGTCACGGTGGTGGCCTGGTATCCGATCACGCCCTCGTCCTCGCTCGCTGAGGCGCTCATCGAGTACATGGGGCGCTACCGGATTGATCCGGCGACGGGCAAGGCCACCTACGCGATCGTGCAGGCGGAAGACGAACTGGCCGCCTTAGGGATGGCGATCGGAGCCGGGTGGGCCGGCGCGCGCTCCATGACCACCACCTCCGGGCCGGGCATCTCGCTCATGGCCGAGTTTACGGGACTCGCCTACTATGTCGAAATCCCCGTCGTGATTTTTGACATCCAGCGCACCGGGCCTTCGACGGGCCTGCCCACGCGCACGATGCAGGGCGACATTCTCTCGACCGCCTTCCTCTCGCACGGCGACACCTCCCACATCCTGCTCTTTCCTTGCTCGGTCGAGGAATGCTTCACGATGGCGCAGGAAGCCTTCGACCTGGCCGAAGAGTTCCAGACGCCCGTCTTCGTCATGAGCGATCTCGACATCGGCATGAACAACTGGATGGCCGACCCGTTCCCGTACCCCGAGAAGCCGCTGAGCCGCGGCAAAGTGCTGACGGCTGCCGACCTCGACCGGCTCCAAAAATTTGAACGCTACCGCGACGTGGATGGCGACGGGATTTGCTATCGGACCTTGCCGGGAACCGACCATCCCCTCGCCGCTTACTTCACCCGGGGCAGCGGGCACAACGAGAAAGCGGGATACAGCGAGCGGCCGGAAGACTACAAGAACAACATGGACCGCCTGAAGCGCAAAATGGAGACAGCCCGTAAGCGCGTTCCGCCCCCGGTTCTCGAAGAGGACCCCGGAGCCGAGATCGGGATCATCGCCTTCGGCAGCTCGCACTGGGCGGTCATCGAAAGCCGCGACCAGTTGCGGAGCGAACAGAACATTCCCACGGCGTACGTGCGCCTCCGCTCCTTCCCTTTCAACGACGACATCGTAAACTTTGTGAAACGCCTGAAGCGCGTCTACATCGTGGAACAAAACCGAGACGGGCAGATGTGCGACCTGGTCCGGCTGGCAATCTGCGGTTCTGATTGCAGCAAACTGCGCAGCGTCCGCCACTATACCGGCCACCCCCTTGACGCGCGCACCATCACCGACGAAATTCTTTCCCAGGAGATCAGCCGCTAACATGAGTACCGTTGCACCGCCTCCGCCCAAAAAACTGAACCGCATCGGCTTGGAAGTCGCCACCTATCGCGGGAGCAAGAGCACGCTCTGCGCCGGATGCGGCCACAACGCCATCTCGGAGCGGATCATTGAATCCTTCTTTGAGATGGGAGTGAGTCCGACGCAAGTCATCAAACTGTCCGGGATCGGCTGCTCCAGCAAGACGCCGGCCTATTTCCTGAAGCCGTCGCACGGCTTCAACGCCGTGCACGGCCGGATGCCCTCGGTGGCGACGGGAGCCGTGCTCGCCAACCAGCATCTGCGGGCCATCGGGGTGAGCGGCGACGGGGACACGGCCTCGATCGGGATCGGGCAGTTCGTCCACACGATGCGCCGCAACCTCCCGATCATCTACATCATCGAGGACAACGGCTGCTACGGGCTGACCAAGGGCCAGTTCTCGGCGACCGCCGACGTCGGCTCCAAGCTCAAGACCGGCGTGGTCAACGAGCTGCCTCCGATTGACACCTGCGCGCTGGCCATCCAGCTCGGCGCTACGTTCGTGGCCCGCTCCTTCTCCGGCGACAAGAAACAATTGTCGGCCGTCCTCAAGGCCGCCATCGCGCACCGCGGCACGGCGATGCTCGACGTGATCTCGCCCTGCGTCACCTTCAACGACCACGAAGGCTCGACCAAGAGCTACGATTACATGAAGGACCACGACGAGCCGTTGCACGACATTGATTTCATCGCCTACTTCGAAAACATCGAAGTCACCTACGATCCGGGCGAGACCCAGGACGTGCAAATGCACGACGGCTCGCACCTGCGCCTGCGCAAGCTCGACCGCAACTACGACGCCACCGATTCGCTGAAAGCCCTCTCTGCCATCGAGTCAGCCCGCCGGGATCACGAGGTCCTCACCGGCATCCTCTACGTCAACCCGGAAGGAAAGACTCTCCTGGATTTGCTCCGCACGGTAGACGAGCCGCTGGCCACCCTCCCGCAGGAGCGAACCCGCCCCGGCCGCGCCGCCCTCGAAGAAATCATGGAAGAATTGCGGTAGACCAGACCCACCCTGGCAGAGTTTCGGTCTCGTTCCCGCCTCCGTTGCGCTCATCTAATGGCCGCCGCAGACGGAGACCAGGAGGAGACGGTTGTTGTACCGGGCAAAACGCAGACGAAAAGCTACGGAATCAGCGACGTAGAGAACCGTCGAGGGTGACAGGCTTTTGATCCGGTCCGCGTTCAATTCCTTGGCGAGCACCCCCCATTGAAAAGCGCCAAAATAGGGCTTGACCAGAGCTGCGTGGCCCGGGTCCAGCGCGCCGAGATCTCGGAAGGCTTGATTTAGTTTGACTACGTCGTCCGACATAGCCCTGACCATTTGTTCCAACTGACTACGATCCGGCTGCGGTATCCTTTCGGAACAGAAGTCGGAGAAAAAATCCGAACCGCCCCATAGTTCTACTACGCGCAGATCATTTCTTTCCAAAGCGTACCAAAGCACATGCAACTCCCAGTCAATCAGGGAAACGACGAATTTCCGAATCGCCTTGTCAAAAACATCCTCGGAACCCGACAGGTAGGAGTCGAACCGTTCCGACGCCCTCGTGATGTCCGCCGCATCTTCGTGGAAGGACGCCAGTTCGGAGGTTATCGCGCGCCATTCTTCCTTGGACAACGGAATCCAGCCTTCCGGAAGGCCTTTGCACCCGACTCCCGAGACTATGTCCTCGGCGTCGGGAACCATACATAAGCGATCAAGGGTTCCCTGGCGCCAGACAGCCACCCGCGCCACCATTGCGGGCCATTCATCCGGCTTTGGCTGCCCAGCGTCCGGCTGTTTTATCTCCCGGAGGCGGTGTAGCTTGACGTGTTCCCGGGGAAAGGCAACCGGCTCTCCAAGCGACTCGACATCCAACTCCTCAGGAGACAGTTTTTCATCGCGCAGTGCGTCAACTACAGCGTTCCGGGCGCGGGTGCCAAACGCTGCCAGTTCTGGGGAAGAACCGGAGGCTTGGGCTTGTGCCGCTGGGGAGGAAGATGGCGACAGAAACAGACAGGTTGCTGAAAGCAAACCCGCCAGCAGATAAGGGCCGGCTTCCGCTTTGAATTTCCTCGTGCGATTACGAATGCGGTAGTCTAACATGCTCGCTAAGGAATGCCGAAAATGGAAATCGTACTCCGGGCACCCTACTGTCTCGCTGAGGGAAGAGGCCGCGCGGTCTGGATGCGCTTCACAATCTCGATCGCGAGCCGCTGAGCGGCGGCCGATCCATCAATGGCGACCACTTTTCCCGTCCCGAGCACGGTGCCCGTCCTTGTGCTGATCATCTTGTAAACCCAGTCGTACGTCAGGAACGGCCGCGTAACGTCTATGTAAACGTCGGCCGCGTTGCGGTCGTCCGCGACCCGGATGCCCCATTCGCGCAGCTCAGGGCGGACATAGAGCGCATCTTGCAGCAAATTGCCTTTCATCCAGATCGTGTGTGATTCGACAAAGATCGCGCGC
>Ga0155949_1158_pt2 | contig 39563 bp, 36 predicted proteins | sample RifCSPlowO2_02_FD_107603 | JGI IMG/M metagenome (GOLD analysis project Ga0155949, IMG submission 107603) | Acidobacteria bacterium RIFCSPLOWO2_02_FULL_61_28
AGCTCGACCCTTCCGAGTTCCGGATGCGCGGGTCGAAGGCAAAGGCAGACCGCTCGGCCCGGCGGGCCAGTTCAATCATCGCAGGAGCTTCCAGTCGCGTAACATCCTCGGAAAACAGATCGAGGTCACCCGGATATGCTCCCACCAATCCCGCCTCCGGCAGACCGGCGCAGGGGTCCTCGGAGGTAACGCGCGCCGAGGCAATGGCGCTCGAAACCAGACGCTCGACTCCCTTGGGGGTAAGGTCCGACGAGTAGGAGCTGGCTGTCCGCTGACCCCAGAACACGCGCAGACCGACTGCCTTCGAGCCGGCTTCCTTGAGGTGCTCGACTTCGTTGCAGCGGACGGTGGTCGAGAACTCGTTGCCCTCCCGCACAATGCAGTCAGCCGCCGTGGCGCCGCTTTTCATGGCGCTTTCGACAACGTGAGACGCCAGTTGCTGTAATTCATCCATGGGATGTTTCAGGTTGCTCTAGCGAGTCCCGCCGACCGTCAGGCGGTCCACTTTGATCGTGGGGATACCGACGCCGACCGGCACGCTCTGTCCGTCTTTGCCGCAGACGCCGATCCCCTCATCGAGCTTCAGGTCGTTCCCGACCATCGAGACATGCTTCAGCACTTCCGGCCCGTCGCCGATGAGCGTGGCGTTGCGCACGGGGCGCGTCACCTGCCCATCCTCAATCAAATACGCTTCCGACGCCGAGAAGACAAACTTGCCGTTGGTGATGTCCACCTGCCCGCCGCCGAACTGCACGGCGTAAAGGCCGCGCCGGACGGACCGGATGATGTCCTGGGGATCGGAGTCCCCGGCCAGCATATAGGTATTGGTCATGCGGGGCATCGGGATGTGCATGTAGCTCTCGCGGCGTCCGTTGCCTGTCACCGCGCCGTGCGTCAGCCGCGCGCTCAGTTTGTCCTGCATATAGCCCTTGAGGATGCCTCGCTCGATCAGGACGGTCCGCGAGGTCGGCGTGCCTTCATCGTCCACGTTGAGCGAACCGCGACGGTTGGGGATGGTTCCGTCGTCCACGACGGTGCACAGATTGCTCGCCACTCTCTGCCCGATCAGGCCGCTGAACGCGGAGGTCTTCTTGCGGTTGAAATCCGCCTCGAGGCCGTGTCCCACGGCTTCATGAAGCAGGATGCCCGGCCAGCCCGGTCCCAAGATCACTTCCGTCTCCCCGGCGGGAGCTTCGACGGCCGTGAGCTGGACAATCGCCTGTCGCGCCGCTTCGCGGGCAAAGTACTCCGGCGTCTTCTCCTCCAGGAAGAAGCGCAACTCGACGCGCCCGCCGCCGCCGCTCGTCCCGCGCTGGATCACCTTTCCCTCTTGCGCCAGGCAAAAAACGCTGAGGCGCGCCAGCGGCTGGAAGTCGCCCGTAATGCCGCCGTCGGAAGCCACGGTCAGCACGTGCCGCACCTCGTCGGCATAACCGGCCCGCACTTGCGTGATGCGGCTGTCGTAGGCACGCGCGGCCTTGTCCGCGCGGAAAACCAGATCGAGTTTTGCGGCAATGTCCATGTCGGTGGGCGCAACGATCACCGGATAAAGATTCCGCGCAAGCTGCAACTCGGAGAGGCCGACGGTCGAAACGCGCGCCGGGCCGTTCGCAATCTGCGCCGCGATGTGGGCGGCCTTGAGGATTTTCTCCGGCGAGAGATCGTCGGTGTAGGCATAACCGGTCCGCTCGCCCGCGATTACCCGCACGCCGCAGCCCACCGATACCCCTTGGGTTGCGCCCTTGACGAGGGATTCATCGAGCGAAATCGAACTCGTCGCCCGGTACTCGAAGTAGAGGTCCGCGTACTCGCCCCCGGCCGAGAGCGCCGCCCCCAGGTATCGCTCGAGGTCCGGTTCCGTGATGTTGAACTTCTCTTCGAAAAATTTTCGCTCTGATTGCATGCTCCCGCCTTCCAGCACACCCTCTCTTCTGACTGTACCATGCAGGGACGAGGGCGTCAAAAACGGGGGCCGACGCAGCAAGGTCAGCTTGGTCCGTCCGCTGAAAGCACGGTGGCACGAACTGACGTCATCGCCTGAAACGCCCGGTCGAAGGTAACGAGGGTCATGCCTGCGGTCTTTGCGAACGCAGCTATATAAGCGTCAGCCCACAGCTTCGGCGACGGACTAGCCTTGCTGCTGAGTTCCTGGAATCGCTGTTCAAATTCGGGACTCTCCGGCTCCCGGTGAAATTCAATTCGTTCGTCCTGAAACCAGCGGTGATACGCCTGCCAAGCGGCGCGCTGGCCCAAAACATCCACTCCCATCACCTGTTCGTTGGTCAGGAGGCGCAGCAAACCGAGTTGCGTGAAGCGGCAGAAAAACAGCGGCCCATCCGACTGCTGGAACCATTCTGCCGCGATTCGATGATGGATGTGGCGGTTGTGCGTGAGAGCAAGCCAGACGTTGACATCAGGGAAAAGGGATGACTTCATAAATCGCTTCATTCGTCAGGCGCAGGATGCCGGGCTGCTTGGATTTGATAATGGGCAGCTCAATCCGCCCTCTCCGCCGGGTGCGGGGCCGCAGTTCCTTTTCAACGCACCCGAGGATCAGTTCTTTGACAGAGCATCCCTGCCGGGCCGCTTTCGACTTGAGCTCCCGGTAGGTCGGATCGGGAATGTCAACGGTTGTCCTCATGGCTTGATATTACCATAAATATGGCTGTCTTTTCTCCAGTTCACTCGGAACCGACCTGCAGGTCCCTCGCGGAGCCTGTCCTGAGGCCCGCACAGGGCCGAAGGTCTCGGGATGACAGGCAAATTTTCCCCCGTAGATCACTACCGCAGCAAGGCTAACAGCTTCTCCTTGGCCCTTACCGCTTGCCGGGCGTCGGGCGTCGCGGCAAAGACCGTGTCGTCGCCCGCGAGGGTTCCGATGATCTCCGGCCAGCCCTCCCGGTCGAGGGCGACGGCAACCGGCTGCGCGTTGCCAGGGGCGGTCTTGATGATGACAATGTTCTGCGCCGTCTTGACGTCCCGGACAAATTCTTCCAAGGCTCGTTTCAAGTTGCCCGGCTCCTCCGTGGGAGGCGCGGCGCGCTCCGGCTCGCGGTAGCCTTGCTGCCCTTTGACCAGCCCCAGCTCGCGGATGTCGCGGGAAAGGGTGACCTGCGTCACCTCGATTCCCACGCGATGGAGCGCATGGGCCAGCTCTTCCTGCGTGCGGGTCGGCTGGATGCGGATCAGGTTCAGGATTTGACCGTGGCGGTAGGATTTTGTCACGGGGGGATTGTCACCTACAGTTCTAAAGTTTGCAAAGAATTAAGAACTCGCAATTCCCTTTCACAAGTTCTCGTAGTTCGGGCCGCCTCCGCCTTCCGGAGGCACCCAGGTAATGATCTGATAGGGGTCCATAATATCGCAGGTCTTGCAGTGCACGCAATTCGATGGGTTGAGATGAAGTTCGCGGCGCCCGTCTTTGCCCTCGACCATTTCATAGACAGCCGCGGGACAGAAATACTGGCACGGATTGCCGTATTCCGCCGCGCAACGAGTGTTGCAGATGTCGGTGTCCGTAATCAGCAGATGGCAAGGTTGGGCCTCTTCGTGCTTGGTGGCGGAGTGATACACGTCGGTGAGCTTGTCGAACGTCAGCTTGCCGTCCGGAACGATTCGGGCGCGCCCACCATCTTTCCGCCGTTGCAGCCGCTCGTGACCCGCGTGACTCCGGTAACGATCATACAAACCTCTCCCGCCGGTGAGCATTTGAAGTCCCACATGAAAGGCAGCCGAGAGCATTCCGCCTTCAAACGCCTGGTGGAAGTTCCTCGCCTTCCACATCTCTTCTTTCACCCAGCTTGTCTCCACGCGGCGAGTGTAATCGCTGAGCGACTGCTCGGCAAAGTCGTCCTTACGCAGGGCGTCCAATATTGTTTCCGCCGCCAGCATCCCGCTCTTAATGGCCAGATGGATCCCCTTCAAGCGCTGCGAGTTCAAAAAGCCGGCGGAGTCGCCCACGAGCAGCGCGCCGTCGGTTGAGAGCTGCGGCAGCGAGAACCAGCCGCCTTCGGGGATGGTCTTGGCGCCGTACTTGAGCAGCTTGCCGCCTTCGAGAATCTTGCGAAAAAGCGGATGCGTCTTGTAACGCTGGAAGGCTTCATGGGGATCAAACGTGGGATCGCGGTAATCGAGGCCCGCGACCAGTCCAATCGAGATCATCCCTTCGGGCATCGCCCCAGGCATGGAATAGAGCCAGCCTCCGCCGTACTGGTCCCTGGTGAGCGGCCACCCGGCAGTGTGAATCACCGTGCCCGGATCGATGCGCCCCGCCGGAACTTCCCAAAGTTCTTTTACTCCGACGGCATAGACCTGCGGATTGCGGCCTTGATCCAAGCTCCTCCGGGCAATCAGTTGCTTCGTGAGCGAGCCGCGCGGCCCTTCGGCCAGCACCGTCACCTTCGCCCGCAGATCGTAGCCCGGCTCAAAGTTGCTTTTCGGCTTCCCGTCGCGGTCGAGACCCTTGTCGTCCGTGCGCACTCCGGCAACGCGACCCTCCTCATAGAGCAGTTCCTTGCCGGCAAAACCCGTGAAGACGCTAACGCCTTTGGCCTCGACCTTCTGACCCAGCCAGCGGCCCAGGCGATTGAGCGAAACGATGTAGTTTCCGTGGTTGTGCAAGAACGGAGGGGTGATGGGAAGCTGCCACTGGCCCTGCTCGGTGAGGAAGTAAACGGCGTCGCGCAGGACCGGGGACGCGACTGGAGCGCGGTCCGGCGAGTCTGGCTGGTCAAAGTTCGGGACCAACTCCCGCAACCCCCGCGGGTCCATCACCGCGCCGGAAAGCAGATGTGAGCCAATCTCCCGGCCTTTTTCGAGCAGATAGATTTCTTCCGCCGAGAACTTTTTCCCTTGCCGCTTTCCGGCGTCAACTTCGGCATTGTGCTGCTCGATCAACTCCGCCAGGCGCAGCGCCGTCGCCAGGCCGGCGGGACCGGCCCCCACGATCAGGACATCCACCTCCAGGGATTCTCGCTGGGTCATAGCTTACTCAATGAGTCGAAGCCGTCGAAGATCGCCCTCGGTCCAGCGGGCCTGGCGAATGATCATCTTGCGAAGCGTCCCAATGGGGAAGGTGTCGGAGTCTTTGTGGGAAGAGACACTAACGTAGCGCCCGTCAAGGTGTCTAAAACGCCGGTGGCTCCCTTCGGTGCGGATTTGGATGAATCCGTCCTCCAAAAGTGCGCGGACGAATTCGCGGGCGGAGACGCCGCGTGGGATTCTCAAACGGTCGCCACCACTGCGGGAGATTCAAGCTCGACAACGATGGCGTCCGGGGGGATTTCCTTGCCTTCCTCAACGAGTTCCTCGATCACCATCTGGACGACTTCGCGGATATTCTTAAGGGCTTCCTCTTTCGTGTGACCCCACGTGTAAGCTCCAAAGCTCTCCAGTGCGGGACAGTACGCATGGAATGCCTTCCGTCCATCCTCAAACTCATCGTCTTCGATCACAACCTTAAAAACGTAGCTTTTCACAGCACCTCCTGCGCTTCATGATAGCACCGGCACGCCAGCCGCGGGAGTGGGTCTTTCCCGGGATTTTACAAACCCACCTTTGGAAGCTGACTCTCAACACCTAGTTTCAAACCGGTCCAGGATGAGGCCAAGCTCTCAGCGCGAGATCAAACAAAAATTGTGAGCGCCGCTCAATACATTCCTCATCCCAAACCGGATAATCCAGCAGCGGCCGATTTAGGTTGAGCGCACTGTGTTCGAGTATCTTTTCCCGCTTCTTCGGCCATGGTCCGTTCGATACTGACGGGTTAAGTTCCTTGGTAAGAAGTGTAAGATTGCCAATCTTGTGTAAAGATTCATTCCGACGCTTGAGCGCCTGCTCCTGGGCATCGGGCGATTGCTCCCGCACCACCAGAGGCCAGTGCGCTTTCCAATCCCTCGGAAGGAGGTGCTCGATCGTCAATTTCCGCTCGATTTTGACTTTCTCTGTCTTCCCTGTATGCAGAGTGGCTTCGCAGGCCTCCAGAATCATTCGCTGTACAGACTTTTTTAGGTGCTTGTAGAACTCGGTACTCATCCAAGCGTGGCGAAATTCTTGGTCAGGAGGCCACCGTTGTGTATCCACGGTTTCAGCAAGGAGGTTCTGTCGAATCGCGGTGAATGAAAAATCGTCGTTGCTGTTGCGAAGTGTCGCCACGAGTTGAGCGAAGAAGCGATTGTAGTTCTTGGTTGTAAGTCCGCATACCGCACGGCGAACAAGAAAGGACTCCAGATCAACAAGAATTCTTTCACGCTCGGTCCAAGCATCAGGCATCGAATAGCGTTTGAAGACCTCCAGGAGGAGAGGAAAAACTGTTGTCGTGTCCATCTGGTCTAGCCTGTAGAAAAATAGTCCCTCCCGTGAATCAGGAAGGAAAGCTTCAAAGTCCTGGTACACATCCGCATACGAACGGAAGTGCCGCATGTGTTCTGGTGCCCGAGTGCCATTGCTGCTCTCAACGAGGTCCTTATAATCGAGGAACATCTGCGAAATGATGACCTCATCACCCTTCATCATTGTCAGGTAGTAGTTCAGGAAAAGGTCGAGTCTTGCCCTCTTTAGTCGCCCTTGTCGAACTTCCTTGCGCCAATAGGACTTTTCATCATCGAAACCCTTCCAGTACTGTTGATAGAGTTTAGGCGTGTCCTCGTTCTGCAGTTCAGCAAGCCGAAACAGATAATTTTTGACGAGGTCTGCCGGTAAAAGCGGTGTCCCCAAGGCATTCAGTGTCTCGAAAATTTCCTGGGCATCGTCGTTCTCCTCCAGGTCGATTACTACAAGACTAAGATCATCCCGAAGTGCCGTGTAAAGAGCATGAAGCCGCCCCGTTATCGAGTCGTTATCCGGCCCGTGCTCTCTCAACCAAGCCCCAAAGACATCACTGAAGAACAGGTACGCATTTCGAATCAAGCATTCGCCCTCAAGCGCCAGTGCCTGGACGGCTGCGCGCGAACCAGTGTTCATGACAGTGCGGAACTCGTCACGATCAGCGTTGGTCGGCCAGACCTTGAAAGCATCATCAGGATCTTCGCTGAGTGGGACGTCATTGTAAGTCAGGCGTCTGAAGGCGTCGCCATACTTACTGCGACCGAGTTCAAAAGCTAGATCACGAGCACTGGCCAAAGCAAGTTGCAAGGTTGTAAGCCGTTGTTGGCCATCGATGATCTGACGCGCGTGTAGCTTCCCCGCTGACGTTCGCAACTGGTCGAGAACAACCGCCCCTAGGAAGTGCGGGCGCACGTGGGAGTCAGTTAGCCGCTTGTTTGCAACCGCTTTGGTGGAATCCCAAAGAGGTTCCCAATTCTCATCCTGCTTCCAAACGTAGGGGCGCTGGAACAATGGTGCCTCGCGCCGTTCCGTAGGGTCAAAGAGTCCATTGACTGTCAATTTGTCAGCCTTCATAAATCCTCCCTGCCGTCGCTACCACTGACCGCTCCTATTGTCCTTAGTGATCCTTCGCTTTGTTGACTTCCTCGATCAATGCCGGCAGGACATCGAACAGGTTGCCGACGATGCCGTAATCGGCGACCTCGAAGATGGGCGCGTGGGGGTCTTTGTTGATGGCGACGACGGTGCGCGAACCTTTCATGCCGACCAAGTGCTGGATAGCGCCAGAGATGCCGACGGCGAGGTAGAGTTTCGGCGCGACGGTCTGGCCGGAACTGCCGATCTGCCGCTCCATCGGGAGCCAGCCGTTGTCGCAGATGGGGCGCGAGCCGCCCACTTCGGCCCCGAGCGCCTCGGCGAGTTTCTGGATCAGCGGCAAATTTTCCTGATCTTTGATTCCCCGCCCCACCGAGACAATGATCTCGGCTTGGGCGAGGTCCACGGTGCGCTTGGCTTCCTGGAAGCGTTCGAGCGGCTTGGTGCGAACCTTCTCCGGAGGAATTGTCACGGTGAGTGTCTCGATGGACGCGGGGCGCTGCCCCATTGCCACCTGGTCGGCCCGGAAGCTCCCGGCCTGCACCGACGCCAGGCATGGCGGGTCGCACGCGAAAGCGATGTCCGCGTTCATCTTCCCCTGGAAGAGCTGGCGAGTAAAGACGAGGGTTCCGTCCTCCAGGTGGAAGCCGATGCAATCGCTCAGAAACGAACGTTGCAGTGCGGCTGCCAGCTTGGGCGCAAAATCGCGGACCTGATAGGTATGCGGCAACAGAACCAGGCGCGGCTGCTCGGCGGCAATCACGTGCAGAAGCGCCAACGAGTAGGCGTCGGGCGTGTAGTCTCGCAGGAGTGGGTCTTCCACCAGCAGAACCCGGCCGATCTGCGCCGCAGCGATTTCTTCAGCGACTGCGCGGACCCCGTGGCCCATTACGACCGCCTCGACAGGCCGCGAAAGATGGCTCCCGGCCTGCTGCGCGGCGGCCAGCGCCTCCCAGCTCATCCGGTTTAATTTTCCTTGCTGTTGCTCAATGACGGTAAGTATGGCGTTGCTCATGGCGATCAGGCTCCAGGTGTTAGGTGTTAGGAGTCCGGCCTCAGTGACAAGTGATGAGTGACAAGTGACGAGTAATTTTGACCAGTTGCTTGCTTGTCACTCGTCACTGGTCACTCGTCACTTCTTACAAAACCCGGGCCTCGCGCTGCAATTTTTCTACCAGTTTGGCCGCAGCCTCTTTCGGAGGTCCTTCGATGAACTCTGTCTTCTTGGTCTTAACCGGAACATAAATGCGGCGTAGCTGGTTCCGGGCTGCGGCCTCGTCGGGCTTCACTCCCAGCTCTGCGGGCGTGACGCGGCGGATTTCTTTCGTCTTGGCCGCCTTAATGCCTTTGAGCGTGGCGTACCGCGGCTTGTTGATGCCGGACTGAATGGTCAGCAAGGACGGCAGCGGCATCTCGACCCACTGGAACCACCCGCCCTCGAGTTCGCGCTTCACTTTGAGGCGGCCGTCAATGACTTCGACTTCCATAATGATGGTGGCGTGCGGCAATCCCAGCAGTTCGGCCAGGATGACGCCGCTCTGGGCAAACCCGAGGTCATCGGATTGGAGTCCCGTCAAGACCAGATCGAACGCCTCGGAGCGGACCGCTTCCGCGATGAGCTGCGCCGTGAAGAAGCTGTCGAGTTTCGAGCCGGAGTCATCGTCAATATGGATGGCGCGGTCCGCGCCTTTCGACAGCGCCTCGCGGATCGCCTGCTGAACGCGGGCCGGGCCGACGCTCGCCACCACCACTTCGCCGCCGTGTTTCTCCTTCAGGCGCAAGGCCTCTTCGAGCGCGAATGCGTCCGGCTCATTGGTTTCGTAGCTCAAATCCGCGTCTCGAATCCAGGTCGAGTCCTCCGTCAACCGCAACGGAGAGTCTTTGGCGGGAACCTGTTTGACGCACACCAGGATTTTCATGGGAAGCTTTCCTGTCTCAGCAAAGGATTTTGATCGGTCCAAATCAGCTGCGGAAGACCCACCGGCACGCCGCTCTCAGCCGAGCCGCGCACGGACGACAGCCGGGGATCGTCACTCCGTATACCGCTTGAACAAGAGGGTGGCGTTGGTGCCTCCAAATCCGAAGGAGTTGCTCAAGACGTATTCCACGCGGGCGGGCCGGGCCTGGTTGGGCACGTAGTCCAGATCGCAGTCCGGGTCCGGGATCTCGTAGTTGATGGTCGGCGGCAGAATCTGGTCGCGCAGTGCGAGAACAGAGAATCCGGCTTCCAGTCCTCCGGCGCCTCCCAGCAAATGCCCGGTCATAGACTTGGTGGAGCTTACGGGCAACTTGTAGGCGTGTTCCCCGAACAGGCGCTTGATCGCCAGCGTTTCCAGCTTGTCGTTAAAGGGCGTAGACGTGCCGTGGGCATTGATGTAGTCCACCTGTTCCGGGTTGATCTTGGCGTCGGCCAGGGCGTTCCGCATGGCCCGGTAGGCCCCGTCGGCGTCCTCGGAAGGCTGGGTAATGTGGAACGCGTCGCCGGACATGCCGTAGCCGACGATCTCGGCGAGGATCGGCGCTCCGCGGCGGCGCGCGAATTCCAAATCCTCCAAGATGAGGACACCGGCTCCCTCGCCGATAATGAAGCCGTCGCGCTCCTTGTCAAAGGGCCGGCAGGCGCGCGCGGGCTCGTCGTTGCGTGTCGAGAGGGCGCGCATCGCGGCGAAGCCCCCTACGCTCATGGGCGTGATGGCCGCTTCCGAACCGCCGCAAATCATCACGTCGGCGTCGCAGCGGGCAATCACTTTGAAGGCGTCGCCCACGGCATGGGCACTCGACGAACAGGCCGTGCAGGGTGCCGAGTTCGGCCCCTTGGCGCCGTGCCGGATCGAAACATGCCCGGCCGCCAGGTTCACAATCGAGCCTACGATGAAGAAAGGCGAAATCTTGCGAGGGCCGCCTTGCATTAGCGCCGTGTGTTCGCGCTCGATCACATCGAACCCGCCGATGCCGGAGCCAAGAAACACGCCCGTGCGCTCCGCGAAGTCCGGTGTGATCCGAAGATTCGCGTGCTGGAGGGCAAACTCCGCGGCCGCCAGGGCGTACTGGATAAACATCCCCATCTTCTTCAACTCTTTTTTCTCGATGAATTGAAAGGGGTCGAATCCCTTGACTTCGGCGGCGATCTTGCAGGCAAATTCGGTCGCGTCAAAGCGCGTAATGCGGCTGATGCCGGACTGGCCGGCCAGGATGGCTTTCCAGGTCTCCTCCGTGCCGATTCCGACGGCGGAAACCAAGCCTACGCCGGTGACCACGATTCGTTTGGCCATGCTGCGCGCTCCCGAGGACCTGCCCCCTCAGACGGTGAGGCTTGTCCGAAACCCTCGTCTCCAATTTATCCCGGTTATCCCCGTGGTAAGGGTGGATGCAATCCGATTTCCAGTCGGGCGGGGACTTACGACTTCGAGTGTCCCTGGATGTAGTCTATTGCCTGGCGGACCGTCAGAATCTTTTCCGCATCCTCTTCCGGGATTTCGATGTCGAAGGCTTCCTCCAAGGCCATGACCAGTTCCACGGTATCCAGGGAATCGGCCCCCAAGTCATCCACAAAGGAAGCGGTGGGCGTCACTTCCGCCTCGTCCACTCCCAATTGCTCCACAATGATCTGCTTCACCTTCTCCTCAACAGAGGCCATCGTTCCTCCCCTTCATGATGTAATGAATCCGAAGCCCTGCCCTCCGGCGACTTGGCTCGCCACTTGCAGGCTCTGGGCCACAACGTGGCTCCGGAGGGCCCCCCTGAGAGAACTCTGCTGATTCTATCCTCAGGACAGTCTTTCTCGTTGTCCGGTCGCCGGGCGATTGGTGCTCCGGCACTGGTTCCCGCAGCGAGAAGGAAAACAATGATTGTAGCGGCGACCTCAGGGCGCGGTCAAGTGCGCCGGGGAACCGCAGTCGGCCCGGCTACCGTGTCGGGCGGCAGGGGCGGGAGAATCTTACGCCACCAACATGGACCTTCCGACGGTTACCTTGCGAAGGAGCAGGAGAAGAAAAACAACATTCCAGATAGGTCCTGGCTCCGGCAGCCAACTTGGTCTCAGGCGCGCTGAAGTCGCTGCTTCCGAGCAGGGACAAAGCGAATCTCAAGCCGCCGATCCAGGGCAGCCGCGATGCGGCGCAACATCGCCAGCGAGTGGCCCTCGTAGTCGGCGTCTTCCAATCGGCAAATGACAGAGGCGGTGGTTCCCACTCGCTTGGCGAGTTCACGCTGGCTCAGGCTGGCTTGTGTCCGCAGCCGGTAGAGCAGCGCCGCGATCTCGGCGTTGAGCAGTTCCTGTTCGTAAGCGGCTCGCTGCTCGGGATCGTCGCCAACGTAACGGTCGTAGGCATGTTGAAGTGCCCCTGATCTGGCCGGTTTCTTGCTAGCCATGTTCACCTCCCACCAGAGAAAGTGTGCGTCTCAGGCGCATGTTCAAATTGGCGCTTCTGTCCGAAAGCACGATCTATTTCAGCCGCGGGCACCTCGCGCTCCTTTTGCAAGCCGTGGGAAACCACGATTGCCTGAGTCTTGTGAAAGAAGTAGAGCATTCGATAGTGGACTCCCTGGAAGCTGGCCCGAAGCTCGTAAATGCCGTCCCGGAGGTAATCCGCCTCCGGTCTGCGCAGCTCATGCCCCAGCATCTCCAGCCGTTGAAGCCGCGCCAGGCATTTGAGCCGTGCTTTGGCAGGCAGCCCGTCCAGCCAATCCAGGAGGGGAACTCGCCCCTCCTCGTCCCGGCAGAAGATGATCTCGGTCGGCGGCAAATCCGGCTCCGACTTCATGTTCGCAGGATTGCGAACGGCTGTCAAGCACGCTGGAGGATGTGTAGCCGGGCAACCGCAGGCGGACGCGCGTCTGAGGGCGAACGCTTCGAACCGCCGACAGATGGTAGTTCGCCCGCGTTAACCCATTGAGTTGCAATAGCCCGATTCTGTAATCAACTGAAAAATGTCGGGGATGAAATCAATTGGAGGCGGAACTACCATCCGCCCGTACTTGGGAGATCGGGTTCTTCAACCTTCTTTCTCGTCCTCCGAGGCTAACGCCGTCCGAAGGAACTCCCCCGTGGGATCGAGCAGCAAGTGTACTTCTCTTAGATCTTCTTTCCCTGCCAGCACCAGCATTGTGTCTCCCGCTTCAAGAACCGTACCGCCTCTGGGAACGATGAAGTCATCATTTCTGCTTAGCAGAACAATCAGGGCGGACTTCGGCAGTTGCAGGTCAACGATCTGCTTGCCGATTACAGGCGATATTTCCGGAATTGCGACCTCCACCAAATCGCTCCCCGTCTTTCGGCCGGGCACGAATTCGAGTGGATAGTCGCGCTTTGCAGCTAGGAGTGCTTTCAGGCCGAGCCACCTGGCCACCAGAGGTAGGGATGTTCCCTGGAGCAGAACAGAGGTCAGCACAATGAAAAAGACCACGTTGAAATAGAGGTCTGCATTGGATACCCCCGCAACAAGGGGGAACGTTGCTAAGATGATCGGAACAGCTCCGCGCAATCCGACCCACGAAATCATCAGTCGATGTCGGAGGCCCATCTTCCAAAAGGCGAGACTGACGAAGACGCTGACGGGTCGAGCAACAAACATGAGAAAAAATGAGATGAGAAGCCCTGCCTCAGCAACAGGGAACAGTCGCGAAGGAAAGACCAGCAAGCCCAGGGTAAGGAACATTGCAATTTGCATCAACCAAGCAAGGCCATCGTGAAAGCGCACCAAGCTGCGCTTGTGAATGAAGTCGCCATTCCCCATTACGATCCCAGCCAAGTAGACAGCCAGAAAGCCGTTGCCTCCCAGGAAGGAAGCAAGCCCGTACGTGAGAAGTGCCCAGGCCAGCGTCATGACAGGATAGAGACCCTCAGTTTCAAGCTGGAGCCGATTTAGGAGGAGGATTGCCGCTCTCCCCATCATGTAGCCCAGCACAAAACCCAGCACCATCTGCAAAAGAAACATTGGCACTAGATCGAGCACAGAGTCGCGGGGTTGCGTAAGAAGCCGTAGGAGCGCGAGGGTGAGAAACACGGCCATCGGATCATTGCTGCCGGATTCCAATTCCAGCAGCGGTCTTGTACGGCCTTTCAGACTGGCCCCGCGGGAGCGGAGTATGGCGAACACCGCAGCCGCATCCGTAGAGGAGACGATGGAACCCAGAAGCAGCCCCTCAAGCCACGACAGGCCTAGCACGAAGCGGGCGAACCACCCCACCAAGACTGCTGTCACGAACACACCCGCCGTGGAGAGGCTCAGCGCTTTCCACACCACGCCAGAAACGTTCGCCCAGTTCGTATCCAGCCCGCCCGCGAACAGAATGAGAGCTAGGGCTACGACGCCGAGGGTTTGAGCAAGCTGGGCGTCATCAAAAGGAATGCCTCCCGGACCTTCAGAGCCTGCCAGCATGCCAATCAAGAGAAACAGAACAAGGGAAGGCACACCGAGCCTGCTCGATGCTTTACTGGCCAACACGGCGACCAGCAGAAGCACTGATACAGCGATCAGGAGTTGTTCAATCGGAATCACTGCGAAGAGTCCCTTTGAAAACTAATCGCCCCCATCCGGAATCGATCCCGGCTGGCGAGCAGCACTCTCTTCGTCGCCTTAGCCGCGGTCCGTCAGCGGGGGTTGCAGTTCTCGCGCGGTGAAAAGATGCCCGCACCTCTTGCAACAATATCGTCGACCGCTCCCAGCTTTACTGCTGACAATCTGTTCCTTCCCGCAAGCCGAGCAGCGAAGCCGCTTTCCTTGCGCAGCGGCAATAGCAGCAATGTAGATTGGGTTCATGGTCTCACCTCTTGTTGGGAGTATAGCTTAGAGCAGCCTCGGGAGATGTGGAATTCATCCCTGAACAGGAGAAGGCCTTGTCTCCGTAACTCGGCTCGCGAGGGAAATTTCCGAGAAACAAACCACCCAAGGTTCCCTGAAGTGCCATTCGATTGAGTAGCAAGGACTTATTTTGGTCGCCATCGAAAACAATGGGTGCCAATGTCTACTATTTCCGCAATTTCAGAGGTGGGGCTCTTTGTGGGCTCCGCAGCCATTATGTTCTTGAGGAATTGACTGAGAACGGGACTCCAAGTCTTTTAGAGACATGGCGGCCTGGAACGGCATCGGACTGCCGACACCAGCGTTTTCAGGGCTGGAGGAAGAAGTTGGAATCGGTGGAAATGGCCTGCTCGCCCACGCGGTCACGGATGGCGATTCGCAACGTGTACATTCCGGGCTTGGGATCGTCCAGCTTCAAATCGAAGGTCGTGGGAAGGCTGCGCGGTGGATAGAAGCTCTGCTGCTTCGTCTGCACGACATTTTCATGGATGACGATTACTCTTCCTTCGGAATCCAATACCGCCCAATCCTGTTCCACCCAAACCTCTTTTTCAGGGGAAACCCGGAAACCGACAATCTTGTAACGAACGTAGATCGGATTTCCCGCCGGGAAGTAGCGCCGGGAATACCACGGGCCGCTCTCGGAGCTGGCGTATTCGATCTGCTGAATCTCGAGCGATGCGGCGGGTCGAATCGTCTCCCCTCGCACCCGAACGGGAACGCTCAATGTGGTTTCCTCGTCTCCCTGGGCGTCCTTGACACGAAGTTGAATCTTGTATTCTCCGTTGGGCGCATAGGAAGGAACCGCACCGGACCACCGGATTTTCGGACGCCACTGTTCGTCGCGGGGACCCAGCAGGACATCCACTTCTCCGTTCTCACCGGGCAGAACCAAAACGTCCTGAGGGTCTCGCAGTTCCGCTTCATACAACAGCCGCACCCGCTCTTCCGGGACTGCCCCCTCGCTCTCGACGTTCCGGCGTTCGAACCCCTCCACGCGGAAGGTCAGAACAATTTCCCCTCCGGCCCGCATCGTCAGGGAGTACCGCACATCTCCGTGCTCATCTTCGAACTGGACATCCACGATCCGAAGCCCTCGGCCCTGCTTGGGAGCCGGAGCCTGGAGCGATCCCGATGCCCACACGGAAAGCAGAATGATCCAGGCAACCACCAGAACCCCACTCAATTCGTAGGGAACGGCCGAGGGCTTCTTTCCGGTTCGCGCTTCAAAACGCCGGCAGCCGGAACGGGATTTGCACCAGAACTTCCAGATCAACGGGATCCCCTTTCTTGCGCGCGGGCTGGAATTGCCAGAGGGTCAGCGCTTGCACGGCGCTCAAGTCGAGCCGCGGGTCCAGGCTTTGCACCACAGCGATGTTCGAAACCGTGCCGTCCCGAAGAATCCGCGCCGCCAGGGTCACGCTGCCCTCGACCCGCTCGCGAATCGCCGCAGGTACATACTGGGGGTCCACTTTCTTGACGGCCACGGGAGAGGAAATCTCCGCCTCTTCTCGCGCTTCGGTCCCGTTATTTCCCAGTTCGGCAAAACGCAGAATCCAGCTTCCGGAACCGCTGCTCAGGTTCGGCATGTTGATCGAGACGGTATAGACGCGCCGGTTGCCGAAAAATCCCGGCTCCGGCATTTTGCCTCGGGTCATCTCCGGCAGCAGCGATGGCCGCGCCGCCCGCGCCAGAAGCGCCTTGAGGTCTCCCGCCGGCTGCGACGGAGAAGGAACCGCGGAAGGCGACGGAACAGCGCGAGGTTCCGGCGGGTTCGGCACGGTAGGAGCGGCCATCGCGGGCGGCTTATCTCCGTCAACCAAAAGATTTGGCACACGAATGTCGGCCAACTGTTGGCCCTCCAACTGCGGAGGTCGGGGTTCTTCCGCAGTTCTCCTCGTCCGCGATCGAGCAGCGTCGCTTTCGGTCCCCAGAGTTCTCCCGGAATTCTCGGTACCTTCGGGTGAGACTGCAAATTCGCCCGCACGGTTGCCCAACGGCACATTCACCTCCTCCCGTTCGGGGGGCGGGGCGGGGGCTACTCCGACGGCAACCAGAGTTGGGAGCGCGGCGGAATCCGCACGGGGACTGACCTCGGGCGGCGGAGGAACTGGGATGGACAGGGAAACGGCCGGAGCCGGCATTCGGGGAACGCGGATTTGCGCCAACTGCTGTTGCGTCTCGGCGACCACGGGCGGCGGCGGAACGGGCAGCTTGGGGAGTTCGGAAACCGTTACTTCCGGAGCGGACACTTCGGGCAAGTTCAGTTTCGGCGGAACAGGAGTGGGAGCAGAGACAACGGGAACAGGCAGCTTCGGAACACGGACTTGCGCCAACTGCTTTCGCCCCTCCGCAACCGACGGCGGCGGCGGAACAATCGTCGGCGACCAGGCCACGATGTTGGGGATGCGAACCTCCTTCGGAAGCTGCACCCGGGGCGCTTCCGGCTGCACGATGGTTTGCCGGGAATTATCGGGCTGCGGCGGTTTGGAAATCATCCTCTGGACGGGATGAAACTCCAAGCGGACACGCGCCGGAGGGCGCGGGACCTTCCTCCGGACGGGCGGCTTCGGCTCCAGCGGCGAGATGGCAGGGAGCCGGTCGTTCTTAACATACCAAATGATTCGCCGCTCGACGCGGGGGACCTCCACCGGCGAGACTTCCCGCACAGGACTCGAACGCGGCAAGGGGTCACTGATCCAGAAGGTGAGCACGACCACATGCAGCAGCACGGATTCGAGCAGCGGCCGCGTGGGAAAGCTTCCGCGCACGTAGGCGCTGCGGAACATCCAGGCAAACTGCCAGCTTGTGGCTGGCGTGGGGGAAGCGGAGACGAACTCCGCCAGGTTCGAGCCGATGCGGCGGAACACAGACCCGCGCGGAAGCTCGGCAAACGTAGGGATCGGGGGTGGCTTCGGCGGGCTTACCACAGGCGGAGCGAGAAGCCCTTCCATTCGGAGCCAATCCCTTAAAGAGTTCGTGCCACCACTGCTCATAGCGTTCCCCGCGACCGACACCGCTCTCCCGGAGGGACCTCACCAGGATTATAGCAGCCCTCAGGTCCCCTAGCGCTGTTGGTTCGACGATGTTCCAGGTTGTCCACCTGCCGGGCGGGTTCGGGTTTAGAATTCCACGCTCGATACTCAGCAGGAGTTTGCTATCATCCACTCGTGCCTCTTTCCTGGAACGAAATCCGCCATCGCGCGATCGCCTTTTCAAAGGAATGGACCGGCGTCAAGCGAGAACAAGCAGAAAAGCAAACTTTCTGGAACGAATTCTTCAATGTCTTCGGCATCCGCCGCCGCGTCGTGGCGAGCTTTGAAGAACCGGTGAAGAAACTCTCCGGCGACTACGGCTACATTGATTTGTTCTGGCCTCGTGTGGTGCTCGTCGAGCACAAGAGTTTCGGCAAAGACCTCGGCAAGGCGGAGTCGCAGGCTTTCCGTTACCTCCGAGACCTCGCGCGCGAAGGACGCACAGATGAGATTCCCCGCTACGTCATCGTTTCCGACTTCGCCCGCATCGCGTTGCACGACCTGGAGCCAGAAGACCAGCGCGCCTTGCCGCTATTCGACAACCGGCGCGTGGCTACCATCGAATTTCCGCTGGCCGACTTTCACCAACTCATCCATGCGTTCGCTTTCATCCCCGGCTATCAGCAGCACAAGTTCGAGGAACAAGACCCGATCAACATTGAAGCGGTCGAAATCCTGGGCCGCCTCCACGACGCGCTGGAAGCCGGCGGCTACTCAGGGCATCAGCTCGAACGCTTCCTGGTTCGCGTTCTCTTTTGCCTCTTCGCCGAAGACACCGGCATCTTCGAGCGTGAATCGTTCAAGCTCTACCTGCTGAACCGCACCGCCGAAGACGGCTCCGACTTGGGGCTGCACCTCGCGCATCTCTTCGACGTTCTGAATACGCCGCCCGAGAAACGTCAGAAAAACCTTGATGAAACTCTGGCCACCTTCGCCTATGTCAACGGCGAACTCTTTGCCGAAAATCTCCGCTTCGCTGACTTCAACCGCGACATGCGCAACGCCCTGCTTGCCTGCACGCGCTTCGACTGGTCGCGCATCTCACCCGCCATTTTCGGCTCGCTCTTTCAGGCTGTCATGGAGCCGCAGGAACGGCGACAAATTGGCGGGCATTATACGAACGAACGCGACATCCTTAAACTCATCCGCGCACTGTTTCTCGACGACCTGCGGGAGGCTTTTGAGCGCGCCAAAAGCAGCAAAGCCGAACTCAGGCGTTTCCACCGAAAACTCGCGCAACTCCGCTTCCTCGATCCGGCTTGCGGCTGCGGCAATTTCCTCGTCATTACCTACCGGGAGCTGCGTTCGCTGGAAATTGAAATTCTCAAGTTACTCCCCGAGGCTCAGCACGAACTGGACATTCAGCGCCTTTCTCTAATGGACGTGGACGCCTACTATGGAATCGAAATCAGCGAATGGCCCGCGCGCATCGCCGAAGTCGCCATGTGGCTGATGGATCACCAGATGAGCAATCGCCTCTCGGAAGCCTTCGGCCAATACTTCGCGCGCCTCCCGCTCAAGAAGGCTCCCATCATCGTCTGCGGCAACGCGCTGCGCCTCGACTGGAAGAAAATCCTCCCACCCGCAAAATGCAGCTACGTCCTCGGCAATCCGCCGTTTGTCGGAAAGCAATTTGCGACAGCCGAGCAAAAAACCGATATGGAAATCGTCTGCGGCAATGTCAAAGGAGGAGGCGTTCTCGACTACGTTACGGCATGGTATTTCAAGGCGGGCGCATACATTCAAGACACTCGTATCATGGTCGGCTTCGTTTCAACGAACTCAATCAGTCAAGGCGAGCAGGTCGGCGTTCTCTGGAACGAGCTTTTCAAACGCTACCACCTCAAGATTCATTTCGCTCACCGCACCTTCGCATGGGCGAGCGAAGCGAGGGGCAAAGCCCATGTTCACGTCGTTATCATCGGTTTCAGCGCGTTCGACACGGACACTAAACGGATTTACGACTATGACGCCGACACTGAGCAGGCGCATCTCACGCCCGCCAAAAACATCAGCCCTTATCTCATCGAAGGCAGCGACGTGGTTGTGTTATCGCGGTCGACGCCCGTCTCCCGAGTTCCCGGAATTGTTTTTGGCAATATGCCCAACGACGGCGGACATCTCTTGCTGACGGAGTCCGAAAGAAAAGAACTGCTCAAGAAAGAGCCTAACGCCAAGAAGTTCGTCCGCCCATTTCTTGGCTCGCAGGAATTCATTAACGGCATGCAACGCTGGTGTCTTTGGTTGAAAGACGCCTCTCCTTCCGAGATACGCGGATTGCCCGAAGTGATGAAGCGCGTCGAAGCGGTGAAGAAGCATCGCCTCGAAAGTCCGCGCGAGACGACGCGAGAACTGGCGAAAATCCCAATGCTGTTTGGGGAAATTCGGCAGCCGAATGGCAACTATCTCCTGATCCCGTCTGTTTCGTCGGAAAACCGAAGGTACATTCCAATTGGTTTCATGCCGAAGACCGTCATCGGAAGCAATCTTGTGCTGTTTGTTCCAAACGCAACGCTCTACCATTTCGGTGTTCTTTCTTCCGCAATGCACATGGCGTGGGTCAAACAAGTTTGCGGTCGTTTGGAATCGCGTTACCGCTATTCAAACAGTCTGGTCTACAACAACTACCCGTGGCCGGAAGCGCCGAGCGCCAAGCAGTGCGTCGCCGTGGAAGCCGCCGCGCAAGCGGTCCTGGACGCGCGCAAGAAATTTCCAGACGCGACCCTCGCCGACCTTTACGACCCGCTGGCAATGCCGAAAGATTTGGTCAAAGCCCATGCCGACCTCGACCGCGCCGTGGACCTCTGCTACCGCCCGCAGCCCTTCGATACCGACCGCCACCGCGTCGAACAGCTTTTCGCCCTCTACGAAAAACTGACCGCGCCTCTCATTCCTCCCACGAAGGCCCCCGCCAAGAAACGACGACAGAAAATTCGCTCGGATTAGCACCATTTTCGGTATTGGTGTAGAGGATGCGGAGACGTCAGGGCACGACTTCAGTCGTGCCGTAAAGCGTGCCCCTCGATTCTTCTTCCTTGCGGCTTCAGCCGCTGAGGGACATACTTCAGGGGCTAAAGCCCACCCGCAAGAAGGCTTCGTTTCGGCATGGCTGAAGCCATGCCCTGACCAGATCACTCTACACCAAATCTGAAAACGGTCTAGCGATATCCCCATGACGGGCAGACGGGCGAAAAGCCCCTCAGGGGCTAAAGCCCGATCCGCGAGGCCGTCGGATCGGCATGGCTAAAGCCATGCCCTGACGCCGAAGAACGGACCATACACCAACGGTGGAAATGGTCTACCACACAACCGACGACCGTCCTCCTTGACAGGCCGCTGCGGAGCGTATACAAAGGATTGCGGTACGGTTCCGCGCGACGGGATCGAAGGCGACGGGAGGGGAGGGCTTTGGTGCGAGGGAAAACCAAGCAGGAATTGCTGCAACTTCCGGTCGAGCATTTTGACGTCACGCGCCATGACGTCACCGGGTTGGTCGAAGCGATGCGGCGGATGTCTTACAGCGCCCGCGACCTCGCCCGCGCCGCCGATCTCTATGACCGGATGCTCCGGGACAAAGGCTGCGGAGTCATCCTGTGCCTGGCGGGTTCGCTCGTCAACGCCGGCCTGAAGAAGGTCTTCGTCGAGATGCTCCGCTCGAACATGGTGGACGTTATCGTGAGCACCGGCGCCAATATCGTGGACCAGGATTTCCTGGAAGCCCTGGGTTTCCGCCACTACGTCGCCGAAGAGCGCTTCAAAGCCGGCCTGGACGATGAGGAACTTCGCCAGCATCACATTGACCGCATCTACGACACGCTGATTGACGAGGACGAATTGCGCCTCTGCGATGACACGATCAGGGAGATCGCCGACGGCTTGGAGCCTCGCCCGTATTCCTCGCGGGAGTTTATCATCGAGATGGGCGCTTACCTCGAGCGAAGCGGCCGCGCCGCCGCGGACAGCATCGTGCTCGAAGCCTACCGGAAACAGGTTCCCATTTTTTGTCCCGCCTTCAGCGATTGCTCGGCCGGGTTTGGCCTGGTCGCCCACCAGGCGGCCCGCGGGGACCGTCCCAAAGTGAGCATTGACAGCGTGAAGGACTTCCACGAGTTGACGCAATGGAAAATCAAGACGGGAGAGAGCGGCCTGTTCATGATTGGCGGCGGCGTCCCCAAGAATTTTGCCCAGGACGTGGTCGTGGCCGCCGAAGTGCTGGGGCATGACGCGCCCATGCACAGATATGCGATTCAGATCACCGTGGCCGACGTCCGCGACGGCGCGCTTTCCAGCAGCACGCTCAAGGAAGCGCACAGTTGGGGCAAGGTGGACAGCGGACTCGAACAGATGGTCTACAGCGAAGCCACGCTCGCGGTTCCGTTGATTGTCGGCTACGCCTACCACAAAGGCGGTTGGCGAAGCCGGGAAGCCCGACAGGGGAACCGGCTGCTCGAGGCGGCGGCAGTCCGCTAGGGCCATTTCACGATTGCTGTATAGCAGGAACGAACCCACGGCATGAAGAACATGCCGTGGCTACCACGGACCCTCGATTTATGAATTGTGAAAACGGGGTTTGAGGGAGCCAAGAGGAATGGGTAAAAAACCAGCGAACGGCCATCCGCGCCCGGTCGCCTACAAGCATGAGGAATTTCTGGACACTCCCGACGCGCGTCCCTTGCGGATTCTTTCGGAATACCTGGAGCCGTACTCTCACTTCCGCCGGGAACGCATTCGGGACACGATTGTCTTCTTTGGCTCGGCGCGCACCGACGAGAACGAATATCTGAAGCGGTACTATCAGGACTCACGGACCTTGGCGCGCCTGGTCACGGAGTGGTCCGAGCGGCTCCCCGACAGCGGCCGCCGTTTTGTGGTCTGTAGCGGCGGCGGTCCCGGCATCATGGAAGCTGCCAACCGCGGCGCGCAGGAGGCCGGCGGCAAGACCATTGGCCTCAACATCGGGTTGCCCTTCGAGCAGTTGCCCAATCCCTACATCACCCCCGAGCTTTCCTTCCAGTTCCACTACTTCTTCATGCGCAAGTTCTGGTTCGCCTACCTGGCCAAGGCGATGGTCTTTTTTCCGGGCGGGTACGGCACCATGGACGAGTTGATGGAAGTCCTGACGCTCGTCCAGACGCAGAAGGTCAACAAGAAGATCAGCATCGTGCTCTATGGCTCCGAGTTCTGGAACGAAGTGGTTCACTTCGATGCGCTGGTCCGCTACCAGACCATCAGCCCCGAGGATCTGAAACTGTTCCAATTCGCGGATGATCCGGAGACCGCTCTGCGGCTCTTGCAGGAAGGGTTGACCAAGCATTACTTGCAGCCCGAAGCTCCGCCGGAAGTGGCCCGAGCCGAACCCGACATCTAAATCCGAGTGCGGGTGATGATTCGTGCCATTACTCGGATATAATGAATTGCAGTGCCCGAACTGAGCCGGTTTCTCGGAATTGTGATTTACATGAACTACCGCGAGCATGGACCCGCTCATTTTCACGCAGAGTATGCCGAGTACGAAATCACAGTAGATATTGAGTCGGGAATCGTAACCGGAAAGTTCCCTCGGCGGGCGCTGAACTTGGTCCTGGAGTGGTATGCCCTGCACAAGCAAGAACTTGCGGATGACTGGCAGCGGGCCCGGCAGCAGCAACCTCTCAGGCGCATTCAACCATTGGAGTAGAACCATGTTCTTGCATGTGGTCGAAGCCCGATATGTTCATGACTTCACGGTTTGGCTGCGCTTCAACGACGGAACTTGCGGCGAAGTGGACTTGTCCGCTGAACTGGATGGTCCCATCTTCGAGCCTCTCCGTAATCCGGAACTGTTCAAACGCTTCACGATCGCCTTTCACACGATTGCATGGGAGAACGGCGCTGACTTCGCACCGGAATTCCTGCGCGAACACGTCCGCGTGACCGCCTGACCCGGCGCTACAGCCTCCCAGCCGTTTCCCGAATCTACAACCTACGACCCGTTGGAGATGCGAATTTGTCGTGGCCCGCGGCGGCAACTGTTGGTATACTGGCACCAGTTATGGCAAGAAGACCGGGATGTTTCACAATTGGATGCGTTCACCAGGCGGGGCGGAGACGGCGGATACCGGAAGGAAGATGGGAACGCGCCTTTCTTTTCCGATCTGCTCCGATCTGCCGGCCGCAGGGGTTAGTCCGCTATTGCTAATTTGAGCTGCTAAGGGGGCGTCGAGCGAAATGAACCCAGCGAATTCTCGGAATCGGATGTTTGGGACGGGGGCAGGGCCGCGTCGTTTCTGGGCGGGACCGCTTGCCTTCGTTTTGATCCTCGCCGGCGTTTTGCTTACCCACAGCCAGCAACCGGCGCGCCGGGCGGCGAATTCCCTTCCTCCGATCTCGGCCTCCGAGTTCTCGCGGATGATCCAGGAGTTCTCCGAAAAAGGAGGGTACTTCCAGTCGGATAATTTCACCTCGAATGAGACAGCCTACCTGCATATTCTGGGCAGGTTCAAGGAACTGGGAGTTTCTGGAGGAGCCTATGTCGGGGTCGGCCCGGAGCAGAACTTCACCTACATTGCGAAAATTCGGCCGCAGATCGCCTTTATCGTAGACATCCGCCGCCAGGCGATGATCCAGCACCTGCTCTACAAAGCGGTTTTTCACCTGGCCGAGACCCGCGCCCAATTTCTCGCCTGGCTGTTCAGCGAACCCAATCCGGGCCGTTCCGCCCTGGGAGCAAATGTCTCCATTGAAGACATCATGGATTACATTGACAAGACGCCCGCCACCAAAGAGGCGTATCAGGCCAATCTGGCGGTGATCCGCCGGACGATCGAGCGCGACTTTCATTTCCCGCTGGCGGCCGGGGACGCGGAGGCGCTCGAATACGTCTACTCGGCTTTCTGGCAGGCCAACCTGCGCATCTCGTTCCGGTTCGGGACGCGCGGCTATCCCACGGGGTGGTATGGAGGCTTCCCCAGCCTCCGCGACCTGGTCGTGGCCACCGACCAGAATGGGAACCAGGGAAATTTCCTGACGAGCGAATCGGACTACCAGTTCGTCCGCTCCCTGCACCGGCAAAACCGGATCATCCCCGTGACCGGCGATTTCGCCGGGCCGAAAGCGCTCGCCACCGTCGGCGACTACCTGCGGAAGAACGGATACACCGTGGCGGCCTTCTACACTTCCAACGTCGAGCAGTTCTTGTTCGGGAACGACGTGTTTGGAACCTTCGCCGAAAACGTCCGGACGCTGCCCATCGCTGACAACAGCGTTTTCATTCGGGCGGTCCGCTCCGGCTGGGACCGGCATCCCGGCGGCGTCCCCGGCCACCGCATGACGCCGATGCTCCAGCGCATCTCCGTCTTTCTCAAAGATTACGATGCGGGCCTGTACACGGACTACTGGAGCCTGGCCACCACGCACTACATCGCCCCGGAACGCGCCCAGCCCCTCGCACCCGTCCCCGGCCCCTGAACGAGCGCGCGCAGCACGAACCCGCTGCCCGCATCCGCACGGGGGATTGGATCGCGTCGCGCAGAGCCGTGTGATCGCGGCGGGCGAACCCGAATGGTTTTGGTGGATCGAAACCGTTCGATGGGAAACGGCCAGGCGGGGCTGTGTTAGCGGTGCTTGCGCGGATAATGCCGTTCCAAGTACTCCGCAATATCCTGGTCGCCGATCTGCAACTGCGCGTGGGCGGGCAACTCGCCCGTAAGTTCCTGTTTGACTCGCTCGTAGGAGATGGCCGGACCGTCCTGGAATTTCAGATGGGTCGAGCGGAACGATTCCGAGGGAATGTTCACGCTGAACTGCCGGATCCCTTGATGGATATCCGGCACCACGAAATTATAAACGCGAGAAGCGCCGGAAATGACGAAGCCTTCATACTGGATTGGAAGGTTCATTCTCGCATCTCTTCCTCCTGCGGGGCCGTCCGCCGATCCGTAAAATAAAAACGTCCGCGTTCCGAGCAGCCAACTGCGGCGAAACTGCCGGGGGCCGGGTCTCTTCTTAGGACTCCAAGGGTTCGCTGCCCGGCTCCAACTCTGGGCGAGGTTCTTCGTCCTGGTACACCATCCGGTGTGAATCCGGAGTGTCGAGTTTTCGCTGTGTGCGGCGGGCCGCTTTCCGTTCCTGTTTCTCTTTTCTCGCCTGCTCTTTTTGCCGCTTTTGGAACGTGGTTCTCCCTCGCGTTGACATCGGTTCCCTCCCGGAATCATGCGGAGGACGCACCCTTTGTCCTCCACACTCAGTTCGCGCGCGCTACCAGCGTGGCTCGCGCGGCTGGCGCGCCGACCCGCGGTAATCGTCGCGGGAGTATTTCCCGCGGCCGCCGCCGCCGCCGCTGCCACCACCCCGGGGACCGCTCCGCTCCGGCTTGGGGCGCGCTTCGTTCACGTTCAAAGCGCGACCACCCACCTCTTTTCCATTGAGCGCCGCAATCGCTTTGGCCGCCTCCTCGTCATTGGCCATTTCCACGAAAGCAAACCCGCGCGACCGGCCCGTGTCCCGGTCCGTCATCACCTGGATGCGCGTGATTTCCCCAAACGGTTCAAACAGCGCCTGCAGTTCGCTTTCGGTGGTTTGGAAACTCATATTTCCGACAAACAAATTCTTCATTCTCTTCTTCTCCTCAGGTTGCCGCTGCGCTTTCGGCGGAGCGGGGTTGGTAGCCAGGCTAATTACAGAACGGTTCTCAGCGCAGCTATCTCGGATTTGATGGAGTCAATTGGGCAGGAAGCAAACGATTTCCTCGTCTGTTTTCATACTAACCGACTTCGCCAAATGCACGATTTACTATACCACGCCAGGAAGCGAAGGGGAAGCGAATTTGCGAGCCGGTAGTGTCTCAGTTTGACGTAAGGGCATGGGTTCACCTATGCCGAAAACCCGCCGCCGACGGGGGGGGGCTTCAGCCCCTGAGGTGCTTCCCTCAGCGGTTAAAACCGCTGGAGAATGCGCTGTTACGGCACGGTTGAAACCGTGCCCTTACGGTCCAGAAAATTAAAACTCAGACATTACCTGCGACCTCCCCCTACGGTCCCACCGCGCCAACGGCGCCGGACAGGATCAATCCGTGGGTGGCAGTTCGAAGGAGCGGGAGACCGGCGCGCGGCGCGTCCCTCCCAGGCCACTCCTGCGCCGCCGGCTTCCAGCGCAGCACCGGCCGGCGGGCGGCCTGGACTTCGCCGGGCCGGTGCAATCACCAACGAAGGAGTGTCCTCATCCCTTCCTCTCCTCAAGTCTTCCGGGCGTGCTTGCCAGGAAACAGCATCCATCCCAGAACGGTTCCTGCCAAGGCCGCCAGCACAATTCCATTCCCGACGTAGAACGCCGCGGGCTGGGTGAGAAGTTCTACCGTGCCGTTGGCGACGCCCACGGAGAACAGGGCGGCCGGATAGGCGAGCGCGTTGTTCCGGAAAAACGCCGCCAGGATGCCGCCCAGGGCAGCGAGTGAAATCGCGCTTAGCATCCAACCCACCAGGAATTCAGGGAAGGAACCGGCGTGCGAGGGACCCAGCACAACCACCAGAAGAATCATTGCTGCCCAGCTCCACCACGTGCGTGTGTTCCAACTCGACCAGAATATCCAGAGGAGAACCGCTACCGATGCGGCGCCGAAGAGCGCGGCCAGCGCCGCTCCCGAGAAGTGGGCGAGCGCGGGGGACCAAGTCGCCAACTCGGACGGCGCCAGAGCGATTCGGGGGGCCGCGTAAGCAGGAAATCGTTCGCCCACGAGCGCTCCGAGGTTGCGAATTGCGGCCGCCACTGCCAGGCAGAGGGCGACTGCGACGACGGCATCCCTCCGCCACACCTCGCGATCGGAGCGCTGGAGAACGCCGCGGGCGGCCGGGTAGAGACTGAAAGCGAATGCTGCCGAAACCCACGCCAGAGCACCGGCCAGAATTGGAGCGGACGCCAGCCTCAGGCCGGTCCGGAGCCAATAGGTTCCGAGCGGAATGGCGGTTGAATAACCCTGCTCGAAGGTGGGAATGCCGTTCAATACGGAAAGAGCGACCAGGATTGCTGCGCTCGCGCCCACCCCGGCGGAAGCGCCCCAGGGAAACCGAACGCGACGCAACTGGGCAATAAACAGCATCACGATTTTGCCGGCCATTAACATGCCGAACAGCATCGGAACAGCGAGGAGGATCACGTGTGCGAGGCGAGTCGTCCGCTGCCGCCGCTCCCAGTCCTCGGGCAGCTTAAAATAGTCGGAAACGCCGACGACTTCGTCACCCGCAATTTCCACTTGCGCCCGGTAACGCGCTTCCCCGACATTGCGCGGGTCGCCCGGCTTCGCTTGCCACACAAACGTATAATCCGTGCGCGCCTTGCGTTTCACTTCCCGAGAATCTTGCAGCTCGAATTCGGAGAGGCGATAGCCATGATCGGCAAGCGTTCTTTCGGTGAGGGCGCGGGCGTCCTGGAGTGAAAGCGCATTGCCCGGCGCGTTCTCATCCACGAGATGGCGGTGGTCCACAAACTGGCCGGTCATGGCATCGAAGTAGACGTGGTGCTCTTCCCTCTCGAGGGGACGAAAGTACCGAACTTCCCACACAACCATTTGTGTCGCCTGGCGGTACGTCTGATCCGCCTCCCGCAGGGAAAGGGATTCGAGAAAGTAGCGCACCGCCAGCGGATCCACGTTGTTGGAGAGCCGGGCAACGCGATGATACTTCGTCGGATCAATCCCATGTTCTTTGAGGTAGGCGTCGCCGGCGCGCGCGGCGTCGCGAGACGTCATGCCGATCCTGACGCCGTCCCCGAAACGATAGGCAGGAACAAGAGCGACCGCGATGCCGACGATGGTCACGGCCGCCGCCAGAGTGAGGCGTCGCGCGCTCAAGGGCACATACGCTGGTCCGGCCGGAGCCTCCTGCTGTTCTTCCGTTCGCGGAGGCCGGTGAACTCCCTCCGACAAGTTAGTGAGCGGCGACTCATCCACGAACGTACCCGAGCGCCAGTAAGCGGCCAGCGCAATCAGGAACGGCACAAGCATGATCCCGGCGGCGGCTGTTCCCGAAATCATCAGATAGGGGTCTGGAGAACGCACGAGCAGAAACGCGGTATAGAGTGCGTCCACCGAGTAATGCCAGATCAGCGGCGCCATGATTCCAAACCGCATCATGACTAACGCGATCAGGATCCCGGCGATGCCGACCTCGACACCGCGGATGTAAAAAGGCTGATTGGGGTACGAAGAGTGAAGAAAGCCCCAGTTGAAAGAGGACAGCAGGATCGCGAGCGGCCACGAGCGCAACCATCGGGCCAGAAACGGAATCGCGAACGCCCGGAATTGCATCTCTTCCGACACGGCAGGAAGGAATCCCATGAGCAGCGCCCCCGCCCAGGGAATCGCCGTGTTGAGCTGGTTCGTGAAGGGAACCTCGGCGGGCGCCCAGGCGCCCAGCCCGGAAGCGAGCAGATAGAACAGCGTCTGATACGCGAAGAAGAAAAATGTGAGCGCGACCCCGACTACGCTCGCCATAAAGAAGGAACGGGTGCGGATGCCCTCCCAGTGGAGATACCGGCGCAGCGAAACCATGGCCGGGAATCCCTCGCGGTAGACCGGTTCCGCAGCCGCGACCAGGAGAAAGACAGACGCGCCTACGCCCCCGGCTCCCAGGATTGCTCGCGCCAGGTATCCGGCCAGAAAGCTTGTATAAGGATCCGTTGTCGGGTACGCGAACACGGCCACCGAAAAATTGTTGGCTTGTCCCAACAAATGCAGGATCGCTCCCACAATCCCGACGCGCAACGCGGCGCGGACGGGGACGTCGTGGTCCCGCAAGCGCAAAATCAGAGTGACCAGCATGGCCAGGGCGAGTCCCCCGAAGAACACCTGACTGACGAACTGCGCCGACTGGTTTCGCGACCGCAGTTGCTCGTAGTCGCGGCTCCATTGTTCCGGGATGTGGACGAATTCCGCGTAGCCGGCAACTTCCTCGCCGGCGACCGCAACCGCAATGCGCACGCTCCCATCGCCGAGGTCGGGGCTTCTGCGCTTCCAGGTAAAGACATGGTCGGTGCGGGCGGGTCGCCGGTTGCTGCTCGAATCCACAAATTCCAGATCGCCCAATTCAATCTGCAGGACCCGGCTCACAAACGCTTCGGCGATCCTGCGGGCGCTGTCCCCGTCGAGATTCGCGCCTGCCTTGCTTTCCGGTATCTGGTGGTTGAATCCGACCACCTCCCCATTGGGCGTTATCTCGACACGGAATTCCTCCCGTTGTTGCGGTTGAAACCAGCGATGCGACCAACGCCATAGCCGAATGGGACCGCTGGTCAGTTGATTCATACGGTCGAGACCCTGCGTCCGCTCCAGATACAGCTTGGCCGTGGTGTCATAGGTGAAGATGGCTGCGTGGCGGTAGCGGTCAACCGATAGCCCTCGGTCCGACAGGAACCGCAAAGCAATCGCCTCCGAATCGCCCCGGCCCACGCGAAGATTCAGGCTGGCCTCTGGAAATGCCCGCCCAAAGTACCGGACGGCAATCCCGAGAGATACAGCAGCTACCACCACCGCGATGGCAATGATCTTGTAGTTTGCTGACGTCAACTTGATGGGCACAGAATCCCCCCCGGCCTTTGCAGGAACAGGCCAAAGCTAATCGGAGCGGAAGGCCGGTGTCAAGGGCGATCAGAAAGATGCGATTTCAATTCAGAGAGAGGGCTAGACCATTTCCAGGGTTGTTGTGAAGTGCTTTCGTCAGGGCACGACTTTAGTCGTGCCGGAACGAGCGGCCCAAGAGGGGAAGGGCTTCAGCCCCTGAGGACTGACCCGCAGCGGTTAAAGCCGGCCGATTGGCCAGACTTTTTCGGCATGGCTGAACCTGGATTATTCATGAGATTCGGGGGAATCGCAGCCCCGGAAGGGGCGGAAGCATGTGGCCCACGGCGATCGCCGTGGGAGAGCGGGCGATGGCGTTTCAGCCCCGGCAGGGGCGACAGACGATCCGCAGACTGTCGCGCCGAATTTTCTGTCGCCCCTCTGGGGCTTGCTCGGAACCAACCCCTGGTCCCACGGCTTGTGCCGTGGGCCAGAATCTGTCGCGCCTCCGGCGCTAGCCGTGGGGGAAGGTTCATTTGTATCGGATTCATGAATAATCCAGGTTCAGCCATGCCCTGACGGAACTTCACTGCGCGGAATGCTTCACCCGTTACTCTTGCGCCGGTTTCCAGCGCAGCACCGGCCGGCGGGCGGCCTGGACTTCGTCGAGGCGGCGGAGGCGCGTCGAGTGCGGCGCGCTCAGGACCGTCTGCGGCTCCTGCTCCGCCTCGCGCGCAATGGACAGCAAGGCATCGGCCAGCAGATCCAGCTCCTGTTTGCTCTCGCTCTCGGTCGGCTCGATCATCAGGGCGCCGGACACGATCAGCGGGAAGCTGACGGTGTAGGGGTGGAATCCGTAATCAATCAGGCGCTTGGCGATGTCGCCGGTGTGGACTCCGTGCCGCGCCTGGTGTTTGTCGCTGAAGACGCACTCGTGGAGCGTCGGCGCGCGATACGGCAGGTCGTAGGCGCCTTCCAGGCGCTTGCGGAGATACACGGAATTCAGGACCGCGTCCTCCGTGCTTTGTCTCAAGCCTTCCGCACCGTTCGCCAGGATGTACGCCAGCGCGCGCAGCAGCACGCCGAAGTTCCCGCAAAAAGCCCGGACGCGCCCGATGGTCTGCGGCCGGTCGAACTCGAGCGCCAGCGAGCCGTCCACGTTCTCACGGATCAGCGGCACGGGCAGGAACGGCTCCAGAATCTTCTTGACGGCTACCGGCCCGGCGCCCGGTCCGCCGCCGCCGTGCGGTGTGGAGAAGGTTTTGTGCAGGTTCAGGTGCAGGACGTCCACGCCGAAGTCGCCCGGGCGGCTCACGCCCACCAGCGCGTTCATGTTCGCGCCGTCCATGTAGATCAGGCCGCCGCGGGAGTGCACGATCTCGCCGATGGCCGTGATCTGCCGCTCGAAAATCCCGAGCGTATTGGGATTGGTGAGCATCAGCGCCGCGACTTCCTCGTCCATGAGGCGGTCGAGATGGACGAGGTCCACCGTTCCCTCGCTGTTCGAAGCAACGCTCACGGTCTGATAGCCGACGATCGCGGCGGAGGCGGGGTTGGTGCCGTGCGCGGAATCCGGGATCAAAACTTTCTTCCTGGGATTGCCCTGCCTCTCGTGATAAGCCCGCACGAGCAGCATCCCCGTCATCTCGCCGTGCGCGCCGGCCGCCGGCTGCAACGTGATGGCGTCCATGCCAACGATTTCGACCAGGGCCTTCGATAGGTCCCGGAGAATCCGCAGGCAGCCTTGAGAAAGCGACTCCGGCTGGCAGGGGTGCGCGTTGCTCAGGCCGTCGAGGCGCGCGACCACTTCGTTGATCTTCGGGTTGTACTTCATCGTGCAGGAGCCGAGCAGGTATGCGCCGGTATCCACGCCGTAATTCCATGTGGAGAGGCGCGTGAAGTGCCGCACCACCTCGATCTCACTCACTTCGGGGAATCCCGCAAGCTCCGCCCGGACGTACTCCGGGCCGAGCGCCTCGGCCGGCCCCGCCAGCGGCACGTCGAGCGGAGGCAGTTGGTACGCCGCCTTGCCGGGCGAGCTTAACTCAAAGATCAGCCGCTCGTTCTGGCTGACGTGCCGCGCGGCTTTCTGGATGTCTTGATCTGACATGATAGAAAAGTGGTAGCCACGGCACGCCTTTTCGTGCCGTGGGCTTTTGACCGTGGGTTTTTCGCCGCAACGAGCACGGAACGTACCCACGGCATAGACAACATGCCGTGGCTACCCCGTCATGATCTTCACCAATTGGTCCATCTTTTCCCGGCTGGCCGTTTCCGTGAAACAGAACAGCACGTCGCCGGCAAGCTCCGGATAAAACCGCCCGAGATCGAGGCCGCTGATGATTTTCTGTTCGCGCAACCGTTCCTGTTGGCGCGGACGGTCTCCGATTCCGGCCACCACCAACTCGTTGAAATACGGGCCGCGAAAACGAAGCCGCGCCCCGGCGGCGCGAAACCGCTCGGCAGCGTAGCGCGATTTCGATAGATTCTGCATCGCCAGCTCGCGCAAGCCCTGCTTGCCGTAAACCGAGAGAAAGATGGTGACCATCAACGCGCACAGCGCCTGGTTGGTGCAGATGTTGGAAGTCGCCTTCTCCCTGCGGATGTGCTGCTCGCGCGTGGCCAGCGTCAGGCAGAAGCCGCGCCTGCCCTCGGCATCGGTGGTCTGGCCGACCAGGCGTCCGGGCATGCTGCGGAGATATTTCTCTCGCGCCGCGAGGAAGCCGACGTACGGCCCGCCGTAGCTCATCGGGACGCCGAAGGATTGCGCCTCGCCCGCCACGATGTCCGCCTCCGCGGGAGGCCGCAGAATGCCGAGCGAAACCGGCTCGGCGACCATCACGATCAGGAGCGCCCCGGCGGATTGGGCGCGTGACGCCAGCGCCGCGATGTCCTCCACGATCCCGAAAAAGTTGGGCGATTGCACGACGACCGCCGAGACATCGGACCCCAGGCGCTCGGTGAGCGCCGCCGTTTCAAGCTGCCCGCTCTCGGCGAACGGGACCTCGTCGAGCGCGATGTTCTGGTGCTGAAGGTAAGTGGTCAGAACCTGCCGGTACTCCGGATGCACCGACCGTGCCACCAGGACGCGTTTCCGGCCGTTGGCGCGGATCGCCATCAGCACCGACTCCGGCAACGCCGTGGAGCCGTCGTACAAAGACGCGTTGGCCACGTCCATGCCGGTCAACTGGCACATCAACGTCTGGAACTCGAAGATCGCCTGCAACGTGCCCTGGCTGATCTCGGGCTGATAGGGCGTGTACGCCGTATAAAACTCGCTGCGCGAAATCATAGCGTCCACGACCGACGGGCGGTAGTGGTCATAAGCGCCCGCGCCCAGGAAGCAGGCCACGTCGCGCGCATTCTCCGCCGCCCGTTTCTTGAAATAGTCCAGAATCTCCGGCTCGGACTGGCCCGGCCCCAGCGTCAACGGGTTCCGCGACCGGACCTCGGCGGGAATCGAGGCGAAGAGCTGCTCGACGGAGTCGCAGCCAATCTCCTGAAGCATCTGCCGGCGTTCGTCGGGCGATTTGGGAAGGTAGCGCATCGTGGTTCGGGAAAAGCAGCGGGGAGATTGAAACCCTTAGCTGGCGGTTTCCTGCCGGACGTATTCCTCGTATTGCGCGGCGGTGAAGAGCTTGTCGAGCGGCGCGGGGGCGCTGAGAGAAACTCGAATCATCCAGGACTTGCCGTGGGGGTCCTGATTGATCCACTCGGGCGATTCGATCAACGCGCTATTGACCTCCGTCACCGCGCCGGTCACCGGCGAAAAAATCTCAGAGACCGCCTTGACCGACTCGACCGTGCCGCAGGGTTTGCCTGCCTCGACTATGGCCCCCACCTTGGGAAGCTCCAGAAAGACAATATCGCCGAGCTGCTTCTGGGCGTGGTCGGTGATCCCGACGGTGGCGACGCTCCCGTCGAGCAGCACCCACTCGTGCTGGTCGCTGTAACGCAAATTGGACGGATAGCTCATGATTCTCCCCGTGTCTGATTCAACCCTTCGCTCGGCGGTAGAACGGCGTCGGAACGATCTCGGCGGCGGCCCGCGTTCCGCGAATCTCAATCGAAATCCGCTGCCCCGTCGCGGAATATTCTCTGGGCACGCGCGCCAATCCGATGCTGCGCTTGAGGTAAGGGACATAGGAGCCGCTGGTCACTTTGCCCACCACCGTGTCGTCCACCACCACCGGGGCATCGTCGCGGGCGATGCCGCGCTCCCGCATCTCGAACCCCACCAGCACGCGCGCCACACCGTCCTGCGCCTGCCGCTGCAATATATCGCGGCCCAGAAAAGGACCTTTCTCCAATTTGCAAATCCAGCGAAGATTCGCTTCGAGCGGCGTGGTCTCCTCATTCATGTCGTGCCCGTACAACAGCATCCCTGCTTCGAGCCGCAACGTGTTGCGCGCTCCCAGGCCGCAAGGAACGATCCCCTCACTCTTTCCGGCCTCGAAGATCGCGTTCCAAATGCGCTCCGACTCGCTGACCGGCAGATAGACCTCAAAGCCGTCTTCTCCAGTATAGCCGGTGCGGGCCACCAGGCACTCGACCGCGCAAACCGTCCCTCGGGCAAACCAGTAATACTTGAGCGCGCTCAGGTTCACCGAAGTGAGCGGCTGGAGGATGGCGGTGCTGCTTGGCCCCTGGAGCGCCAGTTGCGCGTAGTCGTCGCTGGTGTTGCGGACCCGCGCGCCGGTGTCGTTGTGGCGGGTGATCCAATCGTAGTCGGCTTCGCGGCGAGCTGCATTCACGCACAGAAAGTAGCTCTGCTCCCCGACGCGGTGAACGAGCAGGTCGTCTACCATGCCGCCGCGTTCATTCATCAGGCCGGAGTAGTGCGCCTGGCCGATCTGGAGGCGGGAAACGTCATTGGAGGTAAGTTTCTGGAGCAGCGCCAAGGCTCCTGCGCCTTCGATCTCGATCTCGCCCATGTGGCTCACGTCGAAGAGGCCGGCGCGGGTCCGCACCGCCATGTGCTCGGGCACGATGCCGCTGTATTCGAGCGGCATGTCCCAGCCGCCGAATTCGACCATGCGGGCACCCATCCGGCGGTGGGTTTCATTGAGGGCGGTCTTGCGAAGCACTCCAGTCGGCGCGGCCAATTCAGACCACCTCACTCCAGTGAAGAAAATCGGAAGGGTAAACTAACACAGGGCGGTAGGACCGTCAAGGCGGAAGCTCCGTTTCGGGACGAAGCGGGCCGAGGTCCGCAACGACGTTGCCGCTGCCGTCTTCAATACGGCTGTTGAGGTGGCTGTACGGCATCAAGCGTGGACGCTTTCTCGCTGGCTAAGAGTGGGGAGAGTCTTGATGGACTTTCCGGCTTTCAATTCGGCCAGGCGGAGGTCGTAGAGGCTCTGTAGATTGAGCCAGAACTGGGCGCTGGTGCCGAAGAAATGGGCAAGGCGCAAGGCCGTGTCGCCGGTAATGGCGCGCTGCCCGTTCAGGATTTCAGTGATCCGGTTGGTGGGCACTCTAAGCTGGCGCGCCAGTTGGGCAGCACTCATGTGGAGGGCCTCCAGTTCTTCGGCCAGGTGTTCTCCTGGGTGAATTGGCGTGCGTCCCATATTGATTCTTCTCCTTAATGGTAGTCAACAATTCCCACGTTTTCAGGACCTGGGGAGCCTTTGGGCCACTCGAAACAAATCCGCCATTGGTCATTGATGCGGATGCTGTATTGGCCCTTACGGCCGCCCCTCAACGCTTCAAAGCGGTTGCCGGGCAACGCTGCCAGGTCTTTGAGCGACAGGGCCACGTCAATACGGTCGAGCTTCAGGCGGGCGGAGCGTTCGATCCCGGAGAACGCTTTGACCCACTTTCCTTCCGCGAAATCTCTGGTCCGCTTGTCCCGATAGCTGACGATCATCCATACAAGGATAGCTAAAGTTATGCGTTACGTCAAGCATAACGGAAGGAGAGCATCTTCCTATTCGAGCGGCTGGAGGCGCACCACCCACCCGTCATGATCGGTGTACCAAACGGTCACCGGATTGGTCGAGTTATCCACCCAACTGTGGCGGTCATGCCCGTACGGCTCCGGGAGCAGGTATTCGGTCCACTGTTCCGATTTGGGGTTGAAGCGAAGATAGCGGCCCGCGTGCTGTTCCCCGCCCCAGACTTCGCCGTTCTTGTCGGCCATGGCCTGATAGAGGCTGGCATGAGGAGTCGGCAGCGGATATTCCCAAACCTTTTTCTTGACCGGGTCCGCCTTGACGAGCACCCCGCCGCGCCCGCCGGACCAGTAATTCCCGAAAGGGTCAAAGGCTCCCCGAGCCGGGCCGGAATTGGGGCTGGTGTCGAGTTCCATCACCTCGCCGGTCCGGGAGTCCGCCAGCACCACGCCGTCGGCCGGCCAAGCGCCGCCGCCGAAGTATCGGCCATCCTTGCTGAGGGCGCTCCCGTAAGTGCTACGAAACTTCTTGGTGGGGAATTTCTTTACCGGCTCGCCGGTTGCGGGGTCCACTTTCCAGACGGCGCTTTCACGAGCCTTCCATATGAACCCCTCGGGATCAATCGCGTAGTTGCCGCCCATGGGAGAATTTATCGGCTCGGTCACTTTCCAAGCAACCTTCGAAAATTCCTCGGTCTTGGGGTCAAATCGGATGATGTGGTGCGACCAATTTTGCGAAAGCCAGACGATGTCCTTTTTGTCCACATAGACCCAATGGGTTCCGGGGAGCGCGCCGGGCGTCTCCGGAACACGGTACTCCTTCACCGCTCCGGTCTTGGGATCGAGCCGCCCGATGTAGGAGCTGCGGTGCGGCGTATACCACACATTGCCCTTGGAGTCTCCCGACACATCGTGAGTGGCCAGCTCCAGACGCGGCAGTTCGTACTCGGTGATGATGACCCGCGTGGCGCGTCCCCGCGGCCGGGGGAGCGTAACGAAGGGCGGGTCTTTCGATTCCGGACCGCGAATCGTCGCCAGCCACTTCACCAACTGCTCTTCTTCATCCCTGCCGAACCGGCCTCGCTCGTTGACGTTGATGAGCGGGGAACCCGCGCCGCGGATCATCCGGAACACGATCCGGCTCCAACTCTCCTGGTCATAGCGGTTCCGGAAAATCTGCTGGTAGGAGTGGCACCAATTGCAGTTGACCACCAGCCGCCGCTTGTCCTCCCCGCTGCCGGGAAGGCTCGCCAGCCATTCCGCGCCGGTGAGCTGCGCCGCAATCGTCGGGAACGGCGGCAACAACTCGGCCTCCGTCACCCGCTCGAGAACAATGTCTTCCAGTTGCGCCGGGCCACTGATCTGCACCCCTTCCTTCACAAAGGGATGATATTCGAGCGGCCGGGCGATCCGCAGGACATAGGAACCCGCCTCCAACTTCGGGAATTCATAGCGGCCGTCATCATTGCTGTACACCGTGGTCCGAATGGAGCTCTTCTGCGAGATCAACTGAACCATGATCCCTTCGAGCGGGACGCCTTTGTTGGAGCGCACGACTCCCTTCGGGCCGCCCAGGAGTTTATGCCCGTTTTGCGCGCGCAAGGCTTCCGGGGCGAAAATTCCGGCCAGAGCGAATACCGCGATTGCGACACTCCCTGCCGCCATCCGTCCGTACTCGATTCTCCTCAACATAGACCCTCCCTTTTTTTCGTGCTGACAACGGCCTCTCCGAGATCATGTGCCACGGGCCGCCACGGGCATGGCGGGATTAGGATTCCTTATCGCGCGCGAAAACGCGGGTTGGGCGGGGGACTCTCCGAGTTCCAACAACACCGCTCCCGCACAAAGCTCATCAAGTCCGCCAGGTCGGCGTCGCTCAAAGTGGTCTTGTACGCCGGCATCCCCGGTCCCCCGTTCCGAATCTTATCTTTCACCGTCTCGTCATTGACGGGCTGCCCGGAAACGAGTTGGGGGCGCTTGTAGAGGTCCGGGAGCGATGGCGCACCCTTGGTAAACTCATTGTGGCAAAACCAACACTTGTAATAAAAGATTTCCTGCCCCCGTTCGCGGCCCGAGGCAGCGGCTTTGCGGAACTCATAAATTTCGAGCGAGCGTTGATAATAGTCCTTGGCCGGCTCGCGCACTTGCCGGGCCGCTCCCGGCTGCGCTGCGGGTTGTGGAGGCGGTTGCTGCGCCGACGCCCACCGGCCCGGCAGGCCTCCGCCCAATACGATGACTCCGAGGATGAAGCCCGCGCCCCTCGGGAATGCTCTTCGCGCACTCATGAGTCCTCCTTACCCTTCCAAGTTGGATAAACCCGCTTCCCGCCACGCGCTCAACCGGCCCATTATAACAATCCGGCCGGGCACGGACAATCACTCTTCGGTAGATGGTAGTATCCTAAATCCGTTTTGCTAATGTTTCAGGGGTAATTGTTGGGGGCCGGCCTTCCGTGCTTTGGGGGCCTTCTTGAACGTCACGTCGGTTCTGGCAAATTCCGGCGGATAGTCAATTCGCCGCCCGCTTTCCAAAAGCTCTTGGAGCGTCAAGATTTGCAATCGAGGATGGTTCCCATAGGGCGTCTTGTAAAATCCGGCGCTGGCCGCTTCTCCCTGCATTGGCTTCGTAGGCTCTTCCAAGGTTATCAGCACGCCGATTTCGGCTTGCTCCCGCTCCAAAACACCGCGCAGGTCGCGAACGTCCTTTACCGACACGTTGCCGGATTTCACAGAGAGAACGATTTGCTTCGTTTTCCCTCCCGGCTGGTCGTGGAAATACAGCCGTCCATCAATCCCGCTGTCCGCCCCTTTCTTCTGTTCCGTAGGCCGTGCCCCTACCAGACCGAGCGCCCACCACTGAAATTGATACGCGTTTTGCTGCGCCAACGCCTGGGCGTCCGGCAATGAAACGGGTTCTCCGACCACCTCATAGTGGGCCTTATTCCCAAAGGTATTCTTGAGGCGATGACGAATCAGGGTAATCGCAATGTGCGTTATGTCGATTCCGATCCACTTGCGTCCTAGCTGCTGCGCAGCCTCAACCGTCGTGCCACAGCCGCAGAATGGATCCAGCACGAGATCTCCCTTCTTCGAGCTGGCGTTGATAATCCGTTCCAGCAGGGCTTTGGGTTTCTGGGTAGGATACCCCAGGCGTTCCTTCGCGGCTTGATTTATTCGGTCAATGTCTACCCAAACGTCTCCAACAACGACCTGCCTTTCTTCTGGGTCGAATGGTTTTTCATCACGCCGCCGTGGGAATCCTCCCGCACTTCCAAGTTTCGGCCAATGAATCAGACCCTTGGAATCCCATTCATTCATCTGAGCATGGCTGTTAGCCCAGTGCCGACCCAAATGGGTCGGATCGAAGCCCCGCCAAGGCTTCCCACTATCCCCGGTTTGAGTGATACCAGCACCTGTAAGCTCGTAGGTTTGGTATTTCGCTCCGCCCGAACCTGTAATCAGAGTGTGGGGAAGTTTCGATTCGTCCGCGGGTGCCTTCTCCGCTTGGAAACGAAATGTGCTTGATCTGGTGTAGGCCAAAAGGACATCGTGGATTCTTGGCCATCGGTTGGTAGTGCTTCTAGCATTAGTCCGCTTCCAGGTAATTTCGTTCCTGAAGTTCCCCCCACCAAATATGGCGTCCATCAGCATCTTCAGATAGTGGCTCGCTGCCGGGTCACAGTGAATGTAAATGCTCCCGGTGGGCTTCAAGACCCGCCGGAGTTCAACGAGCCGAGGGGCCATCATTGCCAAATAAGCGAGCAAGTCGTTGTCGCCCAAGAACAGCCGGAATGCCTGCATTACTTGGGAGACCCGCCCACCGGCTTCTACCACTTCTTGGAAAGACCGGGCGGCTGCCTGATCCCAACGCCAAGTGTCCTCAAACGC
>Ga0155949_1134_pt1 | contig 38144 bp, 34 predicted proteins | sample RifCSPlowO2_02_FD_107603 | JGI IMG/M metagenome (GOLD analysis project Ga0155949, IMG submission 107603) | Acidobacteria bacterium RIFCSPLOWO2_02_FULL_61_28
GACCGACTGGAAGAAATCCAAGGCGGCCCTGGTGTACGGCCAGATGACCGAGCCGCCCGGCGCGCGCCTGCGAGTGGGGCTGACGGGCTTGACCGTGGCGGAATACTTCCGGGATGAGGAAGGCACGGACGTGCTGCTCTTCATTGACAATATTTTCCGCTTCACGCAGGCCGGCTCGGAAGTCTCGGCGCTGCTCGGGCGGATGCCCTCCGCCGTGGGATACCAGCCCAACCTGGCGACGGAGCTGGGCGAGCTTCAGGAGCGGATTACCTCCACCAAGAAAGGCTCCATCACGTCGGTGCAGGCCATTTACGTGCCGGCGGACGATTTGACCGACCCGGCTCCGGCCACGACCTTTTCGCACCTCGACGCCACCACCGTGTTGTCGCGCGCCATCGCCGAGCTGGGGATTTACCCGGCGGTGGACCCGCTGGCCTCGACCTCGCGTATCCTGGACCCGCACATCGTCGGCGAAGAACACTACCGCGTCGCCAAGGTCGTGAAGGGCATCCTGCAACGCTACAAGGACCTCCAGGACATCATTGCGATTCTGGGCATTGACGAACTCTCGGAAGACGACAAGCTGACCGTAGCGCGGGCCCGCAAGATGCAGCGGTTCCTCTCCCAGCCCTTCTTCGTGGCCGAGCAGTTTACCGGCCTGAAAGGCAAATACGTCAAGCTCGAGGACACCATCCGCGGGTTTGCCGAGATCGCGGAAGGCAAACACGATGCGGTCTCCGAGCAGGCGTTCTACCTGGTCGGCGGTATCGAAGAGGTCGTGGAGAAAGAGAAGAAACTGCTGGCCGCCGCGTAATGGTAGCCACGGCAAGCGCTTTCCTTGCCGTGGGCTTTTTCTTATTCACGAACCCACGGCAAATTTGGACTGCGAATTTGCCGTGGCTACCGGTTCCTCATCTATGGACCAAACATTCCGTCTCCGCATTGTGACGCCCTACCGGGAAGTGGTGACCGAGGACGTGGGCGAGGCCCAGGTCCCCGGGAAAGCGGGCTATCTCGGCATCCTGCCCGGCCACGCGCCCTTGATCTCGGAATTGAAGGTCGGAGAGATCACCTACCGCCGCGGCGGAGAGGCGCAGTACCTGGCGGTGAGCGGAGGCTTCCTGGAAGTCTTGCCGGATCAGGTCACGATCCTCGCCACGACCGCCGAGAAGGCCGAGGAAATTAACGTGGACCGGGCGCGAGCCGCCAAAGACCGGGCCGAAAAACGTCTGGGGAGTCCGGCAGCCGACACCGACATCAAGCGGGCCACGGTGGCGCTGGAACGGGCCTTGATCCGTTTGCAGGTCTCTGCCCGAAGACGATAGCAGCGGGTTTCCCCCGCCGCTTCTGCTGACGAGCATGATGTGGTCCAATCGGAGTAACCCTGGGCGGCTTCAATAGCTCGTATCTGCGGCAAGGGAGTTTGTGCTATCATATGAAGGTGCGCCTGCGGGGCGCATGGGGCGGCAAGATTCACCCCAGGGTTGCAGTGGCGGAAGTCGTCGGTGGAAAATTTCCCCGTCGGGATAGTTGACCTGCACGAGTTCCTACCGCGAAGCGAGGCCGTACCGGGCCTCTAAAAGACCCGCAAAATTTGAATTGGCGTGACGCCGGCCGGTTCCGGTGTGTCGTGTGAAAAGCGGCAGGGAACCGGAGCGGAAGAAAATCGAAAGGAGTGAAACAACATGGCAGGACAGGCAAAAACAGCCGATCGCGCAAAGTCGGTAAATGTCGCTCTGGAAGCCCCGTGCCCGGAGTGCGGGAAGGCGACCCGGGTCGTCAAGCGCGTCAAGAGCCGGGAAATGGGCATCGCCGGCGGCATGTACTGGAGTTGCACGGTCTGCGATTTCGCAGCGAAGAAGTAAATCGGGATGAACAACCCACGGCACGAAACACGTGCCGTGGCTACCCCTCCGGTCCCTGCCTCACCCCGAAGCGGGGGCCTGCACTTCGCGTCGCTGCGAACCAACTCCCTTACTTATACAGACTGTCAATGTACCCGTTCTGATCGAGCTCCTGCACAAAGCTGGTGTCAATGAAGTCCTCGGGATTGTGCTTGCGCATTTCGTGGTAGTTGTACAGTTCCATCACCTTCTTGATGCCTTCGATTGCCGGGTAGGGCTTCCGAGGCAGACCGCCCGCATAGGACAGGATCATCTGCTGCTGTTCCCGGTTCTGGATGTTGTACCACTTGCCGATCCCCCCGGCCCCGGCATCTCTGTTCTGTTTCATCACCGCCACCGCTTCGACCGTGGCCTTCACAAAGCGCCGCACGGCCTCTCGATTGTTCTTCAGCCAGTGGCGGTCCACATTCACTCCCGAGCCGGCGATGGGGATATTCCATTCCTTCATGTCTTGCAGCGGCGTGAAGCCGGCCGAGGCGGCCATGGTGCGCGCGACCTCGTCGCCGATGAAGGCATCCACTCTCCCGTCTTTCAGGGTATCCACGGCCAAGGCGCCGGACATCAGCGAGAGGTCCCGGTCGGGGTCCCATCCCATTCTCTGCGCAAACACCAGGGCCATGAAATGCGTCATCGCTCCATAGCCGGAGTAACCGATCCGTTTGCCCTTCAGGTCTTCCAGTCTTCTGATCCCCGGCCGCGCGATGACATGCCAGCGCACGATGTTATCCGTGCTGGCCACGATCACGCGATCCACGGCGCGGGCATTCGTGGTCATCCCGACGATGGTCGGGGAACCCCCGCCGATGGCAATCGGAGGAGACTCGTCAAAGTCCCGTATGTACTCCGGCGGCACATGCACGCCGCTGTTCCGCACGACGGCGGCGGCCCGGGGCGTGATGTACTGCTCGATCTGCAAGCCGTTTTTCTGATAGATGCCTTCTTCTTGGGCAATCACAAAAATCAGCTTGTTCAGCGACACGTCTCCCAGACTGACGCGAATGCGAATCGGTTGCTGCTGCGCCAGGGCCGGCAGCGCCAAGCCAGACAGCACGAATCCCACGAATGCGAGCAAACCATACCTGTGTCGCTTCATAGCTCTCTCTATTCTCGTCTTTGAATTTGATCGCGGTCCTCCGGTGGCAGGATAGGTTCCCGGAGGACCGCGCAGACCGCCGAGGGCTAGTCCCCCATCCGCACACTGCCGCCTTCGCTCCGATCCCGCGGAGGCATCTGGAACTGGAATTTCATCTGCGGGCCGGTCGCCCTGAGGCCCGACTCGGCGGCGTATTCCGAGCGCACGACCACCGGCTTGCCTCCCAGCATGGTCAGCAATGGGAACACGCTGCCGAGTTCCGATTCGGGAACCGTGAAGTAATCCTTGTTCAAGACAACCAGATCGGCGTACTTGCCCGGCTCGAGCGTCCCGAGTTCCTTCTCTTTCAGGACATAGTAGGACGGCCACACGGTGGCCATCTTGAGCAGCGTGTTCCGGTCAATCGCTTCGTCCTGGGCGATCATTTCCCCGCTGTAGGTCTTGCGGTTGAGCATCGGCATGTACTGCGCAAAGACCGTGGGGCCTTCTCCGGTCTCGACTTGGAATTCGCCTTCCGCGGTCGTCATGAGGCCGCCGCGCAACATGCTCTTGACCGGAACAATCCGCTCGGCGTTGCGCAAGCCATAGATCTTCAGCCAGGGGGCGCTGCGGTCCACCATCCGCGCGCCGCAACTGATAATCATCCCCAGCTTCACCATCCGCGGTATCTGCGCCGCGCGCGGATAGAAGCCGCAGTGGTCGGAGGTCAGGCGCAGCGATTTGATGTAATCGAGCGTCATGGCGGGGTCTTCCTTCATGACCTGCTCCATGATGTCCATCACGTAGTCCATGGTCTTGTCGCCGTAATCGTGGTTGACGACGAAGCGGAGGTGCGACAGCAACGCCGCCCGCACCGCCTTGGCGTATTCATTGCCCGGCTCGAGCACGCACCGCTCCTGCTCCTTGTATTCCTTGGGAGCTTCCATGGTGGTGCAGATTTGCGGAGGCCCGGCGTCAATGCCGCCGAGCGTCACGCCGACGCTCCAGAAATACTTGTCGCCGAGGCCGGCGATGTCGCCTTTGCGGATGAAGCAGCCCACCATGTCAGGTTCCACCTGCTGGCACATGCGGTCGGCGTAGCCGAAGCGGATCGGCATCCTCCCGCCGCGCACCAGCTTCAGGTAGGCGTCATGAATCCGCAGGCCGACGACGTGGGAGCTGAAGGTCGTGAAACCCAGCGCCGCCTGGTGCTTCAGCCCGTCCTCGATGGTATCGGCCAGCTCGTCGAGGTGCGTCCGGAAGTATTGGTCCACCACCAGCGAGCGGTTGATGGTGGTGTCCTGGGTCAAGGCCCACCGCTCGTTTTCATCCGTCGGCGGAACTTCGTAGATGCCCAAGAAGGCGTTCCGCGCCGCCGTGTTCAGCAGCATCTTGGGGTGGGAGAGCAGGAAGACGGGCGTTTGCGGGGCCAGCTCATCGAGCTTCTTGCGGGTCATGCCGTCTTTGATCAGGTATTGGACCCCGATGCCGGTGCCCGAGCTGCCGCCGGCCGGCAGGTCAATCCAGGCCCACTGCTTCGGCAGGGGGCGCGTCATGTTCTCTTTGAGAACCACCTCGATGCCCTTGCTGAGTTCGTCGAAGTTTCTTCCGGCGACCGAAAACCGCTTGGCTACTTTCTCGACTTCCTGGGGGTGGTTGCGAACCCAGAGCTGCAAGCTGTGGTCGTGCATGTGAGAGTGCGAGTTGATCAGACCCGGCAGCACGGTCCGGCCCTTGAGGTTAATCCTGCGGGTCGAGGGGCCGGCGTAGCGGAGGACCTCATCGCTCGTTCCGATGAACTGAACGCGGTCGCCCCGGATCGCAATCGCTTCGACGGTTCGCCCCAACGCGCTGGTCAGGGAAGAGTCGTTCATGGTGGCGATCTTGCCGTTGTAGAGGATCGTGTCCGGATAAGAAATCAACTCCGGGGGGACGTTCTGCGCCGTCTGCTGGGCAGGGAGCGATGGCGCCAGCCACAACAGCGGCAAGAGATACAGACTGCATCGGCGAAATGGGTTCGTCATGACAGTGCTCCTTCGGGTCGGGTCTGGCCGAATGCCAGTTCTGGATTCAAACGACAAGGAAAATCTACTCTCTCCGGAATCGCTGTGTCAACCATCTGCGCTCTTGCATTGACGCCGCCGTGCCGATGCGACCAAAGAACTCAGCGACCAACGGCAGGCACGTCACGGGCTGCGCGGGCCGGCTTCCGAAGCGCCGGAGGGTTCCGGCGGGGGCGCCTGCGCCAACCGGCGAACCCACAGCACGACCTTCCAAATCTCCTCGGGCGTCAAGACCTTTTCAAACGACGGCATCGCCGTATAGCGAATCCCGTGGATCACAATAAAGTGGATCTGCCCGTCCGTCAGTTCCGCGTTCGGCTCCACGAGCGAAGGGACCGGGGGATAAAACTGGATGCCGTCGGGAGTTTGTCCCTTCCCGTCGGTCCCGTGGCAGAACACACATTGCTTTTCGTAATGCGTGCGGCCCTCTTCGAGATTCTCCGGGGTCGGCGGAACCGGGTTCTTTACGTCCGGCTGGGACTGGCGGGCGAGGCTCCGCAGCCAGCGCGCCACCAACCCCTCGATGGGGCCGGGCGGCTGGTTCGCCGCCCAGTTCTCCCGGAGAAAAGACCCGATCGCAAATACAAACACTACCGCGATCAGGGCCAGAGCGATTCCAGCGTAGACTTTTTTTTTCAAAGCCCCCCTGCAATGGATGGCGTCTGGAATCCGAGCTTGGCTCCACGCCTCAGGCGCGCGCCCTGGGGCGAGCGACACGACGGCGGCGCACTGCGGGAGACGGCTGCGAGCGTTTGCCGGGCATTACCCGGCTCACAAGAGGAAAGCGTTCCGGGTGCTCAATGGATTCGACCGATAGGTCCACATCCAGGTCGGGCCAGTGTAGATGCTCTGGCCCAGGAAGTTCCACATTGAGAATTTGACTTACCTGCGCGTCCCTGAACCAGGGAAATTGTTCAAAGGGCAGGAACAATTCTCGGTCCCCGAGCAAGAGCCAGAACCCATGACCCGAGACATTAGTAACTTCCACCTCCGAAGTGGGCTTTCCCTGCCGCGCGGATTTCATCTTCATGCCTCCGAATCAAGTCGCGAGCAACTGAGATGCGCCGAGAATTCAAGACGTAATTCTCGGCCAACTCGATTTCCGGCTCCAGCCAGAATTTCGCTTCCCCGTTTCCGTGGTGCACGTGGACATGCATCCGTGACTCTTCCCGCGAGAAAAAGGAGAACCGATAGCCGCCATCCTGGAATACCGTCGGACTCACCCGAATATCGTACACCCATCGGGTTCGCAAAACGCCAGGAAGGTCCGCGCCAGGACCGGTTCCGATCCGGCGTTTGCCAAGACCGTCCGCCCTTGGTTTCCTGCTCCCCCGCTTATTTCCAAGTCACTTCCATACCGAAAAAGTGCTGGAAGACTTTGCGCGGCGGATTGTTGCGGGGTTCCGCCTCGGGACTGCGGATGAAGAAATCAAGATGCTGCATCGCCGGGTTGACCTCTCCCGCATGGGAATGCTTGTCGGGCATGGGATACGTGGCTTTGAGCGTCTTCCGGTCGCGCACTCCCTGCATCAGCATGAAGTGCATTTCGTAATTGTTGTAGAGAGGTTGTCCGTTCAGGGTGGCGTGCCCGTCGCCCCAGCCGGCCAGGTAGAGAAGCGACTTGGGCCAGAGCGAATCGCCGCAGCCGGAATCGCCGTGCTCGAAGATGAAGGAGGCCACGCCGCCGTCCTGGCACGGACTGAAGGGGCGGAACCGGTCGAACTGCAAGACCAGATCGCCTTCCGCAACTTTCAACCGCGCCACGAAGGTCCCGGTGTTCTTGATCTCATCCACGTCGATCTCGACCGTGCCCTGGATGGGATGAACGTTCTTGGCCTCGTTGTCAATGTGATCAAAGCCGGGCGCGTCATTGAGTTGTCCCACCTGGTAAATTCGCGTGGCGCTGATGACAAAGTGCCCGTCATAGAGAGGGTGCTTCTTGGGAGAGTAAATTCCGAGGTCGGTCTCGGGCTGGCCTCCGGCGGACTGCGCCAGGGCGCTGGCCGCCAGAACGATCCCGAAGAAAAAGGTTCCTAAGCCAAGCTGTAGAAATCGAATTCGCATTTTGCCTGCACTCCTTTTCGGTTTATTTTCGATATTGAATTTCAATCTGTTCTGCTCGACCACCCCGCACGGTCACGGGCAGTTGTTGGTTCCCCAGCGATTCGTGCCAGACTTCCAGCGTGTAGGAGCCGGCCGGAATGCCGGGGATTCGAAACCGCCCCGCCGCGTCGGAAACCGCGTGAAACGGATGGCTGTCCACGCGAACGTACGCCTTCATCCAGCCATGAATGTCACACTTGACGATAATCATCCCCGGCCGGGCGAGGAACTGGCTGGCCTTATCGCCCGTGGCCAGCGCCAGATTTCTCGACAAAGCCCCGTAGTAGAGATGCGTGGTGTGGGAGATTGGGTCGCTGTTGGTGGCTTCAACCGTGCTCCCCGTCGTGAGAACGGCGACATGAGGCGTAAACTGGCATTTCCGGTTGTCAACAACCAGTTTCTCGCCGGCGGGCCGGGGCACGGACGGAAGCGTTCCGTCGGCCAGGGACACGATCACGTTTTGAATGCCGCGATTCTGCGGCGAGATCACGAGATCGCCAAAGGTTTGCCGCGTCCCGCACGCCTCGGGGTCAGTGCCATTTTCGATTTCCGTAGGCTTCGGGATCGTAGCTCCCTGGAAGAGCACTTGCCCTTCAATCGCGCCGAGCTGCGGGTTGCTTCCCTGCGGCGCTGCCGGAAGCCCGGCCTCGGCGGGCTGTCGCGCAAGCGTGGCTAGAGTGGATCCACCAAGCGTCACTAGCAGCCCGAGGGCCACCCGCGCCGCAAAGCCCACTGCTCCCGTGCTGAGGTTTCCAGTTACCACGCCATGCCTCGTACTGCTAGTATAATTCGCCAGCCCATTCTGGTGCAATAACCGGCGCAATAACCCGCGCAATCGGGTACTGTCCTATTTCGGCTTGAGAAATTATCTCCTGCTTTGCCGTCGCGCTGTTTCTACGGCCAGCCCCTTTTTGCTTTTCCAGCAGAAAGGATTCGTCAAGCTCCATCCAAAAAACGCTTGAGACGACCCCGCAGAACGGAAACGTTGCGAGTCTGACACTGCCATATCGTCAAGACTTTCCATCCCAACACTTTCAGGCTCCTCTTCACCTTTTGGTCCCTGGCGATGTTCAGCGTGATTTTCCGTTCCCAAAATGAGACATTGGTTGTAGGACGTGGTGCTCTAGGGCATCGCGCATGACCATGCCAGAAGCAACCGTGAACACAAATCACTTTCTTGAGCCGAGGCAGCACGATGTCCGGAGTTCCGGGAAGATCTTTACGATAGAGCCTGAACCGGTAGCCCATCTTGTGAATAAGACGCCTCACCAGTTTCTCGGGACTGGTGTCGCGGCTCCTGATGAGGGCCATTATCCGGCTGCGCTCCTGAATGTCAAACTTATCTACCAAACGATTGCCTCCGGTTCCGAGTTGCGGCGTCGGTCTGAAAGAATGTTAGCAGAAACCAAACCCAAAAATGCCCTTTTGGAGCGGACACCGGGATTGACCCGGAGGGAAGATCGGTTATACCCTAAGTCGGTTCTTAGAGACCCTCATACAGAACCAACAGGACAAGACTAATGGCGGTTCAGGACGATGCCCGCGAGCGGCAACTCATAGAATTGTTCAATCTCGAACGCATCCCAGGGGCGGGACGCGCCGATACGGATGCACGTCTAGTCATCGGCGAAGTTCGAGTTCCATTTGAGTTGAAATCGACCACCAGCGCCGATGGCTCAGTCACAACAGTAAGGGACTTCGGCGCAGTCCATATTGCGAAGTGGAAAGGCAAGCATTGGCTGATTGGATGCTATAGACAGGACGGTGTAACACTCAACTATTGTCTTTACGGCTCGCCTCAGCGAATGGCACCTTGGATACGGGAAAAGGAGGAATACATCCGGGTCGACTGTTTGTTGGCCGATTGCGTGCCCGAATTGATCACCTTGGAGATGTTGTACAAGATTTCGGGCGAGAAGCAGGTTTACTTGCTTGAGGACGCCAAACTACTTCATAAGAGGCAATACAAACAAGCTCAGTACCGCGAAAAAATGGATTTGGAGCAGGGCTATTCGGCGGAACGCATGCTGCATATTTTGAAAGATCGTTGCCGCTATGTCATCGAGCGGGGAGCCACTCTCAACAACCCGCACATCCCCGGATCTTATTTTGCGGGATGGGAGAGGATAACTCAGAACCACGCCAACCGGCTGCGCGAATTGGTTGCTGAAGCCCTTAGATAGGCGGTGGCAAAACTCCAGAAGACCGCTTAAGCGCTCGAACAAAACGCCTTCAAAATGGACAAGGCCAGATGATAGGCGACCGGGGGCGCCACAGAATTACCGATCTGCCCAATGGCCAAATAGACCGCGCCGGAGAAGCACCACGATGCGGGAAAACCTTGCAACAATGCACAATCTGGAACGGACAACCTGAAGTGTTCATTGTCCGGAACGAATTTGCTGGCTTCCTGCCTGCCCTTGGCCACTCCGTTGGGCCAAATCTGAAGCTGGTGCCACCTCTTCAACGCCGAGACGCTGCTGAGAATGGAAGTTGTATGCCGTGGACCGGTCAGTCCGCTTCTTATGGTTGGGGCCAGCGCGTCGAAGCCTATGTCGGGCAACCCTAGCGCCTCTCTCGCACCCATGCATCTTTCCAGTGAGGAAGCTTCCATAAGCCTCAGAAGCGACGGCTTGTCCCTGTGGCCAGTTCCTGAGTGATCGTAATAATGGGTGGGTTCCGGGGGATTGTAATTCAACGGTTTGTCTTTACGAAGGCCCAAAAAGAACACGCGCGTTCTAACTTGAGGAACCCCGAACGATGAGGCACCCAAGTTGAATGTAAGTATTCGGTATTCCTGCGACAAAGGCTTCAAGATAAATTCCTGCACGAAACCTTTGAACTTGTTGTTCGCCAAAGCGCGAACGTTTTCCGCCAGGAAAACTGTTGGCTTTATCTCCAAGACAGCCCGAATAAACTCAGGAAAGAGATTCCTTTCGTCCTTGTGACCTAACTGTCTCCCGGCGGAACTGAAGGGTTGGCACGGGGGGCCTCCGTGAATCACGTCAACAGATTCCGAGTAAGATCGCCAATCCACGTTCGACACGTTGCCAATGTCACCGGAAAAAACCTTCCAGTGGGGGCGGTTTGCCGAGAGCGTCTGACCGGCGGCTGTAAGTATTTCATAGGAGGCAACGTGATCGAACCCTGCCCTGTCAAAACCCATATCCAAGCCGCCGCCGCCGCTGAAAAGAGACAGACAGCGCAAACCATTCCTCTTCAGTTGCGGCATGAGAAGTTCGGGTTTCAAGCGGGGGAAATTGATCGCGTGCACCGGTGATATACAGATTCCGCTCAACGCTCTCCTCTTGGCTTCTGAAGATTTCTTGGCCATCTCCCGAAATACCGACCTTTCGGCTTCGGATAGATTTCGGGGTTCATACCAATGGGCTTCCGTGCCGTGGCCATAGTGACCGAGATTTGTCCTCGCGGCGGGTCGATTTGGGATACGCCTGTTCATGATTTGGAGTTTACCAGAAGCGGGAAACAGTGCAACTTTGATCTTTCAAGCTAAAATAGGACACTATCCGCAATCGGCGATTCGCTCCGGCAGCGGCCCTTGCTGAGGACGGGCCAATCGGCTACATTGGCCCAGAGGCGAATGTAGCCAAGATGCGCGGGGAGAGGTCATGAGCACCGAGCGGAGCGGTTTCAGCTACCGAAACGAAGAGCTTATCTGCGACTCCGTGCCGGTGCGCGCGATTGCCGAAGCGGTCGGGACTCCCGCGTACGTTTATAGCAGCCGCCAGATTCTTTCCCGATTTCGCGCGTTCGACCGGGCTTTCGGCGCTTATCCGCATCTGATCTGTTATGCCGTCAAGGCCAACGCCAATCTGGGAATCCTGCGTTTGCTGGCGCGGCAGAAGTCCGGGTTTGACATCGTATCGGGCGGCGAGTTGTTCCGCGTGTTGCAGGCGGGCGGCAAAGCCAGCCGCACGGTCTTTTCCGGCGTCGGCAAGACCGCCGGGGAAATGGACGAGGCCTTGCGCGCCGGGATTCTGCTGTTCAATTGCGAATCGGAGAGCGAACTGCAATTGCTGAGCGAGCGGGCGGCGCGGCTGCGCCAGAAAGCCCCGGTGGCGCTGCGCGTCAACCCTCATGTAGATGCCGCGACGCACCCCTACATTGCCACCGGCTTGACCGAGCATAAGTTCGGGATCGAAATGGCCGCGGCGGAGGACCTCTATCGGCGGGCGCAAGGCTGGCCCGGGCTCCGCCTGATCGGGCTGAGCTGCCACATCGGCTCCCAGATTGCCGATCTCGCTCCCTTTGCCGAAGCGGTGGTCAAACTGGTCGAGATGGCCGAGCGCCTCCGCAGAGAAGGGATGGTGGTCGAGTATCTCGATGCGGGCGGAGGCTTGGCGGTGGCGTACCAGCCGGGGGATTCGCCGCCCTCGATCCGAGACTATGGCCGCCGAATCCTGGCTTGCGTGCGAGGCAGCGGATTGAAGCTCCTCGTCGAGCCGGGTCGCGCCCTGGTGGCCGAGGCCGGGATCCTGCTGACCCGCGTCGTGCGCGCCAAGATCACCGGCCGGAAACGATTCATCGTCGTGGACGCGGCCATGAACGATTTGCTCCGTCCGTCGCTCTACGGGGCCTATCACGAAGTTCGCCCCGTGATCCGCAACCGGCGCGAGCAAGTGGTCGCCGATCTGGTGGGGCCGGTTTGCGAGAGCGGCGACTTTTTCGCCCGCGGCCGGCGCTTGCCCGCCGTGGAGGCAGACGATCTGCTGGCGATCCTTACGGCCGGAGCGTACGGCTTTGTGCTGAGTTCCAACTACAATGCCCGGCCGCGCCCGCCGGAGGTCCTGGTAGCGGGCCGGCGCTGGCGGCTGGCGCGGCGGCGGGAAACTCTGCGCGATCTGGTGCGCGGCGAAATCCGCAGCACGTCTCGGGTACGGTAGGCTTCCTGCAGGCAATCCGGTGGTACAACAAGAGCCGGTCAGGTCAGCCGCCCACGCGGCGTCACGAATAGGAAAGTGAAATAGGCGAGGACGCTAGCTTTCGTTGAGCCACTGCATAAAGCTGGAGCCGACGTTGGTGAACTCGAACGCATGCAGGCCCAAGTGAGCCGCGATTTCTTTGCACGCCGCAATTCCGCGGACGCTATTGCCTTTGTCGTCCAGTCGGGGTGAGTAAACCGCAATCCCCACCTGGCGGTTCACCACCCCAATGATGCCGCCGCCCACGCCGCTCTTGGCCGGCAGACCGACCCGGTAGGCCCATTCTCCGGCGTAGTCGTAGAGGCCGCAGGTGAACATCACCGTCAGAACGTCCCGGATGTACTCAAAATCGAACACCCGTTCTTTTGTTACCGGGTTGACACCCATATTGGCCAGCGTGGCCGCCATCATGGCGAGATCACGGCAGTTGACCAGGAGGGAGCACTGTGAGAAATACTGGCGCAGAGAGGCCTCCACCCCGGCGTCAATGATGCCGCAGTTGAGCATCAGGTACGCGATCGCGCGATTGCGGTTGCCGGTCACGGACTCGGAAAACAAGACGGCTTCGTCAATCCGCAACGTCCGGCCGGCCGCCTGGCCCATTTTCTCTACGAACGCCTGCACGCCCGCCTCCACCGGGTCTTTCTTGATGAGCGAAGCGATGGCGATGGCCCCGGCGTTGATCATGGCGTTGTAGGGGCGCATGGTCCGTGGGTCGAGCTCGATCGAATTGAAGGGGTCCCCGCTCGGCTCCACGCCCACATGCTGGAGCGTGGCGTCCCGGCCCCGCTCCTCCAGCGCCATCTGGAACGCGAACGGCTTGCAGATGGACTGGATGGTGAACTCCTGCTCCCAGTCGCCCACGGAGAACACCTGGCCGTCCACGCTCGCCAGGCAGATGCCGAAGTGGCTCCCATTGGCCTTTCCGAGTTCAGGAATATAGGTCGCAACTTCGCCTTCGTTCAGGTCCTTGTGGTTGGAGTAGACATCTTCGATAATTTGTTGGATGAGTGTGATCATTAGAATCCGCCAGAATCCGCCGTTATGTTCCGCCCTGTCCTTACTAAAACTTGGACGCTAATGAATTGATGCCATTATAGTTATAAACATAATAGCTTCTGGCCAAGCCTGGAAGATTCCTAATGGGAGAGCCAACCGTGCAGTTTAGAGGGCATAATGACAATTTGTCAACATCTTTTTACATATACTGCATTTTCTAAATGGCATATGGCGAATTATTCCCTAAATTAAAAAAGATAGACACAAATAGAAACAGTTGTTGCAATTTTATTTGGAATCTAGTTCCCAGCGCGAACCATTGCGGGATTCAGTGCGAGGCGATTAATCCAGCGAGGAGTTCAGGGTAGGGCTTCCCCGGAAAGCAAGGCTTGGACCTGTCCGGAAAAGTCCAGGAATTGAAGGGGCTTATAGAGGTAGTAGCATCCGCTGTTGTCGAGGAATTGCTTGACGGCGGTGCTCTTTTCTCCGGTCAGAAACAGGATGCGTTGCGGGGGGAGATACCCATTGTCCTGGATGTGCTGGAATAGCTCCTGACCCGTCATCTCCGGCATTCGCAGATCGCACACCATCAAGTCGAAGTTTCCGGAGGCCAGCTTGGCGAGGGCTTCCTTGCCGTTTTGCGCTTCCTCGACGCGGGCGTCCCAGGCCTCCAATACTTTCCGCAGCAGCTTCACGGTCAACTCATCGTCATCCACCACCAGGATTTGCTTCGGCCCCATTGCCTTGCCAACCTTTTGCGTAGTGATCTCGACGACGCCCACCGATTCCCAGTGCTGGGGGCAGCTACAGTAACTGCAATGGAATTGGAGCCGGCCACCTTCGGCCAGTTGCCGCTTTTGGGCCCGAGTGAGGTTAAACTTCTTCTCACTGCGGCAGCCGCAGCACCGCAGCAAGACCTCGCTGGTTTCAATCATGGCTAGTCCTCACGTCGGCGCAACTTCTTCGGTATCCTGATAGGATACTACTTCACTTCCCGGCCCCGCTCATTATATCAGGGAAAAATGCAAAAGGAGTCTGCCCGCGATAATACCCGGAGGTTGCAAGCGCGAGCAGGAAAGTAACAGAAGGGAGCCAGTAGAGGGAACGCTGCGACGCCCTTACTGGACCGCCAAAAAACCGCGGCCCAGCCAGGCGCCTCCGTCGAGCGTGAGGTTCTCGCCGTTGATATAGTCGGCGTACGAAGAGACCAGAAAAGCAGCGGCCTGGGCGATCTCCTCCGGGGAACCGAGCCGTCCGACCGGGATTTTCTCCAGGAGCTTGCGGGCGGATTCCGGATTGCCCCAGAGCGCGCCCGAGGCGCCTTCGGTTTGCACGGCGCCGGGCGTGATGGCATTGACGCGAATCTTGTGCTGCGCCCACTCGACCGCGAGCGTGCGGGTCATGGCCAGCACGCCGGCTTTGGCCGCCGCGGAGTGGACCGTGCCCGGCCCGCCGGTCCAGGCGTAGGTGGCGAGCACGCTCAGAATCTTGCCGCCGCGCCCCTGCGCGATCATTTCCCGCCCGACCGCGCGGGAGCAAAAAAATGTTCCGTTGAGCACGATGTCCACCACCGCGCGCCAGCCGTTCGGCGAGAGGTCCTCGGCCTTGCAGACGAAATTCCCGGCGGCGTTGTTCACCAGGATGTCCAACTGTCCGAACCGCTCCTTGGTCTGCTGGACCATGCGGTCCACCTGCGCCGGGTCGCGCACGTCGGTCGGGACTGTCAGGACCTCCGCGCCCTGTTGCCGCAACTTCGCCGCGGCCGGCTCCAGGTGCTCCGCGCTGCGGCTGGCCAGGACCAGCTTCGCGCCGAGCCGGGCAAACTCGAGCGCCATGGCCCGGCCCAGGCCCGTTCCTCCTCCCGTAATGATGGCGACTTGCCCTTGCAAGGTGTTTGGCGGCAGCATAAGGAGAGTGACGAGTGTTCAGTGACAAGTGACGAGTGAAGAGTGACGAGATAAAGCAAGAAAAGAGGAGGCAAGGCCCGGGTATTTGCATTTGCGGCTCGAGAGTTTTTTCATTCTGACTCCTGACTTCTGTCTTCTAACTTTTGCTCGTCACTCGTCACTGGTCCCTGATTTCAACTGGCAGGCGCGGCAGGAATCGAACCTGCGACCCTCTGCTTAGCGGCCGGTCCCGCATTCCTGCGGGGGCTGGACTATCTCTTCGGCATCGCAGCCGCGCTGCTCATAGTCTCTGAGGACCCCCCGGCCGGGAACGCTCCCGGGCGGGGTTGCCTGCTGATGGCCCTCCCGCTTGGCGGGATCGGGTTCCCAGCATACCGCAGCGTCCAGCATCCGGGTTCATTTCCCCGGATGCGCTCCTAACTTGAAGGCAGATGCTCTATCCACTGAGCTACGCGCCCGCCGTTCCAGTATAGCAGCCCCGGATGCGAAACGGGCTAAGAGTTTGGGTAGTCGATCAGTTTGAAATTATCTGAATTGAATGCGTCCCCGATCCGGTTTAGCTGCGTAACCCTCCCGCACCAGGATGGCTCCGATGTAGGACATTAAACCGCTCTTGTTGATGTTTGCTTTTACCCACTCACCAACGCTACCGGGCGGCGGATCGGTTTTAGATGTTCCAATTGAGACCTCTTTGCCTGAGAATCGCCGCAACAGCTTTCGGTAATCCTCTGCTTTAATTGTTGCCTTCCATCTGAGCGCATTCCCGTAATAAATTGTCGTCCCGGATAACACATCCCCCTCATAGGAAAACGATGCATCTCCGCCCCAAGTTGGCACTTTATCCATTGACAGGGCCTCCCAAAAAACTCTGTGGTCGGATCAACAGCATAGAAAGAAGGCTGCATCGAGTCAATAACCAGTTGTATGACAGATGTATAGTAAATGAAGTAGATGGGAGGAGATCTCCAATGGGCGGTAGTATAAATAGAGGAGCAGAACATTGATGGCGAATCGGGAAGAGGGGATAAGAAGACTGAGCCTTGCTGTGGGAATTGCGGCTGGCATAGGACTCCCAATTGCGCTTGTTCTTACAGAGAGTGGTCCACCGACCTCAACTGACCTACTGTTACTACCAATTGCATCCGTGATTGTCGGCTGTGCTGGCTGGGGCATTGTCCGTCTGATCTGGTGGGTGATCTCCGGTTTTACTGGATCATCTCCACATTAGGGCAATAAGGGAGTGATCGATTAGGAAATCTCCCATTTGCGTTCAGGACGCCCCCCCCAGAACAGACAGCCAACTTAGGACGGTACCAGAGCCGTGGGCACGTTCTCATTCCGTGCCCGGCATCCGCAATGGTGGACAACCTGGAAACGCGGTAAGATTCTTCTGAGCGGCTTTTTTGGAAAGAGCCGGGGACCCGTGTGATCTATACCCCATGAGCCGGTTTGCCATTACCATCGAGCACCTGACCAAAGCGTTCCCGGCCGGGAACTCGCTCCCGAGTCTGCTTCTGGCTCCCTTTCGCGCGCGCGGGACAGAGGTCGTGCGGGACATCAGTCTGGAGATTGCTCCCGGAGAAGTGTTCGGGTTGCTCGGTCCCAACGGGGCGGGGAAAACAACGCTGGTCGAAATTCTGGCGACCCTGCTTCTTCCCACTCGCGGCGAAGTGCGGGTGTGCGGCTACGACGTCGTGCGGCAGGCCATGCAGGTTCGCAAGGTCGTGGGCTACTGCCCGGCGACGGCGGAAAGTTTCTACCCCCGGCTCACCGGATGGGACAACCTCCAGTTTTTCGCGCTGCTCCACGGCTTGCCGGCCCGCGAAGCCAGGCAGAAAATCACCGGGACGCTGAACTTGGTCGGGATGGACGGCGCGCGGGCGGTCCCCTTTCAGCGCCTCTCCCAGGGGATGAAGCAACGGCTGGCCCTGGTCCGGGCCTTGCTCACCGATCCCCCGGTCGTGCTCCTGGACGAGCCGACCAAGAGCCTGGACCCGCTGCTCCAGGTGGAGCTGGGGCAGTTTCTGCGCCGCGATCTGGCCGGGCGGCTGGGAAAAACGATTGTGATGGTCACGCACAGCCTGGCGGAGGCCGAAGCGGTGTGCCACCGCATCGCCATTATGAATCAGGGACGTCTGGTCGCCCTCGGAACCCCGCAGGAAATTCAGAAGCGACTGGGCGGGCCAAACTTGGCGGCGGCCTACGAGAAAGCCCTCCGCACGGAGTCCTAGATGCCATTTATAAATGGTGTAAACAGGTACGTGCAACCGTCAGGGCACGACTTTAGTCGTGCCGATAGATCTCGGTGGCGTGGCGCTTCAGCGCCTGAGGTAAGTCTTCCGTCCTGTGCCGGTGAGCCTTGCAAGACAAACCTCAGCGGCTAAAGCCGCATAGCAGAGCGCCGACTTACGGCATGGCTGAAGCCATGCCCTGTCGGAGCTCCGGTCAACGGCATTTTAGAGAAAGCTCCCTAGGAGTCCTCGATGCAAACGATGTGGCAGGCCTGGGCGTTTTTTAAGCGCGACTTGCTCTCGGACCTGAGCTACAAGTTTTCCTTTTTCCTCCAGGTGCTGAACATTTTTCTGACCCTGGCGTCCTTCTACTTTCTATCCAAGCTGGTCGGGGACGGGATTCTGCGGAACTACGCGCCGTTCCCCTTCCTGCTGATCGGAATGGCCGTCAACGGCTACATGACCACCTCGCTCTATTGTTTTGCGCAAGGCATCCGGGGGAACCAGCAGGCGGGCACGCTGAAGGCCGTCTTCTCCACGCCGATCTCTCCGCTGAGTTTTCTTCTCTACTCCTCGCTCTACCCCATGGTCCGCGCCGGGATGGACGCGGCGCTGTATCTGCTCGGCGGAGTGCTGTTCGGACTTTCCCTGGCGAATGTCCATCTGGTTTCCATGCTGGTGATCTTTACCCTCTCCGTGGTGGCGTTCGGAAGCATTGGGATTCTCTCGGCCACCTTCACCCTCGTCTTCAAGAAGGGGGACCCGCTGCTGTGGCTGTTCGGCGGGCTGTCGTGGCTGCTGGGCGGGGTGTTCTATCCTCTGGAAGTGCTTCCGCCCTTCCTGCAACAAGCGGCGCAACTGCTGCCCATCACCCACGCGCTCGATGGAATGCGGGCCGCCGTGCTTCGGGGCGCCTCCCCGGCAGAGATTCTTCCGCAGATCGAGATCCTGGCGCTATTCAGCCTGGCGAGCGTTCCGTTGAGCCTCCTGGCCTTCGTCAAGGGAGTCGAGTGGACGCGCGTCAGCGGCAGTCTCAGCCATCTTTAGAGAGAACCCAGAGAGAACGCGATGCACTCCCGGCTTGTTCCCCTTGCTCCCCTTATACCCGAAGACCGGCTCTGCCTGCTGCTGGCCCAGGGACAGCTTTCCCAGTCGGCGCTCGAAGAAGCCCTGGGGCTTCTCGCTGGACCGTTGCAGTGGGACCTGATCCTGGAACGGGCCAAGGCGCACGAAGTCTATCCCTTGGTCTATTGGAACCTCAAGAATGTTGGCTTCCCCGGCGTGCCGGAGTCAGCCCGTCGGGAACTGGAATCCCGCTTCCGCATGAATGCGCTCCGCAACAGCCTTTGCGCGCAGGAGCTGGCTCACCTTCTCCGAGCGCTTCACAACGCGGGCATACCGGCAATTCCCCTAAAAGGGCTTCTGCTCGCGGAATTGCTCTATGGAGACATCACCCTCCGGGTCTGCGGGGATATGGACATCCTGGTTCCCCGCCGCAGCGTCCTGCGAGCGTTCGATCTGCTCGTCACCCGGGGCTACGTCGCGCAATCCCCACGGTGGTTCCTCGCGGAGCGCAGGCTGCGAAACAACTTTGAATGCGCCTTGTCGCGGAGCGACGGGTCCTTGGAGTACACGATCGAGCTTCACTGGGGAGTGTTGGTGGAAGCGGCCGACGACGACGGGAGCATGATGGCCCTCTGGGCCGAGGCCCGCGAGAAGAACGTTCTGGGCGCGCCCGCGTATAACCTGAGCTTGGAGGGGCAATTGTTGTTGCTCGCGGCCCATGCCGCCCGGCACAACTGGCAGGGGTTGAAATGGCTGGTGGACATCCACGTACTCTGCCACGAACTCTGCCGCCGGCAGGACCTTGCCTGGGACCGAGTTAGCATTCTGGCTCACAAGCTCGGATGGGAACAGTTAGTGCAGTGGAGCCTGAGCGCCTGCCATCAGCTTCTCGACACGCCGCTGCCGCCGGGTTTTCGGGAGGAGCTGCCCCCCGCCCGGAGGAACCTCTATCCCGCTGCGCCCACCCTTCCCACTCCGTTCGAGAGCGCGTTGCTGTTCCTCCGTCTGGCAAAGCGGCCTTCGGAAAAACTCCGTGTATTGCTGCGGCGGCTCTTGATCCCGACCCCTGCGGATGGGACAATCTGCCGGCTTCCTTCGTCCCTGAAGTTTCTCTATTACGTCATCCGCCCGTTTCGCCTGGGATGGACGCTGGGCAGCTCGCCCCGGCAAGCCGGGGGACTCCGCAAGGGCCGGGGAGCATTCGGGATGAGGCGGGATGAGGCGGGGTGAGGCCGTATTGCGTTGCGGGGAGAAAATATCCTATTATCGGCCCGCCCGATCGCTTGCATCCGAGCCGCGACCGTAAGCGTGGGGGAAGGGATGCCCATTTGTCCGAGGAAACCGCATTGCGGCAGGAGGCGGTTGTGAGCTCCAACGAATCGAAGACGCCGCGCGAGGTGGCGCGGCGCGTGATGGAAATCGAGCGCGATGCGCTCACCACCGTGCTGGAGCGTCTGCGGGGAAGCAACGGCGACCGCTTCGAGCAGGCCATCGGCCTCCTGCTCGCCTGCCGGGGGCGTGTTGTGGTCACCGGCATGGGCAAGTCCGGTTTGATCGCCCGCAAGATTTCCGCGACGCTCGCTTCCACGGGAACTCCGGCGCTGTTTCTCCACTCCGGGGAAGCCGCTCACGGCGACCTCGGTATGATGGCCAAGGGAGACCTTCTGCTGGTCTTGAGCTACGGCGGAGAGACCGAGGAAATTGAGCAGCCCGTCTCGACCGCCAAACGCCTGGGGCTTCCCGTCCTGGTCATGACCGGAAACATCAACTCGAATCTGGCGCGGCTGGCCGACGCCGTGCTGGACGTGAGCGTGGAGCGCGAAGCCTGCCCCCTGAACCTGACTCCGACCGCTTCGACCACCGCGATGATGGCGCTCGGCGATGCGCTGGCGATTGCGCTTCTCGAGCGGCGCGGCTTCACCGCCGAGGACTTTGCGCGCCTCCATCCCGGCGGGAGCCTCGGACGAAAGTTGCAGTCGGTCGAGAACCTCATGCGCACCGGCGACCAAATCCCCCGCGTCCGCCCGGAAACGCCCGTGCCCGACGCCATCTACGAAATGAGCCGCAAGGGGCTGGGCATGACCGCCGTGGTCGCCGACGACAACAAGCTCCTCGGAATCGTTACGGACGGCGACCTGCGCCGCCTGATGCAGCAGCGCAAGAAAGACGCGCTCGACCTCGTTTGCGGGGATTTCATGACCCGTGCTCCTGCGACGATTCGCAGAACCGAACTGGCCGCCACCGCCTTGCGCGTCCTGGAAGAACGCAAAATCACCGCGCTCGCGGTCGTGGACGCCGAAGGCCGCCTCGAAGGAGTCCTCCACCTCCACGACCTCTGGACCACGCAGCTTTTCTAGGGCGGATTTCTCGTCGCTGCTACCCGCTTGGTTGCGCGGGACTGCCGGGAGGAGTGAGCTGGGGAACATGAGCGCGATTGAAGAGATTGAGGAAGCTGTCCGGGGGCTTTCGGCTCAGGAACTCGCCGCATTTCGGGCTTGGTTCACCGAGTTCGATGCGGCGGCATGGGACCGCCAGATTGAGCAGGATATCGCCGCCGGCCGCCTCGATGCGCTGGCGGACGAAGCCTTGGACGACCTGCACCTGGCTTGACGAACCCAATAAACCCACGGCGAATTGGAGCAGTCCACCCGGTGGATGATAAACTCTTACTGTTACTTGTATTGGCAATGGTGCTTATCAACCAATGACCATTACCCTCAAGAAGAAAGCCCGGCTGGTGGTGCCGCCCGGCATTCAGCGCAAAGCTCGCCTCAAGGCCGGCGATCAAGTGGAGTTCAAAGCCACTCCGGGGATGATTACGATTGTCAGTAAGCCCCCCGCAGCTCCTCCCTCAACCGATGACGAGTACACACCCGAGCAGCGGCGGATTATTGACCGCCAAATCACCGAAGGTCTGGAGGACATCAAGAAAGGCCGCACCTACGGACCATTCAACACCGTCGAGGAAATGGTTGCCTCGATGGAGGCCAACATCCAGAAGTCCCGCCCGGCGAAGAGACGCAAGACCGGGCGATGAGACTCGACTACACAAAGAGCGCGCTCGACACTCTGAAAAATCTCCCCTTGTCTGTGCGAAAGGCCTTCTATAAACAGGCCGGTTTTCTGAGGGAAAACCTCCACCATCCTTCCCTGTACGCAAAAAAAATTCAGCGAGTCCGGAAACATCTGGCAGGCCCGTGTCAACAAGAACTGGCGGTTCTACTTCCAGATTGAAAGCGATACTTATCTCATCGTAAGGATCATTCCTCATCCCAAATGAGCGGGCAGCCCCGGCCGGAAGCGGACGCAGTGTGATATGATCCCGCGCATGGCGAATCAATCCGAAGACGTATCCCGCAGGTCGTTTCTCAAAGCCGCCGTAGCCGGGAGTGCGGGCTCATTGATACCGATCTCCCGACTGGCGGAAGGAATCGCCTCCGCGCAGCGAGCAACGCCGTCGAGCCAGGGCCAAAGCGGCGACCTTTCGAGGTTGAGCATCCGCGAAGCCGCGGAGATGGTGCGGCGGAAGAAGGTCTCACCCGTCGAGTTGACCAAGGCGTGCCTGGCGCGGATTGAACAATGGAACCCCAAGCTGAATGCTTTTGTCACTGTCACAGCGGAATCGGCATTGGCAGAGGCGCGGGAAGCCGAAGCTGAAATCCAGCGAGGAAGGTGGCGAGGGCCGCTGCACGGCATTCCGATTGGCCTCAAAGATTTGTTCGACACCGCCGGCGTGCGGACCACCGGCGGCAGCGCCCTCTATAAGGATCGCATCCCCACAGAAGACGCCGAAGTGGTGCGGAGGCTCAAGGCGGCGGGCGCAGTGCTCGTGGGCAAGAACAACATGCAGGAATTTGCTTATGGCGGCGGCTCGATTATCAGTTACTTTGGAGCGGTTCCCAACCCCTGGGACACAAGCCGCATCGCGGGCGGCTCCTCGGGCGGGTCGGCGGCCGCAGTCGCGGCAGGACTCTGCTACGGGGCGCTGGGATCGGACACCGGAGGCTCCATCCGGCAGCCGGCTGCGTACTGCAACCTCGCCGGTTTGAAGCCCACGTATGGATTGGTGAGCACGCGCGGCGTGATCCCGCTTTCCTGGTCGCTCGATCATGTCGGACCCCTCACGCGTACTGTTGCCGACGCCGCCGTCATGCTTCAGGCCATCGCCGGTTATGATCCTGCCGACACCACCAGCCAGGATATGAAGGTCCCGGATTACACCGCGGCCCTGCGGATGAAAGCGTCCTCGTTGCGGGTGGGCATCGTTCGTGATTTCTTCTTCGAGGGGATAGACCGGGAAATTGAGGCCGCCGTGAACGACGCCTTGGCAGTGCTCGGAAAACTGACTGCTGGTCTGCGGGAGACAACCATCCCGGCGATCCGGAATGAGTCCGTAAGGGCCGTCGTCCGGGCCGCCGAGGCGTATGCCTACCACGCCGAATTTGTTGCCAAGACCCCGGAGCTTTACCAGCCGGAAACTCTCAAACGGATCAAGCCGGGAGCGGAGGTGACGGCCGGCGCCTATATCCAAGGCCGCCGCGACCTGGCCCAAATCCGCCGAGCCGTCCGGGAAGTATTTGACTCCGTGGACCTGCTGGTAACCCCGACGACTCTTATACCGCCGCCCGTCATCGCCGATCTGCGGGCCGATCTGCGCGCGGACGAGAGCACACTCTTCGCCAAAGAACTTCTTACCGTGCGCAACACGGCCCCCTTCAACGTCTACGGCTTGCCGACCATTTCCATTCCCTGCGGCTTCACCAGCGCCGGCCTCCCCGTCGGCCTCCAGATCAGTGGCCCGCATGGCGGCGAAGCAGTTGTCTTGCAGCTTGCCCACGCCTATGAGCAAGCAACCGAATGGCACCAGCGCCGGCCCGCGCTCTTGTCCACCTAGAACATTTTTCGCATTGGTTTAGAGTATGCGGAGACGTGAGGACATCCCGGCTTGCCGGGATGCCCTGACGAGAAATCCTCGCTCTACACCAAGTTTGAAAATGGTCTAGCGGTACTGGTTCCTTCTGGCTGGGCTGGCTGAAGGGCACTTGATTCCAGGTTTTTCGCTTGACCTCGGAAGGCGGTGGGAGATAATTGTAAGCAGCCTTAGCTTCACCGACCATGGAGGGAATGAAATGAAATACGCTCTGTTGATTGCGGCATTGTTGCTGGCGATGAGCCAACAGCAGCCGGTGTTCGCACAAGGAAGTGGCGCCGATCTCGTCCAGCAGGCCGTGGCCGCCCAAGGGGGCGCCGCTGCGCTGCGGGCATTGAAGGGCCTCGCCATCCAAGGCGATGCCAGGTTCTGGGAACCGGGGCAGTCATTCGCTCCGGGCGGAGAGCCGCACTTCCTGGGGACCGCGACGTTCGCGATCACCTGGGATCTCGCCGCGGGGAGGGCGCGCATCGCGTGGGACCGCGATCAGCAATATCCGCCCCCGCCGGTAAAGATGAAATACACGGAAACCTTGCTGCCCACGCTCGGCTACGTCACCGACGACAAGGGCGGCAGCCTGGCGATGTCCGGCATCCGCGTCGCCGCACAGCGGCGCGAGCTCGAGCGCACCTCGCCGTGGCTGCTGGTCAAGGCCCTGGACGAACCGGGCAAGGTCCGCGCCGCGGGTTCCCAACGGCTCGGCGAGCAGTCGCTGCTGGCAGTCTCCTACGGGGACGGCGGGACGACCTTCACCATCCTGTTCGACAGCAAGACGCATCTGCCCGCTGCCATCCGCACGCGCGATGACGACAACATCCACGGCGATTCGAACTATGATCTCGTGCTGGCGGACTGGAAACCCGTCGGCGGCGCACAGATCGCCCGCTCGATGTCCTACCGGATCAACGACGTCGAGGTGGCCAAGCTCACCTATCGGGACGTCACCGCCAATCCGGCCATCGCGGCCGACACGTTTGCGGTCCCGGACGCCGTCAAGGCGGCGGCCAAGCCGCCCGCGACCGGCAACGTGCCGCATCAATGGGTATTGCGGCGAATCTTCCTGGCGCGGTTCAACGACAGCGACAACATCATTTTCCCCAACGGCGGCGGCCTCAAGCTAGTCGAGCTGGCGCCCAACGTGCAGCATCTCCAGGGTGCAACGGCCAACAATCTGATCATCGCGATGAAGGACCATCTGGTCATTTTCGACGCCCCCTATGGCGAGCTGCAATCGCGCTGGGTCATTGACGCGGCGAAAGCGAAGTATCCGGGCAAGCCGATCCGCTATCTCGTCCTGACCCATCACCACATGGACCATACCGGCGGCATGCGAACCTATGTGGCCGAAGGCGCGAAGGTGATCGTTCCAAGTCCGGCCAAGGCCTATTTCGAAATGGTTGTCAAGGCGCCCCACACGGTCGTTTCGGACGATCTGCAGAAGAAGCCGCGGGCAGCCGAGATCATCGAGGTCAAGGACCAGATGACGCTCAAGGACGACACCGCAGAAATTCGCCTCTACAACATTCCCAGTCCGCACGCCTCAGGCCTGATCCTCGCGCACGTGGTCGCGGGCAACCTTCTGTATGTCACCGATCTCATCTCCCCCCGCGGTCCGATCGACCGTTCGGAAAACACGGTGGCCGTGGGCGCGAGCCTGAGGAAATTGGGCATTACCGGCGCCACCATTGTCGGCGGCCATGGCACGACCGCCAAGCAATCCGACATCGCGGCGGCCTTGGCCGCGAACTAGAGCATTTCTCGTGTTGCTATATACCGCGCGGTAGTGTGTCATCCCGAGCGAAGCGAGGGACCTGCACTTTAGTCGCAGCCGGGAATTACAAGTGCAGGTTCCTCCCCCGGCAAAGCCGGGGTCGGAATGACAATTTCGGGGTGATCGCGTAGAAAAAAGAGAGTCTGCACGGTTTGTGGGAACCCTCTAGCATTTTTCGCAGCCGATCCGAGCCGCGATCCAAGGGCGTCAGCGCGAAAAAATGCTGGGATACGACACGCAACGGGAAACGGCTGTGCGGCGGCTGTAGCAGCAACTGACCGGCAAGCCGGGTAGCCACGGCACGTTTCTCAGTGCCGTGGGTTTGTCCCGGAACGTGCCCACCGTTCGACGGTTCGACTTGCTCACCGCCCCGAGCGAAGTCGAGGGGCTTCGCTCACGGCCCTGAGCCTGCCGAAGGGCGGCATAAAAGACATGCCGTGGCTACCACTGACCGGCAAGCTCCCGTGAAGGTGGCCCCATCCGGTCTGATCCAGCCGAAACCCGTTCCCAGTCCCTTCTGTTTTGCCCCCCCGGGGCTATCCTTGAGGTCTTAGCCCGGATTTCTCACCAGGTGAGGCCGGAAGCAAGTTGCGCCCGAAAATCCCCGAAGGGGATTCACACGCATAGCCGGGGGCAACGCCCCCGGAAACCGGATACCCACCGGATACCCAAGGATACGCCGACCCCGAAGGGGTCGTACAGATTGGGCTTGCTCCACGCGGCCAATCGGTACGACCCTTTCAGGGTCGGACTCGAATTGCCGGGGGCCTCGGTACCGGGGGCGTTGCCCCCGGCTATTCATCTTTTGCCCTTTCAGGGCAACAGAAACGAATCCCTGACATCTCGTTGCTGGTGAGAAATCCGGGTTGGGCTTCGCGACTCCTGGTAGTGGGTCAGTTTCCGGTTAGGGGGTTATACGGGCGTCTGAATCTCTGGACAATAATGCTCGCCCCCGCGCCCTACCGGTTCGTGCCAGCACGCCCATCGACCTTGTATCCTCAATCGGGGGAAAGGGGTGCGCAGGAAGAGGTCTTCTCTTTCTGGCGCACACCACAAAATATTTACTTTATTGCCATTAGGCCCCTTATAATTGTGGATCGCAGACCGATATGCCCAGCGTAAATGAACTCCATCCTAAGTCGTTTCAGAATTTCGTCGCGCTAATGGAAAAGCGCCAGTCTCAAGCTGGCCGCTCCCTTTGGTATCGCGGCTGCGGAAAGGCTTCATACAAGCTGCTCCCATCTCTTTACCGTCACCGCAGCCGCCGGTCGGTTCCAGATCTTGAAGTATTGGAGCGCCAAGTCATGACCCGGTTTCGTCAACGGAGTATCCCATTTCTGACAAGGGGACTTGCGGACGACTGGGATATGTTTTTTTTCATGCAGCATTACGGCGTTCCCACTAGGCTCTTGGACTGGACTGAGAACCCCTTTATCGGGTTTTATTTCGCGGTTATGTCGAGTCCATTCTCAGTTAAGATGAAAGCAGGAAAACCCGTGCTATCGTTTTCATCCGATGCGGTGGTCTGGGTACTCGACCCAGTCGAATGGAACGTCCATGCTCTAAGGCATCAGGGGTTCGATCGCGGTGTCCTGACTCCTTCGGACGAAGCTCTCCAGAGCTACAAGCCACTGACGCAATTCTCGGACATGAACGTGCAACCGGTAGCGCTCTACGGTGCCCACAACAGCCCCCGGATCGTTGCCCAACGTGGGGTTTTCACAATTTTCGGACAGAGTACCAAAAGTATGGAGGACACTTTTGAATCTGAGCGATTTCCAACTAATTGCCTCATTAAGGTGGTGCTTGAGCGCAGTTTTATGGCAGTGATGCGAGCCTCGATTCTGAATCACGGCATAACCGAATCGGTGGTCTTCCCCGACTTAGAAGCACTGGCAAAGGAGATCAAGCGGAACTTTGAATTTGAGGATTGACATGACTGACAGGCCCAAGAAAGATTTCAAGGTTGAACCGATGCAGGCTCATACCCTCACTTGGTGGAGGAACCGTCATTCGCAGATTGATATGGACCCTCCGTACCAGCGGCGAGGTCATTTGTGGTCTGCCACTGATAAGGCATACCTAATTGACTCAATTTTAAACGGCTTCGATGTGCCCAAAATCTACATGGCTGATTTTACGTGGGGAGATTCCCCACTGAACCGGCAAAAGAAAGCGTATGCAATCATAGACGGAAAGCAGAGGCTTGAGGCCATCTTCGACTTTTTTGAAGGAAACATTGTCCTGAACAAAGATTTCAAATACCTAGAGGAACCTAGTCTGTCATTAGGGAGTTTAGGGTATCACGATCTAAAGAAGCGTTATCCGCAGGTTGCTGAAACTTTCGACGAGTACAATCCGCTTGTCATGCGGGTGGCGGCCCAGGATGAAAATCCGATAACAGAGTTGTTCGTTCGCCTAAACCGCAGTAAGTCTCTAACAGGTGCCGAAATAAGAAACGCGATGTCGGGGCCGGCACCCGAGTTGTTCAGACAGATCGCAAAGCACGACCTCTTTAGGGAGAACGTTTCCTTCACAGTTACTCGGGGGCAGGACCTCAATGCTGCCGCAAAAATATTGTATTTCGAGCACTCGAGTGACCTGAGAGAGACTAAGAAAGCGAACCTCGATCAGTTTGTAAAGAATACCAAAGCTGATGCGAAAGGGCTAGAACTGGCCGCTCGAAAGGTTGTTGACGTGCTTGATAGTATGAGTGGTATCTTTTTGCCTCATGATAAGCTACTTAGCTCAGCGGGAGTTTTCCCCGTGTACTACTGGTTCGTCAAGCATCGTCCAGTTGATGATTTCCCCTACATCCGTGAATTTTTGGTCCGTTTCGAGGAACAGCGCCATTCAAACCGCGAGCTCGCCGCGACCAACCCAAATAGCAGAGTGGTCGATCAAGAACTGCTCCAGTACGACAGGCAGAATCGGAGCACTGATGATGCTAAGAGTCACAAGGCGCGGTTCAAAGTCCTGGGCCGTAGATTTACCAAGTTTGTCAAGGCAGCTCGTAGGTGACCGCTAAGCCATATCGTCCGGCTCGTTAAACAACCCTTTCGAACCCGATGATCAAAAACCAGCGCATCTTTAAGCGGCTAGCGCCAGTGAATGTATAGTCGGCTAACCGGAAAATGACCCGCTCCCCGACGCCTTCCGTATCCGTTGTGCCGGAAACGATCTCCGGCATACCCCCCCGAAGAGAAACAATGAAAGAGAAACAATGGAAGAGAAAGGAACGAGTCTGGACGGGGCAGCGAAATGCATTCGGGTAGTGTCTCGATTTGAACAGGGGACTACTTTTGTGTAGCCCAGGCCTTCAGGCCTGGGTTGGCGATCACCACCGACTCTCTTTGAGCCCCGTTCACGGGGCTTACTTCCTGTTGTGGGGCGGCTCGCTGCCAAGCAAAGCCCCCTAAAGGGGGCTGCTGGTTTCGGTGGCACACGAACCCAGGCGTAAACGCCTGGGCTAGAGAAAAGATCGGCGAACATCGTCAGCGCAAACTGAGACACTACCTGCATTCTGCGTCCCTCGACACTCCCGTCCGCGAAGCCGTATGATACAAGTTGATCCGCATGACGAAACCGTTGCTGCCACGCATCTGCATCACCGCCACGGGGCGGACGCCCGCGGAGTTGTTCGACTGCGCCCGGCGCGCGCTCGGCTACAGCCGCTTGGTGGAGCTGCGCCTGGATTGGGCGACGAATCCAGCCGAAGCGCTTGTGACGATCCCCGAGCTGTCGCGGGAAGCTCGCCGCGTCGCGGGGAAAAACTCCCAATTGCTTGCCACCTGCCGCCGCCAGGCGAATGGCGGACGCTTCCGGGGGACGATCTCGAAGCAGTTGGAAATTCTGGAACAGGCTGCCGACCTCGGATGCGATCTGGTGGACCTGGAGATCGAGTCGGCCGAGGCTGCGGGAGATGAGAAGGTCGCGCGCTTGCGCCAAGCCGCTGCGCTGGTTCTCTCGTTTCACGATTTCGAGCGAATGCCGCGTCTCGAATCCTGGGCGCGACGTCTGCGCCGCTTTCCGGCCGACTACTATAAACTCGTCGGCACGGCGACGCGTCAGTCCGACAATTCCGACGCGCTCGATTTTCTGACGAAGGTGAACGGAAGGGGAGGCGAAGCGGGTCGTTGGATTGCGTTTTGCATGGGCGATACCGGGATTCCCAGCAGGATTCTGGCGGTTTCGCGGGGCAGCCGATTCGTCTACGCCTCCTGCCCTCCTACGCCGAGGCTTTGGAGGACAGGCCCTCCGGAATCGAACGAAACCAATTCTCCGAGAGAACCGAATGAGCCAGCGGCCCCCGGGCAGCTTGATTGGGAGACGCTGCGGAACCGCTACCGGGCAGAAAAGCTGACCCGTCGGACAAGCCTCTACGGTCTGGTCGGTTGTCCCGTCCGCCACTCGATTGGCGCGGCCATCCACAACGCAGCCTTTCAGGCGCGGGGCCTTGATGCCGTTTACCTGCCGCTGCTGGTAAGCGACTTGAAAGGCTTTCGCAAAGCCGCCGAACGCTACCCCCTGGCGGGGTTCAGTGTGACCATCCCGCACAAGCAGGGGATTCTGCGCTTGGTGGACAAGACCGACCGGACAGTGCGCGCGGCGGGCGCTGCGAACACGGTTCGCGCGCGGCGCAACCGCTGGGAGGCGATCAACACCGACGTCGAAGGCATCGTCGCTCCGCTGCGGAAGGCGCTCCGGCTGCGTGCGCGGGAACCGCTCCCGGCGGGCTTTCGCGCTGTGATTGTAGGCAACGGCGGGGCTGCGCGCGCGGCTGTGGTGGCTTTGAGAGAGCTGCGCTGCCGCGCCATCTCGATCACCGGACGCAACCCGTCCAAGGTCGCCCGCTTTACGCGGGAACTCGGCTGTCAGGCCCTTTCATTCGAGCGGCTGGAGCGGGAACGGTTTGATCTCCTCGTGCATTCCACTCCGGTCGGCATGTGGCCCCACACCGGCGAGTGCGCCTTGCGCCCCGAGCAGATCAACGCGAGAGTGGTGTTTGACCTGATCTATAATCCTCCCGAGACGCGCCTGCTCGAACTGGCGCGGGCCAGGGGTTGCCGGACGATCTCCGGTCTCGATATGTTCCTGGCGCAGGCGGCGCGGCAATTTGGGTATTGGACGGGACTCGAACCTCCGATACGCTTGATGAAGCGCGTCGCGCTGGAGGAACTCGGCCGGCTCACGCAGCGAGTGACCTAGACAAAGGACGACTATGATCTTTCCCGATCTCCGGGAGTTCATGAGGCTCACCCAGCAGGGGAACCTGGTGCCGGTCTGGACATCAGTTCCGGCGGACTTGCTGACACCCGTGTCGGCATACCTGAAATTGACGCGGCGCCAGGCCCAGTCGCGCCGGGCGAAGCCGAACTACTCATTTCTGCTCGAAAGCGTGGAGGGCGGCGAGACGGTCGCCCGCTATACCTACCTCGGTTCCGATCCCTTTCTCACCCTCCGCTTCCGGATTGGCTCCGATGCAGCCTCCAGCCTGACGGAGATCACTCAGAAAGGCCGCACGGAGCGGCTGCAAGGGGACATGATGGGGGCGACGCGCGAGTTGCTGGCCTCCTTCCAGCCCGTGCACATCGAAGGTCTTCCCCCGTTCACCGCCGGAGCCGTCGGCTACGTGGGCTACGATCTGGTCACATTGCGAGAGCCGGTGCCGCTCCCGCCCGCGGAACGCTCCCAGGATTCCCCGGGAGCGATGCCGGATGCGGTGTTGATGTTCTGTACGACGCTGCTCGCTTTCGACCACGTGAAGCATCAGATCATCATCGTCCGCAACGTGCATTGCGACGACCGGTCGAAGAAAGCGCTCACCGCCGCCTATCGTCAGGCCGAGCAGGACATCCGGCGAATCGAGCGCAATTTGCAAGCGCCGCTCGCTCTCGTCGAGCAGACGCGCCCGTCCGGGAAGCGCCGTGCCTCGTCGCCGACGTTCCGTTCCAACGTCAGTCAGGAAAAATTTCTCGCGCAGGTCCGCCGCGCCAAGGAGTCCATCACTGCCGGAGACATTTTTCAGGTGGTGCTGTCACAGCGCCTGGAGACCAAGATCAGCGCCGATCCCTTTGCGATCTACCGTGCGCTCCGCCGAGTGAATCCCGCGCCCTACCTGTTTTTTCTCCAGTTGGGGGAGGACTGCGTGCTCGGCTCGTCGCCGGAGATGTTGGTCAAAGTGACGGGCGAAGATGTCGAGTATCGCCCGATTGCCGGCACGCGCCCGCGCGGCAAAGACATGGGGGAAGACAAGCGCCTGGAGCGGGAATTGCTCGCCGACGAAAAAGAGCGCGCCGAGCACGTGATGCTGGTGGACCTGGGCCGCAACGACGTGGGGCGCGTCTGCCGCTTCGGAACCGTCCAGGTCCCGGAACTGATGTTTGTCGAGCGGTACTCGCATGTGATGCACCTGGTTTCGAGCATCCGGGGCAAACTCCGGCCGCGCCTGGACGCCTGGGATACGCTCTGGGCGTGTTTCCCGGCAGGCACCGTCACCGGCGCTCCCAAGGTGCGCGCCATGCAGATCATCTCGGACCTGGAACCGACGCGGCGCGGCGTCTATGCCGGGACCGTCCTCTATCTCGACTTCGCCGGGAACCTCAACTCCTGCATCACCATTCGGTCCATTGTCGTCAAGGGCAAGAAGGCGTACGTGCAGGTCGGCGCGGGGATTGTGGCCGACTCGGTGCCGGAACGCGAATACGAAGAGACCATGAACAAAGGCAAAGCGATGCTCCGAGCCATCGAAATGGCTCACGAAGAAAGCGGGAGGAAATAGGAAGGCCACGGAGACACAGAGGCACAGAGGGTAGGAAAGCGGAAGTTAGAAGGTAGGAGTTAGGAGTTAGGAGTTAGGAGTAAGAAGTTAGAAGAAAAAACTGTGCGGCCCCATTCTGACTCCTGTCTTCTGACTTCTAAATTCTTCTTCTCTGTGGCTCCGTGCCTCTGTGGCCGTATCATAGGGAATCTATGATTTTCGTTCTCGACAACTACGATTCGTTCACCTACAATCTCGTCCAGTTGCTCGGGGAACTGGGCGCTGAACTCGAAGTGCGGCGCAACGACAAAGTGACGGTGCGCCAGATCGAGGCGCTTGCTCCCGAAGCCCTGGTTCTGTCGCCGGGACCGGGACGGCCTGCCGACGCCGGTATCCTGATGGAGACGATTCGGCACTTCGCAGGCAAGGTTCCGATTCTGGGAGTGTGCCTGGGCCATCAGGGGATTGGCGAGGTTTTTGGCGGAAAGGTGGTCGCGGCTCCTTCGCTGGTCCACGGGAAGACAGCAGAGGTGAAGCACGACGGCAAGACGATCTTTCGCGGCCTTCCGCCGTCGTTTGCCGCCGCGCGCTACCATTCCCTGGTTGTGGACGCGCGCTCGATCCCCGCTTCGCTGGAAGTCACGGCCACCACCGCCGACGGCGTCGTCATGGGTCTGCGCCACAGACAGTTTCCCATCGAAGGCGTCCAGTTCCACCCGGAGTCCATCCTCACTATCCCCGGACCTCATTTACTCAAGAATTTCCTGGAGTGGGCCAAAGCGAGAAAAAGAGCGCGGTGAGGGAACGCCGCGTGACCTTCGCGCCCTTCGTGTCGGAAAGGGACTGACGAAATCAAAGCTACCGCGTTTCATGGTTGCTGGATAGCGCACTTGCCGCCGATGACGTCATTCTGAGGGCCCCGGCTTGCCGGGGCCCGAAGAATCTGCTTTTCCCAGAGCGGATTGCTGACCTCAAAGAAGAGCAGATCCTTCTCCCGCTTCGCGGGATCAGGATGACACCATCACGTTTTGTTATACAGCAACCCTGAAAATGGTGTAGTGCGGAATGCTTGGGGCAGCAGGCCTGAGCCGCCGGGAGCCGCCGAATGACGGCTCCCGGAAAGGCAAGATACAGAAGGCGGAAAGCGATCCGGGGTTCCGCCGAGATCAATCCGCGATCGGGTCAATCCGCAATCGGGTCTATGGCCCGACCCTCCGCTCCTGAGGCGCGCATGGGTTTCGGGGCGTTCCCCTTGAGCTTAAAAGCCGCCCCGACAATGGTCTGTATACCCCGCGATCCGAACCAAACCGTGCCGTCTTTATCAATTTCCACCTTCGGAACACTCCATCGCAGTTGCGGCAGGGGGAAGTAGGTAAATTTCTTGGTTTGCACGTCGAACCGGATGAGGGCGTTGTAGGTTCCATCTGTAATCCAGATGCTGCCGCGATTATCCGGCCATGCTTCATAGGGAGTGGTGTAGCGCAGCGGGAGCTTGTACTCGGTGATCTTGCCGGTCTTGGGATCAATGTGGCCCAGATTGGCCGCCGCATATTCGGCAAACCAGACTTCGCCCTTCGCATCCACCCCAATGCGGCGCGTCCCCGCAGGCTGTGTGGGAGTGGGATACTGGGTCCACTTCTCCTGGACAGGGTCGAACTTGAGCACGACGGGCTTGCCCAAACCGCAGGTCCAGATATTGTCCTGAGGGTCCACGGCCAGCCCGTAGGGGTTTGCCAAGGGGATGGGGGTCGGCCACTGGGAGACCTTCCGCGTCTTGGCATCAATCTTCCCAATGGCGCTCCCGCCGACGAGGTTGTACCAGACGTTGTCCTTGGAATCCACGACCACCTGCAACAGCGATCCTTCCGTGGGAAGCTTATGGCGGATGACCTGGCCTGTGCTGGGGTCTAACTCACCCACCCTTCCGCCCGAAATCTCCGCCCAGTAAACACGCCCCTTGCTGTCCATCGTGTTGCCGTGAATGAAGACGTTTCGCGGGGCCTGGAACTTGAACTCCTTCCAGCGTTCATTGAAGGTTGTGGCGCGAGGGTTCAACTGCACCATGGCGTTGATGCCGGAAGCGCCATACCAGATGGTTCCATCCACCGGAGAAACAAACGGATCATGCAAGCGGTGGCTTCCGTATTCCCGGCGATCCGGGCGCCGGTTTTCCCTGGGGGTTTCCACCACGGGAGGAAGCTCAATCTCGTACTCAATGTACAAGGCCTGCGAGAGCGCATCCTCGTCGGGCACAAACTCATCCAGCTTCAGCACTCGGTTCGGGGAGTCGGGGCCGAAGTTCTTCGCCAGATACTTGTAGATCGGCTCCATGACCTCGTCCGGCGGGAGGGGATTGAGGGCTTCCCGCTCCTCATTCCAGGTAGGCCCGGTCAGCATTCGACTCACGGCCTCGCGCCATCCTTTCTCGTCGTGCTTCCGGCGGGGGAAAAAGTTCCAGTGGCAGCCGAAGCAGGTGACCTCGAGTTCGCGCCTCCCGGGCTCCGGCGGGTACAGGGTGTCATAGTCCACCAACTGCACGTCGCGCGGAGCAGCGCCGGTTCCCAAGGGACCGCCCCCGCCTTGCGGAGGCCGTTCTACGGCTGTGAGAGCGATGTCCACGCGCTGGGTCTGGTTCGCCTTCACATCCACGGTTTGCACGGGGGATTCAAAGCCCGGTTGCAGAATTCCCACATCGTAGGTCCCCACGGGCAGCTCGACAAACTGGTACCGGCCTGCCTTGGTGAATGTGGTGTAGTGAATCCGGTTGACCACATCTTTGGCTTTGACGCGAAACCCCTTCACCGCGCCCCGGTCCGCCGTTACCGAACCCATGACCCGGCCCGTCTCCGCAGCCGCCGCGAGTGAAGCCGCGCCGGAGGCAATGACCATCCACAGGATGCCGAGCAGCATTGCCGGAATTACGGCCGGGTTTATGAATTGCCTGGTGAGGAAATAAAACGTCTTTCGAGTAGCCATGGTTCCTTCTCCTTTACGTCGCATGGTGCTTGGTTACAATCGCCTTTCACTCCATAGATCGGAAAGCTCTGCCTGCCGGACAGGGCGGAGCCGCGTGCGGCCTAGAATACGATCTTTAAGGCCAACTGGATCTGCCGGGCAGCGCCGGCCGTGCTGGTAATCCTTCCGGCGGTCGCCAGCGGTTGTTCCACCACGTTCGGAGCGGCAGCGCCGGCATACACGGCGGCGCTGGGCATGGCGAAATTCACCCGATTCAGAATGTTGAAAAATTCAGCCCGAAACTCCAACTTTCCGCTCTCTCCCAGGAATCCCAGTGCGGTATCTTTCGCCAGCGAGAAGTCCAGGTTGGCAAGGCCGGGGCCGCGGAGAATGCCGCGGCCGGCGTTGCCCAGGAAGCCTGGCGGCTGATTGCTGAATGCCAGCGGGTCGAAATACCGGACTGGTCCTCCCAGGATAATGTCATCGTTGCTCCGCCCCGCAACGCGATCCGGCCGATTGGCTCCACCCCGTTTGCGGGCGCGGTCGCTGCTCACCGTGGGACTGAATGAAAACCCCGTTCGGAGGGAGAGAATTCCACTCATCCACCAGCCGTTCAACAGTTTTCCAGCCACTCCATTGGAAGAAGCAAGTCCCGGCAAACGGTAGATGGTGTTAAACCGCCAGTTGTGGGCAATGTCGAAATCAGCCGGTCCCCGGTCCAATTCCCGGTGAGTCGAAGTCACGGGGGTTCCCCCCTGGTCGGCCGGCAGTTGACCTTGGGTTTCATCGAGCGTCTTCGCCCAGGTATAGGAGCTTTGGAACTGGAGTCCCTTGCTCATGCGTTTGGTCAGCCCCACCTGCAACGAGTTATACCAGGAATTCCCTCCCGCCGTCAGCCAGGTAATGTTTTCCCAGGCCGGGTTGGTTCGGGGGGCGAGAGGCGCGGGAGGCACCAGCGGACGCCCCTCGGGATCGGTCGCGCCCGGCCAGAACAGCCGCCCGCCCGCAAGCACTTGCGGGACGGTCGGATTCCCTTCCTTGACTTGCATCAGGTTGATGCCGCGAGAGCCTCCGTAGGCGAGCGTTAAGCCCATGTCATACGGCAGTTGCCGCTCCACGGTCAGGTTGTACTGCAAGATGTGCGGCTGCTGGAGGTGATAATCCGTCACGCGAATCTCTCTTCCGAGCACGTTGGCCGGAAAGAACAGCGGGACGCTCAAAGGAAAGGGAAGCGGCTGCCCGACCGGTACCTGGATGTTGCTGCGGCTGGAGAAGGGGGGAGCCGCGAGCGCCCCTTGCAGCAGGGAACTCCCCAGATTGCCGATGTCATAGAGCAATCCGAAGCCGCCTCTCACCGCCGTCGTTCCGTCGCCCAGCACGTCCCAGGCAAGCCCAAGTCGCGGGCTGAAATTTTTCAAGGAGGGGTTCTCAAAAACAGGACCCAAAGTGGTGTTCGCATCCAGTTGCGGGTTGCGCAAGGCCGTGTTCCGGTCGAAGACCTCCACGGGCACGGTCATAAACTCATACCGCAGCCCCAGGTTGAGAGTAAAGTTCGGGAGGGGCCGCAGATCGTCCTGGACGTAGAACCCGACGGTCGAATTCCGGTACGAGCGAATCTGGACCGAACCCGGGGTGATCGAAGAGTACGTCGTGTACTGCCCCTGCAAGAATGCGGCCACGCTTGGGAAATTGATGCTCCCCTTGGCCGTCAAGCCGCTCTCGATATACTGCTGATAGCGATTCACCAGAGTCCCGAATTTCAGGGAGTGCATTCCGCGCGAGTAAAACAAGTCGTCGCTCCAGGTAAAAACGTTCTGGTTGGTGAAGGTAGGACTGGCGCCATCGGGACCAAAGCCCGTCACACCCGATACGCTGACGCCGCCAATCTCCTTGCCGGGAACCAACGAGAATTGCGGACCGCTGATGCCGGAAAGACTGTCACTGGAAAAAGCCGACCGGCTGAACGAAAACCGGAAGGTGTTCAGGAGAGTGGGCGTGACCACGCGGCTTTCCGAGAGGGTGGCGGATTGCGTCCGGCTCGCCAACGGATCGCGAAACTGCGGGTAGGCGCGCGGCTTCGTCCGGCTGGTGTTGTCAACGGTATAGCGCGCGAAGAGGCTATCACTGCCGGAAATGGTCTGGTCCACGCGCAATTGTCCAAAGTGCTCATCCGTGGGCTGGCTGAAAGGGAACGTGTATTGATTGTTCGGCAAATTCGGGTCCGGAAACAGCGCCAGCCAGGGCCGGACAACAGGGTTGATCTGCGCATTCACCTTGGCGGAGGGCGCGATGACGTTCGTAATGGTGGTAATGCCAAGGCGCTCGCGCAGCGTTTCGTACACGACGTGGAAAAAGGTTTGGTCTTTCTTGATAGGTCCCCCGAAAGCGCCGCCGAAGTTGTTTCGCGTGAAGGCCGGGAGACGCCGCTGGCTTCCAGCGGATTTCCAGTCGAAGAAATTTCGCGCGTCCAGGGCGCTGTTCCGGAGGTACTCAAACAACGAGCCATGAAACGCGTTGGTCCCGTTCTTGCTCACGATGGTCATCTGACTGCCCATCGTCATGCCGTACTCGGCGCTGAAGGAATTGGTCACCACACGGTACTCCCGGATCCCCTCCAGCCCCAGCGTGGTGTTGGCAACGGAGGTTACGGCAGCGCCATAGAGGTTCCCCATCACGGCCCCATCCAACATGTAATTGTTCGATCGCAAGGGCGCGCCGTTGCTGCTGAACCACGTTCCCGACATGGTGGCCGTGCTGCCTCGGTTTTCATGTCGCGTAATCCCGGTTTGCAGCAACGTCAGGTCAATAAAGTTGCGGCCGTTCAACGGCAGTTCCGCCACCTTCTGCTCATCCACCAAGCCGCCCAAAGAACCGCTGGTGGTATTGACCAGGGGGGCTTCCGCCGTGACGGCGATGGTTTGTTCGACGGCGCCGACCTGGAGGGAAAAATTCACGACCGCTTCCTGCCCCACCGTCAGCGTCAGACCCCGTCGTACATCGGTTTGAAAGCCCGCTTGTTGCGCCTGCACCTCGTAGTTTCCTACCGGCAACGCCGCCAAGCGGTACGAACCGTCTGCCCCCGTTAGGGTCCGGCGGGTTTGCCCGGTTTCGACGTTGCGGGCCGTGAGGTCCACACCGGGCACCACCGCCCCGCTGGGGTCCCGAACAACGCCTAGAATCGTGGCGGTGGGCAACTGCGCCCATGCCTGCCATTCGCCTATAAACAAAGCGAACAGGAAGACAACCTGAATCATCCGGCTCGGAAAACATCGCCGCAAACCCATAGAGCCCCCTTCCCGCCTGTTTCATTTTGTTGATTGCACTGACCCCGATGTCCCTCCTTATACGTGTCTTGCTGCGTTAATGTCAAGGGAATTCTCCCAACAGTTTTCCTGCAAACCATGTTCGTGTCCCAGCGATGCCAGAGAGCGGCTACCGAAA
>Ga0155949_1198_pt1 | contig 37594 bp, 27 predicted proteins | sample RifCSPlowO2_02_FD_107603 | JGI IMG/M metagenome (GOLD analysis project Ga0155949, IMG submission 107603) | Acidobacteria bacterium RIFCSPLOWO2_02_FULL_61_28
TGCTGCAGCAGTTTCTCAGCTTTTTGGAAGGTCTCGCCGGCGTACCTGTCGGCCCAAGCCCATTGGGCGATCCGCACTGCATTCTGAGCTTCGTAAAGCTCCAGTGGCACTTTCGGGTCCAGGCGTATTGGCACCAGCTTGGACTTGTCCACCTCCGCGGTATACTGGCCCCTTTCCAGAAGCTCGTATTTCGCCTCGACCTCCTCGATTTTTCCTACCGTCTCTTTCCGCAAGGCGTTTTCCATCACCACTAGGTTGCTCGGGCGCGTCACAGCAAAATGGGGTTCGGCTGTGACGATGAGGCCGAACGCTTGCAGCTCGGTGGTGACGTTCAACTTACTTTTTGTTCCGTTCAACAGTATTTCGCCAAGAGGAGTTGCGCGGCCTTCCGGAGTGATGGCCCACATGACATAGGTCAAATATTCCGGCCCGAATTGACTGGCGCCTTGCAGGTCGTCGAATTCCACTTCGATCTCGATATAGCCTTGCTTGCTTTCCACCTTGGCTTCTCCGCGCGCCGTGGGAAGAAGCTGCGTTCCCTTGAAATCAATCGTCGTGGCTCCGCTGCGATGACGGTAATTGATCGCTTTGGTAGTGCGCGCAACTACAGTGATGCGATAGATTGGCGCGGTTTCCGTGCTCTGAGACTGGCTCCAGCTTGGTGCAACTAACAAAGCCAGAGAAATCCAAAGTATGCTTACTGACTTCCTTATGCTGAGGCTCTTCATTGGTTTCCTCCTCGCATGCCCATTAGTTTTTGGTTAATTCCGCCGTAGACACCTTTGCACTTCGGCTGCCAGTGTCCTATTTGCCTTTCCCATAATGACTTATACAAATTTTCCTCGGCAGCGAGGAGTTTGGAATGTTGTAATTTATCGGGGAAATTTTCCCTGACATTGCATTCGGGAGATGCGGTGTGTTTAGCGCGGCGAAACCGCGCTCACCGCGAGGATTTCACCCACGCTTCAGGCGGGGGCATGCGTGAGGCGCTTGTGCTCGCGGTAGAGGAAGGCAACGACCAGCAGCCACAGCGTCACAAAGACCAGGTTCAAGCCCGCGAACCCGGAGATGTCCAAGGCCGCACGGGTTCCGAAGAACACCACGCCCGCCTGCAACATATCCCCGGCCCGCCAGAAGAACGTATCAATGGCGGCCTGGGCTTTGTACTTGGCCTCGCGGCTGGTCGGCAGAAACAAGGCGTGCCGGGCCGTGTTCTGGATGGAGTAATCCGTGCTGTTTTCGAGAATCTTGACAATACGGACCGCGCCGAGCAGGGGAAACGTCAGCAGCAGGCCGTAGCCTCCCAGCGCCAGGCACGGGAGGATAAACAGAGCGCCGCGGACCCCGATGTACTGGAAGAGGCGCGAAACGAGCAGCAACTGGAAGAGCAGGCCGAGCAGGTTGACCCATCCGAAAAAGTCCCCATAAAACTGACCAATGAACGCTCTCTTTAAGTTCTCCGCATCCGCCGCGGCACCGATCACGCGGTCCGATTCCAGTACCACCAGCTTGCCCAACAAGAATTCGCCGGTCGTATTGACCACGTTCAGCAACACGATCAGCACGGCGATCAGACGCAGGTAGCGGTTCCGCCAGACCAACTGGAAGCCGCCCTCTTTTCCCAGCGGTTCTCGGGCGGTCTGCGGCCCGGGACTGTCGGCGGCCGCTGACTCGCGCAGGTTCACTGCCTGACTCACCAGAATGCAGCCGCCCAGCATGGCAGCGCCCAGGAGCATCAGTTGATAGGGTCCCAAGATCGAAAAGAGCCGTCCGGCGAGCAAGGCTCCTCCCCAAGCGCCGAGCGAACTCCCCACGCCCACGATGGCGAACAGCCGCTTGCCTTGTTCCTGTGTGTAAATATCGTTGGCGAACGCCCAGAACTGCGCAATGACTAGAACGTTGAAGATGCCGACCCAGAGGAAAAACGCCACTCCCACGCGGACTCCGGCAGCGCCCACCAGATAGAAGACTACCAGGTGGGAGATAAAAAACAGGGTTACCCACGTGATCAACCGGATGCGGTTGACCTTGGATGCAAAGGCCCCGTAGGCCGGGACAATCAACAGCAGCAGGAAGGCTTGCCCGGCGGCGGCGTAGCTTTTTACTTCTGCTCCCCCTTCGGTCAGGATCAGCGACTCGCGGACGGTTTTGAGGACATAGTAGGCGGCTAACAGGAGAAAAACGTTGGCGGCCAGCAGGATCGCGCTCGCTCCTTCCTTCGCTTCGACGGGAGCGAATACCGACAGACTCCTGTCGAGCCATCCTTTCCCCGGACTGCTCTCCGGGCTGCCGGGCCGGATTACCAGCGGAGTCGCCATGATTCCACCCGATTGCTTCGTAAGCCGCCACCCACGGGCCTGACCACGACTGCAAGCCAGCGGGCGACAACCGTCAGGAGAATCGCAGAAACTCCACCATTTTGCAATCCTTTTCCCTGGCTCCCGTGGTATCATCTAGCCCGAAAGAACATTTGCCCGAAACAACAATCAATCGCCCATGCTTCGGACAACAATCCCGTTCGCTGCTTTCCTGCTCTTCGGTCCTCTTCTCGCCGCTCAGGTGGACTCCCGGGCGGCGGAGATCGAAGCCGCGCGGACTCGGAAGGCCCAAGCCTTACAGCCGGACACGCCGACCAAGCTGGAGCGCAATCTGGTGTATATCAAGGACAAGAAGATTCTGGAACGCATCACGTCAGGCGTTGCGGGATTTCGCCTGAAGCTGGGCGGGTTGGTCAACGGCTCCGGTTTCGCCCTCGGACCGGAATACTTACGACGCGATTTGGGGGGAGGAAGGGTCGTCGTTCGCAGCGCCGCGCAAGGGTCCTTCAAAGGCTACCAGAAATATGACTTCCAGTTCAGCGTACCCGACTTCGCTCGCAACCGGGCCTTCCTCGATCTCTATGCTGTCCATCGCAACTATCCTGGAATTAACTACTATGGACCGGGCCCGGATTCCGGCAAGGGGTCCCGGAGCAACTTCCGCCTGGAAGATACGGAGTATACAGGCACGGTCGGTCTCAAGCCCTTTTCGCGCCTGCACTTGGGAGTTTCCCTGGGGTATTTACAGGTCAATGTGGGACCCGGAACGGACTCCCGGTATATCTCGGCGGAGAAGATTTTCACCCCTGCGGTAACGCCAGGGATCGATCAGCAAACGGACTTCCTGCGCCCCGGAGGCTTCATCCAGTTTGATTATCGGGACAATCCGGGAGGCCCACGCAGCGGCGGGAACTATTTCGCACAGTATAACCATTACTACGACCAAACGCTCGCTCTTCACGACTTTGGCCGCCTGGACCTGGAAGTGCAGCAATACATTCCGTTTTTCAACAAACGTCGGGTGATCGCGCTGCGCGCCAAGTCCGCCTTGACTTTCGAGAAGCACGACCAGCAAATGCCTTTCTATCTGCAGCCCGTTCTGGGAGGATCGGATGATCTGCGCGGCTTCCGGCCCTTCCGTTTCTACGATGACAACCTGATTGTGGTCAATGCCGAATACCGCTGGGAAGTTTTCAGCGGTTTGGACATGGCCCTGTTTGGGGATGCCGGCAAAGTCTTTGCCCGGCAAGCCCAGTGGAATTTTAGAGATTTGGAAGGTTCCGTCGGGGTGGGTCTGCGGTTCAATGTCCGCAACAATGTTTTCTTGCGGCTCGACGTGGGCTTCAGTCATGAGGGTTTCCAGGTTTGGGTGAAGTTCAACCCCATCTTCGGGGGAGGCCCGACTGGGTTTGCGGGCACGCAATCCATCTTTTGAAAGATTTGGACCATGCGAAAGACGATGAACTTTACCGTAACGGTGATGCTGCTCTGCCCGCTCCTCTTGGCTCAGGCGGTGAACTCTCGGGCCGGTGAAATGGAGATGGCCCGCACCCAAAAGGCTCAAGCGCCCCAACCGGATCAGCCTACCAAGATCGAGCGAATGTTCTTTTTCATCGAAAAGAAGGTCTCGCCGCGCAACGGCGGTGGCGAGGGTGGGTTCCGCCCGAAGGTGGGTAGCCTGGTAAGTGGGTCTGGACTCTCGCTGGGTCTGGAATACTTGCGCCGCGATCTGGCCGGCGGCAGATTCGTCTTTCGCAGCGCCGCGCAGGCTTCCTTCAGGACCTACCAGAAGTATGATCTCCAGTTCAGCGTCCCCCGCTTTGCTCGCAATCGCCTCTTTCTAGATCTCTATTCCGTTCATCGCAACTATCCCGGAATTAACTATTACGGGCCGGGCCCGGATTCCGCCCGGGGCTCGCGGAGCAACTTCCGCCTGGAGGATACCGAATTTGTAGGCACGCTCGGTGTCCGTCCCGTGTCGCACCTCCACGTGGGAGCAACGCTCGGCTATTTGAAGAACAACGTAGGACCGGGAACCGACTCGCGGTTTATCTCTTCCGAACAGGTCTTCAGCGCTCCGGAGACGCCCGGGATCGACCGGCAAGCCGACTTCTTCCGTCCGGGAGCCTTCGTGCAGTACGACTATCGCGACAACCCCGGAGGCCCGCGCAGCGGCGGCAACTACATCGTGCAATTCACCCGATACGAGGACCGGACCTTGGGTCTTCACGACTTCGGCCGCCTAGACCTGGAAATCCAGCAGTACATCCCCTTTTTCAACCGGCGGCGAGTCCTTGCGCTGCGCGGCAAGTCCGTGCTGACGTTCCCGGACAAGGATCAGCGAGTGCCGTTCTACCTGCAGCCGGTTCTCGGCGGTTCCGACGATCTGCGCGGCTTTCGTCGGTTCCGCTTCTATGACGATAACCTTCTGGTGGTGAATGGGGAATATCGCTGGGAGGTCTTTAGCGGCATGGATATGGCTCTGTTCGTGGACGCCGGCAAGGTCTTTCGCCGCCACGCGCAGTGGAACTTTAAAGATGTGGAAGGCTCGGCGGGATTCGGCTTTCGATTCAACGTCCGCAACAACGTCTTCCTGCGGCTGGACGTGGGATTCAGCCACGAAGGCTTTCAGGTGGGGACGGGATTCAGTCCCGTCTTTGGCGGAGGCCCGGTCGTGTCGAAAGGCACGCAATCCATCTTTTAGAAGGACAACAAGATCATGGTCACACAAAGAATTTCGATTGTCCGAGTTCTGGTCGGTACGTTCTCTCTCTGGTTGTTGCTGTCCTCCGAGCTTGGCGCCCGGAAGTTCTATGACGATGACCCGCTCCAGAAGGTGCCCAAGCCCCTGAATGTCGAGAAGGCATTGGGGCGCGCGCTGAGCGAATATTACGATTTCTTTCATCACACATTTTTCACTCCGGGTGAACGGCAGCCGAGAACTAAGCTCATCCCTGCCCAGGAGGTCAACACTCTCGGAGAGGTCCTGGATAGTAACTGGTACACGAACCGGCATTACCGGAATCCAATGACCCTCGAGGAACTCGCCCGGGGGCCGGGCCGAGAAAATCCGCCCGCCTCCGGCGGACCCCTGAAAGTCATCTCGGCCAAGACGGAAGGAGTGACGCCGGGATTCACCATCGAGGATGAGCGCGGGCGTCGTTACATCGTGAAGTTCGACCCGCTGACCAATCCCGAAATGGCCTCCGCAGCGGATGTCATCTCCTCCAATTTTTTTTATGCTCTCGGCTACCACGTGCCCGAAAACTACATTCTGTATTTTCAGCCGGAACGCCTGACTGTGGCTCCCAATACGACCATCACCGACGCCGACGGCAAGCACCGCAAAATGACCGGCCAGGACATCGCCGAAATTCTGCTCCGTGTGCCGCAAGACCCGGAAAAGGGCTATCGGGCGGTTGCCAGCCTGTTTATCAGCGGAAAGATTCTGGGTCCCTTCCGCTACTACGGGACTCGCAGCGATGATCCCAATGACGTCGTGCCGCACGAGCACCGGCGGGACTTGCGGGGTCTGTTCGTCTTCTCGGCTTGGCTGGGACATAACGATGCGAAATCGCTCAACTCGCTCGATACGCTCGTGGAGGAGGACGGGCTCCGCTACGTCAAGCACTATTTGCTGGATTTCGGGGCGACGCTAGGCAGCGACAGCTTTATCGCCAAAAGTCCTCGGGCGGGAAACGAGTATCTGTTTGCCTGGAAGCCGGCGGCGGCGAACTTCTTTTCCCTCGGGCTTTACATTCCCCGCTGGGCCAGGGCGGATTATCCCCATCTGCCCGCCGTCGGCAATTTCGAATCCGACGTGTTCGAGCCGGAGAAATGGAAAGCGAACTACCCCAATCCCGCCTTTTCCAACCGCCTCCCCGACGATACCTTCTGGGCGGCCAAAAAGGTCATGGCGTTTACCGATGAGCAGATTCGCGCCGTGGTGATGACAGGCCAGTACAGCGATCCGGCCGCAGAGAAGTGGATCGCCGATTGCCTGATTGCCCGGCGGAACAAGATCGGCGAGGCGTTCCTCACCAAGGTCCTCCCGCTCGACCGCTTTGCCGTTCGAGAGGGACGTTTGGCGTTCGAGGACCTGGGCGTGAAGCACAATCTGGTCCCTTCGCGGGACTACACGGTCCAGTGGTCGCGCTTCAACAATGACACCGAGCAAAAGGCCCCGCTGGCCGGCGAGACTGCCCTGGCCCTGCCAAGGCTGGTGGTGGAATCCGGAGAGGGCGAATATTTTGCCGCCGAGATTCATGGGGAGGACCCGAAAAAGACCGTTACCGTGTATCTACGGAAGAAGTCGGATCGAGTGGAAGTGGTCGGGATTGACCGCACCTGGTAAGGGATGGAGGAATTCAGATTGAAGAATAGTACCGCCCCTTGCAAGAATCTTTAACGGGCTAAGTGGACGATCCGGTGTTGCAGATTGCAGGGGGCGCTTCGGTAGGGAGGAATGAAACCATGAAAACCAGAACCAGGCTGTGCGTGGTTTTGAGCCTTGTATTCTTGACTGGGACGCCCCTATACGCTCCGGCTTCGGACGTTGACAACGTCAAAGAATTCCGTGCACGCGTTGAGGAGTACGCAATGCTGCACCGGAGTGTCGAAGGCAAGCTGCCCGCCTTACCTCAGAAGGCCACCTCCGATCAAATTGCCGCTCATCAACAGGGTCTGGCGGAGGCCATTCGAACGGCCCGTTCCAAAGCGAAGCGGGGCGATGTTTTTTCAAAGGCCAAGGATTACTTTCGCCGGGCCATCGCCGCTGAGTTCAAAGGAAAAGCCGGTTTGACCGCCCGTCAAACGATCCAGGAGGGAAATCCCGCGAACGAAGCCTCCGGCGGACCGATAATCCTTTCCGTGAATGCCGGGTATCCGCCAGAAGCGTCGCTGTCCGCCATGCCGCCCACCTTGCTTCTCCGGCTGCCCCCTCTGCCGGACGAATTAAATTACCGGTTTGTGGGGCGGCACCTGATATTACACGATACAGATGCGGATATAATTGTGGATTTTATTTTGAATGTCGCTCCATAACCCCCTTAGGTAGATGTAGATATGCGGAATCGACTTGATGAGGTGCCCCGTCGCTTTGTCGTCTTACTACTGTTCCTGGCTTCACTCCCATGCTTTGCCCAGAAACAGCTCTCGCTTCCCAACAAGCCGGATTCCCTGCGCTTTGCTGTGATGGGCGACACGGGGACCGGGGGAAAGACTCAGTATGATGTTGCCCGTCAAATGGTGGAGTGGCGAACTCTGTTTCCATTTGAGTTCGTCTTGATGATGGGAGACAACCTCTATGGAGGCGACAAACCCAAGGATTATCAGCAAAAGTTTGAGATCCCCTATAAACCGCTGATGGATGCAGGCGTGAAGTTTTATGCCAGCCTGGGGAACCATGATGATGCGAACCAACGCTTCTACAAGAACTTCAACATGAACGGAGAACGGTATTACACGTTCAGACCGAAACTCGGGATTCGCTTCTTCGCTTTGGACAGCAACTACATGGATCGGGCGCAGCTGGCCTGGTTGCAAGAGCAGCTGCGCAGTTCAGGTAGCGAGTGGAAAATTTTTTTCTTTCACCAACCGCTCTATTCCTCCGGCGACCGTCACGGTTCCGACGAGCAGCTCAGAGCTGTGCTGGAGCCGCTGTTTGTGCAATTTGGCGTAAGCGTGGTCTTCTCCGGCCATGACCACTTTTACGAGAGGATCAAGCCCCAGAAAGGCATTTATTACTTCGTCTCCGGAGCAGGTGGCCAATTGCGTCGCGGGAATATCCGCACGACAGATCTGACGGCCAAAGGATTCGATCAGGACAATCACTTCATGATCCTGGAGATCGCTGGGGATGAAATGTATTTCCAAACCATTTCCCGCACAGGGACAACCGTCGATTCAGGGGTCATCCAGCGCCCGAAAGAGAATTTGAAAGAGGATTCGAAAGACGTGTCGAATAAAGCAGCCCTGAAATGAAGAAGTCCATTAAGGCTTGGGTTCGCTCCTTTGCGGACATTCGACCGGGCGAAGGCCGCCGCACGGCCAGACTCTTCCCCTCCCGATCGTCGTCGAGCTGGCGGAGGAGAGAGCGGCGCTTCCAGGGAGCCTCACGCCTTCGACCGGCCTCCGCAATCGTACCCAGCTCTTGGGGATCGGACCGCAGCCGCAATCGGTCTTAGTACCGACCCCGGGAAGCCGTTGACATTCCAAAGGGGAATATGGCACTTTGCAGTTGACCCAGCAAGGCGGCTGTCATAGAATTTGAAGCGTTGGAGCCGAGCACTCTCGCTGCTTGGACCGTGTGCAATCATCGTGCGGAGCGTTGGCGTCCTGTGCGGGCATAGCCCCCGCCGGCTGGCAGTCTTGGAACAGGGAGATCCCCATGGCAGACCGTAAAGAGTTCGTCCCACCCAAATCTTCAGAAGAGATCGAACCGGAATCGGGTAAACCACACCAGCCCCGCCCGGCGATTTCGCGGCGAGATTTTCTTGTCCGCAGCAACGCCGGAGCCGTCGCCGTCGGTGTCCTGACGGGAGCCGGCTTTGCCGCCAGCCAGACGCAGCGTCCGGCCGCTCCGGCGCAGGCCACCCGGCCCCCGGCGGTCGTTCCTCTGAAGGCCCGCCGGGTGTCGCTGGACATTGACCGCAAGAAGTATGACGTCAACGTGGATGTCCGCGAGAGCCTCTGGGAAACTCTGAACTACCAGTTGGGGCTTTCTAATTGCAATCTCGGCTGCGACCGCGCCCAGTGCGGCGCGTGCGCCGTGCTGGTGGACGGCAAAGCGGTGAACGGCTGCTCTGTCTTGACCGCCCGGCTGGGCCGCGGGCAGAAGATCCTGACCGTGGCCGGCATCTCCAACGGGCCGGGACTGCAAGGGCTGCATCCGGTGCAGCGCGCTTTCTGGCTGGAAGGCGGTTTCCAGTGCGGCATCTGCACGCGCGGCTTCGTGATGGCCTCGTATGCCTTGCTTCAGACCAACAAGAACCCGACCACGGCGGACATCAAAGAGGCGCTGGCGGGCAATATCTGCCGCTGCGGGGAGTACGCCAAGATTTATAGCTCGGTGAAGAAAGCAGCCGCGGAAATGCGCGGCGAGCGGGTCAGCTACACGGCGCCCTGGATCACCGAAGAAGCAATCACACCAGCGGCGGGACCTGTGGGAAACACCCTCTCCAAGCAGTTTGAATTTGCGACGCCTCTGGGCACCATCGAGCAGTTCGACGACCTGGCCCTGGAACTGAACCAGAAGCCCGGCATCGTCGGTGTATCCGGAACGGAGCGCACGATCACGCCGATCTGGGATCCCACCAGGCTGGACGAAGCCGGCGTGCGCCGGATTCTCGCGGAGGCAGGCCACCCTGTCAGGCCGTAAGAAGGGCCAAGGAGGAGAAACGACATGAATGAGAAAGTTGATGCCCTGCGCGTGGTTCAAGACCCGGCCTATGCGGCCAGCCTGACCGAGGCTCACTGGCAATCTCTGGCCCTCGATCCGACCTGGAGCGAGCTGGTCGGAGAATTCCACGAGATGGTCGCTCCGGTGATGGCTCTCTATGCGCAAAACCTGGGCGTGCCCGTTTCCCAGGTGTTGCGGCCGGCCACCGCCGCCGCCGATACCACCCCGGGGAGGCCCGAACAGTTCCAGGTGCTCGGCAAGCGCGTTCCTCGCCTGCATGGCCTGGGGGTCGTCACGAATCTCGGCCAATTCACTCAGAACATGCGCATGCCCGGGATGCTCCATACGCGCACGCTGCGAAGCCCTCATCCCCACGCCAAAGTCAAGAGCGTCAACATCGCGAAGGCGCAGGCGCTGCCCGGCGTGGTGGCCGTCCTCTATCGCGGGAACCTTCCGGCGGAGTACCGCGACGTGAAGCTCGGGAGCGGCCCGCCGGACCGCTATCTCTTCAATGAAGAGGTTTTTGAGGTAGGAGCGCCCATCGCTGTGGTTGCGGCCGAGAATGAGCACATCGCCGATGAGGCGACCCACTTGATCGAGGTTGAGTACGAAGTCCTGCCCGCCACGCTGGACATGATGGAGGGAACTCGGGCCTCCACGGTCAAGCAATGGGAGAACAAAGAAAACGGGACCATCATCGCGGTGACGCCCCCGCTGGTCCGCGGAAACCCGGATACGGCGCGCGCCGACACGACGGTCGAAGCGGTGCTGACCAAGTCCACTGAGCAGCACATGGCCCTGGAACCGACCAACTCCCTGATGTATTGGGACCAGGACCGCCTGATTGCCTACTACACCTGCCAGCACGCGCACGGCTCCCGGGCCGGCCTTTCCCAGGCTTTGAAAATTCCCGCGAACCGCGTCCGTGTCATCCAGCCGGGCTACATGGGGTCGGGGTACGGCTACCGCTCCGGGGTCGAGCTGACCGAGATCCACACGGCTATTCTGGCGAAGATCACGGGCCGTCCGGTCAAGACGATCTACACGCGCGAGGAAGATTTCGTTGCGCGCACTCACCGCCCGGAGTTCCGCAACGAGATGAAGCTGGGCGTCAACCGCGACGGGACGATCCAGTCCGGTCAATTCCGCGTCTACTCCAATGTGGGGGCGCAGCGCGCCGGCTCGGCCAACGGGGCCTGGTTTATCATGCAGGACCTGTACAAGATTCCGAACCTGAAGCTCGAGGCGACTGACGTTTTTACTAACAGCTTCAAATCGGGCCCCTACCGGTGCGTGAGCCATCCCAACGGCACCTTTGCCCTGGAAATGATGATCGAGAAGGCGGCGTACGCCATCGGGATGGACCCCGTGGAGTTCCGGCTCAAGAATCTCAACGAGGAAGGCAATCCGGACAATAAGAAGCCGTTCAGCAACCCCGGCATCCGGGATTGCATCAACGCCGCTGCGAACCGGATCGGCTGGAAGCAGAAGTGGCATGCGGTCCGGGCAAAGGAAGTGCGGCCGGGCGTTTTTCACGGCATCGGCCTTGCCGCCCACGCTTGCAGCCACGGCGCCGGAACCAACCCGGCCACCGGACAGGTCATCGTCAACCTGGACGGCAGCGTGCAATGTGTTTCGGGGTGCACCGAAATCGGGCCGGGGCAACGGACTCAAATGGCGATGATTACGGCCGAGGCGCTTGGAGTGCCTCTGACCCGCGTGAGTATCACTACCTATATTGACACCGACAACACCACCGACACGGGAGGCACCAACGGAAGCCGGCAGACCAACACCGGCGGACGCGGCATCTACGAAGCCGCGATGGATGCCAAGCGCCAGATTCTGGCCATTGCCGCGGAAAAATTCGTAGACGACGCCAAGCGGAGGAACCAGCAGCTTCAGGTCACGGCGGATCAGTTGGATGTCAAGAACGGCGAGGTGTTCCTCAAGACCGAACCGTCTCGAAAGCTCCGGTTGCAGGAAGTCGTGTCGTTTGCCGGCCTCCCGATTCTCGGCCGGGCGATCTATAAGCAGGACGGGAAGTGGGAACGCACGGCCTGGGCGTCGCATGCCGTGGAGCTCGAATTAGACACGGCCACGGGGGTGGTCCACATCCTGAAGTACGTGGCCGCCCACGACGTGGGCCGAGCGATCAATCCGTTTGCGCTCGAACAACAGATCGAAGGCGGCGTGGTCATGGCCCTGGGCGCCGTCTTCAACGAGGAGTTGTTGATTGATCGGGCCACCGGCCTGCCCCTGAACGCCAATATGCTGGATTATCGGCCGCCGAGCATCAAGGACGTGCCCGAGGAGATTGACGTCGTCCTCATCGAGCACCCGAAGGAATATGGGGTTTTCGGCGCGCACGGGATCGGCGAGCCGCCCATGGCGCCCCCTGCGCCAGCGATTGCAGCAGCCATTTACAACGCGGTCGGGGCGTGGATGGAGCAGATGCCCATCTCGCGCGAGAAACTGCTGGCCGCACTCCGGAATGTGAGATAGCAGGGGTAGCCACGGCAAGTCGCAGTTTGATTTGCCGTGGGTTTCTAAATTCGGGAAAAGCCCACGGCGAGAAAAAGCGTTCGCCGTGGCTACCTTCGGGAACATGAGGTAAACGAACATGAAAAGCTTTGAACTCTACGAGCCCAAAACCGTTCGGGAAGCCGTCGGGGTCTTGGTCAAGTTCGGCAACAAGGCCCGGCCTCTCGCGGGTGGCAGCGACCTTGTGGCCGGGGTCATGAAAGATTGGGTCCAGGGGAAAGGAATGCCCCTGCCCGACGCCCTGGTGGACTTGACCACCATCCCGCAGCTCAAGGGCATTAAGGCGGACGCCCGGGGAGCTACGATCGGGGCCAATACCACCCTGACCGAGATCGTCGAGTCCAAGGAACTGAAGGACCGGTTTCCGCTGCTCACCGAGGCGGCCCAGAGCGTCGCATCCCCGCTGATCCGCAACTTTGGCACCTTGGGCGGCAACATCAACCAGCGCCCCCGCTGCTGGTTCTTCCGGGGCAAGGATTTCAACTGTTACAAAAAGGGCGGCGACTTCTGCTATTCCGTAAGCGGCGACAACCGTTACCACGCCATCATCGGCGGGGAGCTTTGCTACATCGTCCATCCTTCGGACACGGCGACGGCGCTGCTGGCTCTCAATGCCCAGGCGAAGATCGCCGGACCCGCCGGCGAGCGGATGGTCCCGTTCGACAACTACTTCGTCGGACCGCGCCAGGATATTCTAAATGAGAGCGTCCTCAAGCCGGAGGAGCTTCTGGTCGAAGTGTTCATCCCGGCTCCTGCTCCGGGCACGAAGCAGGCATGGTCGAAGCTCAAGAACCGCGAGGTGTATGACTTTGCCATCGTCTCGGTCGCCGCAGCCTTCGCCGTCCAGAACGACACCTGGGTGGATGGCCGTATCGTGCTCGGCGGAGTCGCCCCGGTTCCCTATCGCGCCACTGCCATTGAAACCCAGCTCAAAGGCAAGAACATCAAGACCAGCGTCAAGCAGGCCGCGGCCGCCATCCGCACCGTCGCGCGCCCGATGAGCATGAATGCTTACAAGGTGGACCTCGCCCAGACTCTGACGGAGCGAACCATCCTGGCGGCGCTTGCCTAAGATTCAGATTGAACGGATACGAAAAGAAGAGATCAAGGAGGGATTGCCATGTTCCAGCGTTGGTGTTCGAAGATCGTGGTTTGGATGGCGGTTGTGGTCGTGGTTGTCTCCGCCGGCTCGATGTGGGCACAGGACAGAGCCGGCAGCCTTCAGGGTGTGGTCAAGAGTTCCTCCGGAGCGCCTGTTTCTGGCGCTTTTGTAAAAATGAAGAATGCGGAGAGACGCTTGACATTCATGGTCGTCAGCCAGGCGCAAGGCCGTTACACGGCCAAGAATCTTCCCTCGGGCAAGTACGTGGTGCAGGGGATTGGGAATGGTTTTCAGAGCGATTGGTCGGCGCCGGTGGACGTAAACGGCCGGCCCGCGACCTTGGACGTGTCGCTCACGGCTCCGCAGGCTTCCGCTCTGCCGAATGCGTGGCCCGGAAGGCAGCCGGGCGAAGGTGGCGGTGAGGGAGGTGGCGCAGAGAGGCCTCCGGACTTGCCGGAAGGGCCGGGCAAGCAGATCGCCCTCACCAAATGCAGCGTCTGCCATACCGCGGGCCGGATCGTAGGCTTCCGCGCCGATCGGGAACGGTGGAAAGATACCATCGAGGACATGCGACTTTACATGCAAGGCTCCACGGTTTCTTTGAATTTGACCGATCAGGAAACGGGCGTCCTGCTGGACTACATAACGAAGAACTTCGCCGAGGGCGTGGCGGGCCGTGCACCCCGGCCGAAGCCGGACCCCAACAGCCGCCTGCCCCGGACTCCGGTGACGGGCGCGGCCGCTCAGTATATCGCCGTGGAATTTGAGATTCCGACGACGAACACGGAACCGCACGAGGTCGCGGTGGACTCCGACGGAAATGGCTGGGCCAGCCAGCGCCGGGGCGGCAAACTGGGCCGATTGGATCCCAAGACGTTGACCTATTCCGAAGTGGCTCCGCCCGCGGCGGATTCGAAAAACGTGCGGCTGAACGCCATTTGGGCCGGTCCGAACAACAAACTGTGGTTTCTTGACACCGGTCCCAATCGCCGCTGGTATGCCTACGATACCCGGACCCGGGAGTTCAACATCTTTCCGATGTCCACCAAGCTGCGAACCGGCGGCGCCGGCGGCAATACCATGCGGATGCACGCCAACGGAACCGTCTGGTTCAATGCCATCGGCAACAATACGGTCATCCGGTTGGACCCCAAAACCAAGGAGTTCACCGGCTTTGAAGTTCCTTCCGGCGTCGCGGCTGGACGGAGCGCTTCTCCTTACGGGATGGTCATGGGGGGTGACGGCAAGGTCTACGTCGCCGAGAACGCCATGGACAAGATCGCCAAGGTTGACCCGATCACGGGAAAGATGGAAGAGTTTGACATTCCCGTCAAGGGCGCCGTCCCCCGCAAGGGAGGGCCGGACGCCCAGGGCAACGTCTGGTTCGGACTTCACGGCGCCGGCAAGCTCCTGAAGATTGACGTCAAGACCGGCAAGATGTCCGTCTATACGCCCCCGACCGAAGACTCCGGCGTTTATGCGGTCAGCGTGGACATGAAAAACAATATCGTTTGGTTCGCGCAGCAGCAGGCGGATAAGATTGGCCGCTTCGATCCCAAGACCGAAACCTTCACGGAATTCCCGTTAATCAGCGCGGAGTCGGATCACAGAAGGCTCGAAGTTGACCAGAGCAATCCGAACCGCATCTGGTGGTCCGGGAATGATTCCAATAAGATCGGTTACATTGAAGTATTGAGCGGAAACTAGAGGGAGTAGGTTGGAGTTGAGGAAAAGCCCTCCGCGAAAGTTTCGCGGAGGGCTTTTTAACTGGACAATCCGGAGCAGGCCGCGGCTGCGATTCGCCCCGTCGCGCGCCCGATGAGCATAAACGCCTACAAGGTAGACCTCGCCCAGACTCTGGTCGAGCGCACTATCTTGGGGGCGTTAGTTAGCGTAGGCTTTGGTGGCCGCGACGCAATGGACAGTTCGCCGGGATTGATATCACAGATAAAGCCGGCGAAATGCCGCTCGAAGCGGGCCGTATCCTCCCACATGTCCCCCCGACAGAATGCAGGCCTGGATTTTGCTTGACGAATCAATTTCCGCCGCCTAGAATCTAGCCAATTCTCGGTGACATGAGAGGGGGAGCCATGGGTTTCTTGGTACTGATCTATTTGGGGATTATCGTCTTTCTCATTGCCGCACTTTGGACGGTCTTTACCAAGGCCGGCCAGCCCGGCTGGGGAGCTATCGTTCCGATTTACAACATCATCCTGCTGCTGAAAATCGCAGGAAAGCCAGGCTGGTGGTTCTTCTTGTGTCTAATCCCGCTGGTGAACTTCGTCATCATCATCATGATTTATATCGCGCTGGCGAAGAATTTCGGCAAAGGCGGCGGGTTCGCGGCGGGGCTGCTTTTCCTCCCCTTCATCTTCTACCCCATGCTGGCTTGGGGCGACGCTCGGTACAGCGCCCAACCCTAACTCTGCGGCTGCGGTTCTTGGCCAGCGGTTGCGAGCCACGGCGATAGGGAGGGCGTCGCGTCCCACGAGCATGTACGCCTGCAAAGTGGACCTCGCCCAGAACAGGGTCGAGCGGACCATCCTGGGGGCGCTCGGATACGCTACGCGCTGCCTGCTCGTCTAGGAAGGCGCCTTATGAACGTTCGCGCGATTGCGGCAGTTTTTCTTCTCACGGTATTTCTGTACGGTTGTGGCATACCTGTTCCGGCTGACAAAGCAGACTACGTTGGGGAGTGGAGAGCCCCGGAAATGTACCTGTCCATTGCGCCAGACGGGCGCGTAGAATACAGACGACATCAGGGAAGCACCGAAACGACAATTACCGGACCTATCCAAGAGTTCAAAGGCAATGATTTCTCGGTTGGCATCCCGTTTCTTACAGCCACCTTCGTCGTTTCCAAGCCGCCCTACAAAGAAGGCGACACATGGAAAATGGTCGTGGACGGTGTTGAACTGACCAAGGTCCAATGAGGAGAACCCAGGCCGAGGGAAAACGCTCCCTTCGACATGTTCAGGGCAGGCTGGTGTGGCTACACCGCGTCCCATCACCTGGATTATTCATGAACGTTCGCAAGACGCGCTGGTCCAGGCGCTCCCAGAATGTTTCTGCGCCTCTTCCCCCTTTTCTCTAGCCCCGGTCCCGCTTGGCGGGACCGGGGTCAGCAAAGCTATTTATTTTACAGGCCGCTTTAGCGGCCTTCCCGGTTTTCGGCTTTAGCCCTCGCTAAACCCTTTGGTTAAAGCCGACTTGGGAAAGCCCGCTGAAGCGGGCTGGGGATCATTTCTTAATACTGCCCACCCAGCGCTGAAGCGCTGGGCTAGAGAAAAGGGACCGTCCTTCATGAATAATCCAGGATCAACCACTCCGACCTGATGGCTCGGAGCCTGCGGAGCCAAACTGAGGGAGGTTCAAGACCGCCTGGATGCAGTTGAGCGCCCAGCCATGGATCACGCCGTTGGTCGCGATGTAGCCGCCATCGGAGTAGAGCCAGGTATTCCCGCGGGCGTCGGTAAGGATGCCGCCCGCGCGCTGCAAGATGAGGGTCGCGGCGGCGATGTCCCAGATTTTCAAGTCGAGGTGCCAGTAAGAGTGCAGGCGTCCGGCAGCCACGTTGCAGAGCCCAAGCGCCGGCGAACCCATCAGGTATAACTCGCCGACCTGGTCCATCATCAACCCTACGATCAGCCGGGCCTGTTCGCGCCGCTCGCCGCTGTGCGGCCAATCCGTGCCCACGACGGCGCTCGACCAGGCTTCGATCCCCTCGGAGATTTGCTGCACAACCATCGTCCGGTCGTTGAGGGTTGCCGAGGTCTCGGTCGTTGCCTCAAACAACTCGTCGCGGCAGGGATCGTAGACTACGCCGACGCGGATGCTCCCTTCGGAGCGAAGCGCGATCGAGATGCCGAAATGCGGGATGCCCTGAACGAAGTTCAAACTGCCGCAGATCGGGTCCACAATCCAGAGATGCTCGGCGTCCACCGGCAGGGGCGCATCTTCCGGACCTTCTTCGGCCAGAATACCCGCGTCGGGAAAATCCGCTAGGAGAGTCGAGACGATGGCCTCCTGGACCTGGAGTGAAGCCCCCGAGGTGACGTCCCGGTGGCCCTTCCACTTGAGGTAGCCGGGGTCGCCCAGGCGGGCCTTCGCCACTTTTCCGCCTTCCCGAGCTGCTCGGATCGCAACTTCCCGTGCCCGGTTGATTTCCATTTTGCCAACATCCTGAGACATCAATAGATTCCTTTATAGCATTGTACGAATGTATTGTTAAAATTAGCTTTTCCCCTTACCTCAAGGAGGGACTGTGCAATGAAGAGAAATCTGCTTCTTCTGATCGCGGGACTGGCTCTCGGGCTGACTGGCGCTTGCAGCAGAAGCTCGCCGCCAGAAAACGGCTCCGGCGCATCCACGCCGAGCGCGCCTTCCGGGCCTGTTTCCATGAACAAGGGAGATTATCCTGTCTTCCCCGACGCCGATGCCGGCGCGGATGCAGCGGTCCCTGCCGACCAAGGGGGAAAAGGTTTTACAGGACAAGGATGGGAGACGAATACCGATTTCGATTTCATCGGTGACCCGCGCGCCCGCAAGGGCGGGGTCTTCCGCGATCATCTTACGGATTTCCCGGGAACCCTGCGACTGGAAGGGCCGGAATCGAACTCCTTCTTCAATTACTCAGTGACCACGCTGGCCTATGAGAGCCTGGTCGGACTCCATCCCACGACGCTCGACTACATCCCGTCTCTCGCCACGCACTGGCAAATCTCGGCGGACAAGATGACGTTCCGCTTCCGCCTCAATCCCAATGCCCGGTTCTCCGACGGCATGCCCGTGACGAGTGACGACGTGGTCGCGACGTACGATTTCATTATGGATAAGACCTTGCAGTCGCCCTCCAACCAGCTCGTCTTCGGAAAGCTCGAGCGGCCCGAAGCGGAAAGCAAGTACATCGTCCGCGTCCGAGCCAAAGAACTGAACTGGCGAAATTTTCTCTATTTCGGCGGTTCGATGAGGATTTTGCCCGCCCATGTCTTGAAGACGATCAATGGAGACAAATACCTCAAGGAGTACAACTACAAGCTGCTGCCCGGTTCCGGCCCGTACACGATTCGCGAAGAAGATATCGAAAAGGGAAAGACGATCACGGTTCGCCGGCGCACGGATTACTGGGCGGAGAAAGCCAGAAGCAATGTGGGGTTGGGTAATTTCGATGCGCTGCGGTTTGTCGTGGTCCGCGATGAGAACCTCGCGTTTGAAATGTTTAAGAAAGGGGAACTGGACGCCTACCCGGTTTCGCGGGCGCGGATGTGGGTGGAGGAGCTGAACTTCGAGAATATCCAGCGAGGACTCGTCCAGAAGCGGAAGATCTTCAACGGGGACCCGAAAGGGTTTGCGGGATTTGCGTTCAATACGCGCCGAGCGCCGTTCGACGACATTCGTGTCCGCAAGGCGCTGACGCTTCTCCTCAATCGCCGCCAGCTCATCGAGAAAATCATGCTCAACCAGTATGAGCCGCAACATTCCTACTACGCCGGAACTCCCTATGAGAATCCGAGCAATCCCAAGAATGAGTACAATCCGCAAGAAGCCCTGAAACTGCTGGCGGAGGCCGGCTGGAGCAGCCGCGACGGCCAAGGACGGCTCACCAAGAACGGGAGTCCCCTCCAGCTCGAACTGCTTTACACCACGAAAACTTTCGAGCCTCACCTGACGGTGTATCAAGAGGACCTGCGCAAAGCCGGAATCAGCTTAAATCTCCGTCTCATCACCCCGGAAACACAGTTTCAGATGGTCAACCAGCGGCGCTTTCAGATGGCTCACATGGCGTGGGGTGGATTGCTCTTCCCGAATCCGGAGACAAGTTACCATTCGTCCCTCGCCGACGTGGACAACACCAACAACATCACGGGATTCAAGAACGCGCGAGTGGATACGCTCTGCGACGAGTACGACAAGATGTTTGCCGTGGAGGAGCGGGTTCGCGCGATCCGCGAAATTGACGGCCTCCTGGCGAATTCCTATCAATACGTGTTGCATTGGTCTGCTCCCTACATCCGGGTCGTGTACTGGAACAAATTCGGAACTCCTCCCGGGTATCTCTCGCGCACCGGGGACTACGCCGGAGTCTGGCAGATGTGGTGGATCGAACCGGAAAAAGACGCAACGCTCCAGCAGGCGGTGCGCGATCCGTCCCGGAAGCTGGCCGCCGGACCCGAGGAGGATCGGTATTGGATTGAGTATGGAGCGAAGCAGCAGCTCTCCCAGCCGCAAGCGCGTAGGAATCCATGACCGGCTACTTCGTCCGCCGCTTCCTGCTGATCATCCCGACCTTCCTCGGCATCACCCTGGCCGTGTTCGTCGTGATGCATTTTGTTCCGGGCGGCCCGGTGGAACGCCAGATCATGCGATACAAAATGGCCGTTGCGACCGAAGGGGGAGCGGCCGCCGGAGGAATCAGCGCCGACATTCCGGAGGACGCCCTCGAGGAGATGAAGCGCTATTACGGCTTCGACAAGCCGGTGCACATCCGCTACGCGCAGTGGCTCTGGAATCTTGTTCACCTCGATCTGGGGCGCTCGTACATCTATCAGGACCCGGTTTGGGACGTCATCAAATCCCGGTTCCCCGTTTCAATCTTTCTGGGTCTGACCGGCTTTCTCTTGAGCTACGTCGTTTGTGTGCCGCTGGGTGTCTTCAAAGCGATTCGGCACGGCTCGCGCTTTGATTTTTTGAGTAGTTTCCTGGTGTTCCTGGGATACTCGGTTCCGGGATGGGCGCTGGGGACCGCTCTGCTGGTCCTGTTCGGAGGGGGGAGCTTCTGGAACCTGTTCCCGCTCGGCGGCTTCCGCCCGGACAACTGGGAATTCCTCGGCTTCTTCGAGAAGATCGTCGCGCAGATCCATTACATGTTTCTGCCCGTGCTGTGCTACATGGTCGGATCGTTTGCGACTCTGACGATTCTGACGAAGAACTCGCTGCTCGAGAACCTCGGCCAGGATTACGTCCGCACCGCCTTCGCAAAGGGTCTGACTGAGCGGCGCGTCATTTTTGTTCATGCGTTGCGGAATTCGTTGATTCCGATTGCCACCGGATTAGGACACGTCATCGGCATCATACTGGCCGGCTCATTTCTCATTGAACGGGTGTTCAATATTGACGGAATGGGCTATCTCGGATACACCTCGATTTTGCAGCGCGACTATCCGGTAGCCCTGGGGATTCTTGTCATTTCGAGCTTGCTCCTGCTCGTGGGGAACATTCTTTCCGACATCATCTACGTCGTCGTTGATCCCAGAATCCGCTTCCGATGAACCAGGACGCCGGTACAAGTCGTCCAGAACTTCCTCCGATAGCGGAACCGGAAACCGCAACGGGACGCCCTTCCGTCTCCCTGCTGCGCCGGCGCCTGCGCAAGTTTCGAACCCTGAAACGGGGGTATTACTCTTTCCTCCTCCTGCTCGCCGCCTATGCGCTCTCCTTTCTTCTGCCGCTCCTCGTGAACGACAAGGCGTTATTCGTTCGATACGAAGGGCAGTGGTACTTCCCCCTGTGGCGATACTATCCGGCGGCCACGTTCAATCAGCCGACTCTCGGCGAACCGAACTACCGGGACCTCGCGCAGACCTTTCGCCAGCAGGGCGGCGGCAACTGGGCGATCCTTCCTCCCTTTCCGTACAGCCCCACGGAATCGCTTCTCGATCTTCCCGGCTCGCCTCCGCATCCTCCGTCGTGGCAACACATCTTCGGCACCGATGACCGCGCCAGGGACATCTTTGCGCGGCTGGCCTACGGCTTCAATGTTTCGCTGACTTTTTCGCTGCTGGTGCTGGCGATCAGTTATGCCATTGGGATCACGGTGGGGGCGTTCTTGGGATACTTCGGGGGCAAACTGGACATCCTGGGGCAGCGCTTGATCGAGATCTGGTCTTCGCTGCCATTCCTGTACACCATCATCATCGTCAGCTCGATCGTCGTGCCCATTTACATTCCGGGAAGAAATCTGGTTCTCCAGCCGTCCTTTTGGATGCTGATTCTGATTCTGACGGTTTTCGATTGGATGGGAATCACGTATTACGTGCGGGGGGAATTTTACCGCGAGAAAGCCAAAGATTACGTGGGCGCCGCCATCGCCATGGGGGCCTCGGACGCGGGGATCATCTTCCGCCATATCTTGCCCAACTCGCTCACTCCGGTCATCTCGTTCGCGCCGTTCCTGATCGTCGGCAACATCGGCGCGCTCGTCGCGCTCGATTTTCTCGGCTTTGGTTTGCCCGCTCCCACGCCAAGCTGGGGCGAACTGATCGGGCAGGGAATGGAGAATTTGACGAAGTGGTGGCTGGTGTTCCTGCCTCTCGCCGCCCTGTTCCTGACTCTCCTTCTCATCGTCTTCATCGGAGAAGCGGTTCGGGAAGCCTTCGATCCCCGGGAGTATTCGAGGCTGCGATGAGCACACCGCAAATCCCGCTTCTGGAGGTTCGGAACCTCAAAACCTATTTCCACACGGAAGCAGGGACCGCCAAAGCGGTGGATGCGGTGGACTTCACGATCTTTCAGGACGAGGTGGTGGGATTGGTCGGCGAGTCGGGATCGGGCAAGACCGTCACGGCATTGAGCATCCTCCGACTGATCCCGGACCCGCCCGGGAAGATCGTGGAAGGGTCCGTCCTCTTTCAGGGGCAGGATTTGCTCAAGATTTCGTGGGAGCAGATCCGGGCCATTCGCGGCAAAAAGATCAGCATGATCTTTCAGGAACCCATGACCTCGCTCAATCCGGTCTTCACGATCGGCATGCAATTGATGGAGGGGGTGCTCGAACACGAACACGGATCGAAGAAGGACGCTTTCGATCGCTCCGTCGAAATGCTGGAGTTGGTCGGCATCCCCGATCCGGCCTCGCGCATGAATGACTATCCGCACCAGTTCTCCGGCGGAATGAGGCAGCGCGTCATGATCGCCATGGCGCTCGCCTGCAACCCGTCGCTCCTCCTGGCCGACGAGCCGACCACCGCTCTCGACGTCACCATCCAGGCGCAAATCCTGGAGCTGATGCTTCAGATCAAGGATCAGCGGAAGGCGGCGGCGATTTTGCTGATCACGCACAATCTCGCCGTGGTGGCGGAGACGTGCCATCGAGTGATCGTCATGTACGGCGGGAAGATTCAAGAAGTAGCCCCGGTGCAAGAACTTTTCCGGAATCCACTGCACCCGTACACCCGAGGACTGCTCGCCTCCTTGCCCACCGTGGAGGGCGAGAAACAGCGGCGGCTGCGCGCGATTCCGGGGAACGTGCCCGGTATTCTCGACCTGCCTGCCGGGTGCAAGTTCGTGACGCGGTGCCAGGAACGGCTGGACCGCTGCGCTCTGGTCGAGCCGGAACTCATCGAGACTACGCCCGGCCATTGGGTCCGCTGTCATTTGGTGAATCCGTGAACATTCTCGAAGTTCAGAATCTGCGCGTCAGTTTTCCGATCGCGGGAGGAGTGTTCGCGCGAAAGATCGCGGAAGTGAAGGCGGTGGACGGCGTCAATTTCGAACTGGTAAAGGGCGAAACGCTGGGTCTGGTTGGGGAATCCGGATGCGGCAAGAGCACGGTGGGACGCGCGATTGTCAACATTCTTCGCCCGATGGTCTATGGCGTCGAAATCTCCGGGAAGATCGTGTACCGCCACGCGGCGGGCGACGTGGATTTGGCGTCATTGAGCCGCCCGAAGATGCGGCCCTTTCGGCCGGATATTCAGATGATCTTTCAGGACCCGTATTCCTCGTTGAACCCGCGAATGACGGTTGGACAAATCGTGGAAGAGCCGTTGCGAATCCACACAAAGTTACCGGCGAAGGAGCGGAAAGACCGCGTAAGCTGGTTGTTGGGAAAAGTGGGGTTTTCCCGGGAGCAGACGAATCGGTACCCGCATGAGTTTTCCGGCGGGCAGCGGCAGCGCATCGGGATTGCGCGAGCCCTCGCGACCCACCCCAAGATCGTGATCGCGGACGAGCCGGTCAGCGCGCTCGACGTCTCCATTCAGGCGCAGGTCGTGAATTTGATGCAGGACTTGCAGGAGGAATTCGACCTTTCCTACATCTTCATTGCCCACGACCTCTCCGTCGTGCGGCACATCTCCGAGCGAATCGCCGTGATGTATCTCGGTCACATCGTGGAGATCGGGCCGGGGGCGCTGATATATAAGAATCCGCTGCACCCGTACTCGCGCGCGCTGCTCTCGGCGGTTCCTCGCCCCGACCCGGAGGCGGCCAAAGACCGCCGTATCCGCCTGGCCGGCGAAATTCCCAATCCCATCCACAAACCTTCCGGCTGCGTGTTTCGCACGCGCTGTCCCATCGCAAAACCCTCCTGCGCGGAGGAAGTGCCGCCTCTGGAATTCAAAGAAAACAGGTGGGTCGCCTGCCCCTGGACGTAGGGCGTGTCTGGTGTTCGCCACCACCCGGCATTCGTGTTCTTATCTTGTTCTTGTCTTGTTCTTATCTTGGGCTCCGCGGATTCTTCACGGGCAATGGCCGAGACGGCAACCCCGCTTGCGGGGGTCCGGGATATCCTCCAACCGCGGAGGAACGAATCCATTCCGGTTCGGCATTTGGATTTTCGGCAGCGTTCTGGCGTCCATGACGTCGCTCTCCTGAATGATCTCATTCCGGAAAAGCACGAAAGCGGTCAGAGCGTACACCTCATCTGGTTTGAGCGACCCCTCTTGATTGCGGGGCATGGCGCGATTGATGTAGTCCCAGACTGTCGTCGCAAACGCCCAGTAACTTCCGATGGACTTCACGGGGCGAGTGGTGGCGAGCGTGCCTTTGCCTCCTACCAGAGCAGTCCCGAGCGGGCTCCCCTCCAGGCTTTGACCGTGACACGCAACGCACTTTTGCGCGTAGATCACGGCGCCTTCCTTGGCGGTTCCGCGTCCGGGCGGAAGCTCCTTGCCGTCCGTGCTGATGGCAATGTCCCAGGCCCGGATTTCTTCTTCGCTCGGGGTCCGGCCTACCTTGCTATAGGCAGGTGTCTGCGCTCGCGTCACGGCGCTCGCGAAGCAGAGGACCGCGGCCATCACGAGAAGAACATGATTAAGCGAATACATTTTGAACGCTCCCATCTCGGTTTACTCTCCAGGATTGAATGGCGTTGAAGTGAATGAGGGTGTCCGGCCGTTCCTTGAAGAAGTCGGCGGTCAAGTTGACTCCGTAAATTTTTCCGACCTCGGCCACCGTCGGTTGAACTTCGTTCCGTTCATCCGTGCAGCGGGACTGGAGCACGGTTTCCTCCCCGTTCCAATTCCAGTCCAAGCGAAACCGCGTATGCGCCTTGGAATGCACTGGCCCCTGAATCGCAGCGTCCTTCCAGGTCCGGCCGCCGTCGGTGGACACTTCCACCCGTCGGATCATCCCCCCGCCGGACCAAGCCAATCCGGTAATCTGGTGAAATCCCGGCCCGGAAAGCTTCTGACCGCCGGAGGGGCGGAGGATGACGGATTTCGGTCCCATCTCGAACTGGAACCAGCGCGCTTTGCCGTCCACGCGCAGGCTGGGGTACCGCGTGCTTTCTCTCATGCCCATATAGGGCTGGTCCACCACCTTGATTCGCCGCAGCCACTTGACGTTGTTGATCCCTTCCCATCCGGGAACCAGCAGCCGCAAGGGATAACCCTGCTGGGGGCGCACCGGCTCGCCATTCATGCCGTAGGCCACCAGAACGTCGTCCAGGGCCTTCTCGAGCGGAATGCTCTTGATATGCATCCCTTGCTCGGCTCCTTCGGCAATGATCCAAGTGGCCCCATTTTTTACACCCGCTTCCCGGAGCAGCAGCGACAACAGAACACCGGTCCATTCGCTGCAACTGGTGAGCCCGTGCACTTGCTGGACGGTCCCTGTGGGCGCAACGCGGGCCGCTCCGGGCACAAAGACAGCCCCGGACGCGGTGCTGTTTCCCGCGCACTCGACGAAATGTATCCGGCTGACGGAAGGCAGGCGCTCCAGTTCCTCCAGGGTAAAACTCAGCGGACGGTCCACCAGGCCGTGGATCAGGAGGCGGTGCTGCCGGGGGTCAATGTTCGGGGAATCGTAACCGTGGGAAACGATGAAATGGAGCGATGACGGCGTAATGATCCCGACCGAATCCTGCAGCGGAGTCCTGATTCCGTAATCGCGGGAAGCGCGGGGGAGTTCTGGGTTGTCCATTCCATAGCGGCCGTTGGTGCCGATGCGCAGGGAGTTCACGAATTGAGATCGCTCCCCATAGGCCAATGTGTCTTTCGGCTTCCCTGCGGGCGTTTCGGGCGCAAGTGTCTGGCCGCTGGCCGACCGGATTGCCCCCACGGCCAGTCCCGCGAGCGCCGCGCCCTCCTTCAGGAATCGCCTCCGACCCGGTTTCTTCGAATTCATGTGTCCCTCCGAATGATTGTTTGGGAGATTTCTAACAGAAGAGAAGAAGAATGTCAAAGAAAAATGGTTTGCGCGCAGGGCCTACCCCCCAGCGGGTCCGTTCCCGGCTGGCTGCTCGGTTATTTTCGGAGCGAATTTGTTGCTCGAACCGGCTCAATTTCGACTACACTCTCCAGGTGGACAACAGGAGCTTGACCTAGGACAGCCGAGCGTTTTGGCGGAGGGGAACAATCCAGAATCGGTTCGGTTGCTCAAGACAAGATTCTCCTGGCTGCAGGATCGGTTTTCCCCGGGACTCTTGAGGCCCAGGTCAACCCACCTTTGGAGGCGGTCATGATTTCAGAAATCCGGTTGCAGAAGGTCGCAACCAGGCTTGTGATGGCGGGGCTTTTCCTTTGTGTAACTGCTCCCTTCTCGGAGGCGCAATCGGCGAACCAGGCAGCCTCCCCTTCGGCGCAGTCGCTCGATTTCGCGTCTTACAGGACCGGCGTCGAGCCGATCTTTATGAAACGGCGGGCGGACCGTGCCCGCTGCTTCGTTTGCCATGCGGGAAGCACGAACCGGTTTCGCTTGGAGCGGCTGTCGCCTGGGAGCAGTACTTGGACCGAGGAGCAATCTCGCCAGAACTTCCAGATCGTTTCGCAGCTCGTTGTTCCTGGCAACCCGAATACGAGCCGGCTCCTGATGCATCCGCTGGCGCCCGAGGCGGGCGGCGACGCCAATCACAATGGAGGCAGGCAGTTCGAAACCCAGAACGATCCCGACTGGCAGACCCTGGCTGCCTGGGTTCGCGGGCAAAAGGGAAGCGGGACTTCCAGGCCGTAGCCGAAAGCCACCAAAGCACACGTTGTGTTCCACAAAGGCGGCAAACCCCCACGAGCAGCCCGGTGTGAAAGTGTGCTCAAGAGCACAATCCTGAGAATGGACTTGTGGGGAGAAAGAGCACGAACCTGAAAGCGCTTCTTGTCCGTTACTAGAGCATTTCTTTTGTTCCTGTAGATCGGGGGGTCTGTCGCCCCTACGGGGCTTGCTTCGATCCCCGCCTACGACTTCCCACGGCTTGCGAGTCTGTCGGGAATAAGGTTTTCTGAACGAAGAATCAATAACTTGCAAAGCCTGCAAGGTCCGCAACTCATTGATTCTTCGTCGCACAAATCCTATCTCCGACAGACTCTTGCGCCGTGGGCCACAGGATAGCGCCCCTACGGGGCTTTCTGCGGATGTTCTACAGCAATGAGAGAAATGCTTTAGATCAGTCGCAACGGGTCCGGGACCGGCAACGCCGCGTCACCGGGTGCTCCTGAGAGCCGCTAATACCCGCTCCGGCGTGAAGGGCACGGTCCGCAGCCGGACTCCGGCGGCATCGAACACCGCGTTCGCCAGCGCGGCAGCGACGGGCGCTGTGGCCGGTTCGCCTGCGCCATAGGGAGGCAGCGTCGGCCTGTCGAGGAGCGCAATCTCGACCGTGGGCACCTCCGGAAACGTCAGGATCGGGTAGCTTTTCCAGTCCACGCTGGTGACACGGGAGCGATCGAACTTCACCTCTTCGTGGAGCGCCCGGCCGAGCGTCTGCAGGATGGATCCTTCGATCTGGTTCCGCAGCCCATCGGGATTGACCACCAACCCGCAATCATGCGCGCAGGTGACGCGCCGCACGCTGATCCTTCCGCTCGCCCGGTCAACCGTCACTTCCATCGCCATTCCCACGTAATTCTCAGCCTGTTTGTAGCGCGCATACGCCATACCCCGGCCAGCCAGCAAGTTGCCCTGCGCAGGGCGCGGGTTGGGCGAGGGCCGGGTCTGCCAGCCGATCATCTCGGCGGCGCGCTGGAGCACCTCGATCGCTCGCGGATCGCTCAGCCCGCGCAATCGAAATGCCACCGGATCAGCTCCCGCCGCCGCCGCCAATTCGTCCGTGAAACTTTCCACCGCGAAAACATTGGCGATCTTTCCCGGCGCGCGGAGATTCGATAGCCGTAGTGGCGTCTCTTTCAGCCAATGGGCGGTAACCAGCATGTTGGGAACCGCGTAGGGAGGTTCGGTATTCTGCACCATGGAACCGGTGGCCTGTCCGTGGTCCTGGGGAATGCCGGCGGCATCGGCTGCGAGGACCGCCCGGTTGCCGGGCAGATTGTTCGGGTTCCACATTTGGGTTTCCCAGGCGATGATGCGTCCCTCGGCATCGAGGCCTCCACGCAGTTCCAGTAATTGCGCCGGGCCTTTCGGGTCCCAGCCGTGCTCGTCCTCGCGCGACCACTGCACCCGCACGGGCTTTCCGATTGTCTTCGATATCAACAGCGCGTCGGCTGCGGCATCGTCCCCACCGTTCGTGCCATAGGAGCCGGATGCATCCATGTACACCACGCGCAGCTTGTCCGCCGGGATGCCGAAGACCCCCGCCAAGTAATTGCGCAAGCGATGCGGTCCTTGTGACGCGGTCCACACGGTTGCGCCGTCCGCTTTCACGTCCGCGACGGCGCAGGACGGGCCGAGGGAAGCGTGGCTCTGGAGGGGCCACGAGTAGGTGGCGGAAAGCTGTTTGGCAGCCCCCGTCAGCGCTGCCGCGGGATCGCCCCGGCTTACCAGCGACTGATCGTGATCCACCGCGGTCTGGCGAATATGGCGGTCCAAGCCCTCGCTGCCGGGAAGTCCTTGCCACTCGCTCCATGTCGCCTGGAGGGACGTGGCCGCCCGGATGGCCGCCCACTCGTCGCTCGCGACCACTGCAAGAAAATTCTCGATCCGCACCACACGCACATCCGGAATGTTGCGGATCGAAGACTCGTCCACGGAGAGCAATTTCGCTCCGATGGCGGGCGGGCGGATCACGCGGGCGTGCAGCATTCCCGGCACGGTGAAATCCTGGAGATAGGGGTGCCGCGCCGTGCATTTGCCCGGGACGTCCGGGCGCGGGACGGGCTTGCCCACCACGGTATATTCCGCCGGATTCTTCAGCGGAGCTTTGGGATCAACCGGGAGCGCAAGGCGCTTTCCGCCTGTCAGAGCGCCGATGCCGATGCCCTGGCCTCCATTCGCCGGGCGCACCTGGCCCTCGGCGAGAACGAGTTCCGCCACGGGACGCTGGAGTTGCTCGGCGCCGAGGTTCAGCAAGTGCTGGCGGAGGGTTGCCGCCGCCTGGCGAACTGCCACCGCGCCTTGAGGGACTCCGGTGCTGCCGCCGGTTCCCCCGTGATTGGGCGTGAGCGCCGTGTCGCCCGAGACAAAGCCGATTCGTTCAACCGGAATGCCGAGTTCCTCCGCCGCCATTTGGGTCATGGCGATGCGCAGGCCGGTGCCGACGTCCACCCGGCTCGTATAAAGAGTGGCGGAGCCGTCGCTCTGAATGGCGAGGAAACTATCCACCTCTTTCGGATCGAGGGACTTGGCGAGCGGCGGGGAAAGACTGGCGCTGGCACCGGGATTTTGCGCCGCGCCGTTTTGCGGCAGGGCCGCCCCCAGCGCGAAGCTCACGACAACCGCGCTTCCCGTCCACAGAAAATCGCGCCTGGAAATTGCAGAAAGGGTTTCCATGATTTTCTCCTTCAAGCCTTCGCCGCGCGCAGCACAGCGCTAAGAATCCGCGTGTAGGTGCCGCAGCGGCAGAGGTTGCCGGCGAGCCCGCGCTTTACTTGCTCGGGGGTCGGATTCGGCGTCTGGTTGAGCAGCGACTTGGCCGCCATAATCATGCCGTTGGTGCAGTAGCCGCACTGGGCAGCCTCCTCGGCGATGAATGCGGCCTGGATCGGATCTGGCTTCTCGGGCGTACCGAGACCTTCGAGAGTCGTGATCGAGCGCCCCGCGGCCTGCCTTACGGAGACGGAGCAGGAGCGAGCGGCTTTTCCGTCAATCAAGACGGTGCAAGCTCCACATTGATCCAGCCCGCAACCGAATTTCGGACCGTGGAGCCCCAGGGAATTGCGCAGCACATAGAGGAGCGGCTGCGCCGGGTCCCAGGATTCCACGCGGACCGCGCGGCCGTTGACTCGTAACCTGTATTGCGCCATGGAACGCCTCCTTGTAGCCCGAATCAGCGTGGGGAAGGCCTCCCATTCTAGGGAGCCACCGATGCGCTGATCCTCTTCGGTACCTCGCCGACCCGGATCCGGGCGATCTGTTTCAGGGTCTTCATATCAATGGCGGACACCGAACGGTCGCCGGAGTTCGAAATGTAGGCCGTCTTGCTGTCGGGAGTGAAGGTGATCCAGTTCGGCATCGTGGTAATCGGCGCGCGTCCCGGCAGCCGGAGCGTCGGCAACGGGACATGTCCCAGCAACTTGATGTCCGGGAGCGCGTAGACGAACACAGAATTGGAAGGGCTGCTGTTGACCCACAAGGTCTTGCCGTCCGGGGCTACGCCGATCCCGTGCGAGGGGGAAGCCTGGGGCGGGAGGGGGAAGCCTCCGGGTTCGCTGGGGTTCTTGATTCGAGCCACCTCCGCGCGCTTCGCAAAATCCACCACCACAAACCCGTCCAGATCGGAAACCTCTGCAAAGATCCGGCGGGTGGAGCCGTCGGGGCCGCTCTCGATCGCCATCGGGCGCACTCCCTTATCGAGCGGAAGCTCCCAAACGAGTTTCTCCGTCTGAAGGTCAACCACCATAATGAACTTGCCGGCGACCGAGCCGGCGACTGCATATTTCCCGTCGGGCGTCACATAAGGGTTGTGCAGCGCCGCTTTGGCCGGGATGCTCTTGGTTCTCTCCAGGGTTCGTGTGTCTATGACATCGAGTGCCCCCGGGTTCTCCGCGATACAGACTAAGACCCGCCCTCCATCCTTGGTAATTGCGATATTGTTGGGACGGCCGCTGAGGGGCACTTTCTTGATCGTCTTGCCGGTTTTCTGATCCACCACGTTGAGGACGTGCTCCGACTCGTTGCTGATATACACGCGGCTTCCGTCGGGGGAGGCGGCGACCCCATGGGGAACCTCAATGCCTTCGATCACTTGCACGACCTGGTTGGTCGCGGCGTCAACCACGTGAATGTTGGTCCCGGCGGAGTTGGTGACGTAGATGCGAACCGTGCTCGCAGCCAAGGGCATCGCCACCAAAATCCACAGATACCTCAGGCAGGACAAATATGGTTTCTTCTTGGTTAATCTCATACTCGCTAGTCCTTCCTTCCGCTTCCCATTTGGTTACCCTTCACACTGGATGGGCGCTTCCTGCGTTCCGGATCCCATCCTGCTTCGAATGTCCCCCCGGCGCGCCCGGTGGCTCCCCGACGGCTTACGGAGTGCGCGAGGACGTGTAGGCGGCGATGTTTACCATTTCCTCGACGGTCAATTTGGCGACGACTTCCTTCATCAGTTGCGTCCAGGGTCCCTTGCGAGAGCCGTTCTGCATGTCATAGAGCTGCCGGACCGTATAGCTGGGGGAACGGCCCGCCAGCGGCGGCACGTGCGCCAGTCCCTTCAGGTCGGCGCCATGGCAGATGGAACAGCGAATCGTCCTACCCGCGCCTCCCGTGGTGACCAGCGCCTCGCCTTTCTTGATGCTGCCAACCGGAACATAGGCAACGAATCCGATCGAGTCGTCCCGCAGCTCCGTTCGTTCCAGATTCTCCGGCATCTCGATGATGCGCTGGCCGATCGGTTCTGATCCGCCACCGTCCACCGGGATCAGCATGCTCCCCGCGATACGGGTCTTCGATACCGTTTCGGATTCGACCACCCGGATCCACGGCTTGAATTTCAGGCCGGCAAAGTACTCCGCGGCGGACTTCACCTCCGCGTCGTTCGCGGCCTTCGCCATCGTAATCATCCTGCCCGGCGGTCCCATTCTTGGCTCGGAGCTTTTCCGGAGGTCGTTCTTCCAATCGGCGATCTGCTGCACGATATAGGCGGCAGGTAGACCGGCGAGACTGGCGTTTTCGGGACGGCCCTGCCCGTTCGGGAGGTGGCAATAACCGCAGCCCCACACGTCCGGTCTTCTTCCATGCGCCACTGCATCGGGCAGCGGGGGGTGCCCTGCGGGATGCCAGTCCGGAATATTAAAGGAATCCCGGACCTGCGTGATCGTAAGAGCAAGGGCGCTACCCGGCACGCGATGTAGTTTCCCGTCCTCTTGGGGAGGCGGTGCAGCGGGGCTAATGGGGTAGGCCCAGGGCGGAGTTGTCTGTGGCGCGGGCGCAGCCTGGCTGGCGGCGCCACTCGGATTCTGCGCCGTGGTCGAAATGGAAACCAGGCACGCTGCTACCAATCCGGCAGCGGCTACCGCGCTGTACCGAAAACGACGAAGGTTCATCTGCTAGGCCCTCCTGAGTATTCGGCGTGGGTTTCGATGAGTGACTGCGACGCGGAGCCGTCAGAACCGCTGCTGGAAACTGCCCTGCTGTCGAAGCTCGTTCCTGGTCGACGATTGCTCGGCGCTCCTTAGCAGCACGCCGGGGATTCCATTCCTCCTACAACAAGGACCGAGCCAAGCCCAAAGCAGCCGTACCCTGACCCGTCTCTGAACCGCAGTCACATCCTGAATCCCGCCCGCCGTCGAATTGTATCCTAGAGGGCATCCCCCTGATTTGTCAACAGCATACTTTCTCCCTCGGGCTTGCCCGTGACCTGGTACGTGTTAGGACTCAATACTGTTCGTTGAAAGGTTGCGCGGCGTGAAGATGAAATGAGATGGCGAGCAGGCCTGTAAGCCGGATTCTGTGCCCCCCCCGGCAAGCCGGGGAAGCGGCGATCATTCCTCTGGGCCGCGGAATTGCTTCCGGGCTCTAGCGACCTACCCGAGAGTTCACCCCCCCCGGCAAGCCGGGGGGTTGCGGAGCGGGCCGCTCCTCCTCTCCTATTTGGTCTTGCTCCGTGTGGGGTTTTCCCTGCCCCGGCCGTCACCGTCCGGGCGGTGCGCTCTTACATTAAGTCCCCCGGCGTGCCGGGGGGCCGCACCTTTTCACCCTTACCCCGGCAAGCCGGGGCGGTATATTTTCTGTGGCACTGTCCGTACCGACCCAGCCCTCCCGGCGATGCCGGGAAGGCCCGACCGATCCTGGCCGTTAGCCAGCACACTGCCCTGCGGAGTCCGGACTTTCCTCCCCCCGGCATAGCCGGGGAGCGATCGCCCAACCTGCTCGCCCACCAACCTTAAGTATGACGGATTTGCCGCGCAAATTCAACGCTGCTGCGGCCTATGGGACCACGCTGCCGCACGCATAGTACGTTCGTACGCCGTACTTTTGTACCTGAAAAATGAGACTTTTGCTCGATTGTGGCGCACCTCTCCGTCTGGGAAAATCGCAGTCATGCTAATGCGAAACGAAGTAGCCGCGACGCCCGGCCCCGCGAAGTTCGGTGACTCCGGACCTCGTGTGCTCCGCTTCGCTGGCAAAAAATTCAAACATGAGGTGCGCAAATGTTCCGATTCCGGTTGGCATTGTTTCTGGCAGCCTTCCTTACGGGCGCTGTCCTGCTCCCCGCACAGGAGAACCCGCAGGCGGCCCTGGTCCGTTCTTTGAATAACAGCCTATTGCGGGTCCACGGCCAGTTGCAAGCGGCGGCGGGGAACCAAGCGGCCGCTTTGCGGAGCCAGGGCGGCACGATTATCGAGCAGCGGACCTCGGCCCTGAGCGCGCTGATCGAGCAGGACGCCTCCCAGGCGTTGCAGTTGGCTTTTTCCGATGATCTGCTGGCGACCCTGGCGGCGGCGTTTCCGCAATCGGCCTCCAGCCTGGAATCGCGCGGTGTTTTCGAGGGTCCGATCGAGTACGTCATTCTGGATGACCCTACTTTGCAGCGTCACCGGACGGACATCCGTATGCAGGTGGCGGGCCAGACGCTCGACATCCACTTTCCGGAACACGAGCCTGACTGGTTGAAGTGCGGCGACATCTTGCGCGTGGACGGCGTCAAAGCCGGCACGCAAGTGGCGGCAGCCGGCGGTAGCGTTACCGGTCAGGTGGCGGGCGCGGGATGCACCACCTCGGGCGATCAGAAGATCGTTGCGATTCTCATCCAGTTCCCGGGTTACCCGCTTCCAGCTACAGTCACCCCGACCATGGTGAATACAATCATGTTCGGCTCTTCCGGCAAGTCCGTGAACACCTACTGGCAGGAAAACTCCTACGGCAACGCCAGCGCCTCGGGCGTCGTCGTCGGGCCTTACACGCTTTCCCAGGTTTGGACTTGCGACCAGTATACGCAGATGCGGACCGCCGCGATCGCAGCGGCGGACGCGGATGTGGACTTCCGGCTCTATACGCGCGTCATGATCGTTTTTGCGAATCCGGGAAGTTGCGGCTGGGCGGGATTGGGAATGCTCGGATGCAGCACGTTCAGCTCGGCCGGCGACGGCAGCTTTACCGCTTCCTTTTCTTGGCTACTCGCCAACTATATGGGCGACACCAACAATGGAACCAAGCTCTCCACCCATGAGGGCGGCCACAATCTGACGCTGCACCATGCCAGCTCGCGCGCCTTCACCAACTCGACAACGAGCCTCCCGGAATCGCTCGGGCCAATGGGCGTCGCCGGAACGCTCAACGAATATGGCGATCCGTTCAACACCATGGGCTCCTGGAACTTTGGTCAGTACAATGCTCCGCATAAGGTCATGCTCGGCTGGCTGACGGGAACCGATTACGTCACCGTGCAATCCAATGGAACCTTCTCCGTCCTGCCGTTCGAGACCAACACTGGAATGAGGTCGCTGAAGGTGCAACGCGGCACCGGCAACAACGCCTGGCTGTGGCTGGAATACCGGCAGCCGCTCGGCCAGTATGACTCGGCCATTAATTCGCAGGTTTATGGCGGAGCGCTGGTTCACTACCAGGACTCGACGACCGGAACGCACTCGCATTTGCTCGATATGACGCCGGGCACCACTGGCAGCACTGGAGGGTTTAACGACCCTGCCAAGCTCGCCGGCACCGGAACGTTTGTGGATTCCTACACCAACGTGTCCTTCAGCGTGGATAGCGCCACCTCCTCCGCGATGGGCGTATCCGTCTTCTACGGCACCGTTCCTTGCGTAACGGCCAACCCGACGGTCTCCATTTCGCCGTCGAACCCCAGCGGAACAGCCGGAAGCCCAATCAGCTACACCGTCACAGTCACCAACGCCGATTCTTCCGGCTGCACGCCCAGCGACTTCCTGCTCAGCACCGCTTTACCTGACGGTTGGACCACAACTCTGCCCCCATCGCAGAACATCGCGCCGGGCGCAAGCGTGTCCGCCGGCATGACCAAGACCGCTCCGACGGGAACCGGCGTGGGGACGTACGCCGTCAACGCCACGGCAAGCCGCGGCTCCAACAACGGCACCGGCAACGCCAATGCGACGATTGTGGTGGCGCCCACGGTGAGCATCTCCGTTCCGTCGGGACCCAACTCGGACGGCTCCTATCCAGCCCGTTCCACGGTGGCGATTACCGCCACTGTGACCAGCGGCGGCAGTCCTGTGGCAGCGTCGGTGGTCTTTACCATGACCAAGCCAGATGGGAAGACGGCCACCAAGACAGTGACCTCCAAATCCACCACTGGCAAAGCAACCTGGAGTTATCGTTTGGGGCCGAAGGACCCGAAGGGGACCTACTCGGTGAGGGCACAGGCAACTTACAATGGACAGACCGGCTCAACCGACCCCAACAACCCGGTTACCTTTGTAGTGAAGTAGCAGTTCGGTTCGAATCGCGCCCCGTGTTCCGGGAGGGAAGGCCCTCTCGGGCGCGGGGCTTGATTATTTGGAGGCGGCAGTGTTCTCGGTCTGACGCCCGGCAACTTTGACGCTGCTCAGCGTCTCCGCGTAGGCCACGATGCCGGAATAGAGGGCGAGGGCGATCTTCTGGCGATGTTCCGGTGTTCTCAAGAGCTTTTCCTCCTGCGGGTTGCTGAGGAAGGCGATTTCCGCGAGCACGGAAGGCATGTTGGCCCCAATCAAAACCACGAAGGGAGCTTTCTTCACGCCCCGATCGGCTACCCTCCGGGTCCGCGTGGGCTGCGTCCGCCAGAGCGCGGCCTGGATGCGCGCGGCGAATTCCCTGGACTCATCCACCTTCTCCTGCAAGGCGATCTTGCGCACCAATCCTTGCAACTGCGATATGTGCTCCTGGGAGACGGCGTTCTCGCGCGCCGCCACTTCCAGGGCGTCCGGGTCCGCGGTGAAATTCAGATAATAGGTCTCGACGCCGCGCGCCCGCGGGCTGCGACTGGAGTTGGCGTGGATCGAAAGGAAGAGGTCCGCCTGCTTTTCATTGGCCAGCGCGGTGCGCGTTTCCAGAGGGATGAAGGAGTCGTCCCGCCGCGTATAGTGCACCTCGCTCCCCAGCCGCTCCTCGATGAGCTGGCCGAGACGCTGGGCCACGTCCAGCACCAGGTCCTTTTCATAGGAACCGGACGGCCCGATCGTTCCCGTATCCGCGCCGCCATGGCCGGGGTCGAGCAGGATTCGCCCGATCTTGAGTCCCAAGGCGCGGGTGAGCGAGCGGGTTCCGTCCCGGTTCGGTTGCGCTACCTTGACTTTCTCAAAGACCGTTCCGCGCGCGGCTTTGGCCCCTTCGGTTTTCTCAGTCCCCCCGGTCCCCTCGGTTCGTTCGTTTGGAGGACTTGCCGCCACCTCCCGACCCTTGGGCAACCGTTCGGCCTCCGTCGGACGTGGCGGAGGCACCTTCGAGGCGGAGGGCTGGGTCTTGGCTTCGCCGGAGGTCGCTGCGGCCCCGGCTGGCCCCGGCTGGCCGGGGCGAATATCCACAATCAGGCGGTAGGGGTTCGGCAACTCGGACAAGGAGTACTCGCTGAGGTCGGCGACGTAGAGGACCACCCGGGTCACGTTTACCTGATGCCGTCCCGACTTCATGCCCTTGAGCAAGGCGTCCTCCACCGGAACCGCCTTGCCGGCGATCGCCGGGACCGGCCGCGTTTCGTACAGGTCCACATAAACTCGAGGGGGATTGCCTACCCGCCCCACGCCGTACTTCACTTCCCGCTCGACATCAATCACCACGCGGGTGTAGTCGGGCGTAACCCAATGGCGGACGCCGGTGACCTGCGCCAGACGGCTCGCCGCCTTCGGTGGGGCTTCGGGTGGTTTCGCGGCATCTGCCTCCACCCGCGATCCGACGACCTCCATCTTGCCGGTTGCCGCCGGAGCTTCGGTTCTGGCCCCGGCTGGCCGGGGGGTATTCGGCTTGCCGGTCTCAAGCGGCGTTTCTGCCTTGCCTGCCACGGACGTTCGTTCGTCCAGTTCCTTCTTCCGCGCCGCTAACTCCGTCTGGAGCTCGGCGATGGCCTGGCGGGCGTCTTTGACCTGGGGGGCCTGGGTAGAACGCCGGTGCGCGGCGACATAGCGCTCATACTGCTTCAGGGCTTCTTCCGGCTGCTTCAGGTCTTCCCGATAGATACGCGCCACCGCCAGCCGGGCGTCCAGGCGCAACTTGCTGCGGGGATACTCGCGGAGGAGAAATTCGTAAGCCTGGATCGCGGAGGCCATGGACCGGGCGCTCTGCCAGCGCCGGCCCATCTCCTGATAGAGTTCGCCGATGGCCATCAGGGACAAGGTATTGTTTCCGTAGGCGGGGTCCGTGTGATAGACGCGGCGAAACGCCTGGATGACCTTCTGGTAATCGCGGGCGACCCGCAGTTCGGGCGAAGTCTGCTCCAGGACCCGACGGGCTTCGAGCGCCTGCAGATAGTAGGCTTCCGCCTGCGCGCGCTTCTCGGGGACTCTCTTGCCGACGTTTTCCGTTTCACCCTGCGCCCCAGCGGCCGGGGCAACCCAGCACAGCACCGCCAGCAACCCGAACAGGAGACCTCGGGTGCTCCCGGTTAGCCCAGGACGAAGGGTGCCCGAATTATCCAACCGAAGACAGGACATCGCCATCGAATCGCTCACGGCTGGTCCGTGTTGGTGAAGTGCACTACCCCATTGCCGTCCACAGCTTTCACGATCCTCG
>Ga0155949_1164_pt2 | contig 37067 bp, 28 predicted proteins | sample RifCSPlowO2_02_FD_107603 | JGI IMG/M metagenome (GOLD analysis project Ga0155949, IMG submission 107603) | Acidobacteria bacterium RIFCSPLOWO2_02_FULL_61_28
ATTTTACCGTTTTTGAAAACGGGGTATAAACCGCCATCGGCAAGCCGGCCCTAGTGGTGATGATGAACAATGTCTTCGTGTTCAGCGATTTGCTTATCCCGCAGTTCGGTTCTCTCGAATTTCTCCCTGGCGGCCTTCAAGGCGGACTTGCTGCGCTCCTCGGAGTTGACGGCAAACTGCGAGACCAGTTGTTCGAGATCCCGGCTGTGACACGAGGGGCATTCCGGCGCGTCCGTTGACCGGGGCAGGATCAACGCCTCGAACTCGTTTTGGCAACCCCGGCACTTGTATTCGTAGATTGGCATGGTTCCCTCAAAAGATCGGGCTTCGACTCCACGCACTTCCGTGTAACCAGAACTTCCGCTTTCCCGCTTGAAAATACTGGCGCGCCCGGCCCGACTCGAACGGGCGACCTGCGGATTCGAAGTCCGACGCTCTATCCAGCTGAGCTACGGGCGCGCTCTGCAGCGAGTTAATGATAAGCGTGGGATGATCGGAAATCAAGCCAGAGTAATTTCCCACTTTCCGCAATCTTGGGGGACCGGCGCAGAAAGCTGCTTCCTCCCCCATGCCTTCCTTTCTGCTGCTCTATGGCCCCGGCGCTGGTTCGCTTGTCAATCGGCCTGGTTCGCGCTCAGGGGAGTGGGACCTGCATGTCCTTGGTTTCCCGGACCAGATCTCTGCCATCCCCCCCTTTGAAGCGGGGGGAACCGTTTCACGAATTTTTCAACCCGGCTTAAATGGGTCATCGTGGCAAGTAATAAGTCATAAGGTAAAGAGACCGGAGACGGTACCTGCGGGCGGCTTTTTGCTGGAGAAACAAATTTGCGTTCGTAGAATGTGACGATCAGACTGGCAGTCATCAGAAAAATACCTGCCCATGCCCCGAAGCTCGCCCAGCGCAAGGCTGGCGGCCGCGGCTGGCCCGCGAAGCCGAATGAAAACGGATCGAAAAAGGCTAATAAACCTACAACAAGAACGGAGAGTACGACCAACGTCCCTCGGCGTTGCTTCGCCGCCAGGGAAACGCCAACGATCAGGGAAATTGCGAAAATGGTAAACACCGGTTCCTCCTTACTACCCCCACAAAGCTAGAAACGCATTCATCAGATAGACACTCATAGCAAAAATGATTAAGCCGCCAATCACGACTTCGGGCCACCCTCCCCATGTGTAGTCTTCCATGTTAGAACCCTCCGTTTCCTCGTCTTCGCTCTTCCTTTATTGCATTCAAGATGCCAAATTGCAGTCCCCGGAGGCAGCTTGGCTAATTGCTTTGTTCGCTATACGATCCAGAGCGGGCGGCGTTACCTTGTTAGCTGAAGAAATTGAAGCGGGGTGTTCAAAATTGATATCGCTGTCTAAAACCGCGACACAAGTTCTGCGAAAAGGATGCCTTGCAGAAAACTCCGCCCGACGGGCTACAGGTCAGGTTGACAGTCGCCTGTGCCGCGGCTCGCGTATTTTCGCAATTGGTGTAGAGTACCGTTCGGGGAGGTAGATTTCCCCTGTCATCGGGCGCTTACGTAGCGTCCCGTTCCCGGCGGAGCCGAGACTTTCCCATCCTGTGCCACAATGGCTCCGCGCAGCAGGGTCATGGTCGGGCGGCCCTTTACCGACAAGCCATCGAAGGGAGTCCAACCGGCTTTGGAGAGAATCCTGGCATTGCTGAGCGTGTGTTCTTGCTGCATGTCCACGAGGACCAGGTCGGCATCCGATCCGATGCGGATGGCGCCTTTCCGCGGAAACAAGCCGAGCAGGCGCGCGGGCGTCTCGCTGTAGGTGCGAGCCACCTGCTCGAGCGAAATCTTGCCTTGATTGACGCCATGGAGCAACATCGTGAGAGTCGTCTCCACGCCGGGCAGGCCAAAGGGGCACTCCCAGATATCTTTCCCGAATTTTTGTTGCAGCGTGGAAGGGGCATGATCGGTAGAGATGATGTCTACCTCGCCGCGCTCCAGGCGCTGCCACATTTCCGCTCTCGCGGCTTCGCTGCGCGCGGGAGGAGTGAATTTTCGAATGGGTCCAAGTTTCTTCACATCTTCGGAGGTCAGATAAAAATACTGCGGGCAACTCTCCACCGTGAGCGCCGCCCCCAGGGCTTGTTCGCGGCGAACCAGGTCAATAACTCCGGGCTGGCTGGCATGGGCAATGGTGACATTCGCCTTGGTCAACCGGGCCAGGAGAGCGACCATGCTGACCGCGAGCAATTCCGCTTCCGTCGAGCGCCACTCGGTGATCACGCCATAATCGGTCCGCAGCGCCTTGTGCAGGCGCTCTTCGTTGTCCTCCGTAATGAGTTCATCCTCGCAATGGACGAGTGCCCGGCCGCCGATCTCCGCCAACGTCCGGAAGAAGCGCAGCAAGTCATCGCTGAGCAAGGCCGGAACGCCATGCGTGGTGCAGGTGAATACCTTGAAGAAGGCGGTTCCCGCCTTCCACAGCGCGGGCGCGTTCTCAATGGTTTGGGGGAAGACGTGCGCCGCGAAACCGAAATCAACGATGGAACGGGCCGCGAGATGGGCGGCCTTCTCGCGCAAGTTCTCCACGGTCAAGACCGGATGGCTGTGGGTGTGCTCGACCACCGTCGTCACTCCGCCCACCGCCGCGGCGCCGGAGCCGGTAATAAAATCCTCGCGCTCCGTGGCGCCCGGGTCCATGAAGTGGACGTGTTGATCCACCATCCCCGGCAGCGCCACCAGCCCCGTCGCATCCATCTTGACGGCAGCGGAACCGGACGGCTCTTCCAGGAGGGCTGCGATTCGGCCATCGCGAATCGCAATCGTGCCTTGTTGACGGCCACTCCGAGTGACGATCGTAGCTCCTGAAATTTCCAAATCGAAATTCATAGGTTCTGTTGCCTCCCGTTTCGTCGCACGACAGTCCGTTGGACAGTGAATCACCACCCCGTGCGACAAAGCTTCGATGCAAATGATCAAACCGTTTTCCTGGTTCCTGTGGACCGGTCTGGAAGCCCCGCAAGGGGCGAAAGATTCTGGCCCAGGGCGCAAGCCCAATAAGCGTTAACCTAAAGGGATTTGCGGCCCGTTATCGTTCTATCTCCCTTGCCCGAAGGGCAATCCCGTGAATAGCCGTCCCGCTGAGCGGGACGGAAACGGATTCCCAAACCTGATCCCGGCCCCGAAGGGGCCGAACCATCCCAACCTGCCGGTCAACCCCTTGCGGGGTTGAACTTCCTCCGCTGGCTCTGCTTCCGTAGGTTAAAACCTACGGCTATTCACGGTCGGCCCTGCCGGGCCGGGCGCTCACTCGAACGCGGCCGACAGCAAGAAGGGCCGACTTAGGTTAACGCTTATTCGGCTGACGCCGTGGGCCAAACTCTTCCGCCCCTCCGGGGCTGGCAAACGGGATACACCATGCTGAAAGCGCCCTAAAACGAGAAGCGCAAGGCAAACTGAATCTGCCGGGCTGTCGTGGCGGTGCGGTTCAGTCTTCCCGCGGTCGGATTGCGTGAGGGAGCGGACCCGGAACCGGAGAAGATGGTATTGGGACCTCCCGAACTCCCTTGGAAACTGGGATGATTCGGCAGATTGAACGACTCCGCCCGGAATTGAAGCCGCCGCTTGCCGTCCAGCACGAACTCCCGTTGCAGGGAGACGTCCACATTGAATACGCTCGGCGCAAGGACGGTGTTTCGTCCCAGATTACCGAGGATGCCCGGCGGGGGCGCGCTGAAGGCGCAGGGGTCAAAATAAAGGTTCGGATCTCCCAGCGTTCGACCACCCTCCACTCCTTCGCAGCCCGCTGTAACGCCCTGCGCCGGGTTATTGCTGCGGCCGGGAAGCAGGCTAGGCCGGGCGGGTGAAAACAGGTAACCGCGCGTCCGGAGCCGGACTTCCGGGGTGAACGGGACCCCGTTGCGGAACTGCACGATCCCGCCCAGCCGCCAGCCTCCGAAAAGGCGCGAAAGGGGGCCGGATTGCCACCAGCGTTGCCCGCCCCCGAACGGGAGAGCCAAAAAGTAGTTGACCGACAGGCGATGGCGGATGTCGAAATCGGAAAGGCCCCGGTCCAGAGTCCGCAGGAGTCCATACTGGGCGGAACTGTCAACCTCGTTGTTGCCGCCAAAGCCCGAGGAGGCGTCATCCACCGACTTGCTGTAGGTATAGCTGGCCTGCACGGACACTCCCCGGCTGAAGGTCCGGTTCGCGGAAACCTGCAGGGAGTTGTAGAAGGATTGCGCGTCACTGCTGACGATGTTGATCCCTCCGAACGCAGGATTGACCGGGCCGGCGCCGGGCCGGCAGGACGCCGAAGGATTCCGATTCTGCGGATCATTGCAGTCGTCGGGGAAAAAGAGCGACCCGTCCGCCCTGGTTTCCGGAACCGGAGCCAAGTTGGCTTCGTAGCCCCGAAACAGATGATTTCCCCTGGCCCCCACGTACGACGCCTGGAAACGCCAGCCTCCGGGAAGCGCCTGCTGCAGCGAGAAGGTGTAGCGCAGCACCGTCGGGGTAACCGTATTGTGATAGTCCAGGATGCGGGCGCGGACCGGCTCTCCTGCGGAGGACGCCACGGCGTCGGGGAATCCTGCCGGCTCGCCCAGGCGGTTTCGCCCGGTGGCCGGAGAAGCGTCAAAGTTGGTCCGCAGCACCAAATTGTAAGAAGGCGGAATCACTCTCCGGGCCGACACCGCGTATCCCAGCACTTGATCGTAGTAAACGCCAAAGCCACCCGTCAGCACCGTCGTTCGAGCGCTTCCCGCAGACCAGGTGAAGCCGAAGCGAGGAGCAAACGCGAGCAGCGAGGGGTTGTTCTTCATAAAGGTCCCCCCCTGCAAGGTGGAGTCCCGAACCGGGTCGGGCAGGAACGCCATATTCTGGCCACGCCGGTCGAGGAGCCGCGAGGCAAATTCATAGCGCAGACCCAGGTTCAACTGGAGGCGGGAAGTGGCTCGAACCGTATCCTGAAGATAAAACCCCGCCAGGGTCTGGCGGCGAGAAGTGACGTTGTCCCAGCCCGGCAATACCGCATTCAAGCTGGTGCCCTCCGGCCCTCCCCGCAGAAAGCTCTCCAGGCTGTTGAAGGACCACGTGCCTGCCATGGTCCAATAGGAGTACCCGTTCCAGCGGTAGCGATGCATGTCGAAACCCATCTTCAACGCGTGGGCTCCCCGCTGCACGATCAGGTCATCCGCAAATTGAAAGGTGCTCATGAATGTGCCCATCGGCTCGGAAGTAGTCGGGCCGAAAACACTCATCCCGGGAATCAGGATTTGCCCCATGTGGGGAGCGTCGGGAACAAAGAATAACCGGCGCGGAATCTCCAAGGTAGAAGTGCTGTCCCGTTCCACGGCTTGCCGCGTGAACCCCAGGCGGAAGGCGTTCAAAACACGGGTGCTGAAAATATGGCTTGCGACCAGGGTCAGGTACTGCTGCCGGCTGTGGGCCAGCGACGCGAACAGAAACGTGTCTTGGGAGCTAGAGCTGGTGGCGTCGTCAAACGTGTAGCGCGTGAAAAAACTATCCCGCTCGGAAAGCTGGTGATCCAGCCGCATGGTGAAAAAGCTTTCGTTGGTGGGCAGGAATTGGGGAGAGCGGCGCTCGCCGATTCCTTTTCTTCCGATCGGCGGCATGTTGGGTAACGGAATCAGCTCCAGGTAGGGGATCACCTTCGGTTCCAGGAGCACGGTCGGATTCCCGTTCTGGTCCGGAAACCCCCGGCGCGCCAGCTCGTCGGGAAAGTAGCTCACATCGGTTTCGGTCAGCCGGTCGCGCAGCCCTTCGAAGCTGCCCATCACAAAGGTTCTTTCCTTCACCACCGGCCCCGTCAGCGTGAAGCCGAACTGGTTGCGCTTGAAGGCGGGAATCGGCTCCTCCGGCAGGTCAAAATAGTTTTTCGCATCGAGCTTGCTGTTGCGAAAGAACTCGAAGAGCGTGCCATGCCACTCCGGGGTCCCGGAGCGAGTAATGGAGTTCAGGACGCCGCCGCTGTTGCGGCCATACTCGGCCCCGTAGTTGCTGCTGAGGACCTGGACCTGCAATACCGCATCCGAACCCAGTTGCACTCCTGCGGCGCTGCGCGGAACCCGGTTGTCATAATCCAGGATGTTGGTGCCGTCGAGCAAGATGTTGTTGGAGGTGGAACGCCCTCCGGCCACGGTCAGCCCGCCGCCGCCGATTCCCCTGGAACCGGTAGCGGCCGAAGGATCGCTGATCCCCGCCTGCAAGGTCGCCAGTTGGCTGTAGCTGCGGCCGTTCAGAGGAAGGCCCACCAGTTGGCTCTCGCTGATCCGGTTGACGGCCGGAGCGACAGGGGTCTTGGCCGCTTCGCCGTCCGTGCCCTGCCCGTTCTGTCCCGACGGGGCGGTCGCGCGCGCCAGCACGAAGTCGAGCGTCCCTGTCTGTGCTGCTTGCAGTTCGAATCCTTCGCGGGCCTGGCTTACATACCCTTCCCGGGCCGCCCGGAACTCGTAAGTCCCCGGGGTCAATTCCAGGATCTCAAACTGTCCCTGCGAGTCGCTGTGGACTGTGCGCCCCTGGCCTGTCGGAAGGCTCTTGGCAACGATGGTCGTTTCTGGAAGGGGAGCCCCGGCCTGATCCCGCACCTCGCCCCGTACCGCGGCGCTGCTCTGCCGCAGTTGGGCCGACAGATCTGTCCCCGGCAAGCAAAGCAGGGCGGTCAGAATCACAGCCGAAGCAGTGAATCCATGTATGATCGCTCTGTACACGTGTAGACTCCATATTTGCCCCGTTACACCAAAATTCCATTATAGCCTCCCTGGCGGAATTTACCCGATCCTATTCAGGAGCGAAGGCCAGGAGCACGTTGCCGCTGCCGTTCCCCGACGTAAAGCTGTAACCGGACCCGACAAAGAGCATTCCGCCCGCGATGGTTGGGCCGGCCGAGGACATCATATTGCCCCTCGCAGCGACTTGATTGACGGTGGGGAAGTCTTTATTCGTATCAAATTCCCACAAAATGCGGCCGTCCGAAGTCGAGAGCGCGTACAGCATCCCGGTTACGGAACCCGAGAAGACCACGCCTGGTGTGGCCGTGACGGCGGCTGGATTCCCGCCCCGGCCGCGGCCAGGCGGTGGCGGCAAGGGATTGAACCAGACGCGTTCTCCGGTCGCGAGTTGAATGGCGGCCACTCCACCGGTGGTAAGCCCGTAGTACACATTCTGCTCGTCCGAAGCGCCGCCCCACAGGAAGCCCGCGGGTCCCGGCACAACGTTCACCGTCCACAGCAGCGCACCCTTCTGGTCGGGGTCCACCGCGAAAACATTCCCGCTTTTCGTTGCCGCCACCAGGATTCGCTTCCCGTTCCGAAGCGTTCTCAAGATGGGCGAATTCCCGATATCCCAGTCCGGCCCTCCCAGTTCCGGGCAGTTCTCCGGCTTATTGGCCGGGGGACAGTTGACCAGGTACACGTCGTTCGATTCCGTCTGATAAGTCCAGAGAAGCTTTCCGGAGGTCATATCCACGGCCACGACCGCGTCGCTGGTTTCGGGCGCCGGCCCGACGGAGGCCTCGCCGGTTCCGAAATAGATGGCGTTGCGCCGGGGGTCCACGGTCGGGGCATTCCAGACCGAGACGCCCGCGGGCCCGTATTGCTGGGTTCCCATCGAGTTCTTCTTGGTCGGCTTCGGCGCTTCCGGATTGGTAAAAAACTTCCACAATTGGCGGCCCGTGTTCGCGTCGAGCGCGATCACGCTGCCACGATGCGTGCAGCACGGGTATTCCGGTGCCTTGGCATTCATGGACTCCCAGTGTGAGATGGGAACGAACAGCCGGCCCTCGTACAGCGTCGGTGCTCCCGTCACTACGGACGTAAAGTGATCATCGGCGCGGGCAACCCACAGCTCCTTGCCGGTCTGGGCGTCCACGCCGTAGGTAAATCCCCTCTGGTCTCCGAAATACACCGCATACCGGGTTGTCCCGTGCCCCTTCACCGGCCCGAAACTGATCGCGTTGCGCATCATGGCCTTTGGCTTGTAGGACCAATACACACACCCGGTGGCCGCGTCCAACGAATAGACCCACCCGGCATTGGAGCCGACAAAAACGCGGCCGGAGACGATGGTCGGCTGCGCCGATGCGGAGGTCCCATGCGGAAAACCAAACGCCCATTTGAGCTTCAAGCGCGGTGCCTGATCCGCCGCAATGCTGGCGGCTCTTGCCGGTTGGAAGCGGGTGTTGGCTGCGTCGTTGCCCCAGCCATTCCAAGCCGGTCCAGCGGCCGGGTCGGCCAGAGGAGGATTGGACGGGCACTGGTTCGGCATCTGCCTGGCGTCCCCGTCCGCGTTGGTGCCCAGGAGCCGGCCACTGGTCGCTTCAGCGGTATGTCGCAGTTGATCGTCGTTCAGCCTCAATTCTTTGTGGGCCGCCGTGGTCGTCAGGATTTCATAAACCCGTTCCGGAGGATATTCCTTTTCCCGAAGCGCCGCGATGGTGGGCAACTGCGGCATACTCGCCTTTCCATGACAGGCCATGCACTGCTGCTGGAGCACTCCGTAGCCGTACTGCGACCCCAATCGCGCCGCCGGCGGTTGCCCCGGCGCTTGTGCTTGCGCCCCGTAAACCCAGACGGTAAGGACGAAAATTCCCAGCCCTGCAACGGACAAACTGTTCTTCATGGCACTCCTCTAAGCCCGGTTACTGCATCTTGCCCGGATTATTCATGAACGTTTGGCACAACGCGCCGGTCTCGGCGCTCCCAGGCTGCTTCTGCGGCCGTTCCTCTTTTCTCTAGCCCCAGCTTTCAGGCCGGGGTCATTGGCGAAATTTATTCTACAGGCCGTTTTAACGGCCTTCCCTCGTCTCGGCTTCCGCCCTGGGTGAAGCTCCAGCCGCCTTCGGGAAGCCCCCTGAAGGGGGCTGCGGAAGATCAGTTGCCCCCCGGACCCAGGCGTGAACGCCTGGGCTAGAGAAAAATGGGCCTTCCTTCATGAATCATCCGGGCTATTGAAACTCGATCCGGGTCTTGGCAGCTTCGAGTTTCTTCGCATCCACGCCGGCGACCTTCAGAAGATCGTTCCACTCCTTAAATTCGCCCTTCTGAACGCGGTACGCCACGATGGCTTTCGCTTCCTCCGCGGTGAGCGACAGACCGGTCTCCAGTTCGGCGGCTCCGGCCTTGTTGACGTTGACCCGCGGCTCTTCCTTGCCGAAGTTTCTCGCGAGGTAATCAACAATCGCATTGCACTCGTCGTCGGTGGCGTTGGCTCCGTTTCCCTGCATCGTGTAGACGAGGTCTCGCCAGCCGTCCTTGGTATGGCGAAGGCTTGCGACCGAATCTATTTCGTGGCATTGGGTACAGACCCGCAGAAAAATTTCCTTCCCCGGACCTTCGGGAAACTGCTCCTGTTGTGCCCGAGCCGACAGAATGCCCGGCTGAATCCCCGGTAGAATCCACAGCAGAGAGGAAACCAGCAAACCCCCGACGCTGCCCCCTGCCAGGTTTCTTCCTCGCCGTCGGTTCATCCCGCATACCCCCCCTTTCCAGCGGCCTGTCCGAGGACTGAATTATTAAAATCCAAATCCCTGGTTCAAAAAACCAACTTCAGGCCGAACTGAATCTGCCGCCCGGTCGTGGAAGTGGAGGTGATCAGCCCCGCCGCCGCGTTCCGGGGAGGGTTGGGGTTCCCCGTCTGCGGCAGAAAGACCGCGCTTCTGGGGAGCCGGAAGTTCGCCCGGTTGAACAGGTTGAAGAATTCCGCCCGGAATTGCAGGCCGACTCGTTCGGTCAACGAGGTCGTTTTCGACACATTGAAGTTCCAGGTCGCCAATCCGGGTCCCGTCAGGGTGTTTCTCCCCCCGTTTCCAAACACGCGACGCGGGCAGCCCGTGGCCGTGGGCGTCGCAACGCACTGAGGAGTCAGCGGGGGCAACACGAAGGCGGTGGGATCGAAGTACTGGTTCGTGTACTGCGGCGTCCCTCTCTCCGCAATGTCAGAGTTGCGGACCCGGTCGGGCTTGTGAGCGCCCAGGCCCATGGGCAGGGACCCGGGAAAATCGCCGCCGAGGGCCACCATAAAGGGAGCTCCCGTACTCGCCGTGACCACTCCACTGAGGCTCCAACCCCCCAGCAGCTTGCCCGCCGCCCCGGTCAGACTTCCGCCCAGGGCTTTTCCCGGTCCGAAGGGCAGGTCGTAGGCATAATGCAGGGACCAGTAGTGTCGCAGGTCCCAAGCGGAGAGGCCCCGGGTGGCCTTGGTATTGAACGGCCAGTCCGTGCCCGAGCTGCCCTCCCCGTCGAAGTTCCCCCCGTGGATGCGGTTCGAGTTCGTATCAATGGACTTTGACCAAGTGTAAGAGCTGCTGATCTGGAACCCCTGGCTGAACCGCTTCTCCGCGGAGACCTGCAAGGAGTTGTAATAGGAATCGTTTTCGGCGGTGGCCCACCGGATCACTCCGAAGTTGGGGTTGCGGCGCGATGCCTCCAAGGGGATGTATCTTCTCCCATCGGGACCCGCGATATCCTGTCGCGCGTTGGCCTCCGCGTTCACGCCCAGCAGGTTCACTCCGCGGGAGCCTACATAACCCACATGCAGCATCGTGTTGGGCAAAACCTCCTGCTGAATGCTGAAACTGTAATTGATGTTGTAAGGCTGGGCCAGGTTGAAATCAATCGCGTCCAGCCGGAGCTGAGGCCCGCTGGAGGGCGCCACGCGGCCGGCCGGGATGTTGGGAAACACCAAGGGGTAGCTCAGTGGCTGGCCCGGGAGGCTGGTGGCCAAAATGCCATCCCAGATCGGGGGCATCCGGTCTCCGGGCAGAATAAAGTCGGTATTGCGGATGGCCTGCTGAAAAATCCCCAGGCCTCCCCGCACGGCGGTCTTGCCATTATTAAACGGGTCCCAGGCGAAGCCAAAGCGGGGGGCGGCATGGGCAAAGGCGGAGATTTGCTCCCAAAACGGGCTGCCCACCACGGTCGCCGGATCGCGGAAGAGATCCCGGAGCTGGGCGATTCTGCCGTTGACCTCCGTGGGCACCGTGGCCCACTCGAAGCGAACTCCCAAGTTCAACGTCAGGTTGGGAAGCACCTTCCAATCGTCCTGGAGGTAGGTCCCGATGATCCAGGAGCGCCAGCCCCGGTTCGCATCCGAGGTTGGACCTGCACCGATTACATTGAGAGGTCTTTCGGCGTAAAAATCTTGCAGCGAAGAGAACGTCCAGTTCCCCCCGTAAGAAAAGCGCCCATCCTGGTTGTCATGGTTCCGTTGCAGGGAAGCTCCCAACTTCAACGAGTGATTTCCCCGCGTGTAGGAAATGTCATCGGCGTACTGGTAGGAGGTCCACCATAAAAAATTGGGGTTGCCGATCCAGGGCCCAATCGCGCCGGCCGGGGAGACCGTCACATATCCTGGACCTCTACCCGGAACGCCCACCAACGGCGAAAGATCGGCCTTCCCGGCATCCGTGCTGTCCTGTAAAGACACCGACCGGCCGACGCCGACGCGAAAGTTATTCAGCAGGGTAGGGCTCAGCAGAGAAGTGAAACTCAGCATCAGGTGCTGGTACCGGGTATCCCGGGAGTCCCTCGTCAGCTCGTCATTGGCCAAGAGGCTGGAATTGGCGTCGGAGAATGTGTAGCGGCCAAACATGAAGTGTTGCTCGTTCAAGGTATGATCGAGCCGGATCGCGAAGTAGTTTTCGGTGGTCGGATTGGAGGGCGCTGACCTGAAGTCCGCCGTGCCGTCGCCGTAATTTCTTCCACCCGGGGTGGGAAGAGGATACAAGTTCAAAACTCTCTGGGCTGTCGGCCCTACCGTACAGCCGGTTGCGCACGGCCCGCTGGGCAAAATTCCCCGGCGCGCCTCCAGGGTCGGCACGCGCATGAAGATGGTGCTGCCGAGCCGTTGCCGCAGCCCTTCGTAATTGCCGAAGAAGAAGGTGCGGTCCCGTTTGATGCGGCCTCCCAGGGTGCCCCCGAACTGGTTCCTCTTGAATGGCGGAACCTTCGCGTCGAAGAATTCGCGCGCGTCCAAGGCGCTGTTGCGGAAGAACTCAAAGGCGGACCCGTGGAGCGTATTGGTGCCCGAGCGGGTGACCGCAGTCATGATTCCTCCCGCGACCTGGCCGTACTCGGCGCTGTAATTGGAGGTCAGCAAGCGAAACTCCCGGATGGCGTCGGTCCCCAGCAAGCCTCCGGCGGCGCTGCCGGGCGTTGCCACCACCGTGTCGTTAATAATCAAGCCGTCCATAATGTAGTTGTTCTGCGACGGGTGCGCCCCGGCCACGCTGAATTTGGCGGCAATACCAAAAAACCGCTGACCCGCTGACCCCCTCCCGGGGGCCGCCCCGGCGATGTTCTTGACGTTGGGCTGCAAGTCCATCAGGTCGGTGAAGCTGCGGCCATTCAGGGGCAGTTCCCGCACCGTCTTTTCGTCCACCAGACCGGAGACCGTCGAGGTCGTGGTCTCCACCAGCGGGGCCTCTCCCACGACTTCAATTCGTTCGGTGGTCGTTCCCACTTGGAGCGAAAAATTCACGATCGCTTCCTGGCCGACCGTTAAGGTGATCCCCCGGCGGACCGTGGTCTGGAAGCCGGCGGCCGTAACCTCCAATTCGTAGCCGCCGGAGACCAACTGCTGCGCCGAATAACGTCCCGCGGCGTCGGTCGTAATGGTGCGGTCTATTCCCGTCTCGAGGTTCCGGACGGTGACGGTCGCGCCCGGGACCACCGCCCCGGAGGAATCCGAGGCAGTGCCCGAAATCGTCCCGCCAGTCAACTGTCCCCAGGAGCTCGTTACCGCCAAATGCGCCAGCAACACAGCAACCAGAATTCTCCCTGCCCCGCGCAGTGAGATTCGACCTGCGTATCCTTTTCTCTGCATTGGAAACCTCCCTCTTCCCACCAAGAATTTCCCGTCTCCACCGCAACCTATTCTTGTCTTAATCTGGAACTTCCGATCTACCACACCCTTCGTACGAAAGACTACGCCAGCCACGCTGTGGAGTCAAGGTTGAATCGCCAGGGGACACGGTCCATGATTCCTTTCACCCGGTTGGAGTATACTGGGCGCAACCGCGCGGACCGAATGGCTGCGGAGGGATGCGAATGGTGCTGCAACCGGGCATGTTCCTGGGTCCCTACGAAATCCTCGCGCTGATCGGCAAGCAGGAAGCTGCCACGCAGATCAACGTGGTGCTGAACTGGTTTGAGGAGTTGAAACGCTGGGTCCCTTCGGGACGGTGAGTGGGAATTAGGGAACAGTTTCCCGCTCGCTTGCGCTCACGGCTCTGATTAAATCCTCTCCGGTTTACCCCATGGCGTCCAGGAGCGGAAGAATCGCTTCCAGTTCCTCGCGCTCCTCCTGCAATGCCGAAGATGCGGGACCTGCTTCGGAAGCCTGCGGCGACTGGAGCAAGCTGCACCCCTCGGGAGTGTCCTGACCGGCCCAGGGAACGTTCTCGCGCTCCAGCCACAAGAGCAGTTGGGGCATCCCGCGCACTTCGCCCAAAAACTGGATGGCGAGCAGGTCCGCACTGGTCCGGACGACCTGGCTCCGTCCCTGAAGCTCTGCGGGATATTCATCCACCGTAAACCCAACGCGCAGTATGGTTCCTTCCGGGACGAGCACGTTCGTGCGCACCAGCATTCCGTACCGGCCGATGTTGACCAGCGTGCCGGAGGATTCCGGCGAGCCGGTGTGGAAGATCACATCCCCTTCCACGATGTAGCGCACGCTCCGCCGCCGTTCGGACCGCCGTTCAGGCCGTCGTTCGGGCCCTCGCTCGGACGCACGTTCGGACGCCCGCTCGGAAATGACACCTGGTTGCATATTGGTGTACCCTCCCTTGCCGCAACAATGCCGCAACAAACACGTGGGCCAGCCGGACGCAACCCGACTGCGCTCCCTGCCTCACGACCGTTTTATCGGCACACGAAGCCGGGTTGTTCAGGTTTTTTTGACGAGCGGGGAGTTGATCCTGGCAATGGCAGGATTGGAACAGCAAAGTTGAGTATGGTAATATTGGGTTGTAATGCATTGCGATGCAATGCAGGGGGGTGGCTGTGGCGAAGGGGAAAAAGAGAATTAGCAAGAAGGAATTTGAAGAGCGTTTCACGGCTCTGATAGCTGACCATCTTTCTACCATGCCGCTAGAGGAGCAAAAAGCCAGACTCCATTCCGCCGAACGGAGGCTTTCTAAAATCTGCCGCGCCGAGCGTCCCACAGCTTCACGCATTCCCGAAACTTCGCCGATCCGTCTTTCAGCCCGAGGTCGCCACGAAGAACGGTGATGTAGTTCTCTCTGCTACATTCCTTGTTCTCAAGCATCCGTATTACTTTGCGGATTTGACGGGAAATCTCTAGATTCTCTGCTTTTAGCGGTTGACGTCTCCCACGGCTTCTCTCTTCGGCCATCACCTGCTTCAAATCCTCATCCGTTTTCTTTGCCATGTAGGATCTCCCGATCTCCCAAGCCGTCCGGCCCTGCCGACCTATCGACCCAAGCTCCAATTGCCGTGCTCATTCATTGTGGTGTTCCGTGAGCGCGAAGAAACCCATTAAAAGATGGATGCTCCAACTTCCGTCGCGCGCTTCGTGAAAGCCCCCCACCAATTCTCAGGAATCTGACCTTGCTCTCGAAGTCTCTTTATTACTTTGTGAGGATGGGACAACAAAATGTATCCATACTTCCGGCTGCCGTTAGGCTTGATGCTAACGAAACCGAGGTTTTGCAAGATATCCATGCGCTCGCGCCAACTGCGCACGTTTCTTCCGGTGGTGCTGTATCCACTGGAGTAAGCAAAAGTCTCTTCGTCCGTTACCTCCACGAAGGAGTCGTCCATCTGCCGACACCACAGATCGATGTAAACCCGCGATGCATCCTTCCCGCCTCCCAGGTTATCGATCAGGCTTAGGATTAGCGGCAGAGTTCGCGGTATGGTTGAATAACCGTCCTCTTTACTTCTGTGCCAAAGTTCGGCTCGCGCGTCCGGCCAGAGGCTATCCAGCATTTCGAGTCTTCGGCTCGCTGCCTTGGTCATGGTCTTAGGCATGACGCTTACTTTCGTGCTCGGGGGCATCTTGTCCTCCACCTGTATGTTAAGCTAAAAATAGCGAACTGGTGTATATCAAACGCTGTGAAAGTTTTCGAGCGGTTTGCCGCTAGCAGAGGGGAATGAAGCATCATCAAATTTAATGCTACCGAGTAATATGCTGTATGTCAAGGACTTAGATTCGCTATGGGATGCTCAATGATTTTTCAAGAAAGAGGGGGCTAAAAGGGAGGAAGGAACCAATAGTGGCAAAGCCATGAATTAAAGGGGCTATTTTACGCCTTAAATTGACTGATATCATTATTGGTTAGCTCATCATGTAGTGCTCCCTGTGCTCCTATGTTCTCCTTGTCCTCAGCGTCGTTATCGTCCTCCATAGGCGGGCGGTTTCGGCGCGCCATGCCGCTACTGCCGATCCGGCAGCGTGAAGACGTACAAGGCATTGCCGTTCAGCGGGTGGTGGATATCGGGTGATATGGTTTGAGGCCCGTTTCGCGGGCTCCCGCCGCCGAGTCCGGTGGAGACGGCGATGTACTGTTTGCTGCCGACGCTGAACGATACCCGGAACCCCTGCACGGACGTTGCCAGCCGCATCTGCCGCGTTGGACTCCCCTCAGCCTACTTTAGAACCAGCGGTATTTCGATAGAAAAGTGGTTATACGACTTGAGATATTTCCCACTTTCACCGCTTATTTGACCCCTTCCTCAGCAGCGCGCTATTCTACTCTGGGGTAGTTTGACCTAAGCCCCGGAGAGTGATCCTGGGATGGCGATTGAGAAAATCACGGTGCGCGGCGCGCGCCAGCACAACCTCAAAAACATTACCGTCGAGATTCCCCGCAACACCTTCACGGTGATTACGGGCTTGAGCGGCTCGGGGAAATCGTCACTCGCCTTCGACACCATCTACGCCGAAGGCCAGCGCCGCTACGTCGAGACGCTCTCGGCCTACGCGCGGCAGTTCCTCGACCAGATGGAGCGCCCGGACGTGGATACGGTCGAGGGCTTAAGCCCGGCCATTTCCATTGAACAGAAAACGGCGTCGCACAGCCCGCGCTCGACCGTGGGAACCATCACGGAAATTTACGACTACCTGCGGCTGCTCTACGCGACCATCGGCGTCCCCTACTGTCCGAACTGCCGCAAGCCGATCTCGCGCCAGTCGGCGCAGCAGATCGTCGAGCGAGTGATGGCGCTACAGGGCAGCGACCGCGTCATGATCCTGGCGCCGCTGGTGCGCGGCCGCAAGGGGGAATTCAAGAAGGAACTCGAGAAGCTGGCCCGCGAAGGTTTTCTGCGCGCGCGCATTGACGGCGTGCTGCACAATCTGGATGAGCCGATCCGCCTCGACCGGCGCAGGAACCACACCATCGAGGTCTTGGTGGACCGGCTGCTGGTACGGCCGGGCATTGAAAAGCGCGTGGAAGGCTCCATCGCCACAGCGATCAAACTGGCGAACGGGCTGGTGCTGGTTGCGGTCGTGGGCGGCGAGGAACATCTGTTTTCAGAAAAGCTGGCCTGCCCGGATTGCGGAGCGAGCCTCCCGGCCTTCGAGCCGCGCTCATTTTCCTTCAACAGCAAGTACGGGGCCTGCGAGGTGTGCGAGGGCCTCGGCAGCAAATGGGATTTGGATCCCACTAAGCTGATCGGGGACTGGTCGAAGCCGCTGCTCGACGGCGGCCTGGCCTTGCCGCTTGGCTCCGACTATTGGGCGCGGTCGCTCCAGGAAGTGGCCGCGGCGAATGAGTTTGATCTGCGGACTCCGTTTTGCGATTTGCCCAAAAAGGCGCAGAACCTGGTTCTCTATGGAACGCACGGAAATGGACATCCCGGTGGGGGAAAGCAGGTCCCTCGCTCCGCTCGGAATGACAAGAAGAGAGAGAGTCACTTTCCGGGGATCATCCCGCTGTTCCGGCAAGAGTACGAGCACACGCCTTCGGAGAGCTACCACGAGTGGCTGGCCCAATACATGTCGGCAGCGCCGTGCGCCGCCTGCGGAGGCCGCCGGCTGCGGCCGGAGAGCCTTGCGGTGCGCGTGGATCGTTATTCGATTGCCGACCTGACGGCGGCGCCGGTGGACCGCGCCGTCGAGATCGCCAGGAAATTGCGCCTCAATGACCGCGAAGAAAAACTCGCCGGGCGGATCGTGAGCGAGATTCGGGAGCGCCTCGAATTCCTGCGCGCCGTGGGCCTGGGCTACTTGAGCCTCGACCGCGCCGCCCCGACGCTCTCGGGCGGCGAAGGCCAGCGGATTCGCCTGGCGGCGCAGATCGGCTCCAAGCTGCGCGGCGTGCTCTACGTGCTCGACGAACCTTCCATCGGCCTGCATCACCGCGACAACACGCGGCTGCTCGAGACTCTGGAAAATTTGCGCGACCTCGGCAACACCGTCCTGGTGGTCGAGCACGACGAGGAGACCATCCGGCGCGCCGATTACGTGGTGGACCTCGGGCCGGGCGCGGGACGGCACGGCGGCTACGTGGTCGCTGTCGGCAAGCCCGAGGAAATCGCCGCCACCGAGGCCTCGCTGACCGGCCAGTACATCGCCGGGAAATTGGCCATCCCGCTCCCGGCGGCGCGCCGCAGTCCGAACGGGAAGTTCCTGACCATCCGCGAAGCGCGCGCCAATAACCTGAAGAGCATTGATGTTTCGTTCCCGCTCGGGCTTCTGACGGTCATCACGGGCGTCTCCGGCTCGGGCAAGTCCACGCTCGTGAACGACATCCTCTACCACGCCCTGGCCCGGAAGCTTTACAAGGCCAAGGAAGAGCCGGGCACGCACAAGCGCATCGAAGGGGCGGACTGGATAGACAAGGTGATCTGCATTGACCAGACGCCCATCGGACGCACGCCGCGCTCGAACCCGGCCACCTACACGGGCGTCTTCACGCCCATCCGCGAGCTGTTTGCGCTGCTGCCCGATTCGCGCGAGCGCGGGTATAAGCCGGGGCGTTTCAGCTTCAACGTGCGCGGCGGGCGCTGCGAAGCCTGCCAGGGCGACGGCCAGCGCCGCATCGAGATGAACTTCCTTCCGGATGTTTTTGTCACCTGCGACATCTGTCGCGGTCGCCGCTACAATTCCGAGACGCTCGCCGTCAAGTACAAGGGTCACTCGATCGCCGACATCCTCGAGAGCACCGTGTCGGACGCTCTGCCGGTCCTGGAAAACATCCCGCAGATTATCCAGAAGCTCCGGACGCTGGCCGACGTGGGCCTGGGGTACATCCATCTCGGGCAGTCCTCGACGACGCTTTCGGGCGGGGAGGCGCAGCGGATCAAGCTGGCGCGCGAGCTGAGCCGCCGCCAGACCGGGCGCACCATGTACATTCTCGATGAGCCGACCACGGGCCTGCATTTCGACGACGTGCGCAAGCTCCTCGACGTCCTCAACCGCTTGACGGGCCTGGGCAACACCGTCATCATCATCGAGCATAATTTGGACGTGATCAAAACGGCGGATTGGGTGATTGACCTCGGGCCGGGAGGCGGCGAGGCGGGCGGCGAAATCGTCGCCCAGGGCACTCCCGAACAGGTTGTCAAAGTGGCAAGGTCGTTCACGGGGCAGGCGTTGGTGCGGCTCTTCCAGCGCCGCAAGCAGTAAGATGCCACAGAGACACCGAGGAAAGAAGGAAGTCGGAAGTCAGGAGTCAGAATGGGACTGCGAATGCTTTTCTTCTGGCTTCTGAATTCTTCTTCTGTGTCTCCGTGCCCCTGTGGGCAATGAGGAAGTAAACGATGCTGAAACCAGGAACCTTTCTGGGCCATTACGAAATCCTTGCGCTGCTCGGCGTGGGTGGCATGGACAAGGCGTTCCGCGCGCTGGTGATGGAGAAGCATTAGAGTTTGTCCGGAGGCGGTATAATCGTTTGCCATGCCGACCAAGGTTGCCATCCCCGTTACCATCAGGGAACCAGCGTGGAGTGTGCCCCCTGAACGGGATATTCTTGAACATGTGGATTTTTACCGGCAAGACGCCTCCCGGAAGCTTGACAAGCGCAGGCGGGCCGAAATGGGACAGTTCCTCACCCCTGCACCGGTTGCACGCATTATGGCAGGCATGTTCCAAAGTCCGCGCGAAACCGTCCGGCTACTCGATGCCGGAGCTGGCGTCGGTTCCTTGACAGCCGCCTGGATTAGCTGGGTCTGCAGCCGAGAGAATCGCCCTCGGAAGGTCTCGGTTACGGCGTTTGAGATAGACCCAATCCTTTCTGAATACCTAGCATCTACCCTTGAAATGTGCCGCCGCCGTTGCGAAGAGATCGGCATCAGCTTCACGTCCGAACTCGTGCAAGAGGATTTTGTCAAGATGGCCGTTGACCAACTCCGCGCTCCTCTTTTTAGGCAGTCGGCAGAGGGCTATGATTGTGCCATTCTCAATCCACCCTACCGGAAAATCAACTCCGAATCCGAAATTAGACTAGCACTCAGGCTTGTTGATATCGAGACCAGTAACCTGTACGCAGCGTTCCTTGCTTTGGTTTCACGGCTTTTGCGGCCAAGCGGCGAATTGGTTGCAATCACACCAAGGAGTTTCTGCAATGGCCCGTACTTCCGTCCCTTCCGGGAGATGTTCTTGTCTCTGATGGCTCTCAAGCGAATCCATGTTTTCGAATCTCGCAAGCGGGCCTTCAAGGACGACGATGTGCTTCAGGAAAACGTTATCTTTCATGCGATCCGTGGGGGGGCCAAGGACGGTGCCGTTACGATTGCCTCTAGCACAGGTCCTGGTGACGAACTGCCCACCTTAAGGGACGTTCCATACTCTCAAGTCGTCTCTCCCCTCGACCCCGATTCCTTCATTCACATCGTCCCGGACGACATTGGTCAGCAGATTGCTGAGCAGATGGCTCACTTTGCAACTTCTCTCGAAGAACTCGGCATAAGTGTCTCAACTGGTCGTGTCGTTGACTTTCGGGCTGCCAAGTACCTACGCGCCAACCCCTCCGACAACACCGCGCCTCTTATCTATCCACACCACCTGTCGAATGGATTCGTTTCTTGGCCGAAGCATCACGCAAAGAAACCGAACGCGGTTCTTATCGCTCCCGCTACGATTGATTCCCTTGTCCCTTCGGGGACTTATGTTCTCGTAAAACGTTTTTCCGCTAAAGAGGAGCGCCGGAGGATTGTTGCTGCAATTTTTGACCCGAAGAAATTGCAAGCAGACCTTCTTGCTTTTGAGAATCACCTTAACTACTACCACAAGGATGGAGAAGGTCTTCCGGGAAAGCTGGCTTCCGGTCTGGCGGTTTTTCTCAATTCAACTCTCGTGGACTTATACTTCCGGAATTTCAATGGTCACACCCAGGTCAATGCCGCCGACCTCCGAATGCTACGCTATCCGCCGAGAGAAGAGTTGGAACGTCTCGGTTCGAGGATAGGCGACTCCCTTCCGCACCAAGACGAGATTGACCGTCTGATACATGACGAACTTATGCCAAAAAACCTAAACATCCCAAACCCAGTCGAGGCAAAAAAGAAGATCGAACAGGCGCTGGAGATTCTCAAAGTGTTAGGGTTCCCCCGTCAACAACACAACGAGCGCTCTGCCCTCACATTGCTTGCTTTGCTTGACCTCAAACCCAGAGACTACTGGTCTGATGCAAACAATCCGCTTCGGGGAATTACCCAGATGCTGGACTTCTTTGCGGAGCATTATGGTAAGCGTTACGCTCCAAACTCCCGCGAGACGGTCCGACGCCAAACCGTTCACCAATTCAGACAAGCAGGACTGATCCTTGAAAACCCTGACAACCCGTCACGACCAACCAACAGCGGCCAGACGGTTTACCAGATCGAGCCTAGTTCCCTCCAGGTGTTGCGCACCTACGCCACTGACGGATGGATCACTGCTCTCAAGGGCTACCTTTCAGCCTCGGAAACGCTGGCAACCCGCTACGCCCAACACCGTGAGATGCAGAAAATACCTCTTCAGATAAAAGAGGGTCATGTCGTTGCACTCTCACCCGGTGGACAGAACGTGTTGATTGAGAAAATTATTCCGGAGTTCTGTCCTCGGTTCACGCCGGGAGGGAAGGTGATCTATGTCGGGGACACTGCCGATAAGTTCGCATATTTCGACAAGGAAGCGCTTGCAGATCTCGGTGTCGAAGTGGACGAACACGGCAAGATGCCGGATGTGGTGATTCACCATGTAGAGAAAGACTGGCTGGTACTCATCGAGGCAGTCACAAGCCACGGCCCCGTGAATCCGAAGCGACACAATGAGCTCAAGGAGCTTTTCCGAGAGTCCAGGATTGGACTTGTTTTCGTCACAGCCTTCCTGACGCGCCGGGATATGATCAAGTACCTGGGCGAAATCGCTTGGGAAACCGAAGTGTGGGTCGCGGAGACGCCGACCCATTTGATCCACTTCAACGGAGAGCGATTCTTGGGGCCGTATTGAACACCACAGGCTGTCCTCGGCCGGTTATCTTAGAATGGCCAGAGCGCCCTGGGCGGCAGCTCTTGGCATCACGGGACCGGCAGGAGCGGGCCGGGCCGGTGGCGGTTTCGAGTGGGCGATTATCGCATCCGCTTCGATATCGAGGGCCGGCTGCTCCTTTTCTACCGCGTCTGTCACCGGCGGGAAGTGTATGAATAAAGCAGTGAGGAGTGAGAAGTGACGAGTGACGAGCGAATCGGAGCCGCCCTTCGGCTTACGCTCAGGGCCGTGAGCGACAGTCGAACGGCGACCGTCAGCGAGCGGCAGGGTAGAAGTCAGGGCGAGGAGTCAGAAGTGTGGATAGATTCGTGCCTTTCCGGGTAGATAATGGAGTTGTGAGGGGTCAGCCATGCTGAGGAACTACATTCAAGCAGCGATGCGGCAAGCGCGATACGAAATTCTGCCGGACGACGGAACCTACTATGGAGAAATCCCCGGATTTGAAGGGGTCTATGCCAACGCGGACAAACTGGAAGCTTGCCGGGAGGAGTTGGAGGAGGTTCTGGAAGAGTGGTTGCTGCTGGGAATCTCGCGCAACCACCCGCTGCCGGTCGTGGATGGGATTGAGTTGACGATTAAAGAGACCGTGTAATGCCTCGTCTTGGTCCCATTGGCCGTGAGGACCTGATTTTCTATTTGAAAACGACTTGGATTTGAGGGTCCGTATTCCGGCGGGAAGCATCCATTCATGGTCAGAGGTAATTCCCGCCTCGCAATTCCCAATCCTCACCGGAAAGAAATCGGAATCTCTCTGGTCAGTCGCATTCTCCGGCAAGCAGGAATTGACAAGGGCGAGTGGGAGGAATTGTGAAACCGGGAGGGGTTGTCAACGAATCGCGGGAAAGCAGATCCTTCGCTGCGCTCAGGATGACAGCACTCGGGGTGCAGCCCGGTAAAAACGCATGAGCGTCTATAAGGAAAAACCGCTGGACCGGACGGGGTTGAAGACGATCCCGCTGGCGGAGCGCCCGGCAAAGGTAACGGTGAGCCAGTTTGCGCGGCCCTACCAGAAAGGCGAAGGGGTGACGGGGCTGGTCGAGTCCATGCCGCGGATTCTGGCGGGGGTGAGTTTCCGCGAGGTGGTCGAGGCCGTCTGGCGCGCTTGGGAGATCGAGAAGCCGATTCTGTGGGGGCTGGGCGGCCACGTCGTCAAGGTGGGTCTGGGGCCGACGCTGATTGACCTCATGGAGCGCGGGTTCGTGAGCGGCATCGCCATGAACGGCTCGACCGCGATCCACGACTTCGAGGTGGCGCTGGTTGGGGCCACGTCCGAGGAGGTGGACGCGGCGCTGCCCGGAGGCAAGTTCGGCATGGCCGAGGAAACCGGCGCGTGGATGAATCAGGCCATCACCGACGGCGACGCGCGCGAGATCGGCATCGGCGAAGCCTTGGGGGAATTCCTGCTCCGGAAATTCGAGGAGTCCTCCAGCTCAACGAAAACGAGCGTGGCCTTCCCGAATGCCAGCCTGCTCCTGCAAGCCTACCGGCGGCGGATTCCCGTGACGGTTCACGTGGCGATCGGGACCGATACGCCGCACAACCACCCTCTGGCCGACGGGCGCGCCATCGGCGGCGCATCGCATCGGGACTTCCTGCTCTTCGGCGGATTGGTGCGCAACCTCGAAGGCGGCGGCGTGTATCTGAACGTCGGCTCGGCGGTCGTCCTGCCGGAGGTGTTCTTGAAAGCCGTCTCGGCGGCGCGCAACCTGGGACACCCGCTCCAGAATTTTACGACCGTCAACCTGGACTTCGTGCAGCACTATCGGCCGACCGAAAACGTGGTACGCCGTCCGACGCTCGAGAGCGGCCAGGGCTACGCCCTCACCGGGCACCACGAAATCCTGTTACCGTTACTGGCGGCGGCCCTGGTCGAGCATGAATGATCGAGCATGAATGAATTCGAGCCGGGAACAACCGAAAACACCGAGCTAATCTCGTCCTCCGAGAATTCTGGGGGAACCGAGGGCGCGTCCCAACTCTCGCTATGGGGGGAGGAACCCGGAGGGCTTGCCCCGGTCAGCCCGCCGGAACCTCTGGACCCGCCTTGGACCCTCGCCGATCTGGGGTTCTTTGTCCTCTTCGCTGCCGTGATTGCGTTTCCCCTGGCGAACCTGGCAGTGGTCGGAGTCTTTCTCGCCCTGCGCTACAGCCTGGGATGGGAGCTCACCGTCGAGCAGGCCTTCACCCGCACGCCGTTTGTGGTTTCGATGCAGACCGGATGGGAAGGGCTTTGGCTCGTCTTCATCTACCTGACGATCACGTTCAAGTATGGGCGGCAGTTCTGGCAGGCCATCAAATGGACGCGCGGGCCGCATCCGTGGGCAGCTTATCTGGTGGGAGGAGCGGGGCTGGCCGTGCTGGCGCAACTGCTCTTCTACCTCTCTCCGACCGAGAACGAGCTGCCGATCGAACGCTTGTTTACCAGCCCGGCGGCGGGCTATCTGCTGACGCTTTTTGGGATTTGCGTGGCGCCGTTTGTCGAAGAGCTGGTGTTTCGCGGATTCTTCTATCCGGTATTTGAGCGGCTTTGGGGTTTCGTGGCGGCGGTCGTGCTGACGGCGCTCCTGTTCGCCTCGATCCACGCTTCGCAGTTGTGGGGCGGCTGGCAGGAGATTGCGGCGATTTTTGGGGTCGGGTTGACTCTGTCCTACTTCCGGGGTAAGACCGGCTCGCTGGTCCCTTCGTTTCTGATGCACCTGGCGTATAATACGGCGCTCTTTGTTTCGCTATACTTTTCGACAGACCGCTTCCGCACGTTGAGCGGATAGCGGGTGCCCGTTCTGCAAAATGGGGAGACGCGCTCATCGAAGCTGCGAGGGTGGATTGCCTGTAACCAATGACACCGTAGTGAGAACCATCGAGTGGACTCCCGAAGGGGTGGTATTGCTCGACCAGCGAAAGCTCCCCCGACGCGAGGAGTATCACCTCTGCCGCACATATCAGGAGGTGGCCGAGGCGATTCGCGGCATGATAATTCGGGGCGCCCCCGCCATCGGCGTGGCGGCCGCAATGGGAATCGCGCTGGGTGTGCGGCAGTCCCCGGCAGCCAGCTTGGATACCCTGAAAGCGGAGTTCCGCGGGATTTGCGACACGCTGGCGGCGACCCGGCCCACCGGCGTCAACCTGTTCTGGGCGATTGGCCGCATGCGCCTGTTGTTTGATGACCTGATGGAGCGGCGCGCGGACCTCTCCGCAATTCGGGCACGGCTGGTAGAAGAAGCCCAGAAGATCAAGGAAGAGGACATCGCCGCCAACCGCGCCTTGGGGGATTACGGAGTTGCTCTGGTGCCCGCCGGAAAAACCGTGATGACCATCTGCAACGCCGGGGCGCTGGCTACCGCCGGATACGGGACCGCGCTCGGGGTGATCCGCTCAGCAATCCGCGAAGGGAAGAATGTGGATGTGCTGGCGCTCGAGACCCGGCCGTTCCTGCAAGGCGCGCGGCTGACTGCTTGGGAACTCCAACGAGACCGCATCCCTACGACGCTCATCACCGACAACATGGCGGGCCACTTTCTCCACTCCGGGCGCATTGGCTGCGTTGTCGTCGGCGCAGACCGGATCGCCGCCAATGGGGACGTTGCCAACAAGATCGGCACCTATACGGTGGCAGTCCTGGCCAAGGAGAACGGCGTTCCTTTCTACGTGGCTGCTCCGCTCTCGACCGTGGACCTGAACATTCCCTCCGGGGACTCCATCCCCATCGAGGAGCGGCCGGCGGCAGAAGTCACTGAAATTCAGGGCGTTCCGATCGCGCCGGCGGGCATTGCCGTCAGCAATCCTGCCTTTGACGTTACGCCGAACTCCTACGTGTCGGCTATCATTACCGAGCGCGGCGTGGCCAGGCCCCCTTACACGGAAAGCCTGCGTCAACTGAAACAACGGTGACGGGCGGCTCCGCCTTCGAGTTACCTTAACTGGGGCTTCTGAGCCTTATCTTTCAAGTGACTGCCAAGTTGTATTTGCCGATGATTTTTTCTAAAAAGTAATTTATCTTAATCCTGGGAAAGTTGTTTGGAATCAGCGCCTCGTTTGGTATGCTGGTAGCCTGCCGTCACCAGGCAGTGCGCAGGAGCCAATTGGGGAAGCTCCGTGCGATTCCAGTGCCAGGAGGGTTTCATGTTCAAGAGCCGGATGCCGATCTTTTTACTTTGCGGATTTCTGCTGGGTGTCGTGGGAGCGCACGGACAGGCACAACAGCCGGAACAGCGTTTCCTCGGGCCGACGGCCAGCCTTCATGGCAACACCGGCCTGTGGAACGTCGTAAGCCCCCAGACGCTGGCTCCGGGCAACGTAGCTTTTTCGGTCTGGTATGACCGCATTGCCCGGGATCCGGGAGCCTTGACCATCAGCACGGTGGGCGTGGGTGGGGCCGTGGGTCTGAATAGTTGGCTCGAAGTGGGGGCCAACTTCGACATCAACCGCCGCATCTTGATGCGCCATTTCGAGCACCTGAGTCTCGGCCAGCAGTCCCTCGGCTTTTTTGGCAATCATGCTCCCGGCGCTGCTCCAACACTCGGTGAACTGGCGGCGGGCAGCACGCTCCTTCCGCAGTTGCGTTCTCCGGCCACTCGCACGGGCGCTTTGACGGGCGCGGCAGGATATTACAATGAGTTCCCCTTTGTCAGCGGCATCCAGGGCAACGGCGTAGGCCCGGTCACGCTCGGGCTGAAAATTAATATTTTCGCGGAATCCAAAGGCGACCCGGTGGCCTTGGGTGTCTATACGTATGCCACCATCCCGACCCACCGATCCGCCAAGTATCTCCTGTTCCGGCCCACACAGACCGGCGATTGGCAATTTGGTTCCGATGTGCTGGTAAGCAAGAGTATTCGGAATGCCGCCCGTTTGTTTTGGAATGTCGGCTTCCGCCGCCTCCAAAGCCCCGACAACGGACGGATCGTTCTTCTCTCCGATGTCGTGCCGATCCGCATGGGCTTGGTGGCGCCTCTAGCCACTCGGGTGCAGTTTGTGGCCGAAGGCACCGCCGATCTGTTTGTCGGCGCCCGGACGCCGAATACATCCTTCGGCGCCGAAGATCCGGTGGATATCGCGTTGGGATTCCGAGCTTTCTTGAACCGCAATATGCATCTGAGCGCTGGCTACCGCCGAAATGTCAACCAGGGCGGGAGCGACAAGAACGGGTTCGTGGTCCTGCTGGGGTACAACTACGGCCCGCCGCCCGTGGAAGTTCTTCCGACGCCCCCGAGCCTGACCTGCACCGCGGATCCGGCGGAGGTTCTGGCCGGGCAGACTGTTCGCCTCTCCGCCCAGGGCGTGTCCTCGACCGGCGCGGCGCTCACCTATACGTGGAGCACGACCGGCGGGACCATCGAAGGGAGCGGGCCTGCCGTCACTCTCCGCACGGATAATCTGGCTGCGGGAACCTATACGGCTACCGTGCGGGCTTCCGAAGCGAGCGGCGTGTCGGCCGATTGCAGCACACGGGTCACCGTGCGCCAGCCTCCGCCTCCGCCGCCACCTCCGGCACGGCCTCCGACGGTGAGCCTCCGGGTAGATCGGCCTCGGGTTCAGGTCGGCGAGATTGTGAATGCTATCGCGACGGCGAACAGCCCGGACAACCGCCCGCTGACGTATCAATGGACGGTAACGCCGCGAGGCCAGGTGCAGGGCACGGGCGCCAACGTTCGGATAGACACCACGGGCTTGCAGCCGGGTAACTACACCGTGAGCGTTCGCGTGACCGACGACCGGAACCTGAGCGCCGAGGCTGCGGCTCAGTTTGCCGTGGACGCGCCGCCGCCCCCGCCGCCCCCGCCGCAAGTCTCCAAGCTCGATGAGTGCTTGTTCCGGCGGAATTCCGCGCGGGTGGACAACGTTTGCAAAGCCAAGCTTGACAACGCGGCGCTGCGCCTTCAAAGCGAGGCCGACGCCACACTCACCATCGTCGGTTTCGCCGAGAACAACGAAGCCAATGCGGCACGCCTTGCCCAGAACCGAGCCAACAACGTTCAGACCTACCTCACGCGGGACAAGGGGATTGCCGCGGCTCGCCTGAATGTCCGAACCGGCACGGGGGCCCGCGGAGCCGAGTACCGCCGGGTGGACCTCCACCTGGTGCCGCGCGGCGCCACCTTCACTGGCGCTCGCGTTTTCCCCAGCCTCCGGGAGACTCCGGTGATGGCAGCCGATCGCGGGGCGGCTTCGCCCCCAGCGGCCAAGGTTGCGGCTCCGGTCGCGGGAGTAACAGCCCGAGTGGCCCCGCCGAAGCCAAGTTCCGGCGGGGTTAATTCACCTCAAGCCGCACTGCAACGGTCAGATGTGAAACGGATCATTCTGGCGAGGACCCGGTGATCGCTTGGGTCTGGAGAGTTTTGTTGAAGCTCCAGGACGAATGTAATGAAGACCTACATCTTTCCCGTCGTGCTTGAACAGGAAGAGGACGGGAGATGGAGTGCCTGGATAGAGGCTTTGCCGGGCTGCACGGCGTGGGGCCACAACAAGGCAGAGGCCCTGCAAGCAATCAAAGATGCAGCGGAAGCCTACCTGGAAGACATGGTGGAAGCGGGAGAGGATCTAGCCAAGGAAGGAGTAAGCGTAGTAGAAGCTCCCGTAGTGACAATCAGTCGTTGACTTCATGGATTCCCCCGATCCGAGTCACCTCCTCCGGAATGCTCCTGTCCGAGAGTTGATTGCAGCATTGGAACGCGACGGTTTTACATTTCGCCGAAGCAAGGGTTCCGGCAGAGTGTACCGTCACCCGGACGGAAGACGCGTCGTCATCCATTACCACCACTCCGGCGATACACTCCCGCTGGGCACTCTCCGAAATGTGCTAAGAGGAGCACGCTGGACCGAGGCGGACCTGCAAAGCCTTGGGATGCTTTAATTGCCAGCTCGGCCCAAAAGGACTCTTCTGGCCCTCGGAAAATCATCTTGCTCGGCGGCCCGGTAATTGCCCGGCGTGGCGATTTTGTATTGCGGCTTCGGATTTAGAGCAGCCAAGCAGCCATTAACACAAATAAGTAGCCACGGGAGCGCCTCACTGCTGCCATCCCGAGCGCAGCGACCGAGCAGCAAAAACGCCACGAGCAGATTAGCTGCGCACGCAGTCTTCAAGGAGGGAACCCAATGGAATACACCATTTTTGCTACGCTCCATGAAGAAGCGAATAACGGTTGGGTCTGGCTGTCCCAACCCCACTGGGAGCGGCAGATCATTCGGATTCGTAATAGGAAAACTCACAAGAAAGTTTTTTGCGAATAACGCTTAATAGATGACAACTTCAGAAAAATCTACGACAATCGTCTTCAGACGCAGGGCCTACCAACTATGGGCTCCGAAGAACCCTTGGTGATAAGCGAATGGTATCGCCGCAAGCTCGGCATCGAGAAAACACAGATATCTGTTGACCTTGATGTCAAGCCCACGTGTTGGTGGCTATGGGCAGCAATTCGCGCTGGGTGGCACCATCCCGATGCAATCGTCCGAATGGCCACTTGGCTTGCGGTGATTTCATGCTCACTGGGGTTTTTAAGTCTTGCGCTGGCCCTTTGGGCGGCCTGCAATCTCCTTAAGTCGTAACGTTTGCCGAGAAGTGGAGGCCGAGTGCGTTTCAACAAAAGGCAAAAGGCTGTTCTTCTTGCAGGAACCCTTGCTGCACTGGTCATCGGTATTTACCCACCATGGATTCTGAGTGGGTCTCTTGAGGAGAATTATGCTCCGGTCCAAGTCTCACTGGGCTATGGATTGATTTTTGTCCCTCCAATTGCCGACGCCGAAAAGATCAAAAAGGTTGGTTTTACGCACGACTCCATCCTAGAAGCAGTCTTAGCAAGCAAGGAGGGCGTAAGCCTGGACACGGCTCGACTCGGAACCGAATGGATAACGCTTATAGTGGTAGTAATCGGTTTGTTGCTATATCTAAACGACGAATGACGAGGGCTAGGCTCAACCTTCGAAGCTAGGTTGGAATAGCTGGAATAAAAGGTTTAGTCTGGATCGCTGCTATCTGGCGGAGTTCGAGCGAGAGATGGGCTTGTAAGGAAAGATCACCTTCCACGCGATGGAGTCTCAGAGGCCCCGAACAGATCCACTCCCTTCTTCCCGTTCACAAATCGCCACAACGTGTCGTAGCGGTCCGGCGGCAAGGATTCCTTCAACTGGAACTGATAGACGCGGCGCGAGGCGTAGTGGAATTTCTGCTGCTCGTGGGTGGTGAGCGTCAGGTCGTAGAGGCCGGACGACGAAACGCTCTCCAAATCCTCGTAGCGCCAGGTTCGGTTCCCGCCCTTCTCGTCGGACTGAAGGACAACCCATCGCTCGGTGAACAACAGCCGCCCTTGTCGGCCCTTCAAGACGCCGAGGTGCTTGACGGGGAACTCGTATCGAACTTCGCCGAGGTCCGCAATCCGCAACCCGGCGGCAATCGGCCGGCGCGTGCGGGCGCGGAGGAAGTCATAGACTTCCAGCGGAGTCGGTTCGCCATCCGTCCAGGTAAACTCGAACACCTTGTCTGCCCCCAGCCGCCACTTGCGGTCTTCGTACGTGATTACTTTCAGCCGCTGCCCATCTTCCACTTGAAACTGCTGCACCTCTTCGTAAGTCCAGTTACGGGCGTCCTTCGTATGAGTGGTTTCGTACCGCACGCCCTGGTCATCGAGCGTCACGGTGCCGGAGCAACTCCCCCAGCCGTGATCGTGACGGACGTTCAGCAGCAGCGGGCTTTGTGCTGGAAGAGAGATGGCTCCTTGGACCAAAACGGCAATCAAGAAAATCGTCCCGGTGACCCACGATCGGATTTTGCGGCTCTTCTTCATATCGAATTCCCCACCTTGTTTCCCGCTATGGGCGCCCACCGCCCCTCCCGAGCGCCCAGCTCGCGCAAGCGTTGCTTCATTTCCTTCAGGCACCGGGTCTCACACTCATCCACCGGGCGTTCGTAGCCTTCCCGGTGGGTGATCTTGATCGCCAGGACCACGTCCGGGCGCTCGCCTCGTTTCCGATCATAGTGAATCGCTTGATCGTAGATTCCCAGGTCTGACCGGGAGGGCCGGTATTCCTGCGGCAGAACGCCCTCGGCGATCGTTTGGAGAGCGTGAAAGACACGCAGGCAGTGATCGCAACCCGGCGAGGGATGTTCCACCCAAGGCTCGTGAGTTCCGTAAAGCTCCAGATCAAACCCAACCTGCCTTCTTTCCTGTTTCACATAGGCATATTCCGGCGAGACCTCCCAACACACCCGGAACTGTCTCACCAAGTCGGTTAACGATTTCGTATTGTTCTCAACCGTACCCATAGGACCTCCTATTCGGCCGTCGGCAACCCCTTTGCCCGGCCGAGTTCATGCTTCACTTCCCCATGCCATTTCCAAATCGTGTACACCGGCGGATAGACGATGAGTTCCATGATGAAGGAGGTCAGGATGCCTCCGATCATGGGAGCGGCGATGCGCTTCATCACGTCGGCGCCGGTTCCGGCGGACCACATGATGGGAAGCAGTCCCATCAACATGACCGCCACCGTCATCACCTTGGGGCGCACGCGCTGGACCGCGCCGTGCAGGACCGCTTCCCGCAGGTCGGCCCAACTCTTCATCCGGCCCTGCTGGCGCATCTCCTCATACGCCAGATCGAGATAGAGCAGCATGAAGACCCCGGTCTCGGCGTCCACGCCCATCAACGCGATCAACCCCACCCAGACCCCGATGCTCATGTTGTAGCCGAGATAGTAAAGCAGCCAGATAGCGCCCACCGCCGAGAACGGCACCGCCAGCAGAACGATCAGCGTCTTCGCCGTGGAGCGGGTATTCAAATAGAGCAAGAGGAAAACGACGAAGAGGGTGAGCGGGACAACCACCCGGAGCCGCTCTTCCGCCCGCTGCTTGTACTCGTACTGGCCGGTCCAGGTCAGCGTGTAACCGGGAGGCAGCGCGAGCCTCGCCGCCACCGTTCGTTGCAACTCCTGGACGTAGCCGCCCAGGTCGCGTCCCCCCATGTCAATATAGACATAGCCCGCCAGCAAGCCCCCTTCGTCGCGGATCATGCTGGGGCCAAGCGTGAGCCGGATGTCGGCCAACTGGCCGAGCGGAATTTGCGCGCCGCGCGGCGTGGGAACCAGCACGCGCCGGAGCTGCTCCAGGTCATCGCGCAGGCCCCGCTCGTAGCGTACGTTGACAGGATAGCGTTCGCGCCCCTCGATGGTTTGTGTGACGTTCTCGCCGCCGATGGCCGACTGGATCACGTCCTCCACGTCTCCCACCGTGAGGCCATACCGCGCCGCGGCCACACGGTCCACGCGAATGTCGGTGAAGTAGCCCTGCGCCACGCGCTCGGCGTAGACGCTGCGCGTGCCGGGCACGGCGCTCACAATCGGCTCGATCTGTTTTCCCAAGCGCTGGATTACTTCCAGGTCCGGCCCGGCAATCTTGATCCCGACGGCGGTCTTAATGCCCGTGGTCAGCATGTCAATGCGGTTGCGGATGGGCATGGTCCAGACGTTCGGGAAGCCGGGGAACTGGAGCTTCTGGTCCATCTCCGCGACCAGTTCCTCCATGGAAATCGGCCGGGTTTCCGGCCACACCTGGCGCAAAAAGCCGCGCAGAAACTCCGGCGCCCAATGGGAATACCACCGCTCGACCGGCACGTGCCGCCATTGCTCTTGCGGCTTGAGCGCCACGGTCGTGTTCACCATGCCCATCGGGGTATTGTCTGTGGCAGTGTTGGCGCGGCCCGCTGTGCCGAACACGCTCTCCACTTCCGGAAATTGCCGCAGGATGCGGTCCTGAATTTGCACTAGCCGCCCGGCCTCGGTGATGGAGAGGCCCGGCAGGGCGGTCGGCATGTAGAGGATCGTGCCTTCGTTGAGCGGCGGCATGAATTCCGAACCGAGGCGCAGGAACACCGGCACGGTGCTGGCAACGACGGCAATGGCCGCCAGGATGACCAGCCAGCGGAAGCGCAAAGCCATCTCGGCTACCGGCTGATAGGCAGCGATCAGGATGCGGCTGATCGGATGCTTCGTCTCGTGATGAATCGTTCCGACCGCAACCGAACTGACCACGGCGGACAGCCATCGCGGCCGGAAGCGAAACCGCTCGGCGCGGATGAACAGCAACGACAGCGCCGGAACCAGCGTAATGGCCAGCACCGCCGCGATCGCCATCGAGAAATTCTTGGTGAAAGCCAGGGGCCGGAACAGCCGCCCCTCCTGGGCTTCGAGCGTGAAGATGGGGATAAAGGAAACAGCGATCACCAGGAGCGAGAAAAAGCTCGGGCCGCCCACTTCCTGCACGGCCTCGATGATGACCTCGCGGTAAGGGCGGGGCTTTCCTTCGGCGTCCCAGCGTTCGAGCTTCTTGTGAACTTGCTCGACCACAATAATCGCGGCATCCACCATGGCACCGATGGCAATGGCAATGCCGCCAAGCGACATGATGTTCGAGGTCACCCCGCTGAACCTCATCGGGATGAACGAGATCATGACGGCGGTAGGGATCGTCAGGATCGGGATCAGGGCGCTCGGAAGGTGCCAGAGGAACAGCAGGATGATCCCGCTCACGATCAGCAATTCTTCGAGGAGCGTGATCTCCAGCGTATGAATCGAGCGCCGGATCAAGTCCGAGCGGTCATACGTCGGGACGATGCGGACGCCTTTCGGCAAGGACGACTCGACTTCGCGCAGCTTCGCTTTGACGCCGTCAATCACGTTCAGCGCGTTTTCGCCGAATCGAACGATGACGATGCCTCCGACGACTTCTCCCTTGCCGTCCATTTCCGCGATGCCGCGCCGCAAATCCGGCCCCAGCGTCACGCGCGCGACGTCTTTGACGCGGATGGGCGTGCCCATCGCGTTGGCCGCCACGGCCACCTCCTCAATATCGGAGATGTTGCGGATGTAACCGCGACCGCGCACCATGTACTCGCGGCCCGAGAATTCGAGCAGCCGCCCCTCGACGTCGTTGTTGCTGCGCTGGATGTTCTCGACGACCGTTTTCAAGGGAATGCGGTAGGCGGCGAGTTTGTTGGGGTCCACTTGCACCTGATACTGCTTGACGAAGCCGCCGATGGCGGCCACTTCCGCAACGCCCGGCACCGCCGCCAGCCAGTAGCGCAAGTACCAATCCTGCAGGCTCCGAAGCTGGGCCAGGTTGTGTTCGCCGGTTTCATCCACCAGCGCGTACTCAAAGACCCAGCCGACGCCGGTGGCGTCGGGCCCGAGCACGGGGTTGACGCCCTCGGGAAGCCGCCCGCGAATCCCTTGCAGATATTCGAGCACCCGCGAGCGCGCCCAGTAGAGGTCCGTCCCATCCTGAAAGATGACGTAAACGTAGGAGACGCCGAAGTCGGTGAAGCCCCGGACCGTCTTGACGCGCGGCGCGGAAATGAAGGCCGTTACGATCGGATAGGTGACCTGGTCTTCGATGAGATCGGGGCTGCGGCCGGGCCATTCGGTCCAGACGATTACCTGCACGTCGGAGAGGTCCGGGATTGCATCGAGCGGCACGTTCCGCAGCGACCACCAGCCTGCCGCCACCAGAAAGGCCACAAAGAACAAAACAAAAAAGCGGTTCTGGGCGCACCCTTCAATGATTTTGCTGATCATCGCGCTCTCCAATCTTGAAAGACAGTGATGAGTGACAAGTGACGAGTGACAAGAAAAAATCCGTTCCGATCAACCTCTTGCTTGTCACTAGAACTGGTTTCAAAAATGCGCTTTATGGCGCAACCGACAAGAACGGACGGTCCCTCAGGGGCTGAAGCCGTGCCCTGACGTTTCTCCCCCAATAGGCATTTTTGAAACCAGTTCTAATCACTTATCACCGCTTTCCTCTCTTGCTCGTCACTCGTCACTATTCACTTGCCACTGCCCTTCCTACGGCTGGGCCGTCACCGTCAACTGCCGTGAACCGATCAAAGCCCCTGCCCTTTCGGCCGTGACGGTTACCTGCCAGGTTCCGGGCGTGGGAAGAGCGATCTCCCCTCGGTACACACCCGGCCCGCCGGGATTGAGCGATGCCGCCGCCCGCATGGCGGCCATGCCCATGGCCGGCATCGCGGGCATATAAAAGACAACTCGCACGGAAGCGTCCGCAACGGGATTTCCGGCAGCGTCCGTCACCGTCACCGAAAGATTGTTTCTCCCGGCACGCGGCGGCGTCGGCTCCGAGCGGAACTGAATTTGAGCTGTAGGCCCGGCGGGGGCGCTCGCCGCAGGAGCGGCAGCCGGACGGCCAGCCATCTCGGTAACCCCCGTTCCCATCGTCATCGAGCCGAGCGCAGCACGCAATTGGCTCTCCGAATCAATCAGGAAGTTGGCGGAGGTGACGATCTCTTCTCCGGCCCGGAGTCCCTGGAGAATTTCCACCGATCCGTCCACGCGGACCCCGGTGCGGATATCGCGCGGCAGGAAGCTCCCCGGCGCGCGGACCACAAAAACGATCTGGCGTGTTCCCGTATCCACGACCGCGCTCTCCGGCACGACCAGCCGCCGCCCCAGTGGAATATTCAGTCCGACGTGCATGTACATTTCCGGTTTCAGATCCAAGTCCGGATTGGGAAACTCCAGGCGCACTTTCAGGGTGCGTGTCTCATGGTCCATGTGGGGCCAGAGGTAGCTGAGGCGGCCGGTGAAAACCCGGCCGGGGTAGGCTTCCGTGGTCGCCACCGCGCGCTGGCCCATTTGGACAAAACCGATCTCGGATTCATAGATGTCGGCGTTGATCCAGACCACCGAGTGGTCCACGATGGTGTAGACTTCCATCTCGGGCGTCACGTAGGTCGAGGGGAAGACGCTCCGTTGCCTCACGTGACCCATGATGGGGGAATAAATCGTAATCGTGCGCTGGACCTGGCCCGTTCGTTCGATCTCGGCGATTTGTTCCGGTGAGATGTCCCAAAGCGAGAGACGGCGGCGCGTCGCCTCGAGCAGAGTACCGGCCCCCCGGGATACGCCGGGAACCGCGCTATTGCCCAGGAAGTCCCGCGCTTTCAGGGCCAGGAGCAGTTCTTCCTGTGTCGCGACCAGTTCGGGGCTGTAGATCGTAAAGAGCGGGTCCCCTTTCTGGACGTGTTGGTAGGTATAGTCCGCGAAGACTTGCTCCGCCCATCCGCTGATCTTGGTGTGGATGTGCGCGATGCGGGTCTCGTCCACGTCCACGCGGCCCACGGCGCGAATCGTCTTCTCCAGCACGCGATACTCCGTCCGCCCGGTGGTCACGCCGATCAAATGCTGCTGGGCCGGACTGAGGTCCACCGGGGCGTACGCCACCGCCTCGACCGGCCTTTCGGGGAGAGCGGCCGCAGGCTCCGGCTGCGGCATGGACCCGTCATGAGCAGGGGTGGCTGCGGCGGGCGGACCGCCAGCCGGTTCGCGCTCCCGCCAGAGCCGATAGCCAAAGTACACGCTCGTAGCTGCCAACCCCAGTAGAACGAGGCTCAGAAAAGCGCCGAAGATTCGTTGACCGGACATAACGGTTTCTCTCCTTTCGAAATCACTCCAGCAGCCGGCGGCCGCTGGTCGCTTCCAGGCGCACCAGCGCTTCTTGAAACCCCGCGAATTCCTTGTGGTATTCCACTTCGTAGTCGAGCAATTGCTGGAAATTGGTCAGCAACGACAGAAAATCGAGCGTCCCGACCTGATAGCTTGCCATGGCGGACTCGAGCGCCAGCGTGGTCTGCGGAATGATTGCCTGCGAATACAATTCCATCAACTGCTCACTGGCCTTCGCCATCAGGTAGTCGTCCTTGATCCGGTAGTGAAGGGTTTGCGTCGTGGCCTCGTACTCACGCCGGGACTGCTCCAGGGTGTGGGCCGATTCCGCGACGGCGGAGCGCTGCTTGCGCCAGAAATAGAGCGGGACCTTGACGTCGAACCGGAGGCTCCACAGATCGCGCAGTCCGCCGCGGGAGAACCAGCCGGCGCCGACGGCAAAATCCGGGTAGTAGTCCTTGCGGGCCAGATCCAGGGCGTAGGTATTTTTCTCAATCATGGCCTGCTCTTGCCCGAGAACCGGCGCCTGGCTCCGGACCGCCTGATAGAGTTCGTCCAAGCTCACGGCGAGCGTCGTTTTGGGAGAATCGGCGGGCCGGCCGAGAGGCGACTCCGGAGGCCGGTTGAGCAGGCTGACGATCTTGGCTTCGAGGCTTCCCCGCTGCTGCTCCAGCTCGATGCGCTTCTTTTCGAGCGCAGTCAGTTCCACCTGCGCCCGCAGTACGTCTTGCTGAATTGCTTTCCCGACGGCGTAGCGCGCTTCCGCGATCCGGGCGAACTTATCGAGCAGGTCTTTGTTTTTCTCCACCACGTCCAAGGTTTGATGGACGAAGCGCAAACGATAGAAAGCCTGCTTTACCTCGGAAACAACCTGGAGTTCGACTCCCCGGTAGCCGTGCCAGTCCGAGTCGGCATCCTTTTGCGCCATCTTTCCTTTGAGCAGCAGCTTGCCGGGGAAGGGCAGCTCCTGCATCAGATCAAAACCCGTCATGCTCATGTCTTCCTCGCCGAGCGTCGTGATCGGGACAGGATTCCCGATGTTGTTGGAAGAAAAACTGAGCATGGGGTCGGGCAGCGTGGACGATTGCGACGGGCGCTGCCGGCTCGCTTCGTATTTTCGTTGTGCGGCCCGAATGTCCCGGTTGTTGCGCAGCGCCTCTTCGACCAAGTCGTTGAGGAAGACCGCTTCTGCGATCC
>Ga0155949_1029_pt1 | contig 36775 bp, 33 predicted proteins | sample RifCSPlowO2_02_FD_107603 | JGI IMG/M metagenome (GOLD analysis project Ga0155949, IMG submission 107603) | Acidobacteria bacterium RIFCSPLOWO2_02_FULL_61_28
AGCACAGGCCCACGATGACGACCAGGGAAACAATGAACGCCTCCATCTTGCGGATGCCGTAATTCTGGAGGGCCAGCAGGAGCAGGACGTCGGCCGCGGTGATCAGGACAGCCCACAGCAGCGGAATCCCGAACAGGAGATTGAGGCCGATGGCGCTCCCCAACACTTCGGCCAGGTCGCAGGCCACGATGGCGATCTCGCAGAGTATCCAAAGAGCGAAGGAGACCGGGCGGGAGTAATAATCGCGGCAGGCCTGCGCCAGGTCGCGCCCGGCAAACAACCCCAGCCGGGCCGAGAGCGTTTGCAGCAGGATCGCCATCCAGTTCGAGAGCAGCAGGACCCAGATCAGTTGGTAGCCGAAACGCGCGCCGCCCTCGATGTCGGTGGCCCAGTTGCCCGGGTCCATGTACCCTACGCTCACCAGGTAGGCCGGGCCGGCAAACGCCAGCAGCTTCCGGATCCAGTTGCCCGTCGGGGGGATGCCCACGCTTGAGAAAATTTCCGGCAGGGAAGGAGTTTCCGGAAACGGCGATGCAATCCCCGGCGCCGCAGCGTTTCGGGGAGGGGGATCGGAAGGTTGGTTCATGTTCGCGAAATATGAAACGCTCGGGTATCGAAATGATTAATCTGCATTAACGTTAAGGTTTAATGTAAGATAGATGACGGTGCTTGTCAAGGGAGTTCAGATGGCGACGATTGCCTCGGAGAATCTGCTCAAGGCGATTCTGGAGCTGGGCGAGAACGGGGAAACGGTGATTGCCGCGCGCCTCGCCGAATCGCTTCAGATTTCTTCGGCGGCCGTCAGCATGGCGCTGAAGCGCCTCCAGCGCAAGCAGTTCATCCGCATCACGAGCCGGCGCTCGATCCATCTGACGGAGCCTGGCTACCGGGCCGCCTGCGACCTGGTACGCCGGCATCGGCTCGTCGAGCGGCTGCTGACGGATATGCTGCAAATGCCCTGGAACAAGGTCCATGAGGAGGCGGAAAAACTGGAGCACGCCATCTCGCCCGAACTCGAAGAGCGCCTGCTCGATCTGTTCGGGAAGAGCGGGACGTGCCCGCATGGAAATCCCTTCACGCCCGCCCGGCCGTTTCGGCCGAGTCCTGGATATTTCCGCCTGACCGAGGCCCCGGAAAACACGCTCCTCCGGGTGGTGCGGATTGCCGAGCTGCACGAAAAAGAGAAGGAATTCCTGAACTCGCTGGCGGCGGTTGGGCTCAAGCCCGGAAGCCAACTGCGGGTCGTGCGCAAGACCTTTGACGGCATCCTCGAGTTGCGGGTCGGAAAGCAAAAGGCGGCGTTCTCCGCTCCATCGGGAGCTCGGATTTGGGTGGGGAAGGCATGAACAAGTTGTAAAGAGCGACTTGCCGGAAAGGCAATCTCGCTATCCAATCCCGAGCAGCGGCCAGTACAGCGGCACAACCAGCAGCAGGAGAATGGATTCGGCGATGAGAAAGAACAGCCCGATCCGGAACACGTCGCGGGCGTTGAAGCATCCGAAGGAATACGCCGCGATCAAGACTAATGATTGATAGATGAAGAGTTTCCCGCCCGTCGCAAAGCTCCACACCATCCCCATGGCAAACGGGTCCAACCGGTTCTCCAGGGCGAACTGCATCACGAGGGGCATGGTGACGGAGATCATCGAAGTCTCCGACGCCAGGACCAGGTGCGCCACGAACGCCGACCAATAGAGGATGACCGTCGAGTGCAGCACGTTGTCAATGTAGGGAGCGAGAAACCCGAACAGAGCGCCGGACATCACGTCGAGCGCTTTGGTTTCGCGCAGCACCTCGGCCATGCTGATGTTGGTTCCCATGAAGAGGAAGATGCTGTAGTTAATCTTCTTGGCCTGCTCCGGCGCTAAGACGCCGATCCCCGGAAGATTCGCCGCCAGGCCGATGCCCAGCCCCACGACCGCCGGACTGATATGATGCACAAAGTCGGTGGCCCAGATGACCACAGCCAGAACGATGAGGACGGCGGCGCGCTTCTCCGGGGCCGTCCACGGACCCAGGGCTTCCTGCTGCTGCCGCAGGTACGCCCTCCCGCCGGGCAGATGGTCCTTCTCGGGCGGATAGAGCCGGAGGATCAGCCACCACGCCGCCAGGATGTTGATGACATCGAGCGGAAAATACGCGATGAACCATTTGCTCCAATAGACGGGCACGTGGCCGAATTCGACGATCAGAGAACGCGCCAGAATGGACGGCGTGCTCCCGATGATGGTCTTGTCGAACAAGGTGGCTGAGAACGCAATCGCCAGAATCATGCCGCGCGCGACGTTGCTTTTCGTGTCGAGGCCGAAGCTCGCCACCACGCCGAGCACAATCGAGCCGAGCAGGATCACGCGCGGCGGCCCGGCCGGGATCATGAAAGTCATCAAGAAGTCGGTCAGGATGAAGCCGAGCAGGATGCGCGAGTATTGGGTGCCGACCGAGGACAGGATCGCAAACGCGAGCCGTTTGGCAAGTCCCGTTTCCGTCACCATCAGGCCGATGAAAAGCGCGCCAACCAGGAACCAGGGCGCTTCGCTGCTGAATCCGCCGAAGGCCACTCGGGGTGGAACAACCCCGAGCGCCCAGAACAGCCAGCAGCCGATCAGGCCCGTGATGGCGTGCGGGATCACTTCCGCGATCCAGAAGATCACCATGAAGCCGGCGATGGCGAGAGCATGTTTGGTTCGGGGTTCGAGCGGAAGAGGGGCGTACCACAGCAGCGGGATGCAGAGAATCCCCAGCGCGGCGGCGAGGATTTTCCCCCAGCCGATTCGCTCGGATGCGCTGCGGACTTGCTCAGTGGTTGGATTCGCCGGGGTGCTCATCGGGAACTTCGTGCCGGGATCATCAAGTGCGGGAGGGCGGCCGATTAAACGCGCTGCCGCCTACTCTTCGATCTGCGGGCTTTCCTCGTCGAAGAACCGCTTGCCGCAATAGGGACAGAGCAACTGAAACTTCTTGTTGTGTCGCAACTCTTCCGAGTGGGCGCAAAACCGCCCGCTACAGGCCGGGCAGGTTACCCAAAAGAGTTTCGCCATAACGGATGCTTTCTGCGAGGGCTATCCGGATTTCTCGCTAGGCGCGTCCGGAAGCAAGTTGCGACCGCAAATCCCCGAAGGGGATTCACACGAATAGCCGGAGGCAACGCCCCCGGGAGCCAGACATCTCCCCCGAGAAATTCCGACCCCGAAGGGGTCGTACAATCCTCGAGTGGCCTAACAGTCCGACCCTTTCAGGGTCGGACCGGATATGCGCCTTGTTCCGGGGGCGTTGCCCCCGGCTATCTTACCCTGGCCCTTTCAGGGCAGCAGATAGGGATCCCAAACATTTGTTGCCATTGAGAAACACGGGCTTAGACGCTCCGCCGGGAATCGGCAAACGTCGGCAAGGCGTCGAGTGTTTTCGAATCCACGTAATTTTCCAACGGAAACTGTTCGAGCGCCTGCGCGGGAACGCGGACACGGGCCGCAAAGGCTTTGCCCACGGGCATGGTAGCGTCAATCAACAGCTTGTCGGTCATGATGTCATCGCTTTGCGAGGGGTCGAGCGTGTTTCCCTTGACGTTCTTGATGATGTCCACGGCCTCGCGGGCCTGCGTGCGCGTGGCCACGGCGAACATCACTTCCTGTTCGTTGAAGGGATCAATGTCCGAGTCCACCACGATGATGTTCTTGATGAAGTCCACCGCGCCGAAGGCGGCGAGCGCGGCCTGCTTGGTCTCACCGGGAACTTTCTTGTCAATCGAGATGTAGCAGTTGAAGCGGCAGCTTCCCGACAGCGCGATATGAACGCCCCGCACGGTCGGAACGACGCCTTTGATGACGTTGAACACGGAGCCTTCCTTGGGGATGCCGCCCAAAATCCAGTTGTCGCGGTGTCCGACAAAGGTGTGCTGGAGAATCGGCTGGCGGCGGTGCGTGATGGCCGTGACGCGGATCACCGGGCGGATGCGCTGCGGCCCGTAGTAGCCGGTGAATTCCCCGAACGGTCCTTCGACGTCCCGCTCGCCGGGCGGAATTTCGCCTTCGATCACCATCTCCGCGTCGGCGGGAACCAGGAAGTTCTCGCCCCAGGTCTCGGAAGCCGTCAGGCGGAGGGGCCGGCCGACGATGCCGCCGATCACCGCGTAGTCGTCCTTCCCGTAGGCCTCGACATTCAGCGCCCCCAAGTAAAAGGCCGGGTGGTGGCTGGCGACAATCGCAACCGGAGTCGGCTGGCGGCGGGTTTCATAGACGCGGGAAATCTGCCAGCTATGCCGCGGGGACATGTGGATGCCGAGCTTGCGCGGCTCCTGGTACATGTTCCGCAGGAACGCGACGTTATAGAAACCCTCGTCGGGATGCTTCATAACCGGGGTCATATCAATGTAGGGGGCGGGGTCCATTTCGTGGTGGCGGACGATGGGAAAGTTGCGGAGGTCGCAGTCTTCGCCCCGCGCAACAACTTCCTTGACCGCGGCCTGCGAGCGGTCCACGACCACCGGGGGCAGAGGCTTCTCCAGCCGCCGCGCGTATTCCAGGCTCAGCTCCATGCCCGCCTGTTCAGGCTTCAGTCCCAGGGCCAGGGCACAGCGCTCGCGGGTCGCATAAATATTGCTGAGCAGGGGATACGGCACCAGGTTCCCATGCAGGTTCTTGGGCTGGTCAAAACGAACCAGCGGGAACTTCCCCCGGTTCTCCAGATGCTTCAGGATCGCGGTGACCTCGAAGCGCGCCGGGTCCACGGGCCGGTTAATCCGGATCATTTCCTGGGGGTATTCCTTCTCGAGCAACTCCAGGAAACTCCGCAGAGTCAGTTCCGCCGCCGCAGTCTCCGGGGTCATCGCTGCAATGCTCATTCGCGTCCCCCCCATTGTTCCCTCCACTCGGGGTCCGCGGGTCCATTGCCTGATTTCGGGGAGATCGCGCCCGCACGAACAAGAGTTGTTCTTGGCAAGAATACCTCGATTCGCCAACGATCATAAATCGGTTCGCCCAAGCGGGCAAGAACAATTTGGGCGGCAGGCACGTCCCGCCGAGTCTCCGAAGGTCCGAAAAAAACCGGGGCAGGACGGACCCCCCTTGACAGAGTTTCAGCCTCGGATGAGAATGTAGAGTTTCGGCGGGCCGTTACGGACAATGCGCCAAGACCGATCCCCTGTGATTCTTAAGAAGGTGAAGAAGGTAAGAAGGTGATGAAGGAATGAGCGAAAAGAGTGGATTGCTTCAAAATATTCTCAAGGCGCTGAAGCCAAAACCCGGCGGCGCGGGCGCTGAGGGAGGACCGCTCCCCGAGGTGCAACTGGTGCGGCGCCGGCTGGTAACGGCATCCGTGCTGGGCTGCCTGGGCGTCAATTTCCTGATGTTCCTCCGCTTTTTCTTTCCCCGCGCGCTGTTTGAGCCGAAGACGATTTTCAACGTGGGCTATCCGTCCGACTACGGTTTTGGCGTGGATGAGAAATATAAGCAGGCGTACCGCATCTGGGTGGTTCGCAACGCGGAGGGACTCGTCGCGATCTATGCGCGCTGCACGCACCTGGGCTGCACGCCGAACTGGAACGCCGCCGAGAACAAGTTCAAGTGTCCCTGCCACGGGAGCGGCTACGACAGCGAAGGCGTGAACGTCGAAGGCCCGGCCCCGCGGCCCATGGATCGGGCCCGCATCGAGTTGCTGCCCACCGGGGAAATTCAGGTGGATACCAGCGTCCTCTATCAGTTCGGGAATTGGGACGACCCCGGGTCCATCGTGCGCGTGTAAGAGGTAAGGACGGGCAATCCAGCCCGTCCGGTTCGTCAGGGGGCGGCAGGCCCCTACCCACATCGGAGGTCTTTGATGGCAGACGAGAGTCCGGTCCAACCGGAAAGCAAAGGCGAGATCGGTCTGCTGGAGAAAGTCAAGGAGGAGCTCAAGCCGTTCCAGGAGAAGTTGGAGCAGGACCTGGCCGGCATGAAGGCGCCCCAGAAGACCCAGCTCTACAAGTCCATCTTTCGCGTCAAGCACGATGAGACCCCGCGGAGCCGCTCGCTCGGCGTGCTCAGCAACGTCTTCCTGCACCTGCATCCGGCCCGCGTCAACCGCGACGCCGTCCGCTACAGCTACACCTGGGGGATGGGCGGGATCACGTTTTATCTCTTTATTGTGCTGACCTTCACCGGCGTCCTGCTGATGTTCTACTACCACCCGTCGAAGATCGTGGCGTTTCGGGATATTTTGTACCTGGAGCACGACGTTCCCTTCGGAAAACTGCTGCGAAACATGCACCGCTGGGGAGCGCATCTGATGATCATCACCGTGTGGCTCCATATGTTCCGCGTCTTCCTCACCGGCTCGTACAAGAGGCCGCGGGAATTTAACTGGGTGGTGGGCGTCATTTTGCTGGTGTTGACCTTGCTCCTTTCCTTCACCGGCTACCTGTTGCCGGATGACCAGTTGGGCTTCTGGGCGGTGACGGTGGGGACGAACATGGCGCGTGCCTCGCCGATGCTGGGACACGAAGGGCCGCTCGGCCCCCAATTCGGCATGACGCCGTACAACGACGTGCGGTTTGCCTTGCTCGGCGGCTCCATCGTGGACTCGAACGCGTTGCTGCGCGCCTATATCTGGCACTGCATCGCGATTCCCATCATTGCGTCCACTTTCATGATTGTGCACTTCTGGCGCGTGCGAAAAGACGGAGGGATTTCCGGACCCTCCCCGGTAGGGCTGGCGAAAGAAATCAAGTGGGACCGGCTCGGCGAACGATAACCGCCCCGGGGAAAGGATGGAGGAATGGATTGGCATCAACTGTGGGTAATCACCAGCGCCCCGGACAACGTGCCGATTGTGGGGCTGGTCTTCTTGGTGCCGTTCTATGTCTGGTACGGGCTCCGGCAGTCGTTCGCCAACGACCGCCTGATCGCGCAACTGGAGGCCGACCCGGCCTTGGCCAAGACCCATCACCGCAAGACCCAGCCCTTTCAGTCGGACTGGTCCAAAGAGGTTCCGGTTTGGCCCTTTCTGCTCCGGATCGAGTTCCTGGCGGCGCTCATCGTCACGGTCATCCTGTTTGTTTGGTCCATCACGCTGAACGCTCCGCTGGAAGAGCCTGCCAATCCGAGCATCACGATGAACCCGGCCAAGGCGCCGTGGTACTTCCTGGGCTTGCAGGAGATGCTGGTATATTTCGATCCCTGGATGGCCGGAGTGGTGCTGCCCACCCTGATCGTGGTGGGGCTAATGGCCATTCCCTATATGGACATGAACCCTCTTGGGAATGGCTACTACACGTACAAGCAGCGGAAATTTGCCATCCTGGCGTTTTGCCTGGGGTTCATCGTCTTGTGGGTGGGGATGGTTGTGATCGGGACCTTCATCCGCGGGCCGGGTTGGATGTGGTTCTGGCCGGGAGAAACCTGGGACCACAACCGGCTGATCTTCGAGATCAACCGGAACCTCGATGACATCTTCGGGATCACCAGCGCGTGGGGCAAGGGCATCTTCGGCGCCATCGTAACGGGCGTGTACTTTGCCGCAGCCGGCTACGGCACCCACAAGGTGATCCTGCTGACCGAATTCAACCGCAGGGTGTACGCGCGGATGACGCTGTTGCAATATCTGGCGCTGCAATTCTTCCTGACCACCATGCTGCTGCTGCCGGTGAAGATTGTGTTGCGGCTGCTGTTCCGGATCAAATATATTTGGGTAACCCCATGGTTCAACATTTAGAGGCGCTTGCAGAACCACGCATTGTTCCGTCAGGGCACGGCTTCAGCCGTGCCGTAACGCACGTGGAATCAAATTCTCTCCTTGCGGCTTCAGCCGCCCTTCGACAGGCTCAGGGCCGTGAGCGAAGTCGAACGGCTGAGGGACATACCTCAGGGGCTAAAGCCCGCCGGAAAGGACGCGTCTTCCCGGCATGGCTAAAGCCATGCCCTGACGATACCCCAACCCGGTTTTTGTGGCAGTTTTTAATCACACCACAGATGCGTTCTGTGCGCGGGGAGCATTCCGATGCCTGATACTCCTGCTGCCGGGAAAGACCCGGTCGTCACCCAATCCCTGAGCTTTCCGCTCCTGATCTCGGCTCTTCTCCTGGTGATCACGCTGCTGTGGTCTCTCTATGACGAGGGCTACTGGCAGCGCCCCTGGAAAGTCTACCAGGAGCAGTTTCGAGAGCAATACACCGGCTTCCTGCGAAGCAAGGCCATTCCGGGCCAGGCGGATCGCGAGAAACAAATCCGCGAATCAGCCGAGTACCGGGAATTGCAGACGGAATTGGAAGCAGCGGAGAAAACAGCCGCGACGCAACTGGCGGAGATGGACCGGGAGAGCCGCCTGCTGGCCTCCCAGATTCTGGTCATGAACAAAGTGTTCGCCGAAGCGCGGGGCGCGCTGCAGGCCCTGACCTACAACCTGGAAACGGCCTCGAGCGACCGGGCCAAGCAGGGATACCAGGAAGATATCGAGGAGGCCCGGAAGGAACCGCGGGAGGCGGAGTTGCCGTCGGGGAACGGCAACGGCAGCATCGAGCGAATCACCTTCAACTCTTATGAGGAGATGGAAGGGAAACTCAACGAGTTGAAGGCAAAAAAGGCCGACTTGGAAGACCAGCGCGTGCGGCTGACGCAGCCGACCCGGGAAGCCCGCCAGCGGCTGGACGCCTACCTGCGGGACCAGTTGGGCGGTCTGACGGCCGAGCAGTTGAACGGCCTGGTGCGGAAGATGGAAGTCTTGCGGGTGGATATCAAGCAAATCCATGTGGCCGAGGTTGACCTGGTGGACCGCTGCGAGTCCTGTCACTTGGGAATCCGGGAGCCGGTGGTTCTGACCAAGGCGGACATGGGAAATCAGGGCGCTTTCACCAGCCATCCCTCGCCGGAGCTGCTGCGGATTCACGATCCGGAGCGGTTCGGCTGCACACCGTGTCACAACGGCAACGGCCGGGCAACCACGAGCGTCGAGAAAGCGCATGGACGGTACCTGCATTGGCTGTGGCCGCTCAGCGCCCGGGAAAATATCGAGGCAGGTTGCCAGCAGTGTCACACCCGGGACATGCAGTTGTCCCACGCCGAAACGCTGAACACAGGGAAGTTTCTGTTTGACCATCGCGGGTGTGTCGGCTGCCATCGCTACGAGGGCTACGACACGGAGGGTGAAGAGTTCCTCACCGTGCAGCGAACCATCCAGATCAAGCAGCAACAAAAACACGAGAACCTGCTGGAAGCCCAGCGGAGCACCGCGCGCGCCGACCGCGCGGAGACCAACGAAGAAGCCCGGCGTCTGTATCAACTGGCCGACAACCTCCGCGTCACCAGCAGCGGGCTGGATGCGGAAGTCTTGGAGCTCACTGCCCGGGCCAGGGACCTGTTGAAGGAGCGCAAGAAGGTCGCCCCGAGCCTGAAAGAAGTCCGCGTGAAGCTCCGGAAAGAATGGATTCCGGTCTGGCTGACCAATACGCAGGAGTTTCGGCCGGGGGCGCGGATGCCGCGGTTCCGGCTGGATCAGGAACAGATTCAAGCGATCTCGGCATTCATCTGGCAATCGGGAGTGCAAGGGACGCTTCCCACTCGGCCGCGCGGAAATCCGGAACAAGGCAAGGAACTGTTTGAGAGCCGGGGTTGCATGGCCTGCCATGCGATCGGCGAAGGAACCAATGCCGTCGGCGGCACCTTTGCCGCCAACCTGACTCGCATTGGCGAGAAGGCCAATTACGACTACCTGGTCCGCTGGGTTCACAATCCGCGCGAGCGCACGCGGCCCTATTGCACGCTGGAGAAGCGCGACCTCGGCCCGGAGGACTACGCCCGCCACAACCTCCCCTTCATCTTCGACCTGGAGCATTCGACCTGCCCCAACGATGGGGCTGTATTGCAAGTCGAGCAGATGACCGTCATGCCCAGCCTGCGGCTCACCTTCGAAGAGGCCCAGAACATCGCCTCCTACCTGATGACGCTGAAGACCAAGGAGCCTTCCGAATACGCGCCGACCCCCTACATGGATGATCCGGACCTGAAGGCGAGAGGCCTCACCCTGACGCGGCACTTCGGCTGCGCGGGCTGCCACGAAATCAGCGGCATGGAAGACGAAGGGCGGATCGGCACCGAGCTGACCAAGGAAGGAAGCAAGCCGATCGAGCAGATTGACTTCGCCCTGCTGACCCACAAGGCCGAACGGGAAGGCTGGTACAACCACAAGGGCTTCTTTGAAAACAAGTTGAAGAACCCGGCCGTCTATGACGAGGGCAAGGTCCGGCCGCCGCTGGAAAAATTGCGGATGCCGAACTTTGATCTCAAGCCCGAAGAAATCAACTCCCTGGCCACCTTCCTGCTAGGGAGCGTGGAGTCCGGCCTTCCGACGCGCTACTTCTTTCAACCCGGACAGCAGGGCCGGGATATACAGGAAGGCTGGAAAGTCGTCCTGAAATATAACTGCATGGGCTGTCACGAGCTGCGGATCGGCCAGCGGAGCGTGCTGATGGGCCTGCCCCGGTACCAGAGTCCGGAAGGAAGAGAGCAGTTGCCGCCCCAACTGATCGGAGAAGGAGCGCGGGTGGACCCGCTTTGGCTGGCGAAGTTTTTGGAGGACCCGGCGCTGAACGCGAGCAGCCAGGACCGCAATGGCATCCGGCCGTACCTCCGCGTGCGGATGCCGACATTTTATTTCTCCCAGGGCGAAGTCCTGAAGCTGGTGCGATTCTTTGAGGCGCTTTCCTCGCAGGCCGAACCCTACATTCTTCCGAAGCAGGAGCCGATGACGCCCCAGGAGTTGTCGCTGGCCCGGGGACTGTTTACCAGCCCCGGCGCGCCCTGCCTGGAATGCCATGCCACGGGCGATCCGGGCCACGACCAGCGGGCGACGGCTCCAAACTTCCTCTTGATGAGAACCCGGTTGAAGCCGGACTGGACCCGCCGCTGGATGCTCGACCCGGCGTTGATAGACCCGGGGACGGCCATGCCCTCCGGTTTGTTCCGCCAGGAGGGCACGCGGTTTGTCTTCAACGCTACGCTGCCTCCGGGTTTCCAGCAATACTCGAGGGATCACGCCGATCTTCTTGTCCGGTATATCTTTCAGTTCACGCCCGAGGAGATGGGACGGCTCGGCGCCCGCTGAGTCGGCGGCGTTCGGCAAGATACGCAAGAAAATTGGAGTCTGCCATTTTCGCAGTGCAAGGCTGGCATAGCCAAGCGCCGTATTCATAGGGGTCTGGTTTGCACTCCGAGACATTGTCACAGCACGAGCAAACATTTAATAATGTAACCACGTCATGCACGTGCCTTTTGGTCTCCGACAATTCCCTGCGTTCATCAATCGTTAACATCGCGATTCCCTCTGCATTCCCGAGCGAATGCACTTGGGGCCATCTCTAGTGGAGTACTCGCAAAGTACGTGCCACGAAGTTGATCTCCTCCGCGCCACGATCAACTCAAAGAAAAGAAGCACCTTCGCGGCATAATACCCCTGCCGGCCGCCACCGGCTGCGCGAACTCACTCACCCAATGTTGAGTAACTTGACCCAATTAGTCCAGTATTGTTTCCAAATTGATTCACCTAACTCCTCTCTCAGCAAATAGATACCGTTTGCGCACGATTGGTGTTTTGCCTGCTCCTATCGAATTCCTAGGAATGATGATGACCCTTTCTCGAGAAGCGGACTATGCGGTTCGGCTGGTGGTTCACTTGGCCACTGCTACGCGACAGAGGTTTCGGGCCAAAGAGCTGGCCGAACAAGAGCATGTCCCGGAAAGTTTTCTTTTCAAGATTTTGCAACTGCTGATCAAGCATCGGCTCGTCCGCTCGTTCCGCGGGGTGCATGGCGGCTATCAACTCGCGGTGGATCCCGCCAAGCTGACCCTGTTTCGGGTCCTGGAAATGGTGGAGGGGCCGATTGGTTTGAACGTGTGCGTGATGACGGGCGTGGGATGCCCGCTGCACACCGGCTGCGCGGTTCACGATGTCTGGGTAGTAGCGCAGGCGCAACTGCGCCAGATCTTGGACGGCGCTACGGTTGCGGAGTTGGCGCACCGCACCCTCGAAAAAAGATCGGCCTTGGTCCGCAAGATCGCGGCGCAGCCGCGTGTCGAGTGCGAGCCGCCGCCGCTTGCCGACGGGAATGGGAATCCGCCCTTGGGCGAGCCAAGTCCCAAGGCTACGGAATGAATTTTTACAGGTTCTTTCGAACGCGTCGGGGGTCCTGATCGTGGTGGGGACGCGGGGTTGCTGCCGGCCATCCAAACGGACGGCAGCAGCCCCACTTGAGAATCGAGCATTGGAGCGTCCCGCTGGTTTTTCGCTGGAATGGCTGCCGCGGGGACTGTCCTGTTCCTTTCATAACTGATTCAGGAGGATTTTGATGGCAACCAGCAACGAGAGCAAGGGGTCGGGGCAGCGAATTTTGCTGACGCTGGCCCTGTGGGTGATCCCCGTCGTTGCCGTGGTCCTGGGGTCTAGGCAGTGGCTTCCGCCGCTGGCGTCCGAACACGGGGCCGGGATTGATTTCATGCTCCACTATCTGCTGATCACGGTCGGCGGACTGTTTGTGATCGGGCACATTGCGCTCGGCTACTTTGTGTGGCGGTTCGGCGGGCAGGAGCGGCCCGCGTTCCGGCTGCCCAGTTTTCGGACGGAACGCAACTGGTCGCTGGTCCCGGTGCTGGTCATGGCGCTGGTTGCCGAGGGCGGCATCCTGGTCTTGGGCCTGCCCGTTTGGGCGAAGTTCTACGACACAGCCCCGCCGGAGGATTCGGTGACGGTGGAAGTGACCGCCGAACAGTTCGCCTGGAACGTCCGCTATCCGGGCCGGGACGGGCAATTCGGCCGAACCGATCCCAAGCTGCTCTCGCTCTCGGAGCCGCTCGGCCTGGACCGGAGCGATCCCGCCACAAGAGACGATATTGTGGGGCTGAATGAAATTTGGGCTCCGGTGAACGCGCCGCTCCACGTCCGCTTGCGTGCCAAGGACACGCTCCACAGTTTCTTCTTGCCGAACCTGCGCGTGAAGCAGGATGCGGTCCCCGGCATGACCATTGATTTCTGGTTCGTTCCCACCAAGGAAGGAACCTTTGAGCTGGCGTGCGCGGAGCTTTGCGGCTTCGGGCACTTCGAGATGCGCGGCTTGCTGCACGTGCTGCCGCGAGACGAGTTCGACAACTGGCTGCGGGAACAATCGCCGCCCCAGTAAACCCGCCAGTGAATCCGGAGGAACGGAACGAATGCTGCAAGCAACCGAGGCGCCCGTTGCCCATGAACCGACGAGCTTCCTTCGCCGCTATATTTTCAGCACCGATCACAAGGTAATCGGCATCCAGTATCTGCTGACCGCCGCGTTCATGGGGATCGTCGCGGGATTGCTGGCCATGCTCATCCGGGCGCAACTGGCGTGGCCGGAGGCCAACTGGTCATGGCTGGAGCGCCTCTTCCCGGAGGGCATGTCGGGAGGAGTGATGAAGCCCGAGTTTTATCTCTCCCTGATCACCATGCACGGGACGCTGATGGTGTTCTTTGTGATTTCATTTGCGCTCCTCGGCGGCTTCGGCAATTTTCTGATTCCGTTGCAGATCGGCGCCCGCGACATGGCGTTCCCGTTCTTGAACATGCTTTCCTACTGGACGGCCGTGCCCGCCTCGCTGATCATGCTGGCTTCATTCTTTGTCGAAGGGGGCGCCGCGGCAGCCGGGTGGACCTCGTACCCGCCGCTGAGCGCGGTCCCGCAGGCGGTTCCCGGGTCGCAGTGGGGGCAGACCTTGTGGATTCTCGGCATGGCCCTGTTTATCGTGTCGTTCACGATGGGCGGCCTGAACTACGTCGTCACGGTCCTGAATCTGCGGGCCAAGGGCATGACCATGATGCGGCTCCCGGTGACCATCTGGACGCTCTTCATCGCTTCGATCCTGGGGCTGCTGGCGTTTCCGCCGCTGACGGCGGCGGCGATTTTGCTCTTATTTGACCGCCATTTTGGGAGCAGCTTTTATTTGCCGGCCGGCATGTTCTATGGAAACAAACTCTTGGAACATTCCGGCGGCACGCCGCTGTTGTGGCAGCACTTGTTCTGGTTTCTGGGACACCCGGAAGTCTATGTTCTGCTGCTGCCGGCGCTCGGAATCGTCATGGACATTTTGCCGGTCTTTACCCGCAAACCGATTTTCGGCCATCGCATGACGCTGTACTCCCTGGGGGCGATCGCATTGCTGAGCATGATCGTCTGGGGCCACCACATGTACGTGAGCGGCATGAGTCCCTACGTGGGTGAGTTCTTTGCCATTGGGACGATGGCGATTACGCTTCCCTCCGCCATCATCGGGATGAACCTGATTGCCAGCCTGTGGGGCGGGGCCATTCGCTTCCGGACGCCGATGCTGTTTGCCATCGGCACCATCTCGTTGTTTGGGATCGGCGGGCTGGGCGGCATCTTTCTCGGCAACGCCACCTCCGACATTCAATTGCACGACACCTATTTTGTGGTCGGGCATTTCCACTACATGATCGGCGGCGTGACGCTGTTCGGGATGTTCGCGGGCCTGTACTACTGGTATCCGAAGATGTTCGGCCGGATGCTCAGCGAGCGGCTGGGCAAGGTCCATTTCTGGCTGACCATGATCGGCTTCAATACCGTGTTCCTGACGCAACACTTCCTGGGGCTGGGGGGAATGCCGCGCCGCTATTACGCGTTCACAAAATATGAATTCATGCAGCCGTACGTGCATCTGAACGTGCCTGTGACCCTGGCGGCCTTTCTGTTGGGGGCCGCGCAGCTTCTCTTCCTGTTCAACTTCTTCTGGAGCCGGTTCCGGGGACCGGTTGCGGAGAAGAACCCCTGGGAGGCCACCACGCTCGAATGGGGCGCGCCGTCGCCTCCGCCGCACGGCAATTGGGGTGAGAGGGCCCCCGTCGTTCACCGCTGGCCGTATGACTACGGGGTCCCGGGAACCATACAGGACTTCACTCCCCAGACAGTGGCTGCGAATCCCACGCAGCAGGCGAGGTAGAACATGGGAATGTCCTGCAATATCCCGTCAGGGCACGACTTTAGTCGTGCCGAAAGCGCGGCAAACGTAACGAAATTCCTTGCGGCTTCAGCCGCTGAGGGACGTACCTCAGGGGCTAAAGCCCAGATGAAAGGACGCCTCTTCCGGCATGGCTAAAGCCATGCCCTGACGACGCAACCTCGGCAGTTCTTAAAGGAGCATGGTGACATCATGAGTCACGCCCAGAATCAATGGATCGGCTTCGGCGATTCCGAACACACCGGCGAGCGGCCCGTGGTGGATGCCCATCGGCTGGGCCTGTGGTTTTTTCTGGCGACCGTGGTCATGCTCTTCGCCGGATTCACCAGCGCCATTCTCGTCCGGCGGACTTCCGCCGATTGGCAGGCGATTCCGCTGCTCCCCTTGCTCCGCTGGAATACCCTCGTCTTGCTGGCCAGCAGCGTGACCTTCGAGCGCGTACGAACGCTCGCCCGGCGGAGTCAGCGGAAGCAAGTGCGAACCTGGCTCGCCGTGACCGCTCTGCTGGGAGTTCTGTTCCTGGCTGGGCAAATCGGAGCCTGGGAGCAGTATCGCGTGCTGGGGCTGTTTCTGTCGAGCAATCCTCATAGTTCTTTTTTCTATATCCTGAGCGGCGTCCATGGGGCGCACCTGGCAGGTGGATTGTTAGGCTTGGGCTACCTGCTGGCGCGCCCCGGGCGGGTCGGCGCGGTGAACCTCTGCGCCACCTACTGGCACTTCCTGGGCGGCCTCTGGCTCTATCTGTTGGTGATGTTGTTTGTGGTCTGACGGCGCGCTGGAAAAGGGGCGCCGCATACGGTAAGAGAAACATTTGATAGCTGTTGCCCCTCCGGGGCTTGTTGGGACCATTACTTTCGACCTCTGGCTTTATCTGTTGGTGATGTTGTTCGTGGTCTGACACCTTGGTGAAAGACCTTGCCGCATCGGTTGTGAAGACCAAGACAGGTATTGGCATAAGGGGGCTAAGAATGGAAAACGAAATCGCAAACAACAAACGGCATTCGCGTGAACAATTAGAAGAATTATTGAAAATCCTGAAGCTGGAGGAAGAGACGGTCGCCGCTGGGGGTTACCGACCTTCCGCTACACGGCCGCATCCGCGGCCTTTCCTGGACTCGATGACTACGAGTTGCCTTCAGTTCGGCAGCGGGGCCATGAGCCCTTGCGACCTATGTTGGTTGATGGAGTTCGTTCCGCGCGAGCATCTCGAAAACGTCCTGGTATGCTATCAAATCCCGCTGAACCAAAATGGCGATACAGTGGCTTCGCTCGAAGCTACCGGCGATTATGAGCGGTTGGAGCAAGCAATCCTGACCTGGGTCCGTGGCGTCATCGCCAAACTGGAACAAGAACTGAAACAAATGGAGGAGAATAAAGTATCCATGCATGGGTGAGTTTTGACCGTAGCTGGTTCTTAGCTTGCACGGAGAGAGAACGTATTCCTCAAAAGCGAAACCTCACCTGTTTCAGGTCGCCTGGGGGGGAGAGCCAAGAGCCGCGGACGGTGTATGTCCGAGTTGGAAGGGAGATGAGATGCCAACGATTTTTGTGATTCTTTTAGTTAGCCTTCTGTTGTTTCTGGCCAGCGCAGCCCCGGCGCAGCAACCCACCTTGAAGCCGGTCGCCACGGTCAAGCAACTCATGAAGGCGATCGTCATTCCTTCTTCCGACGCCGTGTTCCAGGTTGCCGCCAAGGAGCCCAAAAACGAGGAGCAGTGGGCCGCCGTGCAGAACAGCGCCCTGGCGCTGGCCGAGGCCGGGAACCTGCTCATGATCGGAAGCCGGGCGAAGGACCGCGGCGAGTGGATGAAGCAGTCGCAGGCGCTGGTGGACTTGGGGACGGCGGCGTTCAAAGCGGCCGAGGCCAAAGACGTGGACGCCGTATCCAAAGCCGGCGACGAGATCTACAACGTGTGCGAGAGTTGCCATAACAAGTATATGGAAAAGACGAACGAGGCCAAGTAGCGGATTCGCGGTGTGTGTGTGGTGGTGGTTGTTTCCGGAGCCCTGGACAGGCTCCGCAAGGGAGGAGAGCGGTGAAAGAGGCGTCGCAGGTAATCGGCATGGAAGCCACCTGGGGCGGCGGCGGATCGCCGTTCGCGGTCAGTTGGCGGAAGTTGATGATGTGGATTTTCCTGGTCGGGGATGCGCTGTTGTTTGCCGGATTTCTGGCGAGCTACGGCTTTGCGCGGCTGGCCAGCCCCGAGTGGCCGGAACGTTCCCAGATGTTCCATTTGGAATTCATCGCCCTGATGACGTTCATTTTGATTTCGAGCAGCGCCACCATGGCCACGGCCGTGGGCGCCGCCCATCGGGGCGACCGAAAGTTGGTCTTGCGCTGCGTGCTGCTGACGATTGTGGGCGGAGTGGCCTTCCTGGGGATGCAAGCCTACGAGTGGACGAGCCTGATCCGCGCCGGCGCGTCGCTCCACGCCAATCCCTGGGGCGTGCCCCACTTCAGTTCCTATTTCTTTTTGATCACGGGCTTTCACGGCTCGCACGTGTTGAGCGGCGTGATTATCCTGGGGATCCTCGCCGCGCGCCTGGCTTCGGGCCGCGCCCGCGAGGAAAGCCCGGAATTAGTGGGACTCTACTGGCACTTTGTGGACCTGGTTTGGGTCTTCATCTTCACGTTGTTTTACCTGATTTGAGGAAACCGCAATGGCGAGTTACAAAACGTACTGGTACACCTGGGGGGTCCTGCTGGTCCTGACCCTGGGCATGATTCTGGCCGGAGGGGCGGCGATTTCCAAAGTGTGGATCGTGGCCCTGCTGCTCGCCGGGATGCTGGCGAAGGCCACGCTGATACTCGCCAACTTCATGCACTTGCGCTTCGAGCGCGTGGGCCTGATTTTGACGGTGGTCATGGGGATCGTCTTCACCGCGCTGGCTCTGTTCTTCGGGATCGCGCCGGATGGAGTCCGCATTCTCCATCTGGGGCAGTAGGAGGGCGGGTCGGAATGCAGTGCAAGAAAATCACGCGGGCGGCCGTTGGGATCGGTGTGACACTGCTGCTGCTCACTCCCGCGGAGCTGCCGGCGCAGTGCGCGATGTGCTGGCAGGCGCTGGCGAATTCGGCCGAAGGCGCCAGCCTGGTCCGGGGCTTTAACGACGGCATCCTGTTCCTGCTCGCGGTTCCCTTTCTGGTCGTTGGCATCATCGGGTTTCGTATCTACAGGGCCCAACGCCAGCCGGTCCCGGGCGACTGGTCGCTCGAACTGGCGTTGGGTCCGACGGCGCAAACGTTTTCGCCCCGGCAGGAGCGTCCGGCAGGCGTTCCGGCGCGGCATTGAGCCGGGTCCCGGAAGAGGTACGGTCCGGTTGGCCGGTGGACCCTGCGAGGATGTTTTCCCATGGGTGGTTCCCCAGACTTGAATTTCGTTGTCGCGGCGCGGTAGGATAATATCTTTACTTGGAATCGGGCTGGGAAGACTTCGGCGCGAGCGGAAATTCGGCAGCAGCGCGCGGGGTCGGTTCCTGCCGATTCTTAATTCTCAGTGAAAGGTACAACGAAATGATTCGATCAAAACTGTTTTGGATGGTTCCCCTCTCGTTGACCCTGGGTTTGTTGGGATGCGGTGGAGGACAGCCGCCCGCCGAGCAATCGGGCGGAGCGGCGGCGCCGTCGGCAACGCCTGCCGCGGCCCCGGCTGCGCCGATTGATCCGGCCACGGCGGCCACCATCACCGGCAAGGTAGCCTTCGACGGCACGGCGCCGGCCCGGCCGCGCATCCGTATGGACGCGGTCCCCGCGTGCACGCAGCGCAGCTCGGAAGCCGCTCTCGTTGAGGAGGCGATCGTCAACGACAATAAGACGCTTCGCAACGTGTTCGTATACGTCAAGGAGGGTCTGGGCGACCGGAGCTTCCCGCCTCCCGCCGAGGAAGTGGTCCTGGACCAACAGGGCTGCGTCTATCATCCGCACGTGCTCGGCCTGATAGCGGGACAGAAACTCCGCATCAAGAACGGCGATCCGACCAACCACAACATCCATCCTATGCCGGCGCAGAATCGGGAATGGAACACCTCGATGCCGCCGGGCGCCGCCGACCTGATCCAGGAATTTCCCCGGGCGGAAGTCATGATCCCGGTCAAGTGCAACGTCCATCCCTGGATGAAGGCATATGTGGGCGTTTTGCGGCATCCGTTCTTCGCCATCACGGGCGCCGATGGGTCATTCGAGATCAAGGGCTTGCCGCCGGGAAGCTACACGATCGAGGCCTGGCATGAGAAGTACGGCACGCAGCAGATGCAGGTGACGGTGGGAGAAAAAGAAAGCAAGCAAGTGGATTTCACGGTCAAAGGCTGAGCGATTCATTCTAGCGAGGGGACCGGCCGGCTCCACCCGGCCTCCCCTGGCGTCTACGAGGCGGGAGAGATCGAAGTGAATTCCTCTGGGGTGTCCCGGGCGCTCCACCATTATGCGATCCTGACGGCGGGAGCCACGTTGCTGCTGCTGATGGCAGGGGCGTTGGTGGTCGGCTACGAGGCGGGGCTGGCGGTTCCGGATTGGCCGCTTTCCTACGGCACCTGGATGCCTCCCCTGGTCGGCGGCATCCTCTACGAACACGGGCACCGCATGATCGCGGGCACGGTCGGCGTGCTGACGACGGCGCTGGTGATTTGGCTGTGGTGGAAGGAACCGCGCCGCTGGGTCAAAGCGTTGGGCCTGGTGGCTTGGGTCGCTGTCGTGGCGCAGGCGATTTTGGGCGGCCTGACGGTGCTCTACCGGCTGCCGGTCCCGGTTGTGATCGCGCATGGGTGCCTGGCGCAGACATTTTTTTGTTTAGTGCTGAGTTTGGCGCTGGTCACCAGCCCTGCCTGGGAACGCGCGGCGCAAGCGGCGGAAGAACCTCCTGCCCCTGATTTTTGGCATCTGGCAGCGGCGGCGACGGCCGCGCTGTTCATCCAACTGGCGCTGGGCGCGGCGTTGCGGCACAAAGCGCTGGGCCTGGGTCCGCACTGGGTCTGGGCCGGCGTCGCCGGATTTCTGGTGGGGTGGGTCTGCTACCGGGCGGTTACGGAACTGGCAGTGCAGGACGGACTACGGAAGCTGGCCAGGTGGCTGGGCGGGATTCTCGCCCTCCAGGTGGCGCTGGGAGTTGCCTCCTACGCGTTCCGCGCGGTCACGCAGGGGATTCACGAGCCGCAAACCTCCGTGGTGCTCATCACCTCGGCCCACCTTGCGACCGGGGCTTTGCTGCTCGGGTGCAGCTTGCTGGTGACGCTGCTCGCCTACCGGCGCGTGGCGGCTGCGGGCAAGGTCGCCTCTTTCGCCGGAGACCCGCAAAGGACATTTGCATGAGGGCATTCGCATGAGGGCATTCGCATGAGGACTTGCGCATGAGCTTGACGGGAGCAGCAATCCAGGCCGCCGTCGCGCCGGCATCGTTCAAGCTGGCCGATTACGCGGAACTGACCAAGCCGCGCGTGACGTCCTTGATCCTGATGTCCACGCTGGTGGGCTTCTATCTCGGCACTGCCGCCGAACTGAATTTTTTCTTGCTCCTCCACACGCTGCTCGGAACCGCTTTGGTGGCGAGCGGCACGGCGGCGCTCAATCAGTTTTGGGAGCGCGAGCCGGACGGAAAAATGCTGCGCACGCGGGACCGGCCGTTGCCCGCCCGGCGGATGCAGCCGTGGAAGGCGCTGTGCTTTGGCGTGGCTCTCGCGGTGGCCGGAGTGCTCTATCTCTACGTGACGGCGAATCCGCTGACCAGCCTGCTGGCCGCTTTGACGCTCGTCACCTATCTGTTCCTGTACACGCCGCTCAAGAAGCGCACGCCGCTGTGCACGCTGGTCGGGTCGTTTCCCGGGGCCATCCCTCCGCTGATCGGATGGGTGGCGGCGCGGGGCGAGATTACCGTGGCGGCCGGGATTCTCTATTTGATCCTGTTCCTGTGGCAGTTCCCGCATTTTCTCTCGATTGCCTGGCTCTACCGGGAAGATTATGAACGGGGCGGCATCCGGATGCTGCCGGTGGTCGAGCCGGACGGCAAAGAGACGGGCCGGCAAATCGTGCTCTACTGCGTCGCCTTGCTGCCGGTCAGCCTGCTGCCGTCGTTGCTGGGCGTGACCGGCTGGGTGTATTTCGGCGGGGCGCTCGTTTTGGGGATCGGTTTTCTCCACTACGGCGCGCGCGCCGCCATGGGCCGGACCAAGATGCAGGCGCGCCGCCTCTTGCAGGCTTCCGTCATCTACTTGCCGCTGGTGTACGGCTTGATGATGATTGACAAGACGGTTCCGTAAGCGCAATTCCCCGATTACAATAGAAGGGTAGCCACGGCACGTTTTGTGTGCCGTGGACTCTTGGCCTTTGCAGGAACGAACCCGGAACGTGCCCACGGCATAAAAAGCATGCCGTGGCTACTCCACGCATTCGGGATACACCGATTGGGAAAACGCTTTAATCTCTCCTCTGCAATATGACTTCCGCAACCGCCGTTGAAGTTCGAGACCTGACCCGCTCGTACGGAGAGCGCAAAGCTCTGGGGGGAATCTCCTTCGACGTGCAGGCGGGGGAAATCTTCGCCTTGCTCGGCCCGAACGGCGGCGGCAAGACGACCCTGCTTCGCATCCTTTCCACGCTGCTGCCGCCGAGCGCCGGCCGGGCCGCGGTGTTCGGTCTGGACGTGGTGCGCGAGCCGGGCGCGGTGCGCCGGAAGATTGGAGTCGTCTTCCAGTCGCAGCACGTGGACGGAAAGCTGACTCCGGCGGAAAATCTCCGGCACCACGGGCACCTCTACGGAATGCGGGGCAGGGAATTGCGCGAGCGGATCGGGGAGTCGCTCGACCGTTTCGGCCTGGCGGATCGGCACGCGGACCTGGTCGAGACGCTCTCCGGAGGGCTGCGGCGGCGGCTGGAATTGGCGAAAGGGCTGCTGCATCGGCCCGGGCTGCTGCTCCTGGACGAACCCAGCACCGGCCTCGACCCCGGGGCGCGCCGCGACTTGTGGGACCATCTGAGCCGGCTGCGGGGCCAGAACAACATAACGATTCTTCTCAGCACGCATCTGCTGGACGAGGCCGAGCGGTGCGACCGCCTCGCCATTCTCCATCGCGGGGAAATCGTGGCCGTCGGCTCCGCGGATTCCCTGAAAAAGGAAATCGGAGGCGAGGTCATCCTCATCGAGGCGCGCACTCCGGAGCGCCTCTGCGAGCAACTGCGCGAGAAATTTTCGGTGGATCCTTCGGTGGTGGGCGGGAAAGTCCGCTTCGAGCACCCCCGGGGGCATGCGTTCATCCCGCAACTGGTCGAGGCGTTTCCCGGCGAAATTCAGTCCGTGATGGTTTCCGAACCGACTTTGGAGGATGTCTTCCTCCACCGCACCGGGCACCAGTTCTGGGAGGAAATGCCTTCCCCCAGGCAAGGATGAAGTGAAGTAGTAGTCGTAGCCACGGCATGTTCTTTATGCCGTGGGTTTGTTCCGGAAAATGCCCACGGCACAGAAAGCGTGCCGTGGCTACCTCGGTCGGGACGGCGAGGGAAGTTGGAGCCGCGATCCGATTTCAGGGCCGGCCGAGAACCATCCCGTGCTGGAGCCGGGTCCCACGCACTTCTTCGAGGGCGCTCACAATCAACACCAGGTAGCGATCGAGCACGCAGCGGACTTCTTCCCGCACGCGGCAGTACCCGTCGAGCATCTGATTGGCGCAGCCTTCGCAAACGTCTTCCCGAATCGCCGCCACGTAGTCCTCCAGTTTCTCGCTTTCGACGCGGGAAACGGCTGCGACAATCTTGGGAAAGCGATTGAACAAACCGCACTCGTCCGGGTTGCTCAGACCGCACCCACCCTCCGTGTTGCGGTCCACGCAGACGCCACAGATGCGGCGACGGAGCAGTTCCTCGAGCATCGCCAAGGATTCCTTCGATTCAGCCAACCGGCCCATGACGCGACCCTCCCCTCCACAACACACAGTTGCTTTTGGATCCTGACATCGCGCCTATGGATTGCATTTTTGGTGCCATTGTTAACCTATTGATAATCAGGTGGATTTTCTGGCAAACTGCTTCGCTTGCGTGGTGGAGTGGGGTATATCCCCCACGTCGGTCTGCTGTGCGTATTCCCTCCGAGGGAAGCCGGCAGCCAACGCCGTGCGGAGTTCCGTATGCTACACTGAACAAGGAGCCACTGTGATGTTGGAATTGTTGTTGCTGTTTCTGTTCTGCGTTCTGATTGGGCTGAGCTGTCTGGGAGCCATGGCGTGGGTCCTGTTGAGCGGCGCGGAAATCGGAGTCGAGCGGATTTTTCTGCTGATAGTAGGCTCCCTGGTGGCGGTCTTGTTCTTTGGGTTTGCTGGTTGGCTGATCACCGGGACTCCGCTGCGAGCGCTGTGGAAGGCGGAGGCTGCTTCCCCACCCGCGCCGGCTCCGGCCTCGAAACCGGGAAGGGCTTCCAAAGAAGCCTCCAAGTCCGCTCCGTAGAAGGTGTCGGTTGAAACGGTATGGTTCTTCCCCGGCGGCCGCAGCCGGGACTGCGGGGGAATCCCGCGGACAGGGGGAAGCATTCGCGAAGGATTTTGGCTCCCGTTAGCCACCCTTTGGTGGCGCGAATTAGTTCGGTTTTCCCGCGAGCGCAGCCGCATCGTCGGCCTGGTCGCCGCCCCGTTCCTGTTCTGGCTTTTCCTGGGGTCGGGGCTGGGCCAGTCGTTTCAACCGCCGTCCGCGCCTCCCGGAAGCGGATACTTGCAATACTTTTTTCCCGGCACGGTCGTCATGATCGTGCTCTTCGCCTCGATTTTTTCTAATATGTCGGTGATCGAGGACCGCCGGGAAGGGTTCCTGCAATCGGTGCTGGTGGCCCCGGTCTCCCGCGCCAGCATTGTGTTGGGGAAAGTGCTGGGCGGGGCAACCCAGGCCATGGCGCCGGGGTTTCTGTTCCTGCTCCTGGGACCGGCGGTGGGTCTGACGCTGCGGCCCCTGCAGTTGCTTGGCTTGACGGGCATCCTGTTTCTGATCTCTTTTTCCCTGACCGGCCTCGGGTTCGTCATCGCGTGGTGGATGGATTCGACCCAGGGCTTCCACGCCGTTTTGAACCTCGTTCTGATTCCCATGTGGCTGCTCTCGGGCGCGCTGTTTCCGGCTTCGGGGGCATCGGGGTGGGTGCAGTGGGTCATGCGGCTGAACCCTCTGACGTACTCGGTCGCGGCGCTGCGCCAGGCGCTCCACGCGCCGGGCACGACCGTGGGCGGCGATGTAGCGCCGTTGGGACTGTCCTTGGGAATTACCGCGCTGTTCGGCCTGGCGACGATCACCGTGGCGCTCATCGGCTGCGGCCGCCCCGCGGTGAAGTCGGCCGGGTAGCGCCGTTCTGGGGAGTGATGAGTGACGAGTGACCCTTCGACAAGCTCAGGGCGGTGAGCGAAAGTCGAACCGCAAGTGACGAGCAATGAGCGAAGCGGTTGGATTCGTTTCTCGTGGCTTCTCGCTTGTCACTAATCACTCGTCACTAGTCACTGCTTTCTGGCCATGATTCCACTGACACTCCTTCCGACGCTGAACGCGATCTTGAACGCGCTCAGCGCGATTTTTCTTGCCACCGGGTATGTCATGATCCGGCAGCGGAGGATCACGGCCCATAAGCGCTGCATGGTCTCGGCGTTGGTGACTTCGAGCCTGTTTCTGGTTTCCTATCTCACATACCATTTCCAAATCGGCTCCAAACCCTTCACCGGGCAGGGACCGATCCGCACCGTTTACTTCAGCATCCTGCTCTCGCACACGACGCTGGCGGCTGTGATTGTGCCGCTGGTCGTAATGACAGTGCGGCGCGCATGGAAAGGGAACTTCGAGCGCCACGCCCGCATCGCCCGCCGCACGCTTCCCTTGTGGCTCTACGTCTCCGTAACCGGCGTGGTGGTCTATTGGATGCTGTATCGGCTGTAGTCCGAGCCGCGACAGTCATGGAGCGGGCTACGCAATGGACAGCGGACTATCCTTTGTCTCGCCCATCTTTTGGCTCCGTCGTCACTACCACTCTTGACCTTCGACCAACTGGACCTCCGCTCCGTTTGATCGCTGACTACCAGTTTCGATCCAGACGGTTGTAGTTCCGGGGTCTAGCCCTGGTGGAACTGGCAGATTGATTTGCTTGTAACAAGGATATTGTGAGTCCCCGACAAAATGAGGGCCGATACCGAAACTGCCGACATGAACACGCAGGGATTCACGAGTCACGTTTTCCGGCAGTCCTTTTGCATACATTCCCAGGAAAGCATTCCGCCCACTTATCGGGACTTCGTGGTTCCACGTGACCGGATTAAACGTGGTGGAAACGAAGATTGAAGGTGACACTTCAAGTGCTGGATTAGGCACCCAGTTGCGGCAGGCCTTGATGGCGGCACGCGTAGATTCTCTCCGTAGTATCTCGACCCGAGGAAATCCAGAGGCCCTGATCATCTGAACCAAACATTCGGAACTTGGCCCCCACCAATTGTCATACCGCCCACCAAGCTGCTCGAACTCATAGAACTCCATTATGGGGTTGGGTGCTATGAAAAAATCGTCAGTTACGTGAGATTCAATGAAAGCAAAATCCCGTGTCACCTCGCAAAGGCGCTCCAACCCAAGCAGTGGATGTCGCAAATGATACAGTACCCCCAGAAACAGCACAATATCGAACGTCCCCAATTGCTTCCGACTGAGTTCATAAACGCTCATTTCCCGAAATTCAACTTTTGATTTCAGAGTGCTATGAGCTTTCATGAAATTTTCCGGCCGAAAACAGTCGATCGCGACCACCTGAGCACCATGGCGCTCCGCTTCAAAGCTGTAGAATCCATCCCAGCAACCGACATCCAATACGCGCTTTTCGCCAAGATCGTCAGGCAGTTCTAGAGATGCGTAATTCTCCCGGAGTTCCTCTAGTGTTTTGACACCCGGTGTTACGTATCCACCACCAAGTTCGATACTATGCCACCATGAACCTGAATCTATAGCCGCTTTCTCGCGGCAGCCTTGCTTGGCAATCGCTTCGCGCGCAGACTTCTCGCCCGGCAAATCGTCTAGCCCATTCTTGCTGGTGCCACGTCCGAGGGTCACGACGTGCCATCCACAATCAGCCCGAGGTTAGCGAGGGCAGTCAGCAGATTAGCCAATGCAACGTTTCCACCTTTCGAGCCGGTGACGGTCTGCTGAGCCACCGGAGTGGTGCCGTAAAATCCCAAATTCGTGGCGTCGATCTCCAAATGGCCGGAACTCGTTTCATAAATGGAGGAACCGTTCCAGAGGATGCGGCCATACTCGTTCAAGCCGTCGATCTTGATAGCAGCGGCATGGGCCTGCGTGATGACTGGTTTTTCGCTGAGGTCCTGTATGTAGACGCCATAGCCCTTGCGAATCTTGCCCGGAGTGGCCGCGGAACCTATGTTTGGTCCGTTAATGATCAGCCCCCACCAGGAGCCTACTGAGGTCTTGTCATCGACCTCGATGTAAGCCTGGAAATCAACCATCTCCTCGACCAGAGGCGTTTCCTTCCAAGTGACGCTACCATCGGAGACTGTTCCACCGTCCGTCGTGGGCCACGTAGGCTGCGTCGAGCCGCTCGTTCCGGCAACGGTGACACGATAGTAGCGGCCGTTGGGTGTAGTCGGCTGGACAAGCTTTTGAAGCGCATAGGCGTGGTTTGCCTGCCAAGTGTCGATTGCTGTCGGCTCGTCCACGTAAAGCTCGCTGGCCATCCCCTTCTGTTGGCCGGAGATGTACTCCTTGTTGGCCGGAAGAATTTCAACGCCTGCGCCCAGCCCGAAGCGGTCCCAACCCGCGCCGGTTGCAGCATCGCGGTCGACCGAGGAAGTGAAAGCGCTCCGGATGAACCCGTCCATCCCACGTACCTCCTGCTGGGTGGCCAGATACGTAGAGTCCACCTTAACAACCACATAGCCGGTGGCGAGGCTGTTATTGACCGTCGTGCCGCCGAAGGCAGCGTTGCCGCTGGTTTTGATGTTGCCGGCGACGTCGAGCTTCTCCGCCGGCGAGGCGGTCCCGATGCCGAGGTTGCCGTTGGGGTCCACCAGGAACCGCTGGAGATTCGCTACCGCATCGTGCAGAAAGAAGCTCCGGGTGTTGTTGGTCGCCGGGTCCACTCCCAGCAGGAACTGTTCCACTCCTTGGTGCTCGAACGCGATGGCGGTGCGCTTCAGGGTGCCCTGGAGCTGATTCAAGCGGAGGTTGCGCACATCGCCGCTCGCCTGCCCCAGGATTCTCCCTTCCTGGACCGTGAGCTTCTCTTGCGGCGTGGTGGTGCCGATGCCGACCTTGCCGCCGTACTGCATCCGAACAGCCGGTGACGCCAATCCGCCCACATAAGAATCAATGTGGCCTCCCGAAGCATCGCCCGCTACGAGGTCGAGCCTGCCCGCTTCGGGGCGTTCGTTCCCTGCAAGATAAATGGATGCGCCTCTCGCGCTGCCATGACTCCCGCCTCCGGTTATAACCAGTCTTTTGTTGTCGGAGCCGTCTGCCGTGTCAGTGGAAATCGCATTGTCGGTACTATTCCCGAACGTCAAGGCGGACGTTGGAGTCGTCGTCCCGATGCCGACCTTGCTGTTCATGAAACTATAGTTGCCTTGGCAAGAAGCGGCACCGAACGTTCCGGCCTTTATTTCTGCGGCCTCTATACTGCAACCGACCCCGCCCGCAAACGGGATCACGGTCCCCAGCAGCGGCTGGAGCACCCGGCGGGCGAGGATGGGGTCGGCGGCGAGGGCTTGTTCCAGCATCTGGCGGAAGTGCTCCGGGGTGAGGGAGGGGGGTGCTGAATGGCGGATTCCGAATTCCGAATTCCGAATCACAAGGCGCGGGATGGCTCGTACGAACTCTACCATGGATTGAAACAGCCTAGCGAAGGGACTTTCTCTTCTCTTCTCTTCTCTTCTCTCATGGGGGGCCTCCAAATGCGGGGATGGCTCATGGTGAGCTGGTCGAACCGCTCATGGTGAGCCTGTCGAACCGTCCAAAGTGCTGGCGCAACGTACCTGCTGGGAGATATCTGGACTGCTCCGAGTATCGCCCCCGCTGCGCGTCCTGTCAATGGGGAAATGGGGCTTACCCGTCCTGCGCAAAAGCGACGGACGGCAGGCGGTCCACCGCTCCTTTGAAATCATTCGAGGCCGAGGCTAGAATTGAGATTCGACGATGACCGACACCGCTATTCCTTCGAACGGAGACATGCCTTTGGCAGAAGCGCGCCAGCGGCGGGTGGCGCTGCTCATGATCACACTCGTTGTGCTGTTTGTTCTGGTTCCGTTTCTGTTTTGGCGCGACACGTGGTTTGGACGGGCGCTCACGGATGAGGAGATGGGACAGTATCTCGCCGATGGAACAAAACCCCGCCGCATTCAACATGCCCTGGTCCAGATGGGGGAGCGCATCAACCGGGGCGACCCGACGGCGAAGCGCTGGTATCCGCAGCTTCTCCAGTTGACTGGGAATCCGCATCCGGAGATTCGCGTCACCCTGGCTTGGGTGCTCGGGGCTGACCATCGCGCGGAGGAATTTCACCGCGCGCTTCTCCCTCTTCTCCAGGATGCGGAGCCGATGGTGCGGCGCAATGCGGCGTTGTCGCTGGTGCGGTTTGGGGACGCCAGCGGGCGGGATGAATTCCTCGCCATGCTGCGTCCGTACGCGGTTCGCGCGCCCGCCGACGGAACCTTGAGCTACCGCCTCCCGCAAGGGAACGCGGCGGAGCGGGGAACGCTGCTGGCGCGCCTGGAAACCAGCCAGGGGACACTCGAAGTTTCTTCGCCGGTGCCGGGGACCGTCGAGAAATGGTTGGCCGAGGAGCAGTCCCGTGTGGCCGCGGAGCAGGAAATTCTCGTGCTAATGCCGGGATCGGAGCAAGTGTGGGAGGCGATGCGCGCGCTCTACCTGGTGGGTCGCGCGGAGGATTTGCCGGAGGTCGAACGGTATGCCCGGGGAGCCGTCAGCGACCTGGCTGACGAGGTACGACAGCAGGCGAGCTTGACGGCGGCAGAAATCCGCCGTCGCGCGCTTCAGAATCGGGAATCAAACGAAGAGAATCGCGGAAAGCAATAGGATCGAATCATCCGAGAAAACCGAGAAACTCAGAAGGGGAAAACGACCCCGAGACTCTGCTCCACTTCCTTGGTCGAAACCATGTCAATGGCGTCCCAGGGGCATCCATCGAGGAACGTCCCGTCAGGGCCTTTCGAGGTGCAGAGTTTGCAGCCGATGCAGAGCTGCGGGTCCACCTCGATGCGCCCGAAGGGCGGGTGCTCGTCATCGGGGACCCAATACATGCAGTCGGCCACCGGACAATAGGCGATGCAGACGGGCGAGCCGGCGCAGCCGGTGCAGCTCTCGTTGATGATCGCAAGAATCAGCGGTTTCTTCTTGCGCGGAGCCGTGGTCCCTTGGGACTTAGGCTCCATCTTCATCTGAGTCGAAGTCTCTGCCGTCGCCATGGGGAGATTATGGCACAATCAATACGGAGCTTCAACCGTCTTCCGAGCAAATAGACGGCAATGCTAGGTTGCCGATATACCGTGGTTGTGAGGTGAGGATGAGCGCAGCGCGCTCGAAGAGACGGGCCAATCGTGCTGCCATCGAGTCCAAGAACCGTTCCGGCAGCGGCCCGGCGCGGGTTTCCGCGCAGAGTCCTCCGCCCAGCTTGCCGCTTTCCTTCGCCGCGGCGATTTTCTCCGGTCGGGCTTTGTGGGTTTGCTTAGCCCTGATCGCGGCCACCGTTGCCCTCTATGCCCCGGTGCGGCATTTCGAATTCGTAACTTGGGATGATCCCAATTACATTACTGAAAACCCACATGTTCAAGGCGGACTGACATGGGCGAGCGTGTTGTGGGCCTTGACGACAAGCGACCCACCCTACTGGCATCCGTTGACTTGGCTTTCCCACATGCTCGACGTTCAGGTCTTTGGACTCAATGCCGGAGGCCACCACCTGCCCAATGTGCTGCTGCACATCGGCAATGCGATCCTGCTGTTCGGGCTGCTTCACTGGATGACCGGAGCACTGGGTCGGAGCGCCTTCGTGGCGGGGTTGTTTGCCTTCCATCCCTTGCACGTGGAGTCGGTAGCCTGGGTGTCGGAACGCAAGGACGTCCTAAGCACCCTGTTTGGGATGCTCACCCTCTGGGCGTACGTTAGCTACGCGCGGCAGCCCCGGCGGGGCCGGTATCTGGTGGTGCTCCTGCTCTTTGCTTTGGGATTGATGACCAAGCCGATGCTGGTAACGCTTCCATTTATGCTCCTGCTGTTGGACGTTTGGCCCTTGGGTCGTGTGCGGTTCGACTTCGCTCACCACAGGTCGCTCCGAAGCGGCCCCGGCGGCGGTTCGGTATGGGCGGCCCTCCGGGGTCAGCGCTCCGTCGTGCTCCGGCTGGTGCGGGAAAAACTCCCGCTGCTCGTCCTGGCAGTCGCTTCCAGTCTTGTGACCTTTGTGATCCAGGAACAAGTGGGAGCCTTCGGCGAACTCGGGGTGCGCCCGTGGGACCTCCGCTTGCAAAACGCCGTGGTGTCCTACCTTGCTTACATTGGCACGATGCTGTGGCCCGAAGGCTTGGCAGCGTTCTATCCCTATCCGCAGTCCCTACCCGCGTGGCAGGTGGTTGGAAGCATCCTGGTTCTGATCGGTGTGTCCGTCGCGGTGATTCGGGCTGCCCGGCGCCACCCCTATCTTCCGGTAGGATGGCTGTGGTACCTGGGGACCATGATCCCGGTCATCGGACTGATTCAGGCAGGAGACCAGGCCCTCGCGGACCGCTTCACCTATGTTCCACTCATCGGGTTGTTCATCATGGTGGCGTGGGGGATTCCGGAGCTTCTCGCTCGCTGGCCCTATCGGAGCATTGCGCTCCCGGCCGCGGCGGGCCTCACGCTCCTGGCATGCGCGATCTCCTCATGGAACCAGGTCCAGTATTGGAAAAGCAGTCTGACGCTCTGGACACGGGCGCTCGATGTAACCACCGGAAATTACCGCGCCCACCACAACTTGGGGCTGGCTCTCGCGATCTCAGGAAAGGGTGACGAAGCGATCCCCTACTTCTCCGAGGCCGTACGCTTCAAGCCCGACTTCGCCGAAGCGCACAATAACCTGGGATCGGTTCTGGCGAACCAGGGAAAGCTCGACCAAGCGATCGTCCACTTCTCCGAGGCCCTCCGCTTCAAGCCCGACTCCGCAGAGGCGCACTACAGACTGGGACTTGCGCTTGCCCGTCTGGGGAAGGGCGACCAGGCCATCCCGCATTTTTCCGATGCCATTCGCCTCCAACCCGACCACGCGGAGGCGCACTATGGCCTCGCGTCTGCGCTGGACGACCAGGGGAAGATCAAAGAGGCGATCGCCGAGTATACCGAAGCCGTGCGGATTAGACCGGACTTTGCGATGGCGCACAACAACCTGGGGGTTGCTCTGGCCAACGAAGGAAGAGTTGACGAGGCGATTCGCGAATTCTCAGAAGCCCTGCGCATCCAGCCCAACTTTGCAGATGCCCGCAACAACCTGGCCACCATGCTGGAACGAAAGAAGGAACGCGACTGATGGCGTACCCATTGTGTGACTGCTCGGAAACTCCACTCAGGCGATCCGGAGGCTCGGCGGGTGCTGGACGATCTGACGCGCCAAGGCCAGACATCGGGACCTAGCCCGGATTTCTCACCAGGCGAGGCCGGAAGCAAGCTGCGTCCGAAGATCCCCGAAGGGGATTTTGAGGTGCATTGTCAATTCGGCGAACGGAACTGCAAAAACCCACGGTCCCGCCAAGCGGGACCGTGGCTACCGCCACCGCTCCCTTGCGGTCGCGGCTCGGATTCCTGTTCCCTGTTCCCTGTTTTGCCCGCTTGCTTACGCGCGCGGCTCGGACGCGGACACTTTGCTTCGGGCGAACTCCGCAACCCAGGGCGCGTCCCGGTCCACGCACCCCCAGGTGGCCGACCAGCCTTCGCTGCGGGCATAGACGCGGCCGCCGAACTGGTCTTCTTTGGCGGCCGGCACGCCATGCTCCCAGCGGTGCCGCGCCGCGCCCGAAATGACGTACAGGTCGCCGGGCAGCAGCAGCACCCGCGCCGACGCGTCCCTTCTTCCCTTGCGGGCCATTTCGTAGACACGGCTGGATCCGAGCGTCAGCACGGCCACCACTTCGCCGACAAAATCCTGGTCCACGTGCCGCGCAATCCCCTGGCCTGCCTGGGAGGAGAAGAGATGGAGATAGTCCGGGTCGCCGCCGAAGATGCCGGCCTCGCGCATCCGCGCCCCGAGCGCCCGTCCCATTCGGGCAGGGGGCGGCGGGGCAACAGATAGGTTTCCAGGCGATGTCCGTCAAAGCTGCCGCCGGACCAGGTAACGTTGGCGGCGATCCAAGCCTCAAGCTCCTCCCGCTCCTGGGACGTGACGAAATCGGGCAGCAGGCGGAGTCCGCGCGGGGCGCGGCCTTCCAGACGGTCTTTAGGGACGTCCGGCGGGACTGGGGGGGTGCTGGAGCGGAAGAGGTTGCGGAAGAGGTTCATAGAAAAAACGAACCGCAGAGGACGCAGAGGTTCGCAGAGAAAAAATCCGAGCCGCGCGCGTCTGGTAGCCACGGCATGATTTTTATGCCGTGGGCTTTGATACGCCAAAGAACCCGGAACGAACCCACCGTTCGACTTCGCTCACGGCCCTGAGCCTGCCGAAGGGCGGCATAAAAATCATGCCGTGGCTACCCGGCGGAGGTCGCGGCTTCGTTCTCGTTGCCCTGTAAGGGCAAGACATGGATAGCCGGGGGCAACGCCCCCGGGACCGTGTGCAATTCCGGACCGACCCTGAAGGGGTCGGACATCCCTGCTCGGAATTTTGTGCGACACTTTCAGGGTCGAACTGGCCCAACGCCCATTTCCGGGGGCGTTGCCCGCGGCTGCTTGTGTAAATCCCCTGCGGGGATTTTGCGGTGCATTTATGTAGCCCAGGCCTTCAGGCCTGGGTTGGCGATCCCAACCGATTCTCTTGGAGCCCCGTTCACGGGGCTTATGAGTCTGTCGGAAATAAGGTTTTCTGAACGAAGAATCAATAACTTGCAAAGCCTGCAAGGTCCGCAACTCATTGATTCTTCGTCGCACAAATCCTATCTCCGACAGACTCTTATGCCCTGCGGCAAAGCCCCCTAAAGGGGGCTGCTGGTTTCGGTGGCACCCGAACCCAGGCGTAAACGCCTGGGCTAGGGAAAACCCACGGCACAAACAACGTGCCGTGGCTACCCCCTGCCCGCTCCCTTGCGGTTGCGGCTCGGATTCAGGCCACCGCTCCCTTGCGGTCGCGGCTCGGATTCGCGCGCGGCTCGGATTCGGACACGGAACAAGCCCACGGCATAAAAAACATGCCGTGGCTACCTAACACCTCGCACCTAACACCTAACACCTTTTCCACCGGCTCATCTTATTATTGGCGTGAAGTTCTGCGCGTCGCCGAAGGTTTGGAGCTGGCCGCTCATGTTCAGGGCGTACAGCCCCAGGCCCGACGGCGTGGGAACCATCGCCACGTAGGGCGTGGGGGTGTAGCACGGGTCAAGGGTGCCGTCCCCGAGCGGCGTCGCGCTGCCGAGCGTGCGGACCTTCCCCAAGAGATCGAGCGCCCATAGCCCAGCACCAGTCGGCGTGATGGCCAAGGCCACGAACGGCGAGGGGATGACGCACGGGATGATGGCGCCGTCCCCCAACACCCGCGCGTCGCCGAAGGTGCGGAGATAGCCGTTCTGGGTCAGGGCGTACAGCCCATTGCCCGTCGGCGTGGGAACCAGCCCCACGTAGGGCGTGGGGGTGTAGCACGGGTCAAGGGTGCCGTCCCCGAGCGGCGTCGCGCTGCCGAGCGTGCGGACCTTCCCCAAGAGATCGAGCGCCCATAGCCCAGCACCAGTCGGCGTGATGGCCAAGGCCACGAACGGCGAGGGGATGACGCACGGGATGATGGCGCCGTCCCCCAACACCCGCGCGTCGCCGAAGGTGCGGAGATAGCCGTTCTGGGTCAGGGCGTACAGCCCATTGCCCGTCGGCGTGGGAACCAGCCCCACGTACGGCGAGGGGCTGTAGCACGGGTCGACGGTGCCGTCGCCGAGGCTATCCGCGTCGCCGTAGGTGTGGACGTTCCCCATGAGGTCAATCCCCCATAGCCCTTCGCCAGACGTGTTGCGGGCAATCTTGACGCACGGGATGATGTGGACCTGATCGAACGAAAGGTCGAACGCCTTGCTGGTGAAGCCGAAGGTGCGGATATGGCCGTCCATGGTCAGGGCGGCCAGCCCGCCATTCGGCATGGAAACCATCGCCACGAACGGCGAGGGGCGGCGGCGGGTCGTCAGGGTTTCATCGAGGAGCGGCGGCGCGTTGCCCAGCGTGTGGATTTGCCCCATTTGGTCCAGCAACCATAGCCCGGTGCCATTTGGCGTCACGCCCGGCACGACACCGGCCAAGGCCAAGTCCACGAACGGGACCGACTGGGCCGAAGCCCGCCGTCCCAGCAACCCTCCCAAGAAGACGCTACCCGCGGCGCTTCCCGCGGCCCACTGCATCAATTTTCTGCGACTGAATTTCAACACGTAAGTAACCCTCCTTGATTGATTCGAAATGTCATTCTCCGAGCCGCGCGCGCCAGCAAGCGGTGGCTTGGCTTTGGCGCGAATCGCTCGATAAACCACCGCTCCCTTGCGGTCGCGGCTCGGACCGGACTTTCCATATCTACTTGAACTTCAAGATGCAGGTGTCAGGAGACAAGCGCGAAAAACCCGCTCAGAGCCCGCCACAGACCCGAGAAGCTTTTGGAGATAACGCAGTTGGCTGTAGCCTCCCCCAGGCATGATTGTCAAGCAATAAGACCTGGAAGAACAAAATAGTTGGGAGATAGTCGCAGAATTCCTAGGACTACATGACATCGAAGGGGTAGCCACGGCATGATTTTTATGCCGTGGGCACGTTCCGGAAAAAACCCACGGCACAAAGGACGTGCCGTGGCTACCTCAACCGAGAAAACCCAATCAACGAGGGAACCGATCTTTACCGCCGTTTGGGGCGGGGGGTAGAAAAGCAGGAGCTAGGAGTCAGGAGTCAGAATGGGAGATGTCACCCCGCGCGCAGCGAGGGATCTGCTTTTTCGTCTTTTCTTCTGACTCCTGTCTTCTGTCTCCTGACTTCTTCCTTTGCTGAGCAGGTGACCCATCTTTTCCCGTTTTGTCTTGAGGTACCGCGCGCTGGCATGATGCGGCGCGGCCTCAATCGGGACACGTTCCTGGATGGCGATGCCGCAGTGCTCCAGCGCCCGAAGCTTGTCGGGGTTGTTCGAGAGCAAGCGCACGGAACGCACGCCGTAGTGCTGCAAGATGCCCGCCGCCAGCGTGTACTGGCGCAGGTCAGGCTCAAAGCCGAGCTGGCGGTTCGCTTCGACCGTATCCACGCCTTGATCTTGCAGTTGGTAGGCCTGCAACTTGCTCATCAAACCGATGCCGCGGCCTTCCTGCGGCTCATAGATGACGAAGCCGTAGTCGCTCCCGCCGACCTGTTCGAGCGCCATCTCCAGTTGCTCGCGGCAGTCGCAGCGCAACGACGCGAACACATCGCCCGTCAGGCATTGCGAATGGATCCGCACCAGCGGGACCTGTCCGGCGCGCGGCTTTCCTTTGACCAGCACCACAGCCGTTTCTGACGGGGTCCCGTTGGCGAGACGGAACCCGCAGATGCGAAACTGGCCGAAACGCGTAGGGAAATCGGCGTCAGCCACCTTCTCGACTGAGATTGTCTGCGGATGATCCTTACTTGTTGGTTTTGCCCGCTTCATACATTCAGATTTCATTATAATGGTCGGGAGTAGACCGTACAAGCTGGAGACTGCCTCTCCGCTAGCGGTGTCCGCGCCGCCGGCTCGTCAGGGAACGAAGCTGGGTCGGCGAGGGGTGGACGGTGGACCCAAGCAGCGCACGCGAGCTTCTTCTGCTCGTTCTACTGGTAAAGATTCTAGCCGCGGCCTCGATTGCCAGCATCCTGGGTCGCTCCGCCTCCTTCAAGCAACTGGTGTTTCTCCCGGAGAAAAGTATCCGGGAGCGATTCGTCTTTGGGTTCGTCCTGGGCGTAGTGTTGCTGTTCGGCGTAACGCTGCGGTTGATCTTCCGGTTTCAGGCTCCGGACCTGAGCCTGGAAGGCGCGGTGCTGGCGGGTGTGCTGGGAGGACCGCTGGCTGGGATCGTGGCCGGAGGGTTGGCGGCGCTGCCGGCGCTCCTCCAACAGGAAGTCCTGGCGCTGCCGGTCCTGCTGGCTGCCGGCGCGCTCGGCGGGTTTGCCCGTTACATTATTCCCAACAAGGACGACGTCTGGCATTTCTCTCCGTTTTTTGATTTGAACCTCTATCGCTGGTTCCGCCAGCGGTTCGGCTATCCCCGCGGCGACTGGCAGATGTTTTTCTTCCTGCTGCTGATCGTGATGGAGGCGGGACGAATTCATCTGGGGAGGGCTTTCCCCGGCAGGCTGTTTTATCTTTTCAATGGCTACCCGCCCATCGTGATCGCCCTTTGTTTGACCACGGTCGCCTCGGTGGCGATTCCGCTGACGATCTGGAAAAACATTCGCACCGAGTTGCAGCTCGAAGAGCAGCGGCGACTTCTGGTGCAGGCCCGTCTGGACGCGCTGACCGCGCAGATCAACCCGCATTTCCTGTTTAACACGCTCAATTCGATTGCGTCGCTGGTGCGGACCGATCCGGAAACCGCGCGCCAGGTGATCTTCCGTCTCTCGAATATCCTGCGCCGCCTGCTCCAGAAACACGAAAACTTTACGCCGCTCAGCGATGAATTGGCCTTTATTGATGATTACTTGGCCATCGAGGTCATTC